>Ga0209040_10001783_pt1 | contig 17015 bp, 15 predicted proteins | sample BogFormECP12_OM3_FD_188240 | JGI IMG/M metagenome (GOLD analysis project Ga0209040, IMG submission 188240) | Bog forest soil microbial communities from Calvert Island, British Columbia, Canada - ECP12_OM3 (SPAdes) (version 2) | ecosystem: Environmental > Aquatic > Freshwater > Wetlands > Bog ...
GAAATTGATCACTTGCGCGCTGCGACAAAGTATTTCTCTTCCAGAATCTTGCGATGATGCAGCTCATGGCCGGCGATGATGTAAGCGATGCCGCGCACGGTCACTTCATTCTTGTTCGCGGTTCCGCGGCGCATCCACGCTGCTTCATCCAGATTGCGCAGCAACGAAAGCGTGGCGCGGCGCGCGGCGATAAAGTCTTCGATCACTTCCGTCAGGGGATGGTGGGCGAACGGACCATTGCGCACGTAATCGTCCTGCTCAAAACCCTCCAGCGGCGTAGCGTCGGCGCGCGAGATGCGCAGAGCCCGGTAGGCGAAGACTCGCTCCGTGTCGCAGACGTGGCCTAGCACTTCCTTGGCGCTCCACTTCCCGGGTGTGTAGCGGAAGTTTCCATCTTCCTCGTCGCGGCACGAGAGCAGCATCATGGTTTGCCGGCGTTGCTGGTCCAGCGTGGAAAGAATGTCCTCGCCCTGCACCAGGGCAATGTAGCGGCCATAATAGGGGGCGTACTCGTCCGGCTGAGGACGAGCGATGATCAAAGCTGGAGGAATCACGGCTGGTTCCGACATCGCGTACTCCCTGATGGATAGGTCCGTTTTCGATAATTCTTCGAGCCAAGAGCATACTCCGACCCCCTGTGGAACCGCTAACAGGAATGCCTGTTTCGGGAAATCCTTACACGATGAGAGGTAGGAAAAGGTGGGCCTACCGGCCGAATCTGGAGACCCTGGATCGCACGGAAGTATGTACCATCCTAGGAAACTTTGTTGAAAATAAAGGCTTTTCCACAGCGCTCATTGTGAGACGGCGGAGTACAATTCGATTTGGTCACGCAAGTGCGGCACGTGATCCCTAATTCCATCAAGGAAAGGAACTTTGTAACCCATGTGGAAGCCGACGAATCAGCCTCAGACCCCAGGTCGCCCGGTGGAACCGGAGCGTCCAACTACGCATACACCGAGCGCGCCTGCCATGATGGCCAATGAGCCCGTTGCGCCGCGTCCGGCGGCAACCACCACTACCACCGCGGATCAGGCAACCATCGGCAAATCGCTGGTGATCAAGGGCGAGGTAACTGGATCGGAATCGCTCTACATTGATGGCCGGGTGGAAGGTTCGATCAGCCTGGCGGGCAACCGCGTCACCATTGGGCGCAATGGAGTGGTCGCGGCCAACATCAACGCCCGCGAAATCGTAGTGCTCGGCAAAGTCCGCGGGAATCTCACCGCCAGCGACCGCGTCGATATCCGCAGCGATGGCTCGCTCACCGGCGACGTGGTAGCGGCACGCATCTCCATTGAAGATGGCGCGTTCTTTAAGGGCGGCATCGACATCCGCAAGGGTGGCCAGCCCGGCCAACTGAAGCCTAACGGCAAAGATGAGAGCGTAGTCGCGCCCGAGCCGGCTGCAGTCGGAGCTAGAGCGTAGGCTTGCGGTAGAGGTTTCTCCTGGACAAAAATCAGTGGCGGAGTTCGCGAATCATGCGAATGTTCGCCGCTTTGTTTTTGCACGCGATTAACCGTGAGTGCACTTCCGATCAGTTGCTCTCGCAGTTCGAGCGCAGTACCATCAAGTAACGATGTTTCTTGTCGCCTTGCCCGGCTGGGGCGTCCTTCGCCGTTCGTTTCGAATTGGCCGCGCAGGATGACTACCCTGAATTCTGAAAAGGGGGAAGTGTGTTTTGATGGATTGGGCCCAGCGTTTTCGGATTCTCTTTCTTAGCTTCTGCGCTCTATGGCTCGTGATTTTCTGCCCTGCGGCTTCCTGGGCTGACGCCGCCGCTTTTGACTTGAAGGGACCGAAGGTCGATGTCCGCGTACAACGGGAGGGCCGTACTCTTCCCATCGCGGAAGTTCCCAATCTACAGGCGGGAGACCGGCTCTGGGTTCATCCCGATCTGCCGGATACCCAGTCGGTACGCTATTTGATGGTTATTTCATTCCTGCGTGGATCGACCAATCCGCCTCCGGAGTCGTGGTTCATTCGGGTCGAGGCCTGGAGCAAGCAGGTGCACGACGAGGGCGTCTACGTCAACGTTCCGGAGGGAGCCGAAGAAGCGATTGTCTTTCTCGCGCCGGAGACCGGAGGCGCGTTCAACACACTGCGCAGCGCCGTCAGGGGGAAGCCGGGGGCTTTCGTGCGTGCCGCGCAGGATCTTGAGCAAGCCAGCCTCGATCGCCAGCGCCTGGAAAAGTATCTTGATTCAGTTCGCGAGGTTTCATCCGATCCCGAACAGATGAAGACTCAGACGACGCTTCTGGCGCGCAGCCTCAACATGAAGCTCGACCAGCAGTGCTTTGACAAGCCCAGCGCGCAGCAGGCTCCCTGCCTCACGCAGAACACGGATCAGCTGGTTCTCGATGACAGCCACAGTCAAACTATGGTCGCGACTCTCAGCTCCGGGCCGTCCAGCGACTTGCTGGTGCAGGTCAGCGCCACTCCTACCGCGGGTGCGGGATACTACAGCGCTTATGTCGGCGCGGTGGTGGACGTCGTTCGAATTCTGGGCTCCGCGCATACCGCGCAATATCAGTACATCCCGGCGCTCTCGCTGCCGAAAAAGGACAATCTTAATCTTCGTCTGAACACTCCGCCTTCTTTCCGAAACCCCAAGTCCGTGATTGTGATTGCGCTTCCGCTGGTTCGGGCGGCGGTGAACCCTCCGCTGCGTTCCGTCGATGGCACCCAAGTGTTCTGCGTGGATAAACCTGCGCTCGTGTTGCCTGCCGACGGGGCTCCGTTGGTTTTTGCCACGGAGTTGGCTCACAACTTCGTTCTGCACGTAGAGACGAAGACAGGTCCGGGAATCGATCTTCCCGCTGTGCCGGACGCGGCCCAAGGCGGCTTTGTGATCGATACCAAGGCCATGCAGTCGGTCGAATTGGAGGGTGAGGTCAGCGGAATCTTACGTGGTATTTGGGGGTTTCGCTCCTTCGATGGTCCTCGGTTCCGGTTGCGCGCTTCCACTCCGCAGCAATGGGTGGTCGCCTCCAAAGACGCCAGCGCTCTCATCGTCGGGCGCGAAGACACGTTGCATCTCCAGTCTCCCGATGCCTGCTGCGTCAGCTCCGTCAGCCTGCGGGATGAAAAGGGCAAGATCACCGATGCCGGATGGAAGATTGCCAAGCCTGAAGAGCTGGAAGTGAAAGTTCCCCTGCAAAACGCAACGGCGGGAACGCTGACCGTGATGATCCACAAGATGGGCACTCGGCAGGCCGATGAAATTCCGCTGCACACATACTCCGAGGCCGGACGGCTGGACGCCTTCGATATTCACTCCGGCGACGCCGACGGAGTACTCAAAGGCACCCGTCTCGATCAAGTCACCTCGATCGACATAGGTGGCCTGCGCTTCACGCCAGACGGTTTATCCCGCGCCAACCAGCGCGACGAGCTGAAGCTGGTTTCCCGCGATGCGTCGGTCACCAAGCGGCTGCAGCCGGGAGATGCCATCGTGGTTCACGTCGCCCTGCAGGATGGCCGCTCTATGGACTTGAAAACCGCCGTGGAAGCGGCCCGGCCGCGTGTCGCGGTGCTCAGCAAGAGCGTGCAATTGGACACGACGGGTTCGCCCTCCACGGTTCGCCTGGAGAGCCAGGACGAACTTCCGCAGGATGCGCGCTTGAATTTCTTTCTGAAGACGCAGGTTCCGGAGAATTTCCCTCCTGCCGAAAAGATCGAGGTGGCCACGGCCGACGAATCTTTCAGCGTGATGCTCAGCGAGAAAGATGGCAATCTCACTCCTCAGGATTCGAAAACGATTTTTGGCGTGCTCGACCCGATGAAGTTGCTAGGTCCGTCGGCGTTCGGCCCGCTGAAATTTCGGCCCGTGGATGCGAATGGCATTGATGGAGACTGGCAACCCTTGATCACTCTGGTGCGAATGCCGGTTCTGGAGGGAATTCATTGCGCGCGATCCCCAGAAAAACAGTGCACGCTGGATGGAGACAAGCTTTTTCTGATCGACGCGGTCAGCGGCGATCCTGACTTCAACAACTCTGTGACCGTGCCCGACGGATTTGTCGAAGCCGCGCTTACGATTCCGCATCCGAAAGACAAGACTCTTTACCTAAAGCTGCGGGATGATCCTTCTACGGTGGTTACCGCCAACGTGCCAATCTTGACTGCGTCGCCGTAAGCTGGAGCCTCAACGTTCAGTAGAGACGCGCGTGTCCTACGCTCCGGCTGCGCCTTTGCCCTGAAAAGTAACCTCGACCAGCCGCCGGTCTTCTTCTGAAACCTGGAACATGGCGCGCGGCTTCAGGTTCATGTAGCTGGCGACAAAAACTTCGGGGATCTGGCCGATGCGGGTGTTGTAGGTGTTCACGTCATCGTTGAAAAACTCGCGGCGATCCGCGATTCGCTCTTCCAGTTCGGTGATGCGGTTCTGCAGCTTGAGAAAATTTTCGTTCGCCTTGAGCTGGGGATAATTTTCGGCCACGGCGAACAGCCCGCGCAGCGCATCCGTCATCTTCAAATCGGCCTGCGCCTTCTGGCTGATGCTGGCCGCATTCATCGACGCAGCCCGTGCCTGCGTCACCGTCAGCAGCGTCTGCTGCTCGTGCTGCATGTATCCCTTGACCGTCTCGACCAGGTTGGGAATCTCGTCATGGCGCTGCTTGAGCAGCACATCAATGTTGGCCCAGGCGCGGTCGTTATCGTTGCGCAGCCGCACCAACTCATTGTAAAGAATGATGACGTAGACCAGCACTCCGACCGCAAACAGCAGAAACGCCGCGCCTTCAATCACGCTACTGCCCATCGTTATCCCGACCTCCGCCTCGACTTCGCCACAGGAATGCTTACAGTGAAACAGCAGGCAGGTCAGCAACGCAAGTAACTGACGGGGCAGCGCCCAAGGTCACGCAAATCGGGCTTCACGGTGTCCCGAGGAAGAAAAGGGCCAAGTCCTCAGGCTCAGCCCTTCGCGCACGACAAGATCAGTTACGGCTTATGCGGAGTCAGATCGCAGGAGTGCTTCATCTCATCCAAATTCAGGCCGCCCGGCGAGAACTCGGCGATCGCATAGCCGGTCCTGGTCCTGACTTCCACGTTGAATACCTGGGCTCCAATCATTCCGCGAATCGTGCCCTTATCCATGGACAGGAAACGCGCGCGAAGCCAGTTCCATCCCTTATGGTCATGGCTTCCGTCGATGCGCACCATGACTTCCATCTTCGGTTGGCCCCAGAAACCAGGATAGTCCGGCCGTCCCAGCCTGGTGCCGGGATCGAAATCGGCGTGCTCATATTTGCCATCGGAGCATACAATTTCGACCCGCGGTTTGTAATCTGGATCTTCGCGGAAATAGTTATTGGCCAGCAATTCGAAGCGAACCTTCTTCGCTCCCGTCATTTTGTCTTCCGAACGGAACGCCATCCACTTGCCGCCGGCGCTGACGCCATCCTGCTCGCCCTGATACGGGCTCATCGCCCCCTGCTGGGCAAAAGCCGAACCTGCCATCAAAATTAAGCTGCTAAGCACCACTGCCGCGGCTAACACGCGACGCCTCTGTTTCTGCCACAATCGCAATACTTTCAAGGTCTCCTCCCACGAACAAAAACATCCTTACATATTGAACCCGAAAAATGCATAAGAGTTGCATGGCGGCGTGCCACGCCAAGCAAGGCGAATAGAACACGAAGGCATTCTATCGCAATGTAGATCTTCGAAGTTAGCGCGTGTCAATCCTGAGATCGATGTAGACCTGGGAGCGGTCGTCGAACTGGCTCACCGACTTGGTATCGCTCTTGTGGTTGTTGTACTGGGCGTAAACTTCATAATCCACGTTGGAGAGGCCCGGAAAACGGTAGGTGCCATCCTGCCCGACAATGTAGGTTTTTACCGCATGGGTGCGCGTGTTGGTGAGGTATACGATCGCGCTCGCCACGGGATTATCCTGCGGATCAAGCACTTTGCCGGAGAGCAGCCGGCCTTGCTGGTCTTTCTTATCGGCGGCAGCGCTTCCGGTCACAGAGATTACGAGTAGGATGGCGCAAGCCAGAAGCGGGATGGACCTAAGAGGCAATCTTAGAATCATGCGAGTCTTTCTTCCTTTTCTGCTCCGGATGATTCTAGCGGGCCAGATGCAAACCAATGTCGATGCGTTCATCATACTCTACGTGGACTGGAACCTCTTCCACCAGATGTACCGGGGATCCATCCTGAGTCTTTACGCCTTTGAGATCAGCGCCCACGATGTAGTCGTTCTTGCCGGCGGCCACGCGCAGAGCGAATTCGCCGTGATGGTCGGAATAGAGCTCCCAGCTCGGTTTCTTATCGGCAGCGCGGCGGATCTTCACCTTGACGCCGAAGACGGGATGATCATCCGGTCCCCAGACCGTGCCGAAGATTAGCGCATAAGGATCCGTTGGTTTTAACTTCTTGGGCCCGAAGGCGGCATGGGCTGCGGGCGAGACTTGCGGGCCGAGAGCGGACAAGACAAGCAAAAGCACCACAGAAAAATAGAACTGCCATGCAGATCGACGAAAACGGCAAGCGCTATGCGTCGTCACCGTCCTCGGTCTCCACTTCCTCTTCTTCTTCTACATAGCCTTCTTCGACTGCCTTCAACTCCAGCGGGCTGGTCGTGATGACTTCGAAGTCTGTACCACACTCCGGACAGGAGACGATTTCACCTTCGTCGACTTCCTCTTCTTCTACATCCAGATCAGTTTCGCATTCAGGACAAAGAACCATAATTCCTCCACTCCCCCATTCCCCATCTTTCTGGTTAGATACCACTGATAATATTTAGATTCTTCCCCTCCGCAGGTCAAGGGGGCCAGTGCTGTAGAGCAGCGAATTAAAATTTTGGCGGAAAACGATCGATAACCTTGACATTTCGCTCGCCGGAGCTTACATGATTTCTCTCCTGAACAAAAGATCGTGGTTTTTGACCGCTGTGCTAGTGGTCGCAAGCACAATAGTGGTTGCTCAGAACCAGGCAAGCTCCCCTATGTCTGGAGCCAGCGCACTCGAACCTATGGCTGTTGATGGCCGAATTGCCGCAGCTCTGCAGCAGGTTTCTGCAGATCGCATACGGGCAAATATCGAGAAGCTGGTGAGTTTTGGAACGCGGTCCACCATTTCGGCCCAGGACTCGGCTGCAATCGGCTCTGGGCGCGGGGTTGGCGCTGCGCGGGAGTGGATCAAGTCGGAATTCGAGCGCTACGCCAAAGATTGCGGCGGCTGCCTCGAGGTAAAGACCGACACTTTCACCGAGCCTGCCGCGGACCGCATTCCCCAACCTACCGAAATCACCAATGTTTATGCTGTCCTGAAGGGCACGGACTCGGAGAACGCGAAGCGCATCGTGCTGGTCACGGGGCACTACGATTCGCGCAACAGCGACATTCTCGATACCAAGGCGGATGCCCCGGGCGCGAATGACGATGGCAGCGGGACAGCCGTGAGCCTGGAATGCGCGCGCGTCTTAAGCAAGCTCCGGTTCCCGGCGACCATTATTTTTCTGACTGTGGCCGGCGAAGAGCAAGGCTTGAATGGAAGCCACCATTTTGCCCAAATGGCCAAGGGGCAGGGCTGGCACCTTGAAGCCGTGTTGAACAACGACATCGTGGGTGGAGACAAGAGCGCGGAGCAGGATCACTCCGTGGTGCGCGTATTTTCCGAGGGCTTGCCCGCAGCGGCGACCGAGCAGGAAATCAAGCGGATTCGCGGCCTGGGCGGCGAGAACGACTCGGCATCGCGGCAATTGGCGCGCTACATCGCCGATGTAGGGACTGCCTACGACGCGGGCGTGAAGCCGATGCTCGTGTTTCGCCCGGACCGGTACCTGCGCGGCGGCGACCATTATTCCTTCAACCAGCAGGGCTTTGCCGCGGTGCGATTCACGGAACTTCGTGAAGATTTTCATCATCAGCACCAGAACGTGCGCACCGGGAATGGGATCGAATATGGCGATCTGGTAAAGTTCGTGGACTTCGATTATGTCGCGCACGTGGCGCGGCTGAATGCAGCCACGCTCGCGTCACTGGCTTCGGCTCCGGCGCCTCCGGCGAATGTGCATTTGCTAGCCAAAGACCTGGAGAATGACTCAACGCTCACTTGGGAGAAATCGCCCGGGGGATTGGCTTCCGGCTATGAAATTCTCCGGCGCGCTACGACCAGCCCGGAGTGGGAGCATGCGGAAAAAGTCGGGAATGTAACGCGTGCGACTTTGAAACTTTCCAAGGATAATGTCATCTTTGCAGTGAGGGCTGTGGACTCTCACGGACACCGGAGCCTGCCGGTTGTGCCGCTGCCCGAACGGTAGATTCGCGAGGCGGGCAACCTGATACCATGAGTGTGCCGCCTTTTTGCCCTGGCGGTATTTGAGACCCCACCGTGCCGATGAATCGCGGACGTACGATCTCGTTGAGCCTCCCTCCGTTCACGCGTTGGGTGAAGCGGCTGATTCTGACCTACGCGGCGATTTACCTGCTGATGGCGGTGATGAGGCTGGCCTCGCCCTTCGCGCGGGAGTGGGTGGTCGTTTACCTGGGGCTGATCCCGAAGCTGGTGATGCAGGGGATGATCTGGCAGCTGATCAGCTATTCGTTCCTGCATCTGGAATTGTTGCATTTCCTTTTCAATGCCCTGGCTCTGTGGATGTTCGGTTCGCAACTGGAGAGCGACTGGGGATCGAAGCGGTTCTTGGAGTTCTATTTCTTTTGCACGGTTGCAGCCGCCGTCACCACGGTGGCCGTGAGTTACATGCACCTTCCCGGGCTTTCCCCGGGAACGCCGACAATCGGCGCTTCTGGCGGGATTTACGGTCTGCTGGTCGCGTTCGGTGTGTTGTACGGCGAGAGCGAGATCATGATGTTCCCCCTGCCCTTCCTGATCAAAGCCAAGTACTTCGTCTGGGGAATTGTGTTCCTGACGCTGGTGGGAGCGATCCAGGAGACTGGAGGCGTGGCCAATTTTGCGCACCTTGGCGGATTGCTCTTCGGCTATCTGTATCTCAAATTCCTTCCGCGAAAAGGCCTGATGTTCGCCACTTCCGAGCGCTACTTCAGCGCGCGCAATGAGTATTACCGCTGGAAGCGCAGGCGCGCGGCGAAGAAGTTTGAAGTCTACATGCAGAAGCACGACCGCAAAGTCGAGTTCGACGAACACGGCAATTACATTCCGCCCGATGACGGTCCGCGCAAGGGAAACGGTGGATCGAAATCCGGGTGGGTGAACTGATCGGTACTCGAGACTCCGCAGACGAAATCTCTATGGCTGGGCAAAGAACTTTTTAAATTCCAGCAGTATCCTCTCCGGCAGTTCTTCCTGCTTCGCTTTTCCCTTGAATCCTAAGTCGTGACCGGTGCCTTCCACGGTAATCAACTTCGTCTTCGCCGGAATCTGCTTCAAGGCTTGTCCGATTTCTTCGACAGAGCCGAAGGGATCGCGCGTGCCACTCACGAACAGAGCGGGCGTCCGCAGGTTGGAAAAGTGCTGGGTGCGAAGCTGTGTCGATTTGCGGGGAGGATGCAGTGGATAAGACAGTAAGAGCAGGCCCGGCGCTAGCGCAGCTTCCCCTTCTGCCTGTTCGGCGCACAGAATGCTCGCTTGCCTTCCGCCGTAGGAGTGGCCGCCGAGAAAAATCGGTCCGCTCGTCAGATTCTTCAGCACCACAATCGCGTTCTTGAGTCCGGCGCGATCGCGTTTGCCGTCGTACGGTGAAGGAGGACCGTAGGGACGATCCTGACGAAACGGCAAGTCGCAGCGCAGCACGAGGAAACCCGCGCCGGCAAAGGCTTCCGCCAAGGCGATCAGCAGAGGAGCCTGGCAGTTCGATCCCGCACCGTGCGTGAGAACGAATCCCTGGCCGTTGGCTTTGGCGGGATGATGCAGCAGCCCGCGCACGAACGGGTCAACCGTTACGTCGGTAAAAACCCGTGGGCTCGATTCAACCGACATGCTCAGACTCCGACCTCCTCCAACTTCTCGTAGACTTTCAGAATTTTAATTTCATTTCCCAGCCGAGCCCAGCAGCGTAGAATCTCCGGGTCTTCCAGAGCGGCACTTCGAGCCTGTTCTGAATTCCAGTAACGCAGCAGCAGGTAATTCGCTTCGCCCGCGCGATAAAGAAGATCACGGCCGTATTGTTTTCTGGAGACGATGGCGTTGAGTTCGCGCATGGTTTCAAGCGCAGCTGCCTCCATGCCAGGCACAGGCTCCCAGATTGCGATGGATAGATACTCCTGTGACATACCCCGCGATTATATCTTCCGCGGCTTCTTGCTGCGCCGCGGTTTCGCGCACGTGGCAGCTGTAACCTCTTCGGGGGTCACCGTGTGCAGGCGCATCAAGTTGGTCGAACCCGAGGCCTGGCGCGTGCCCGCGACGACTCCCAACACGTCGCCGGGCTTGAGCTGCCGGAGGTCTAACAGTTCTTTCTCGGCCACGCGCACCATGTGCTCGGCCGAGAGTGCTGGCGAGCACTTCATGGGGTGAACTCCCCAGTAAAGATTCGTACGCTGGGCGACGCTCACGTTCGGGGTGAAGGCGTAGATGGGAGCCTGCGGGCGGTATTTGGAGATCATGCGCGCCGTGTTGCCGGTCTCGGTAAAGACGGCGATCGCGCCCATGGGAAGATCCTCGGCCGCATGCGCGATGGATTCACAGATCGTCTCGGCGACGGAAAGCGCATGCCGGTCGCGGCGGCGGCGCTGGGTAAACTCTCCCATGTTGCTCTCGGCCTCGACCACGATGCGCGCCATCATCGCGACCGCTTCGCGGGGATAGCGGCCGCTGGCGGTTTCCGCGGAAAGCATCACGGAATCGCTGCCATCGAAGATCGCGTTCGCCACGTCGCTGGCCTCGGCGCGCGTGGGACGCGGGTTCTCGATCATCGACTCTAGCATCTGCGTGGCCGTGATCACGGGCTTGCGCCACTGCGCGGCGCTGTGGATCACGTGCTTTTGAATCACCGGAACCTTTTCCGGAGCCATTTCCACGCCCAAGTCGCCGCGCGCCACCATCACGCCATCCGAGGCCTGCAAAATTTCTTCCAGGTGATCGATGGCCTGCGGCTTCTCCAGCTTGGAGATCAGAGGGACGTCGCAGCCTAACGCGGCAACAATTTGCCGGACCATCTTCACGTCGGCGGCGGTGCGCACAAACGAGAGCGCAACCGCATCCACGCCGTGCTTCAGGCCAAACTCCAGATCTCGGCGATCTTTTTCGGTCAGCGCAGGAATCGACAAGGCTGTGCCGGGCAAGTTGATCCCCTGGTGCTCGCCCAACGCTCCGCCATTCAAAACGTCGCAAACCACGTCTTTGCCGCGGACGGTGCGCACGCGTAATTCGATCAGGCCGTCACGCAATAAAATGCGCGCGCCGGGGGACACTTCGCTGGCCAGATCAGGAAATGTGGTGGAAATGCGGGTGGCCGTGCCCACGATATCGCGCGGGGTGATCAGCACGGTCGAACCGCTTTTCAGCAAAACGGGCTCGTGGCCTTCCAGGCGTCCAGTGCGGATTTTAGGGCCTTGCAAATCCTGCAGGATGCAGACGGTCCGGTTTTCCTTCTCAGCGGCGCGGCGCAGGCGTTCGATATTGCGGGCATGATCCTCATGTGAGCCGTGAGAAAAGTTCAGCCGGCCAACGTCCATTCCAAGGCGAAGAAGGTCCCGCATCGCCGCCTCGGAGTGGCACGCCGGACCAATCGTGCAGATGATCTTGGCGCGGCGGGCACGGGCGACGCCGTGTGACCCTTCTGGAGCACTCTGGCTCATAAGAGAACTTTCCTTCGTCATTCCTGTCTTGCCTTGTTTCATAGCTTCGAGATCGGAATTTGCTCAACCGAGGAGAGACTATTGTAACCGTTCAAGAGCGTCTTTGATTTGAACGAAACGTGAATCCGCCCGCAATCCGGTGCCGTGGCCTTACTTACGCTCGAGGATGACTGATTGCCGTCAGTTCTTTTCCCAGCATGGCGCGAGGAAATATCATGGCGTTGAATTCCGCGCCCACCAGCACAACCAGCGAAACCATATACATCCAGACCAGCAGCGCAATGGCGGCGCCGAGCGATCCGTAAATCAAGCTGTAATCGGCGTAATGCTGCAGATACCAGCCAAACAGCAAGGTAGAGGAGAACCACATCGCAGTGGCGAGGGTGGCTCCCGGAATCACGCTGTGCCAGGGCTGGGTGCGTGGGACCGCATTGTGATAGATGAGCGCGATGACCGCAATACTTGTAAGGGTTGCGATCAGCCAGCGAATGCACGCCCACATCAGCAGGATGTAAGCGCTGAATTCGTGTGCCGTGTAGAAGAGGATGGTGGTTTCAATTTTGCTGCCGAAAGCCACCAACAGCGTAGAGAATGTCATCGGCACCAGGGCGAAGACGACGAGTAGGAATGAGATCAATCGCTCTTTCACCAGTCCCCAGACCTTCGGCAGTTCATAACAACGACGGAAGCCTTCCATCCAGGAGATCATGACGCCGGAAGCGGTCCAGAGGGTAAGCAGAGAAGTGGTAATCAGCAGGCTGACGGGGCGCTGGGACGCCCCGCGCAGAAAACTCATCGCGGTATTGGCGCCCGCCGGCAAGATCCGCGACAACGCATATGAGATTTCCCGGAGGTAAGGCGCGCCTTTGCGCGACGTGGCCAACACCGATCCCACGACGAGCAATGCTGGGAAGAAAGTCAAAATGGATGAATAGGCGGATGCTTTGGCAATAGAAAAAGCGTCGTGCTGGAAAGCACGCCAGAAGGCCAACCGCAGAAGGCGCAGAAAGCGGAGCATCGCTGGCCCTAGCTTAGGGCCGGCAGAGGCTGGAAGCAACGAAGGAAGCTGGCCAGGTTCCTCAAGTTGCAATCGCTGTGGGTTGGCGTGCATCGATATTTAGTTGCCAAAAAAGGGCTTCGGGGGCGAACGGATTCGCCCCCGATGGCTCCAATTGATTTGGCTTACTCCGCAGCCAGTTCCTCGGTCTCGCCCTCGTGGCGCATCATTTCGAGAGCGCGCTCGGCCTCTTCGTACGCCGCCGAGACTTCCGCCTGTACCTTGGCCGCGGCCTCTTCCATCTCTGGCGAGAGGCGCACGTTGCGGTAGTACTCCATGCCGGTTCCGGCAGGGATGAGGCGGCCGACGATGACGTTCTCCTTGAGTCCGCGCAGGTGATCCACCGCTCCCTGTATGGAAGCTTCGGTGAGCACGCGCGTGGTCTCCTGGAACGACGCCGCCGAGATGAACGAGTCGGTCGAGAGCGACGCTTTCGTGATGCCGAGGAGCAGCGGTCGTCCGGTGGCCGGCTTGCCGCCTTCCTTGATCACGCGCTCGTTCTCTTCGCGGAAGCGGAACTTATCCAGTTGCTGCTCCAGCAGGAACGACGTGTCGCCCACGTCCTCCACCTTCACCCAGCGCATCATCTGGCGGACAATCACTTCAATGTGCTTGTCCGAGATGTTGACGCCCTGCAACCGGTAGACTTCCTGGATTTCGTTCACCAGGTAAGCCTGCAGTTCCTTTTCGCCGAGTACGGCCAGAATGTCGTGCGGGTTGAGCGGGCCGTCCATCAGCGGTTCGCCCGCCTTCACGCGCTCGCCTTCCTGCACGTTTATGTGAACGCCGCGCGGCACCTGGTATTCCTTTTCGGTGCCGTTGTCGGCCTGCACATACAGTTTGCGCTGGCCCTTGGAGACCTCGCCGAATTTCACCGTGCCATCGATTTCGCTGATGACCGCGGTTTCATGCGGCTTGCGGGCTTCGAACAGCTCGACCACGCGTGGTAGACCACCGGTGATGTCCTTCGTCTTGGTGGTTTCGCGCGGAATCTTCGCCAGCACGTCTCCCGGGAAAACCGTATCGCCGTCCTGCACCATGAGGTGGGCGCGGGAAGGCATCAGGTAGCGTTTGCTGCCCTTGCCTTTGACCACGATCGCCGGCTGGCGCTTCTCGTCGGGCGAATCGGCCACGACGTGCCGCGACAATCCGGTAACCTCGTCCACTTCTTCGTGCAGCGTGACGCCTTCCTGCAAGTCCTTGAACTGCGCCGTGCCGCCGATTTCGGTAAGGATGGCGAAGGTGTAAGGATCCCACTCGACCATCACTTTTCCGAGCTGCACCTGATCGCCGTCGTTGACCTTCAGCTTCGCGCCGTAGATCACAGAGTAACGCTCGCGCTCGCGGTTCTTTTCGTCGACCACCGCGATCGAACCCTGGCGGTTCATCACCACCAGGTCGCCGGACTTCGACTTGACCGTCTGCAGTCCGATGAAGCGCACCGTGCCGTTGTTCTTGGCATCGAGGCGCGACTGCTCGGATACTCGAGACGCCGTGCCGCCGATGTGGAAGGTACGCATGGTGAGCTGCGTTCCGGGCTCGCCGATCGACTGCGCGGCGATCACGCCCGTCGCTTCGCCGAGTTCCACCAGCCGTCCTGAAGCCAGGTTGCGGCCGTAGCACATGACGCAAACGCCGCGCTTCGACTCGCAAGTGAGCACCGAGCGAATCTTCACGCGCTCGATTCCGGCAGCCTGAATGGAAACCGCCAGCTCTTCGGTGATCTCGTTGTTGATGTCGACGATCACGTTGCCGTCGTAGTCTTTGATCTTCTCAAGCGAAACGCGGCCCACAATGCGGTCGCGCAACGGCTCAATAATTTCACCGGCTTCGACGATACCCTGGACGTAGATGCCGTCCACGGTGCCGCAATCGTATTCGCTGATGATGACGTCCTGCGCCACGTCGACCAGACGCCGCGTGAGGTAGCCGGAATCTGCGGTCTTGAGCGCGGTATCGGCCAGTCCCTTGCGGGCGCCGTGAGTCGAGACGAAATATTCGAGCACTGTCAGCCCTTCACGGAAGTTTGCCGTGATAGGCGACTCGATGATTTCGCCGGAAGGCTTGGCCATCAGTCCACGCATTCCGGAGAGCTGGCGGATCTGCTGTTTCGATCCGCGAGCGCCGGAATCGGCCATGACGTAAATCGGATTAATAATGCCTTCCTTGTCGCGCTTCTGCATTTGACCGAACATCTCGTCGGCAACTTTTTCCGTGATCGCCGACCAGATTTCGATGACCTTGTTGTAGCGTTCGCCGTTCGTAATAGCGCCGTCCAGGTATTGCTGCTGAACGCTGACCACCTGCTTCTCGGCGTCGCGCACCAAAGTCTTCTTGCTGTCCGGAATGACCATGTCGTCGATGCCGATGGAAAGGCCAGCTCGCGTCGCATACTTGAAGCCGAAATCTTTCACTTCGTCGAGCATCTTCACCGTGGTCTCAAGTCCGAAGCGCAGGTAACCGTAGTTCACCAGCGCGCCGATGCCCTTCTTCTTCAGCAAGCCGTTGATGAACGGCATGCCCTCGGGCAGGTGATCGTTCAGGATGGCGCGGCCCACCGTCGTATTGATGAAAGCGCGCTCCACGTGAACCGGCTCGGTGTGAATGATGTCCTGATCATCGTAAGCGGTGGTCAGGTCGATCAGTTCACCGGTGTAGCGCAGGCGAATGGGAGAGAGTGTTTCCACTTCGCCCATTTCCAGAGCCAGCAAAACTTCTTCAATGTTGGCGAAAACCCGGCCTTCACCCTTTGCACCCGGCTTGCCCTTCGTCAGGTAGTAAAGACCGAGCACCATGTCCTGCGTAGGCACGGTGATCGGCTGGCCGGAGGCCGGCGAAAGAATGTTGTGCGAGGCCAGCATCAACACGCTGGCTTCTACCTGCGCTTCCGGAGACAGCGGAATGTGCACGGCCATCTGATCGCCGTCGAAGTCTGCGTTGAATGCAGTGCAGACCAGCGGGTGAATTCGAATCGCCTTACCTTCCACCAGCACCGGCTCAAACGCCTGAATGCCCAGGCGGTGCAGCGTGGGGGCGCGGTTCAGCAGAACTGGATGGTCTTTGATGACCTCTTCCAGGATGTCCCAAACAATCGGCTCCTGCTGCTCCACCATTTCTTTTGCCTGCTTGATGGTGGTGACGTTGCCGGTCTGTTCCAGCCGGTGATAGATAAACGGCTTGAACAGTTCGAGAGCCATCTTCTTGGGTAACCCGCACTGGTGCAGCTTGAGTTCGGGACCGACCACGATGACGGAACGTCCAGAATAATCCACGCGCTTGCCGAGCAGGTTCTGGCGGAAGCGGCCCTGCTTGCCCTTCAGCGTGTCGGAGAGCGACTTCAGCGGACGATTGTTGGCTCCGCGCAGCACGCGGCCGCGCCGGCCGTTGTCGAACAATGCGTCGACAGCTTCCTGCAGCATGCGCTTTTCGTTTCTGACGATCACTTCAGGCGCGTGCAGGTCCATCAGCTTCTTCAACCGGTTGTTGCGGTTGATGACGCGACGGTAAAGATCGTTCAAATCAGAAGTGGCGAAGCGGCCGCCATCGAGTGGAACCAGGGGACGCAGCTCCGGTGGAATGACCGGAATCACGTCGAGAATCATCCAGCTCGGCTTGTTGCCGCTCTTGCGGAACGCCTCAACCACTTTCAGGCGCTTTGTATACTTGAGCCGCTTCTGCAGCGAGCTCTCGTTCTTCATCTTCTCGCGCAGCTCAACAGCTAGACCATCGGTATCGATGCGCTTGAGAAGTTCCTTAATGGCTTCGGCGCCCATCATGGCCTTGAAACCGGCAGGACGATACTGCTGATCGAGTTCGCGGAACTTGGCTTCGTCCTTGATGACCTCGCGCTCTTTTACCGGAGCGTCGCCTGGCTCGACCACCACGTAAGCCTCGAAATAGAGAACGGACTCGAGGTCACGCAGGGAAATATCGAGCAAGTGGCCGATGCGGCTGGGCAGGCCCTTGAAGAACCACACGTGCGAGCAGGGTGACGCCAGCTCGATGTGTCCCAGGCGTTCGCGGCGAACCTTCGAGAGCGTAACTTCCACGCCGCATTTGTCGCAGATCACTCCGCGATGCTTCATGCGCTTGTACTTGCCGCACAAGCATTCCCAGTCGGTTACCGGACCAAAGATGCGGGCGCAGAACAAACCGTCGCGCTCCGGCTTGAAGGTGCGGTAGTTGATGGTCTCAGGCTTGGTGACTTCGCCATGCGACCAGCTCCG
>Ga0209040_10001784_pt1 | contig 17010 bp, 15 predicted proteins | sample BogFormECP12_OM3_FD_188240 | JGI IMG/M metagenome (GOLD analysis project Ga0209040, IMG submission 188240) | Bog forest soil microbial communities from Calvert Island, British Columbia, Canada - ECP12_OM3 (SPAdes) (version 2) | ecosystem: Environmental > Aquatic > Freshwater > Wetlands > Bog ...
AGCATCATGCAGAGGCCAACTGGCAATTCACCACAGACGACGCCCGCGTGAAGCTCAAGAGGCTCTACCCCTCATTTTGAATGACTCGGGCGACTAGACCATGCTGCATCAGGTGCCCGCCGGCATTGTCGGCTATTACGGTGTCCGGCACGCCATGCCAGTTGAGCTCGCGCGCGGTGAGCGAAGCGCCCTGGTTGCGGGGCCGCGTTTCGTCGGCCCAAACGTGCACGGGGATTCCGGCGTCGTGCGCCTTGTAGATCGGCGCGGTGGCTGTGCCCCAATCCACGGTGGCGAGCCAGCCGGCGTTGCAGTGGGTCAGTATGTTGACGCGTATGGCCCCCACTGCGCGGCGTTTGTCCCATAGCGCCTTGACGATGGCGAGTCCGTGATCGCCGATCGACGCGTTCAGCGCCACATCCTCGTCGCAGATCGCCGCGGCTTTCTTCCACGCCGCAGCGCGTCGCTCAGCCACAGGCACCGGCGCCAGAACGCTCCGCATCTCATCGAGCGCCCAGCGCAAGTTGACGGCGGTCGGGCGGGTAGCCAGAAGGACCTTGTAGGCGTCGGCAACCCGCGCATCCGACGCATCTGAGGCCAGCGCCAGGGCCATTCCGTAGGCGGCGGTCGCGCCGATCAGGGGCGCGCCGCGCACCTTCATCTCCTTGATCGCGGCGGCGGCCTGTTCGAGCGTCGACAACACCTCCCAGGTCAATTCGTGTGGCAACCGCGTCTGATCGATGATCTCGACCGTCGCGCCGTTCGCGGCGGGCCGGATAGTCCGAGTGGGTACGCCGTTGATCTTCATAGCAGGCCTCCTGAGAAGCGACCGGCTTCTCGGCTCAAGTCCAACGTGAGCGCATGCGCTGCGCGTAGATGTTGATGATCAGCGCCGCAAGCAAAATCAGGCCGCGGATCAGCACCTTCAAGAAGCTGTCGATCTTGACGTGATCGAGGCCATTATTGAGCACGCCGAGAACGAATAGGCCGGCGATGGTATTGGGGATCCCTCCCTGGCCTCCAAACAGACTGGTGCCGCCGACCACGACTGCGGCGATCGAATCGAGTAGGTAGTCGACGAACTCGTCCTGCTGCGCGCTGCCGAGATGCGCCACACCGAGCATTCCCGCGAAGCCGGAACACACCGCTCCGATGATCATCACCGAGGCGACGATCGCCTTGACGTTGACCCCCGAATACTCCGCGGCCTCGCGGTTCCCGCCGACCATGTACACGTAGCGGCCGAAGCGGGTGTAGGTTAGAACGAAATGGCCGACGGCAAGGACCAAGGCGGCCACGATCACGATCCAGGGAACAGGTCCCACCGCCTTGCTGCCGAGCACTTTGATGAAATCGGGCACGTTGTAGGCGATCTGGCCGCGCACCAGCATGGCGCACACGCCGGCTCCGATTTGCAGCATCGCGAGGGTCATGATGAAGGAGGGAATGCCGATCACGGTCACGCCGAGCGCCGTAACGACGCCGAAAGCGACCGCGCTTACTAACGCAAGCAGGATGGCGATCCATCCCGGCAGCGGTACGTTCGCGATATTCACGCTCGCGTCTTGAGCAGTGAAGAACGCGAGCACGACGCCGACGGCATTGGCGACGCTGCCGACGCTAAGATCGATCTCGGCGCACAGGATCACGAAGGTCAACCCCGTGGCAATGATGCCGGTGACCGAGATCTGGGTGAGGATATTGGCCAGATTGTCCCATGTCAGGAATGAAGCTGGGCTCGCGACGCTGAAGAAGACGACAAGAGAGAGCAGCGTGATGAAAGGCGCAATGTTTCTCAATTGATCGCGTAACCAATGGAACCGCGGCGGCGACGCCGACGATGGTCGGCCTGCGGTCGTATCGGTGCCGGGAGCGCTCATAGCGTCATCTCATGCGGCTGCAAGCAGCCTGTCCTTGCTGATCACCTCGTTGGCGAACTCGCGCACGATCTCGCCCTTTTTCATGACGAGAACGCGATCGGCCATCGCCAGAACGGTTTCCGGTTCGGTCGAGGCCACGAGGATGCCGATGCCCTGATCCCGCAGTCCGGACACGATCCTTACGACGTCCGCCTTAGCGCCCACGTCCATGCCCCGCGTCGGTTCGCTGAGGATCAGCACTTTGGGGAGGAAATTGAGCCACTTGGCAAGCCCGATCTTCTGTTGATTGCCGCCTGAGAAGGTGCCGACCAGCCGCTCGACCGAAGGCGGGACGATGTGCAGGCGGCGCACCTGCTCGCCCGCGATCTGGCGTTCCTTGCGGGGTTTCAGCAATAACTGGGACAGACGGTCGAGAATGCTGATTGACACGTTCTTGTACATCGGTTCGAGGAAGAACAGCATGCTGCGCCGACTCTCGGGCACGAAGGCGATGCCTGCGCGCCTGGCGGCGGCGGTGTTGGTCATGCGAAGCGCGCGGCCTCCCATCCGGATCGCGCCGTGATCAGGCTTGAGCCCGCCGAACAGGGTCCGCACCAGTTCGATTTGGCCGCAACCCATGAACCCGTAGACGCCCAGCACCTCGCCGGCGCGCACCGTGAGCGACACATCACGATAGGCGCGGCTGAGCGAAAGATGGTCGGCTTGCAATGCGATTGGCGCGCAGTCCTTGCTACAGAGACGAATATCCTTCGTGTAGCCGGCCTCCAGCTCGTCGTGCCCGGCCCCGATCATGCGCTCGATGATCCAGCTCTTGTCTATGTCCGCCGCGGCGGCCGTGACCACCTTGCGTCCATTGCGGAAGACCGTAATCGTGTCGGAAACTCGCAGCACGTCATCCAGAAAGTGCGAGATGAACACGATGGTCCGACCCCCGTTGCGCAATATGCGCAGCAAGTCGAACAAGCGCTCGATCTCGGGCGGCGACAGCGCCGAGGTCGGCTCGTCGAGGATGATGACGCGCGCCCCAGAGAAGAGAACGCGGCTCAATTCCACCATTTGCTGCATGCCGATAGGCAGCGAGCCCATGCGCGCCTGGGGATCGACGTCGATTCCGAGACCGCGCAAGTGATCGCCGGCTTCGCGCGCCATCCGGCGCCATGCAATCAAGCCGATCGCGTCGGTCGGCTGCCGCCCCAAAAACACATTTTCGGCCACGCTCAGATCGCTGACGACGCTAAGCTCCTGATAGACCATGCCGATGCCTGCCGCCTGGGCGTCACGCGCCGAGTGAAATCGAACTTCGGCCCCGTCGAGCCGCATGGTCCCGCGGAAATCGGTGTGCACGCCAGCAATGATTTTCATCAGCGTGCTTTTGCCGGCGCCGTTCTCGCCGACTATCCCATGCACTTCGCCGCCATTGAGCATGAAGTCGACGTCCGCGAGCGCATCGACCCCCCCAAATGACTTCGAAATCCCGGAAAGCTCCAGAATCGGACTTGTGCCGCTCATTCCTGTCGCCCAGTCAAGAGGGGGCGGCGCGCGCCGAGAATTGCCGGCGCGCGCCGTTCACGTCCGCTCAGATCAGGAAATGGCCTTCCATCCACATGATGCCAGGCGCGTTTGGTTTGGTGATGACCGGCCCGTCGGTGATGACATTCTTAGGAATGCCGCCCTCGCCGGTCTTCTCTCCGCCAACCACTGCAGATACGCCGGCAATGATGGCGCCGCCATGGATGCGGCAAGACGGGTTGCGCACGGTCGCGAGCATGCGGCCGTCCAGGACCGCGTCGAGCGCAGGCGGCATTGCGTCGACGCCGCCGATTTTGATCTCCGTCCGGTTGTGCTGCTTCATCACATTGTAGGCGGCTAGCGCCATGTCGTCGTTGTGAAAGAAGGCCGCGTCGATCTGCGGGTATTTCGTCAGCAGGGTTTCCCAAATGCGGGCGACCTTAGTGACGTCCCAATCGCCAGGCTGCTCGTCGAGAACTTCGACGTTGGGGTAATTCTTCATCACGCTGTGGAAGCCCCGAGCCCGGCCCTGGGCGCCGGTATGGCCCAGCGCGCCTTGGGTCATAACCACCTTGCCCTTGCCGCCGATGGCGTCCATCAGCGCCTGAGTCACGGCGGCGCCCATGAATTCATTATCCGGCGCAAGGAATGCATGCACGTTGATCGTATCGAGCGGCGCGATCAGCGTATCCATGTCGATCACCGGGATGCCTGCGTCGATCATCTTGTTCACCGGGTCGGTCAACGTGCCGATGCCGAACGCCTGCATCGCGACGAAGTCCCACTTCTGTGAGGCCATATCGTCGATCGCGGCGCGCTGCTTCGTGGAGCTCAGCGCCCCGTCGAACCAAGTGACGTCAACATTGAATAGCTTGCCCCAGAACTCCGCCGCCTGCTTGCCCTGAGCGCACCAGGTCGCCTGCAGCCCGGCATTGGAGAACGCCGCCTTCAAAGGCTTCTCCGAACGTCCCGTGGCTTTGGCCATCTCGGCGGCCAATGCAGGGGTGGCCCCCATGCCGCCGAGCATCGCCGCCGCTCCGGCGGAAGCCCCCAGAATCTCGAAGAAATCCCGGCGTGAATGCCTGCGTGGATCGTACTCGCTCGCCATGACTGTTTCCTCTCCTTTGTGCTATGAGCCAAAACCAGGTTGAATTGACCGCGGAGCCCATAGATTTCGTTGATCTGGACTATACATGCCCGCGCCGATGGGGTCGATGCGCGAGTCGGTTTCGACGGCTCGGCGCGAGTTTAGGGTCGCGCTTTTCGGTCCCCCTACAATCTGATGGGCTGACCCGCGGCGCCGGGCTTGCGCACGAAATAGGGTACCGCGGCGACAACATCGTTGATCGAGTGGAATTGCTCGGGACAGGTCAGCAAGGTCCTGGCCATGAGCAACGCCCCGGTTTCCGCGGCCCCGCGCCGGTCCCGATCCTTGATCCACTCGAAGTCGATATTGTGGGCGAAGCCGAGGATGCGTCGGATCATTTTGCAGGCGCCGAACCCCAACATATCGGCGAACAGGGAATCGACGTAAGTGCGCCGCGCGCCTTCGAGGAAGGGAACGTCGCTCGGCGCAGAGAACATGCTGACGGGATAGGCGTCGCCGTTTGCGTTGCTCCGCCACAAGGCCAGAAATCGATCGCGGAACGTCTCCCAGAATATCGTCACCTGCTCGAGAATCCATGCCTGCATCGCCTTGCGGTCGTCGGCGGCGGTTGCATGACCCGGCTGCGAATACCAGCTCAACAAAAGATTCCCCATATAGGCGCCGAGATCGAAGCCGATCGGACCCATCATTGCGAATTCGGGATCAATCACCCGCGTGTCGGTGGGCGTCACCATCACCGATCCGGTGTGAAGGTCGCCATGGATCAATGCCTGCGCCCCCGACAGAAACTTGTCGCCGAAGCGCACGGCTGCCGCCTTGAGCGGTCCGTCGCGATGGAAGTCGGCGCAAACTTCGTCGAGCTGCGGAGAGGTCCACCGGTTGCGGGGGTTGGTCCTATAGGGATCGGCGAAGATCAGCTCGGTGGTGATGCGAACCGGAGGCTGGTTCTTGGCGAAGATCGCCGCCATGTCCATCTTGCGTTCAAATGCTCCCGCAAGATCCGAGGTGAAGAAGCTTGCACGCGCAATATATTCTCCGACGTCCGGCGCCGCCTTCGGATGTCGCCGACCCACGATCATCTCGCGGCGCTGTATAACGTGTGGCGTCAAACGTTCCATGACCGTGCAATAGAGTGTCGGAGAATAGTGATAGATTGTCGGTATCAGGCCGCCGACATAGGGGGCGACCGCCGCGTAATAGGAACTCTCGAAAAAGGCCCGTTCAAGCGGCATCGGCCAGGATTCGCCGGCCGCCCGCACATAGGGCAGCGCCTGCTTGACGCACACGCCGCCGGCCGGCCCTTCGACGATGAAAACGAGATTGAGATTGCCGTCGCCGACCTCCCGCACCGTCCATTGCTCTGGCTTGCCGCCCAATAGCCGGCGAACGTCGTCCAGGTCAGCCAGATATTGTGGAAGGCTCTTGTCGTCCAAGGCCCGGTAGCCTGGTGGAGTAGGCAACGCCATCTTCACTCTCCTTGACCGCGCGAACAATCAGGCAGGCGAACGAGCAGGTCGAGATCATTGCTTCCACTCGCGATCAGGACGGAGAAGCGAGATCGAGAAGCCGGCCATCTCCTGACACATCAGGAAACGGCTCATATCGGAGCGAAAAACAATGATAATCGAATCGGCCAGGATATTGCGCACACGTCGATTGACGACGAGCAGCTCCGTCATCGTCGTGGCGCCTTTGAAGCTGGAATGTCGGCGCGCAGGATCGCTTCCAATCCGCTCGGCCTGACCAGCCGTTTCCCGCTGGTTGGCGCGATACCGCCCACTCCCTCGCGGACGACGGGTCGGGCGATCGTTGAGATTCTTTCTCAGCCTGCTCATCGCGGCATTTCTTGTTTTCGATCCGAGCGACCAGCCAAAATCGCTTTCGAGTGGATTTGCCGCATTGACTCAGATCAATCACGAATATCACCCTCTGGCCGCGACCGCAAAGCAAGCGTTCATTCCGAGGCGGCGGGCGCTGACGCTCTGCAGTTGCGCAAGATCAGGCTGCTTCGAGCGCTGGCAGGCGACATTTTCACCACCGAGGCTGGCCTTGAAGTCGCCGCCGCGGCATGATCCGGCAGGAGGTAAAGACGCCATGACCAAACGCAAAATGACGATGGGCGTGATCGTCGGGAACCGCAACTTCTTCCCGGCTCTGCTTGCCAAGGCTGGGCGCGAGGACATCATCCGCGTGCTCGCCAAGAAGGGGTACGACGTGGTCGTGCTGTCGCCCGAGGACACGAAGTACGGGGTCGTCGAGACCTTCGAAGACTCCAAGCGTTGTGCTGCGCTGTTCAGGGAGAACGGCGATCTTATCGACGGAGTGATCGTAACACTGCCCAATTTCGGCGATGAGCGGGCCATTGCCAACACCCTGCGCACGGCGGACTTGGGTGTCCCCGTGCTCGTCCAGGCGACCCCGGATTCGGCCGGCAAGATGACGATCGAGCACCGGCGCGACAGTTTCTGCGGCAAGATGTCGGCCTGCAATAACCTGCGCCAGTACCGTATTCCCTATTCGCTCACCAGCCTGCACACGGTGAGCCTCGACTCCGAGGAATTCGACGAGGATCTGGATCGGTTCGCCGCCACCTGCCGCGTCGTCAAGGGGCTTAGGAACCTGCGGGTGGGCAGCATCGGCGCGCGCCCCGCAGCTTTTAACACGGTACGCTACAGCGAGAAGCTTCTCGAGGCCAACGGCATCTCGGTCGAGACCGTCGATCTGTCTGACATCATCGGGCGCATTGAGAAGCTCAAGGACGAGCATCAGGGCGTGCAACGGAAGCTTGCCGAGATCCGTCAATACACACCCACCAAAGGCATTCCCGAGCCCGCGTTGATCAAGATGGCCAAGCTCGGCTTCGTGGTCGAGGACTGGATGCGCGAGGCCGCGGTCGAGATCAGCGCCGTGCAATGCTGGACCGCTATGGAACAGTATCTGGGCGTCGCGCCCTGCACCGTGATGAGCATGATGAGCAACGAGCTGATGTCCAGCGCCTGCGAGGTCGACATTTGCGGCGCCATCGCGATGCATGCGCTGGCCCAGGCGTCCCAGACGCCGAGCGCCCTGCTCGACTGGAACAACAACTATGGCAACGATCCCAACAAGGCCGTTTGCTTCCATTGCAGCAACCTGCCAAAGCACTTCTTCGACTCGGCAAGGATGGACTATCAGGAGATCCTGGCCGGAACGGTGGGCAAGGCGAACAGCTACGGCACGGTCGTCGGCCGGGTGAAGGCCGGCACCATGACCTTCGCCCGCTTCTCGACCGACGACGTTTCCGGGCGAATGCGCGGTTATGTCGGCGAAGGGACTTTCACGAATGACCCGCTACAGACGTTCGGCGGCATCGGGGTGGTGGAGATTCCGAACTTGCAAGGCCTGCTGCATTATATTTGCGAGAATGGGTTTGAGCACCATGTGGCGGCCAACCTCTCAAGTTCGGCCGCCGCAGTCCAAGAGGCCACGAGGCGCTATATGGGCTGGGAGATGCACTCGCACCAGGCGGCTGCCTGACCCAAAAATTGCCTGCCGCGGGCGCGAGCGCCGGCAGGAGATGCCGCTCCCGCGGAAGGCGACGGCCGAGGACGTGAAAGCGCGCGGCTGCAATCTGACATCAGGAACTCCACAGCGTCACCAACGACCGCGACGACCCGCGCGGCTTGCCGATTTTGGCGCCGCCGAGGCCGGGACAGCGTCCTGGACAGCGTCCTGGGGCCGAGGGCATCGCCTCGCTGCTGCTGACGCGGATCGAGCGTAGAGCCAAAGCGCAACGACTACCGGGCCCGGTTTCGCAGGGTATCGGCAATCGACTCAAGCAGGATGCTCGTGGTCAAAGCGCCGGGATCCACGAAGCCGACGGTTCGCTCGCCCAATCCCTTTGACTTGCCGATTTTCGCCACCAATCCTCGCGTCGCCTCTACCCCGGCCGCGGCAGCCTTCGCCGCCGCCTCGGCGACGTCCTCGACTGACGCGCCGGGGACAAGCGCCTTGCGGGCGGCGACGGCGGCAGGCTCTAGCGCGTCGACCATCGTTTTGTCGCCGACATTGGCCTTGCCCCGATCCTGCACCGCCTTTAATCCGCCCTCGAGAGCATGCACGAAAGCCTCAGCGTCAAAAACGTCGCTCCTCACCGATTTTCCTGCGCCCTGGAACAGCGTACCGAATACGACGCCGGAAGCGCCGCCGCTGGCCATCATTAACGCCTTGCCGCAGCCGCGGAACAGATCCGGAATGGAGTCGTACTGATCCGCAGTGGCTTCATCAAAGGCGGAAAAGCCGCGCGCCATTCCGACACCGTGGTCGCCGTCGCCGATGTCTTGATCCGCTTTGGTAAGTCGGTCCTTGTTAGCGATCACCGCCTTTGCCGCCGCAGATAGCAGAGCCCTAGTGTCCGACAGATCGAGTCTTGCGCTCATGGACGCCATCACGGTTTCAGGAATGATTCATTGGAAGCCGGTCGATCGAAATAGTGCCTCAGCTCTTCGTCCAGTCGCATTAGCGTGATACTGAACCCGGCCATTTCTTGGGTAGTGAGATATGGGCCGATCCTGGTGTCGTGGACAGTGACGCCGGTCTGGTCCAGGATCTGCCGCACCCGGCGGTTGACGATCAAGAGCTCCATCATGGTCGTCGCGCCGAGGTCGTCGACAAGAAGCGCCACTCGATCTCCGCGCTTGAGCGGGAAGTCCTCGACGAGCTGGCCCATCATCAGGTCGACAAGTTGATCCGCTGGCATCATCTTTCTCCGTGCGACGCCTCGCTCGCCATGGCCTCCCATTCCGATTTCAATCTCGTCCTCACCCAAAGTGAAAGTCGGTTGCCCGGTTTCCGGAAGGGATCCCGGACGTAGGGCCACGCTCAAGGAGCGGATGTTTTGTTGCGCATGCAGCGTCACGCGTTGCGCGTCCTCGAGGCTATGGCCGCTGGCGCAAGCAGCGCCGGCAATCTTCACCTGGAAATAGGAACCAGCGATACCCCTCCGACTCTCGCCCTTTGGCAGCGAGACGTCGTCCATCGTTCGCGCATGCTTGACCTCAATCCCCGCGTCGGCGGCCATTTCGGTGGCCACGTCGAAATTCATGACGTCGCCTTCGTAGTTGCCGTAGACATAGAGGACTCCCTTCCCTCGTTGGATCGCCTTGGTCGCTTCGAAGATGATTTGCGGCGACGGCGCGGCGAAAATATTTCCGCAGGCCGCCGCGTCGGCAAATCCAGGCCCGACATATGTCGTATAGATTGGCTCATGGCCGCTGCCGCCTCCAATGAGAAGGGCGACTTTGCCATCCTCGATGCTCGTGCGCATTATGGCGCGAACGCCTGGGACCTTTGTGAGGCGGCCGTGGGCAGCGAAGATAAGACCTTCAATGACTTCATCGACGATTCGCTCTGGATTGTTGATCGCCTTCTTAGTCATGTTCCCTCTCCTTCATCCGCCTGTAAGCCTTCTTTCACAGCATCAGGCCGGGCCATCCTTTGTTTTTTTTACGCTCCCGTGGCGCTCGAAACTAGGTAGATGATCAAGCACCACTGTTCAGGCAGTGTCGCGCCAGCACCTTGTCTAAACGTCGAGACGACCGCTGGACAGGCGGGCGCCGGCCAGCTTGCACGCGGCGAAGGGTTGACCTGGATCGTGTTGACAGGCCGGGACGTCAGCGGACGGCCGCTATTGGCGCGGAGCAGACGGCCATTCAGATCGCGACGGTGTACGTCGCGGTTGGGGGAAGTGGACACACGCCATCACCTACAAAGCCGCGACGCTGATCAAAATTAGGCATGAACTTGCGGAGCAATTCCGTGACTCAAGCAACGCGGCGGTAATCCTCCTCAGCGAGATCGAGCAGCCGATTCATGGCCGATCGGGCCCCCGCGGTATCGCGCACCCGCACGCTTTCCAGCACCGCCTTGTGCACTGAAAGCGTCCTTGCCTGGTTTTCCATCAGGCTTGTCGTCAGGAGAAACGAGGCGCAACGCTGCTTCCACGGCGCCGATGAGATTCCTCAATACGATATTGCGGCTGGCGTCGACCAAAGCGCGGTGAAAGGCGAGATCGGATTCGCAACACGCCGCCAGATCGTGCGGGATCGCCCGCTCCATGCCGAGATAGGCGGTCTCGATTGCGTCAAAGTCCTCAGCCGTGCCTCGGCGCGCTGCGAGCTCGGCCGCCGCAGGCTCGATGATTCGTCGCGTCTCGATCAAGCCAATGATCAGTTCACGGTCAGCGGTCAGATCAGGATGCCAACCCAACACGATCGGATCAAGAAGACGCCAGTGCTTGCGTTCCCGCACTCGCACTCCCACGCGCGGCCTCGCCTCAAGGAGGCCCTTTGCGCAGAGCACTTTCACGGCTTCGCGCAGCGACGTTCGGCTCACGCCGAGACTTTCAGTCAGATCGTCTTCGCGCGGCAGCACGTCTCCAGGCTTGTAGCGCGCGCCAAGAATCCACGCGCCGATGGTGCGCACCACCGAGTCGTGGATTCTCCCCCCGCTTGCCGGACGCCCTTCGGACAACGGCAGCAGCCCGGCCAGTTCCGGTGACAGTTCGGTCGCGTTTCCGTCATCCATATCTTCGCGCCTGCTGCTCGGCGATGATCACCGCGGCGATCAACAGAACGCCCTTCGCCACCATTTGGTAAAACGTCGGGACGCTGGTCAGGATCAACCCGTTGTCCAGCACGCCGATGATGAGGACGCCGAGCAGCCCGCCGATGATGGTTCCCTTGCCGCCGGTCAGCGCGCATCCGCCGAGGACCGCGGCCGTAATGGCCTCGAGCTCGAGACCCTCGGAGCCGGAAATCGGCTGTCCCGATCCCGTGCGCGCGGCGAGCAGCATGCCCGCGAGGCCCGCCGTCGCTCCGCTCAGCATATAGATTCCGATCTGATAGGCGCGAACATTCAGGCCCGCAAGACGCGCGACGACAGGATTGCCGCCGATGGCGTATATGTTGCGGCCGGTGATTGTATACTGCATCAGCACGAAGAAGATCGCCACCACCACAACGAGCACCGAGATGGTGACCGGCACGCCCAATATCTTGCCATCGCCAATGAACCGGAACGCCGGGTCGAAAATGCTGATGGACTGACCGTTCGAGATGATGAACGCGACGCCGCGAAACACCGCCATTGTGCCAAGGGTGGCGATGACGGCGTTGATGCGACCGACGGTGATGATGAGGCCGTTGATGATCCCGGCCGCCGCGCCGACCGCGACGCCGAACAGGATGCTGAGGACGGGCGAACCGGTCCATCCGACGGCGAGCGCGATGCCGACCGTCGACATGCCGACCACCGCGCCGACCGAAATATCGAGTCCGCCGGAGATGATGACGATCGTCTGGGCGGTGGCCAGAATTCCTAGAATGGCGATGGCTTGGCCGATGTTGAGAATGTTGCGCAAGAGGAAGAAGACGTCCGGGCGCAGGCTGCCGAAGATGGCGATGAGGACCGAGAGCGCGATCAGGAGAGAGAAATTGTGCGTCCCAATGCGCTGAATCGCGCCCCTGAGCGTCATGCGACCGCCTCGCCGATCGGCCGCGGCGGCGATCGGCTCCGCCTTCAAATGCGTCATGGGGTCCCCACCGTTTCGGTTCGGGTCAGATTCTCCGCCATCGCCAGGCTGAGGATGCGCTCCTCGTTCGCCGCTTCGCGGTCGAGCTCGGCGACGAGGCGGCCGCCCGCCATCACGAGGATCCGATCGGCCATTCCGAGGAGCTCCGGCATTTCTGAGGAGATCACGAGAAGCGCGATTCCCTCCCCGGCGAGTTCGGCGATCAAACGATAAATCTCGGCTTTGGCGCCGACGTCGATGCCCCGGGTGGGTTCGTCCAGAATCAGCACTTTGGGGCGGCGCGCCAGCCAACGGCCGAGCACGACCTTCTGTTGGTTGCCGCCCGAAAGATTGGAAACGGCGGCGTCGAGGCTCGGCGTCCTGATGCGCAGCCGATCGGCGAACTCAGCCGCGATTCGCCGCTCGGCCCCGGAGTCGACGAAATCAAACCGGCTGATGAGGTCGGGAACGGCGAGCGTGATGTTGTCCTTGACGCTGCGCATGAGCAGAAGCGCCTGCGATTTCCGGTCCTCGGGCGCAAAGCCTATCCCGGCCGCGATCGCGTCGGCGGGGCTCCTGAGACGGATCGTCCGGCCGCGCACCGCGACAGATCCCGCGAGCGTCCGGTCATGGCCGAAGATCGCCTCGGCTAGTTCCGAACGTCCGGCGCCCACCAGGCCGGCGAGACCGACGACCTCGCCCGAATGAACATCGAAGCTCACGTCTCTGACGCGCTTCGTCGTCAGGTCACGCACCGAAAGGACCGCCTCGCCGCGGCGGCGCGCTCCCCGCTCATAGAGGTCGGCGATCGGCCTTCCGACCATGGCCTGAACGATTTCCGCTTCGGGGAACTCCGCCGTCGGCCGCTCCGCGACCAGCCGCCCGTCGCGCAGCACCGCCACGCGATCCGCCAGATCGCGCACTTCGCGCATCCGGTGGGAAATATAGACGACGCCGACGCCGTCGTCCCGGAGCCGCCGCACCACCCGGAAGAGCCGCTGGGCCTCCTCCTCCGTCAAGGAAGAGGTCGGCTCGTCCAGCGCCAGCACGCGCAAGCCCCCGCGAAGCGCCCGCATGATCTCCATCAGCTGGCGCTGGGCGGGGCCCAGATCGCCCGCCCTGATCCAGGGCCCGAGATCCTTCTCGAGTCCGAATTCGGCCAGCATCTCGCGCGTGCGACGCGCGAGATCGGCGCGATCGAGAAACACCCCGTGGATGCGGCGAAAGTCGCCGAGAAACAGATTCTCGGCGATCGACAGGTCCGGAACGATGTCCGGCTCCTGATGAATGACCCGGATTCCCAGCGCATGGGCGTCGGAGGGCGACCGGAACGCCTGGGGGGCACCACCGGCCGTGAGCGCCCCCTGGTCGGGCCGATAGACGCCCTCGAAAATGCGCACGAGCGTCGACTTTCCTGCGCCGTTCTCGCCTACGAGGGCGAGGATCTCCCCCGATCGGACCCCCAGCGTCACGTCGTCGAGCGCGCGAACCACCCCGAAATGCTTTGAAACGCCCACGGCGGCGAGAGCCGGCGCCGCCGCCTCCCGCGCGCCGGGCTCGCTGGCTTCGTCCAAAGCGCCGGACTTGCGGAGCGGCGCGGCGACGCGCCGCCCCGTCGCGCCTATTTGTGACACAGCTTGTCCTTGTAAGACGGGAAGCTGTCCGCGGTGATGAGGTCGGCCTTCACGTAGGTTGTCACCGGCAGCGGCGTATTGTCTTTCACCGATGCGTACAGCAATTGAATCGCCTGCGCGCCTTCCTTGGCCGAATCGATATACATGGTGCCGCGGAACCCCGTGGGCTTCCCCGGGCCGAACGCGTCGCAGGCGCGGCTCCCGTCGATGCCGACGCCGATCACGTCACTGGGCTGGAAGCCCTGGTTCTCGGTCGCGCGCACCCCGCCCAGCACACCGTCGTCGTTGCAGGAATAGAAGATCCAATGCTTGGCTTCGGGATGGGCAGTCAAGGTTGTGGTCACCGCGGTGACCGCACTCTCCATGTGATTGTCGTAGGGGATGCGGACGATATTGGCCTTGTCGAAATCGGGGACGGCCTCGAGGAAGGCGGCTTCCGCGCCGCGGTTGCGTCGCATGCAGGTGTCGGCCTTCTGATCCTCGATGCTGCCGATTCTCACGTCCTTGAATTTGTCCCAGCCTTCGGCCTTATAGATCCGCGCATCCTCGGCGCCCACCTGGCGGCCGATGTTCTCGGCGTTCATTCCGACATAGGGCACCATCTTCTTGTCGCTGGTGTAGATGTCGTCGTCGACTGCGATGAGGCGGATGCCAGCTTTTTCCGCCTTCTCGGCTACGACCGGCCCGAGCGCCTTGTCCGGCACGACGATGGCGATCGCCTTGACCCCGTCTCCGACCATCGTGTCAAAGGTCGTCAGCGCCAGATTGGCGTCGAAGTGAACGTCCTGGGTCATGAGGTTGACGCCGAGCTTGCCGGCTTCCGCCTTGGCGCCGGCGACTTCGGCCACAAACCATGGGTGCTCACCCATCTTGTTGATGTAACCGAATTTCACCTCATCCGCGCGGGCGGCGCCGGTGAAGCACGATAGGACGGCGGCGGTTGCGATCCCACTCAGTATGGTTGAGGACTTCATTTGCTTCTCTCCCTTGTGTTGCCTCGGCTTCATGCCGGGGAATTAGTCGTGATAGAGCACTGAACGCCCGCCATCGATGACGATGCATGCGGCGTTGATGAACGGCGCCTCATCGGACGCGAGGAAAACCGCCGTCATCGCGACCTCCTCCGGCCGGCCGATGCGCTTGGGCGGATGGAGATCGTAGGCGCGCTTTCGTTCCGCCGCCGGATCGGGGAACGTATTCCAGTAATCCACCGCGATCTGGGTTTCGATGTAGCCCGGCGCGATCGCGTTCACGCGTACGCCTTGCGCGGCGTGCTCGATGCCCAGCGCGCGCGTCAGACCGAGCAAGCCGTGTTTCGCGACCGGGTAAGGGAAGCAGCCGGGGATGATGCTGAAAGAGTGCGCCGAGGCGATGTTGATGATGGATCCGCCCCCGGAGGCGAGCATCGCCGGCAGGGCCGCTTTCGCCATGCGCCATGCGCCGTCGAGATTGATCGCGAAACAGCGCCGCCATTCGTCCGCGTCGGTCTCTAGCGGCGCATGAAAAACGTTCACGCCGGCGTTGTTCACGAGAATGTCGAGCCTCCCGAATTGGCTCAACGAGGCGGCCACGGAGGCTTTGGCCGCCTCGGGATCAGCGACGTCGCAGCCCACGAAGATTGCGCGTTTATCCTCGCCTGCCAGGCTCGCGGCGACCGCCTGTCCGCTCGTCTCGTCCCGCTCCGCGATCGCGACTCGCGCGCCCTCGCGCACAAACGCCCGCGCGATGGCTTCGCCGATGCCGCGACCCGCGCCGGTGATCACCGCAGCCTTTCCCTCGAGGCGCCCTGCCATCGTATTCACCAGTCCACGACTGTGCCGTCGTCCAGGATTGCATTTCGAGTATGCAACACCTCGGGCGCGAAAGGATGGCGCGCACAGGCGGCTTCGTCCACCTCGACGCCAAGTCCTGGGGCTTCGGGGACCTGCCAGAAGCCGTCCACCATGCGGATCGGGCCGCGTACGACCTCGGAGTACCAAGGCACTGCGCCGACCATCTCCTCCTGGATCACATGGTTCGGCGTCGAGACGGCGAAATGCAACGCGGCCACGCCTGCGATCGGGCCAAGCGGATTGTGGGGCGCGACGCCAACGGACACGGCCTCGGCCATCGCGGCAATTTTCTTCGCCTCCAGCACTCCTCCGCAATGACAGATGTCGGGCTGAATGACGTCGACTGCGCGGGCGGCGAGAAGGTCATGGAACTCGGTGCGATCGATGAGCCGCTCGCCGGTGGCTAGCGGCACGTTCGCATGCGCAGCGACGGCTTTGAGACTGGCGGTCTCGCCGGGTGGGACAGGTTCTTCGACAAACATCGGCCGCCCGGGCCGCAAAGCGTCGATATAGGCCAGCGCGGCGGCGGCGCTCGCAGGCCGACCATGGAAATCGACCATGATCTCGACCTTCGGGCCGACCGCAGCCCGCAAGGCAGACATCAGGCGTGCGACCTTGTCGACTCCGGGACCGGCGCGGTGTAGTGCGTGTAGGGGATGAAGACCGCCTTGAACGCCCTATAGCCCTTCGCGACGACTTCCACGGCTCGCTCGACTAGAGGGCCTTCGTCGCTGGTCTCGTAGACGGCGCGCATGTCCCCCATCCCGAGATGCGTATAGACCCGGACCTTGTCGCGAACTCTGCCGCCGAGCAGTCTCCAGACCGGCACGCCAAGCGCCTTGCCGACGATATCCCACGAAGCGATCTCAATCCCGGAAATTGCGCTCACGCCAATAACGCCCAGCCGCCAGAAGGAGTGCATCTTCATCACGCGAACCGCTTGTTCAATGTCGCGCGGATCACGCCCGAGCAGCAGGGGCGTTAGATCCTCCACGGCGCCGACAACGCCTCTGGTCTTCCATTCGAGTGTCGCTTCGCCCCAGCCGAACAGGCCTGACTGATCGGTCTGCACTCGCACGAACACCCAATTGCGCATCTCCGCGTTCACTACGCGCGTGTCGATCGCGGTTATGCGCATGACAACTTTCTTCCGAAGCGACGGCCTTATTCATCATATGATCTATGGACGCTGAGGCACGGCAATACTGGAAATCTTTAAGAACCAGCGATCATTTCGACAACAATACCCGGATAAAACAGCTGTGGCGAACCACCGTTCCCCCGCGTTCGAACGTTTGGTATTTATTATATCATACGAATTAGGCGTATCACGCGCGACAGATACGGGTGTCGCGCTGCACTTAAACGTGAGACGCCGGATTCAATGTTTTCAAGTGCTTCATATTGCAGTAAAATTGAGACTCTGTAGTTGAATATGAGACTCGGCCTGCCGTACTGTACTTAAATTGAGAATGAGGGCCCGCAACGTTGGTGAAATTTG
>Ga0209040_10001785_pt1 | contig 17009 bp, 17 predicted proteins | sample BogFormECP12_OM3_FD_188240 | JGI IMG/M metagenome (GOLD analysis project Ga0209040, IMG submission 188240) | Bog forest soil microbial communities from Calvert Island, British Columbia, Canada - ECP12_OM3 (SPAdes) (version 2) | ecosystem: Environmental > Aquatic > Freshwater > Wetlands > Bog ...
GTCGCGGTCAAGGCGACCGGTCAGCCCGGCTATGCGGAAGACGCGTATCCGTTCCGCAGCTTCCACGAGCACCTGCACCGCTGCTTCGACGCGTTCGGTGCGGATCGGATGTTCTGGGGCACCGACATCACGCGGATGCCCTGTTCCTGGCGGCAATGCATGACGGTGTTTACCGAGGAACTGCCGTGGCTGAAGGGCCGCGATCTCGAGCTGGTCATGGGTGAAGCCCTGTGCAACTGGGTGGCCTGGCGCCTTCCCGGCTGAGTCGGCTATCGGGCAGGAGTTATGTGGATCGAGATTCCCGCGTCGCCTACGGCTCCTCGCAATGACAGCCCCGAATTGTCATTGCGAGCGGAGCGAAGCAATCCCGCGACGAGAGAGGCAAATTATGAAGCCTTATGTGATCTGCCACATGAACGCGAGCGTCGACGGCCGCATTCTCGGCAGCCGGTGGCGGCCCGCCGAGAACCGCATGCCGGGACTGTTCGAGCGCCTGCACGAGCAGCTCGGCGGCGGCTCCTGGCTCATCGGCCGGGTGACCGGCAGCGAGTACGCCAAGGCCGAGGCCTACCCCGATCGCACCGACCAGACCTATCCGCGGGAACCTTGGTTCGCCCAGCGGGATGCCGCCGCCTACGGCATCGCGCTCGATGCGCAGGGCAAGATCGCCTGGGGACGGTCCGAGATCGGCGGCGACCCGATCGTCGTGGTGCTGACGGAGCGGGTCGCCGATGCGCATCTGGTGGGCCTCCGCCAGGATGGCGTCTCCTACATCTTCGCCGGCGAGCAGGAGCTCGATCTTGGATTGGCGCTGGAGGTCCTGAACCGCGAGCTGGGGCTCGAACGCCTGCTGCTCGAAGGTGGCGGCGGCTCGAACGGATCCTTTCTTCGGGCCGGCCTGATCGACGAGATCAGCCTTGCGGTCTGCCCCGCCGTCGATGGCGCGAAGGGTGCGCCGAGCATCTTCGACTCCAGCGACAAGGATGCCGGCATCGCAGCCCCGATCCGTTCAATGACGCTGGCGAGCACCGAGGTGCTGGAGGGCGGCGTGGTTTGGCTCCGCTATCGGCTCCAAAACCGGTGACCAGCCGGGGGCGGGCTCATTAACCCCGTGGGTCTCATTCACGCTCCATCCGTTCATTCACCGAAGAAGATGACAAATTTGCGCCGACTCGAGGTGATCCGGCTTTTTGCCTTCAATCTGCTGCTGTTGATCCTCCCCGCGACGTCATGGGCGCAGCAGCGCCTGCCGATTGCCGAACAGATGGCCAAGACCTATGGTCTCGATTCGTTTGGGCAGGTCGAGGGAATCCGCTACACGTTCAATGCGGAATTTCCTGGTATCAAACTTTCGCGCACGTGGGAATGGAACCCGAAGACCGACACGGTCTCCTACGAGGGGAAAGATAAGGAAGGCAAACCGGTCAAGGTTACCTATCCGCGGTCGCAGATCGGCAGCCAAAGCGATGCCATACAGAACGAAATCGATCCGGCATTCGTCAACGACCAGTATTGGTTGCTCTTGCCGTTCCACGTCGTATGGGACGGCAGAGTGCGACGGTGACCGATGAGGGCATGCAAAAAATGCCTATCGGGAACGCCTCCGCCGAACGGGTCGTGGTGAAATACCCTTCGGAGGGCGGCGACTCGCCTGGCGACACGTGGGAACTCTATGTTGGCGCCGACAAGCGAATCGAGGAATTCATCTTCCACCGGGGCGGAACCAGGAAGCCAAGCGTCGTGATCGCGACGCGGGCGGACTACCAGAAGGCCGGCCCACTCCTTCTCTCCACGGACCACCGCGGCACGGAGGACGGAAATCCCCTGCGGGTTTCCTTTTCGGATGTGTCGGTTAAAGTGACGGGATCAGAAAACTGGATCAAAGCGCAATGAACGTGGAAGGGCCGCCCGGACGGGGCGACCCTCCTCGTTTTGCCGTGCGATAATTCAGGCAGCCGGCATGCGATGGACCGCGACTACTTTGTGGCCGTCGGGATCGCGCAAATAAGCGAGATACATTTGACCGGCGGCCCCTTGGCGCACCCCCGGCGGGTCCTCGATCGACGTGCCGCCATTCGCAACCCCGGCTTTGTGCCAGGCGTCAACCTGTTCGCGACTGCTCATCGAGAAGCCGATCGTGCCGCCATTGGCATGGCTGGCCGGCTTTCCGTCGATCGGTTTCGACACCATGAAACGCCCGCCATTGTGCGCGTAAGCCAGCCGGCCTCTGGCGTCCGGAGTGGCGGGGCTGCCGCCCATCGCGACAAACAGGGCATCGTAGAATTTCTTCGATTGCGCGATGTCGTTACTCCCGATCATAATATGGCTGAACATTCCGTTCTCTCCTCATCAGGTTTACATGCGCCCGCCGCCTCTGCCCCATCGGCAGAACGGTTTGCAGGCTGGGATCAGTATGAAGGGGGACGTTCGGCAAAAGAGAAAAATCTTCTGCCCATCGCCATCCCCGCCCGCGGTATGTTTGATTGCCGCCAGCACAGCACGAGGTTGAGTGGGTGACGACAGCGACGCGGCCGATACGGCTGGGCTTCTTCACCCGCCTGCTCGATCAGGCGGACGCGGCCGAACGCTACCGATTGGCCATCGCGCAGATCGTGCATGCCGAAAGCTGCGGCTTCGATTCAGCGTGGGTGGCACAGCACCATTTTCACGAGGACGAAGGCGGCCTGCCGGCACCCTGCGTGTTCCTGGCCCAGGTCGCCGCGCAGACCACGCGGATCCGCCTGGGGACCGGGATCGTCACCCTGCCGCTGGAGCTGCCGATCCGGGTGGCGGAGGATGCCGCGGTGCTCGACCTGATGTGTGGCGGCCGCTTGGAGGTGGGGGTCGGGCCCGGCGGCAACCTCTCGGCGTACAAGGCGTTCGGCCTGGACAGCGCCGAGCGCACGGCGCTGCTGATCCGGCATCATCGCGTGCTGCTCGACGCCTGGGCGGGGCGGCCGCTACTCGGTGGTGACCGACTGTATCCGCCCAATCCCAGCCTGGTGGATCGCGTCTGGCAGGCAACCTTCAATGTGGAAGGCGCCCGGCGGGCCGGTGCGGCGGGCGACGGGCTGATGCTGTCACGCACGCAACCCAGACCGCCGGGAGCGTCCCACCTGTCGCTGCCCGACATCCAGCATCCGATGATCGACGCCTATCTGGAGGCCCTGCCGCAGGGCCGCGCGCCACGCATCTTGGCCTCGCGCACGGTCTTCGTCGCCGATGACCGTAAGGAAGCGCTGCGGCTGGCTGAGATCGGCTTGGCGCGGCAGCGGGTACGGTACGCCACGATCGGTCGTACGGTATTTGTCGAGGGCATGTCAGTGCACGACCAGATCGCCGCCATGGATATCCATATCGGCAACCCGTACGACGTGATTACCTCGTTGCGAGCCGACAGCACGCTCGCCCGCGCCACCGACCTGACCGTTCAGTCGCATTCGATCGATCCACCGCATCCATTGATTCTGCGGTCGATCGAACTGGTCGCCGACGCGGTGGCGCCGGCGCTGGGCTGGGTGCGGAACGGCAGGGAGGCCGCGCGGTACGTCGCGTGACGGCGGGCAAGGGGAGGATGGCAATACCAGGATGGACATGGACGTAATCGACACGCTGGTCGGGATTAACCCTGGCTCCGCGCTGGACGCGATCCGCAACCGACGACCGGATGCACGCAAGCAGGCGCAGGCCAGCTATCGCGCGTTGTTCGCGCCGGAAATTGCTGGCGAGGTCACAGCAACAGAGCGTTTCGCGGTGGCCGCCTTCGTCAGCGGCCTGCACGGTGAGGCGGAGACCGCGGCGTTCTACGCCGCCGGCCTGGCCGCCAGCGGGGCATCGGCGGAATTGCGCCGTGCGATCGACGCGGCGATCGCGGCGGCCAAAGGGCAAGGCCCTTATGGCGCCTATCCCCCTGGCCCGCTGAGCCGCGAGGACAGCAGGGGACCGATCCATCGTGTTGGGCGGAAACCCGCCGCGCGCTAGGGTCGCGCCTGGCCGCGGCGTTCGATCACATGCACCTGCCGGTGTTCCACCCGCGTGACGCCGCGGCCTCGGCGCTGCAGGCCTTGCTGGATGCCGGCTGGTCGACCACCGACATGGTGACGCTGTCGCAGATCGCCGGCTTCCTGTCGTTCCAGATCCGGGTGGTCGCCGGATTGCGCGCCCTGGCCGGCGCCGCCTGACACACGAGGTTCCACCATGCTTGATACGATCCTGGAACCGCCGCCCCACACGGTTCCCGCCGTCTTCACCCGGGCGCTGCTCGATTGGCTGCCGTGGCTCGAGCCGCTGGCGGTCGAGGCCCTGACCGAACGGCACATGGCTAGCCTGGTGGATGCCGCACGGGTCAAATCGCCGTACTTTCGCCTGCTGGCGCGGGACCCCGACGCGCTCCGGGCCCGCACGCTGACCGACAAGGACATCTTTTACAACCCCGATGCCGGCCTGCCACGGGCGGAGCGCGAGTTGGCCGCCGCCGCGACGTCGCGTTTCAACGGCTGCATCTACTGCGCCTCGGTGCATGCGCGATTCTCGGCGACCTATTCGAAGCGCGAGGCCGACGTGCAGCGGCTGTTGGACGACGGCGTGAACGCCGATCTCGGGGAGCGCTGGAACGCCATCGTCGCTGCCTCGGTGGCGCTGAGCGCGACGCCGATCACCTTCGGATCGCAGCACGTGGAGCGTCTGCGTCGCGCCGGGTTGGACGACCTGGCGATCGCCGACGTGATCCATGCCGCGGCTTTCTTCAACTGGGCCAACCGGCTGATGCTGTCGCTCGGCGAGCCGGCCGTAGCGGTCGGAATATAGCGCCCGGACCGCGCGCGGCAGTCAGGGCGAGGGTGGCCATTGTCGACCGCGCGCATTAGCAAACCCAGGGCTGCCGCCGTCGAAGGCGTTTACCAGCGCCGAGGCCGCCCTTTTGGCACGAGCACCCCGAGATTATCGCTCAAAACGCGGTTGGGCCACGCTGTCAGGTTCCGCTGACGTGGCGAGCGCCCGGTCCGCTTTGCCGTCGGATCCACCTACACATTCAGCTGTGATATGCTGGGGACATATCGCGCATTTCGGATATCTTGCACACCCGTCAACCCCAGGAGGAAAGTCATCATGAAGGTGGTCACGCTCAAAGACATACCGAATCTGCCAGTGGAAGGCGCGGCTGAGCCGATCGAAGGGTGGACCGGGCCTGTTTCCCGGTCACGTCAGACCATCATTCAGCCTGGGGAGTCCGCGAACTATAACTGCAGCGTGGTGAACTTCAGCCAAGGTTGCACCACCGGATGGCATACGCACAGCTGCGACCAGCTGTTGATCGTGACCTCGGGCTCCGGCATGGTGGCAACGGAGCATGAACTGCGCGAGATCAACGTCGGTGATGTCGTGCAAATCAAGGCCGGTGAACGGCATTGGCATGGCGCCAAGGCCGATACGACGATGGGGCATATCACGATTACACTTGTCGGCGGTCAAGCCACCTGGGGATAGTGTTGCTCTGCCAGAGCTCTGTCTGAATGCCCCGAGGGAGCATCTCTGGCCTATGCTCGCCGTTATTGCCTCTCATGGGCATGGAGAGCCGGGGTAGCTCACGTCAGGCCTGAGTGTCACGGTGGTCTCTGGCCCATCGAATCGGACGCCAAGGTCAACGAATGCGCCGCGTTCGGCACGTCCTTTGTGGATGTGCCGTCGCTGATCGAGGCGATCCGCGACCCGGAGACGTTGGCGCCGCGGCGCCTATCATGCGGACGACGACGCCCGCTTGGTCCGGATCACAGGAAACCATGGCTAACCCGCTGACACGCAAAGTTCGGCCGGCGGAGAGCCACTGATGCTGTTCACCGAGCCGTTGTTCTTCGGCTTTTTTGTCCTCGTCTTCTGCCTCTATTACCTGCCGGCGATGCGCCGCCACCAGCTGCCGTTGCTCCTGGTCGCGAGCTTCTTCTTTTATGCCTACAGCCAGCCTTATCTATTGCTGCTGCTGGTGATCTCAGCGACGGTCTCGGCGGCGACGAGCTACGCGGTCATGGTCGGCGAACGGCGCGAGCGGAAGCTTGCGTGGACCGTCGCCGGCGTCGGGCTCAACATCGCCATCCTTGGCTTCTTCAAATATGGCGGGCTGATCGAGCGCAGCTTTTCGGCCAGTCTCGGGCCCGATGACGGCACACTCGGCGCGCTGCTGTCGCTACCGCTGCCGATCGGCATCTCGTTCTATACGTTTCACGGCATCAGCCTGATCGTCGACGTGTCGCGCAATCGCGACGCCGTGGCGACGCCGGAGGCCCCGCATCCCACTGCGCGCGAGCATCTCAGGCACACGCTGCTCTACTTGACGTTCTTCCCGCAACTCGTCGCCGGGCCCATTATCAAGGCACATAATTTCTACCCGCAGATCGCGCCGAAACGGTTTGCCGCCGTCGACTGGACGGGCGCGGTGAAGGCGCTGATCGTCGGCTACTTCCTCAAAAGGGTGGTCGCCGACAATTTGCACAATACGACCTATTTGTTGAGTTACCCGGCATTGCTCACGCAGTCGAGTCTCAACCTGCTTATTTTCGATTTAGGCTACTCAGCGCAAATCTTCGCCGATTTCGCCGGGTACTCGCTGATCGCGATCGGACTGGCGAAGCTACTCGGGTATGAACTGCCGAAGAATTTCAACTTTCCCTACATCTCAGAAAGTTTTTCCGAATTCTGGACGCGCTGGCACATGTCACTCTCGGCGTGGCTGCGCGAGTATCTCTATTATCCGCTGGGTGGCAATCGCCGCGGCGCGGGGCGCACCTATCTCAATCTGATGGTGGTCATGTGCCTCGGCGGTCTGTGGCACGGCGCCGGGTGGAGCTATGCTCTGTGGGGCGGCTGCCATGGTCTGGCGCTGATTGCCGAGCGGCTGGTGCACGGCTCGCGGTTCTACGCGTCGCGGAATGTGGCCGCGCGGCTCGCGCGTGCGAGCCTGGTCTTCGGCTTTGTCACGCTGGTCTGGGTATTTTTCCGGCTGCCGCGGATCGGCGAGGCGACCGCGTTCTTCGAGGCACTCGGCGAGAATTGGCATCTGCCGTTTGTACCCGGGTCGGCAATGGTCATCGCGCTCTACGCGGCGCCGGTGATCGCCTATCACGGCTGGTATCTGCGGCGCCGGGCCGGCGGGGCGACATGGTCGGCCGAGCGGCGGCTGGAGCCGGTCATTTACGGCGCGCTGGCGAGCACGATCCTGCTCAATGCCGGTCCGATACATGCCTTCATTTATTTCCAGTTCTAGGGCTGCCTTAGGCGAGCCCGGCGTGCTCCGCAATATCGCGACGGCCGCGATTGTCGCGCTCGGATTCTATGCGGCGCTGATCGCGCTCTGGTCGCCGGATATCCGCTCCGGGCAGGATCAGGAGAGCGACGTGGCCATAGCCGTCGAACGCTTTCTCTATGACGGGCCCGTTCCTTACGCGGCGATCGTCGGCTCGTCGCAAGCTGCGCGCATCCCGAGGAGCGCGCTCGGGGCGGGTGTCGCCAATCTGGGGCTGGCGGGCGAGAGCCCGCTCGTTGGGCTCGAGATCATCGCCCGACGCGGCCAAATTCCCCGCCGTCTTTACATCGAAATAAACAATATCGGCGATGCGCCGGACGCGGCGTTCGTCGACGCGATCTTTGCCGAGCCGCGATACACGCTGAAGCGCTTCGTGAAGGCGCTGCGCACGACTTATCAGCCGGCGAACGTGGTGATTTCACTGCTGCGCCGGGCGGCGCGCGGCCGGGACGAGGTCTACTATCCAAAGGTCGCGGACGAGCCCTTGCACGACGCGCTCCTGGCGCACCGGCAAGGGCTCCTGGCGGCGGCGCCGGATGCCGCTGTGCTCGAACGCAATCTTGCCGAAGTGAAGCGCTTCTCCGCCGAATTCGCGACGGGGGCGACGGAGCTGGTGTTTTTCGAGATGCCGATCGACCCGACGCTCGAGCAAAGCCCCGCCGTCGTTGCAGTGCGCCGCGCGGCGCATGCCGCCTTCCCCCGCGGCGCGGCTTGCTGGAATGACGATAAGGCGCCGCCGGGGTTGGCCGCGACCGATGGCATCCACCTCGACAGCGATACCGCTGCCGGCTTTTGGGCCAAATTGGCCAAGACGGCGTGCGACCGGCCACAGCCCGAATAAACAAATCGCTCCCCCGAAGGCTACGTTGCCGGCATCGACGAATGGCTGAAATGGGGCATCAAGAGTGGTTCCCGTCGCGAAGGCTGAACGGCCGCAGTGGGGTCGAAGGCGGACCTTGAACAGAGGCACGAGGTGCCGGTCGCCGGCGGCGGCCCGTTTTCCGGGCCGCGCGGGACCGGCAGCTTCCGAGGACGTCTTCCTGCCGGAGCGGCGGACAATGCCGCACGCCGGTATCCCGCTCGACGGCCAGTGGGAGCGCTGGTCGGGGGTCACCTACGCCTTACCGGTGCAGTGCTGGCTCGGACCCCATCACAGCGCCGTCATTACCGGCATCGCGCGGGCCGGCATCGACGTGCTGACGAGCTCGCCGGCGGGAAGACGCCGCGCGGCCGGGGGCCCGATCTGCTCTACGAGAACCCCCAGGTCCAGGATGCCGTCGGGCGGGCCGACGCGATCCTCAATACCGGGCGCGCCTATCGCAGCGCCGTGACCGCTGAGCTCTGGAACAAAGTCGCTTCCGGCAAGGATACCACACTCGAGCAGCGTGCCAGCTGCGGGTTGGCCGCGGTCTACGCCGGCGACAACGCGCGCGGCGGTGGATCTGATGTACCGCCACGGCGGCACCACGTCGTTCCAGCGCAGCAGCCGCCTCATCGAGTGCTGGCGCGACTTGCATGTCGTCGACCACACGGTCACGATCGCGCTGGAGTGGCACCCGATCGGCGGGCGGGTGTATGTGGGGATGGACCTGGGCCCAGGTCTGCGCTAGCCAGCTGCCACGGCGCGGCGTCTTCGCCGACGCCAAGTTGATCATCGATGGAGGCAACGCCCATGTTCGACCTGGACCAGTTCATCGCCGATCTTCGTGCTGCCCTCGCCGAGCGCTCCCGGCAGGCCTTGAAAGAGGTCGTCGCCCGCGCCGTCTCCGACCCAGCCTCTCTCCTCCGCCAGATCGGCGAACCGGATAAGGCCGCGGTCCAGGTGCTGCACCAAGCCCCTGACCTCACTGTCCTCAACGTGGTCTGGGCGCCGAAACAAGTCACGCTGCCCCACGACCACCGTATGTCGGCTGTTATCGGCATGTATGGCGGTCGGGAGGACAACACGTTCTGGCGCCGTCTTTCGAACCCGACGAAATTCCAGATCGAGCCGGCCGGCGGTCAAGCCCTCGGCGCCGGCGACGTCACGATTCTCGGCCGCGACGTGATCCATTCCGTCGTCAACCCGCTGGCCAAGATCAGCGGCGCTATCCACGTTTATGATGGAGAACTCCTCACCGTCCAGCGCAGCATGTGGGACGCTGAAACGCTTGTGGAAATGCCCTACGACGTCGACGCCGTCGCAAGAGGAATGCCGTTGCAAGACGCAAGGTAGGGAAGTGGCGGTGCGCCGCCCCTGTCGTCGACGGATTTCCCGCTAATCCATTACCCCACCGGCGGATGCCAGGAGATTTCGCGGCTCCTGACCGATCGCTGAGGCTTTGCGAAGATGCCGAGGGATATCGGAGGAGGCGCTCGATGAATACATTGTCTCGACCGCTGCGCCACCACCAGGCGCTGGAGCGACTTTTCCATCCGGCCAGCATCGCGGTCATCGGCGCCTCGCCGCGGCCCGGCGCGTTCGGCGCGGCGGTCCTGCGCAATCTCGCTCGCTATGATGGCCGGGTCTATCCAGTCAACGCGCGGTATCCGCAGATCGGCGAGCTGGTTTGTTACCCGGGGATTCGCGCGGTGCCGGAGACGGTGGATTGCGCGCTGATCGCGACCGCGCGCGAGGCGGTCGAACCGATCGTCCGCGAATGCGTCGCTGCCGGGGTCGGGGGTGCGATCGTCTTTGCTTCGGGCTATGCCGAGACCGGCCTGGCGGAGCGCATCGCCGACCAAGCCCGCCTCGCTGCGATCGCGCAGGAGAGCGGCATGGCGCTCTTGGGGCCGAATACCGTCGGCATGGTCAATGCGCTGTGCGGGGCGGCAATCACCTTTATGGACATCACCCCGGTACCGTCGCCGGCGCGGCGGGCGATCGGCCTCGTCAGCCAATCGGGGGCGCTGGGCATGGCTTTGGCGCAGGCGGTGACGCGCGGTGTGGCGTTCAGCCATGTGCTGACCTCGGGCAATTCTTGCGACATCGACATGGCCGACTGCGTCGCCTATCTGGTCGACGATCCCGCCTGCGCCGTCATCGCCTGCCTGTTCGAAGGCATGAGCGAGCCCGAACGGCTGCTCGCCGCAGCGGAGCTAGCGTGGCAGGCCGACAAGCCGCTGGTCGTCTACAAAATGGCAACCGGCGAGGAGGGTGCGGCGGCCGCACTGTCGCACACCGGGTCGCTCGCCGGCTCCTATGCCGCCTACCGTGCCGCCTTCCGGCGGGCCGGTGTCGTCCTCGTCGAGGACTACGAATCGTTGATCCCAACCGCGTCGTTCTTCGCCAAAGCACCCAAGCCCACAGCGCCGGGTGTCGCGGTCGTCGCCGCCTCGGGCGGCTCTGCGATCATGGCCGCCGATCGCGCCGAGCAGCACGGCGTGCCGCTGCCGCAACCGAACCCCGGCGTACGGGCGATCCTTGAGGCGCGTATTCCCGAGTTCGGCGCGGCCCGCAACCCGTGCGACGTGACCGCCCAGGTCATCAACGACCCGAACTCTTTGATCGAATGCGTCGAGGCATTGCTCGGCGCACCGGAGTACGGCGCGCTGGCGATACCGGCGGTTTATTCTTCCGAAGCGGCGATACGGTTCATCCCGGTCTATGACGAGCTCGCCGGCCGCTACGGCAAGATCATCTGCAGCGCCTGGCAGAGCGAATGGCGCGATGGACCGGGTGCCAGGGAACGCGAGCAGGCCCGGAACATCGCCTTGTTTCCGACGATGAGCAGCTGCTTTGCCGCCCTTGCCGCCGCGAACTGGCGCGCCGCGCGCTGGGCGGAAGGCCGGCAACAACCAGGCAGGCTGGCATCGCCGGTCGCGAAAGATATGGCGGCGCGAATGATCGCCACCGCTGCGGCACCGACGCTGACGGAGCGCGAAGCCAAGGCGGCACTCGCGCCATACGGCATCCCTTGCGTCGAAGAGCGCCTCGCCGCCGACCGCGACGGTGCGATCGCGGCAGCTGAGGCGCTCGGTTTTCCGGTGGTGCTGAAGGCCCATTCGCCCGATTTGCTGCACAAGACCGAAGCCGGGGTGATCCGCCTCAACTTGCGCAACGCAGCGGAGGTCGGCGCCGCGCATGATGCGATCCTCGAGCGCATTGCGGCGCAGTCGCCGGTCCCGCGCCTCGACGGCGTGCTGGTCCAGAGAATGGTGGCGCAGGGGATCGAGATCGTCGTCGGCGGGCGTGTCGACCCGCAATTCGGCCCGCTGGTGGTCGTCGGGCTCGGCGGCGTTCTCGTCGAGGTGCTGAACGATACCGCACTGGCGCCGGCGCCGATCGGGCCGCAAGAGGCGGAGGTACTATTGCGCGAATTGCGCGCCTTCCGCCTGCTGCAAGGCTATCGCGGGCTGCCGGGGGTCGATCTGGCCCTTCTGTGCGAAATTGTCAGCCGCGCCTCCGAATTCATCGCCGACCAGTGCCAACTCGTCAGCGAATTCGACCTCAACCCGCTGATCTGCACCGGCAGCGATATCACCGCCGTCGATGCGCTGATCGTACGTGCGGTTCGGATGTGATTTTGCCTGCCAGCACCGGTGACCGGCGGACAGCGGGATTCCGGACCCACCGAACCGCATGTCAGGAGAGCCGGTCCCCGCGCGGCGCTGGGACCTCGTTGCATAAACGACCGAATATGCGGCGGACGGGCATTGGTGGATCAGAGCCGCTAATACTCCCTCGACCTGCTTGCGGGGAGAGGTTACTGGCTGCGAGGTCAAATTTATCACCGGCTCCACAAGTCGCGGCGATGACAACCAGGTAATAGCCTGACGATTGGCTGGCTCTAAGCCGGCCTGCTACGATGCGGCGTCATCTGCGTGAGGAGGGCAAGGGGCATGGACGATCGCGCGTTCGCATCCGCGACCGAGTTGTCAGACGAAATTCGCGACCGGCGCATCGGCTGCGTCGAATTACTCAACTTCTACCTGGCGCGCGCAGAACGGCATAATCCCATGCTGAACGCAATCGTTGTCTGGCAGGTCGACCAGGCGCAAGAACGCGCCCGTGCCGCCGATGCAGCCCTCGGGCGCGGCGAGCGCTGGGGACCACTGCACGGCATCCCGATGACGGTCAAGGAATCGTTCAACGTCGCGGGCCTTCCGACCACATTCGGCAATCCGCTATGGAAGGACAATATCGCCGCCGGCAACGCCTTCCTGGTCGATCGCCTGCTGCAGGCCGGCGCCGTTGTGTTCGGCAAGACCAACGTGCCTTACATGCTCGCCGACGCGCAGAGCTACAACGACATTTACGGCACCACCAACAATCCGTGGGATCCGACGCGCTCGCCTGGTGGCTCGTCGGGTGGCGAGGCGGCGACGCTCGCCGCCGGACTGTCGGCGCTCGGCGCCGGCAGCGACATCGCCGGGTCATTGCGCAACCCGGCCCATTACAGCGGCGTCTATGGCCACAAACCGACCTGGGGACTGATCTCGACGCGCGGCCACGCGCCGCCGGGCATCATGACGCCGACCGACATATCCGTGGTCGGCCCTATGGCGCGCCACGCCGAGGACCTCGATCTGGCGCTGCGCGCCCTTGCCGGACCCGACCGGCTTCAACAGGCGGCTTGGCGGGTCGACTTGCCACCGCCGCGCCGCCGCCGGCTCGGCGAGTTTCGCGTCGCCGTGTGGGCATCCTCTTCGCTATGCCGGATCGACACCAGCGTATCCGATCTCTTTGATCGCGCCATCGATGCCGTCGTACGCGCCGGAGCGACGGTCGACGATTCTGCGCGACCCGGAATAGAGGACGAGGAACAGCACCGTCTCTTCATGCTGCTGTTGCGCGCGGCGACGGCGTCACGCATGCTCGACGAGGATTTCGCCCGGCAGCAGGAGATCGCCGCAACGCTTGCCGAGGATGACATCAGCGACCGGGCTGCGGTCGCGCGCGGCGCGACAGTGCAGCACCGCGACTGGGGCAAGGCCAACGAGGCGCGTACAAAACTGCGATACACTTGGCACGAATTCTTCGAGCGCTTCGATGTATTGCTGACGCCGGTGGCGGCGACCGCCTCGTTCCCGCACGATCGCAGCCCCAATCGCGACGAGCGCACGGTCAACGTCAACGGCAAGTCGGCGCCCTATGCGGAGCAGTTGTTCTTCGCGGGGCTCGCCAGTCTGGCATATCTGCCGGCAACTGCAGCGCCGATCGGCTTGACTGGAGAGGGCTTGCCGGTGGGCCTGCAGATCATCGGGCCGGAGGGCGAGGACCCGACGACGATCGAGTTCGCCCGGCTTCTCGCGGCTGAGATCGGCGGCTTTTTGCCTCCGCCGGCATATGCGTGACACGGCGAGTGCATTGGACGGCTCTCCATCTGCCGGTGCGCAGGCACTGCAGATTCCGGGCGAATGGGATCGCGAGGCCGATATTGTCGTGATCGGCGCGGGAGCGACCGGACTTCCCGCCGCAATCGTTGCGCGGGAGGCCGGCGCCTCGGTGATCCTGGTCGAGGTTGAAAGGGATATCGGCGGTCACGCCATCATCAGCGGCGGGAATATTCCGCTCGGCGGCGGCACCAGCGTGCAGAAAAAACATGGCATAGAGGATTCCCCGGACCTGTTGTTCCGCGATCTGACGGACTGGTCGGTGGTCGGACCCAACGGCTTCCCCGATTACCGGTACAACGATCGCGAAATCATTCGCGCGTTTGCGGACAACAGCGCCGCCACCTTTGAATGGCTGCTCGCCCGGGGCGTCGTCTTTGTCGACAAGGCCCCCGATGCGCTTGGCGGCAACTCGGTCGGAAACTCGGTGCCGCGCGAGATGCACTGTGCTGTGATGGATTGGCCGATGGCGCATAACGGCGAGCCGGCCGATCCGGCGGTCCAAAGGATCCGTTCCTCCGGCAACGGTATGATGCGATCGCTCGAGGTCGCGGCAAGAAAAGCCGGTGTGCAGATCTTGCTCGAACACCGAATGACCCGGATCTGGCGGCAGACTCCAAATTCGGGGTCGGTGCTCGGGATCGCGGTCGACCACATGGGCGCCAAATTGAACATCCGCGCGCGCAAAGGCGTCATCATCGGCACCGGCGGCTCGACCGGCAATGTCAACTTCCGGCGCATGTTCGACCCGCGCCTGACCGAAGAATATTGCGGTCTCGCCGGCATGCCGTGGTCCGACCAGGATGCCAGAGGCGAGCTCGCGGCCATGGCGATCGGGGCGTCACTGTGGGGTTTTTACAATCAGACCGGCGAATTCGGTTCGAACGTGACCAAGCCCGGCTCGGTCGGATGTCAATACAATTACCGGCATCTCCAATGGATGCCGGGCAGTCCCGTATTCGATCGTGCTCGCGCGACGGGCCTTCGGGTGGCCAATTGGCAGGATCTCATCCTGGTCAACATGCTGGGCAAGCGCTTCTACGATGAGACCGGAGGACAATACATTGCCAACAACTACAACTCCCTCGATCCCTACGTCCAGGGCAGCTATCTCAATGCCAGAAACCTCACATGGAATCCCAATAATTTCTTGAATGCGGCACTCGCCGGAATCGACGACGGACACAATGGCGGCGGGCCGATTTGGGCCATTTTCGACAGCGACGCGGTGGCACGCGAGGAATGGACGCCAACGCCGCCCTATGTCGACATCGCCGCCGGCTTCTTCTTCGCCGCGAATAGGCTGGCCGACCTCGCCGAGAAGATCGTCATGAAATACCAGCGAGTGCCGATGCCGCCGACGAACCTGGAGGAAACCGTGGCGCGGTATAATTCCTTCGTCGACTCCGGCGCCGACGAGGACTTCGGCAAGCCCACGCCGATGTACAAGATCGCCAAGCCGCCGTTCTACGCCGCTTGGGCAACGCCGGTCGTGCACGACACCCGCGCCGGACTGCGCATCAATGCCAAGTGCCAGGTGATCGACCTGAACGGCGAGATCATCCCGGGCCTCTATTGCGGCGGCGAATCGGCTGGCGGCTTCAGCCAGCACGGCCTCGCCCGGGCCGCCTGTCAGGGCTACATCGCCGGCAACGCGGCCATCGGAGCGCCGCCTTTCGAGAGCGCCGTTTGACTATCCGGTGCGGCTCGCGGCGTCGTACTCCGCCACCAGCTCGCGGACCCGCGGGATCAGTTCCTCGCCATACTGAACAGCGTCCGGCCGGGGATCGTAGCCGCGGATCAAGAGGCTGGTGGCGCCGAGCTTATAGTATTCGAGCATCGCCTTTGCGACCGTTTCGGGGGTGCCGACCAAGGCCGTCGAATTCCCTTGAGCGCCGGTCGCGACGGCGAGCGATGTCCACAAGCATGTGTCGTGCACCTCGGCTTCTGCGGCGGCCTGCAGGAGCCGGTTGGAGCCCACATTGTGGCGCGTTGGTGGAGCAGCGTTGCCGCGATTGACCAGCACCCGGTCGAGGATGGCCCTGGCCCGATCCCAGGCTTCGCCCGCGGTTGCCGCCAGGATCGGGCGGGTTGAAAGGCTGAAGGTCGGGTTACGGCCGGAGAGTGTGGCTTCCTGGCGCACGCGATCCATGAACAGGGCCGTGTCCTTCAGCGGCTCGCCCCAAAGCATGAAGACATCGACATGCGGAGCCAGCGCCCGGATCGCTGCGTCGGAGCCGCCACCACCGTAGATCGGAATATGCGGCTGCTGCCGGCAGCGGATTTGCGAATAGGTCCCCCGGGTTCGGTAGAACTCGCCCTCGTGGTCGAACGGCGCCGGCTCGGTCCAGGTCCGGCGCAAGAGGGAGATGTACTCTCCGGAGCGGCGATAGCGGGCGTCATGATCGGTCCAGTCGCCGTCCTTGGCCTGATCGGCGTCGCTGCCGCCGGCAATAATGTGCACCGCCAGACGGCCACCGCTCAGCTGGTCCAGAGTCGCCAGCTTGCGGGCGGCGACCGGCGGCGCCACGAACCCCGGCCGATGCGCCAAAAGGAAACCGAGCCGCTCGGTCACCGATGCGGCGTGCGCTCCGACCAGGAACCCATCGGGCGCATCCGAGAAGTAGCCGATCAGCACGCGGTCGAAGCCGGCCCGCTCGTGAAGCTGCGCCGTCTCGACAATCACGTTGGCATCGAACGGCGGTCCGGACGGCCGGATCAGCTCCGACGAGACCCGCGGTGCGATCCAGCCGATCATCTCCACAGGCATGGCAACGCCTTCCTAAACCGAAATATCTCGCTAGCCTCTGCCCCGGATGGCCGCTGTCAAGCCGGCTGTTGGATCGCGTCTGGCAGCGTGTCGATCGGCCGCGGGGTGTATCTGGGGATGGACCCGGGCCCGCGTCTGCGCTAACCATCAGGGAAGGGAACGGTCGCCAGCCGGGCGGCCTGCCTGCAACCGAGAGAGGAACGACTATGGGCTATGAAGGCATGATTGCGGAGACCGTTGCGATCAACGGCGACAAGAACGAGCCGATCTCAGCCTACGTCGCGCGGCCGTTAGGTGCGGGCCCCTTCCCGGGTATGGTACTGCTGCATCACGCGCCCGGCTGGGACGAGTGGTACCGCGAGGCAACCCGTAAATTCGCGCATCACGGCTATGCGTCTATCAGCCACAACCTCTATCATCGCGCCGGCGAAGGCAAGGCCGACGATGTCGCCGCCAAGGTGCGCGCCGAGGGCGGTGTTGCCGATGCCCAGGTGATCGGCGACACCGCGGGTGCCGTCTCTTGGCTACGCTCTCAGCCCTGGCTCAACGGCAAGGTCGGGGTCTTCGGCACCTGCTCGGGCGGGCGGCAGACCTTCCTGTTTGCTTGCCATGCCAAGAACATAGACGCCG
>Ga0209040_10001787_pt1 | contig 16982 bp, 11 predicted proteins | sample BogFormECP12_OM3_FD_188240 | JGI IMG/M metagenome (GOLD analysis project Ga0209040, IMG submission 188240) | Bog forest soil microbial communities from Calvert Island, British Columbia, Canada - ECP12_OM3 (SPAdes) (version 2) | ecosystem: Environmental > Aquatic > Freshwater > Wetlands > Bog ...
ACCGACCTCGGCTTTCGGGTCAACGGCAAGATCCTCGAACGCCCGGTCGATGTCGGGACGCAGGTCAAGAAGGGCGATCTGCTGGCCCGGCTCGACCCGCAGCAATACCGTCAGGATTTCGAGGTCGCCAAGGCCGAGGTTGCCAAGGCAGATGCCGAGGTGACGCGTAGCCAAGCCCAGGAATACCGCCAACGCGAGCTGTTGAAGAACGGCCACACCACGCGGGTGCACTACGATCTAGCCCTCAAGACCTTCAAGACCGCGCAGGCGGAACTTGATTCGTCGCGCGCCCGCCAGGTCCAAGCGAGCGAGAACCTCGGCTATACCGACCTCAAGGCCGACGCCGACGGGGTCATTTCCGCGATTGGCGCCGAACCCGGCCAGGTCGTCAGCGCGGGGCAGATGGTGGTTCGTCTGGCGCAGCCGGGAGAACGCGAGGCGGTGTTCAACGTCGCCGAAGCGGGGTTTAAAAACCCACCGAGTAACCCGACCGTCGCGGTCGAATTGGTCAGCAATCCCGACATCAAGGCGAGCGGCAAGGTCCGCTATGTGTCGCCGCAGGCCGACCCGACCACCCGTACCTTTACGGTTCGGGTTTCGCTGCCCGACGCGCCGCCGCAGATGCGGCTCGGCGCGAACGTCGTCGGCAGCGTGACGATGAAAGAGGGAATGGCCGTCACGATCCCCGGCAGCGCGCTGTTCCAGAAGGATGGGCAGCCGGCGGTTTGGCTCGTCACCAAGGACGGCACCGTGCAGTTGAAGCCGATCACCGTAGAACGCTATCAGGGTGACGCTGTCGTCGTCGGCAGTGGCCTCACGCAAGGCGATGTCGTCGTGACGGGGGGCGTGCAAAAGCTTCTGCCTGGTCAAAAAGTCCGGCTGATGCAGGCGAGCGCCTCACAATGAAGGGCTTCAACCTCTCCGAATGGGCGATCAATCATCGCCCCTTCGTCTGGTTTTTGATGATCCTGTTCGTCGTCGCCGGGATCCTTTCCTATGTCCGGCTCGGCCGCGAGGAAGACCCGAGCTTTTCGATCAAGACGATGCTGGTCGAGACCCACTGGCCGGGCGCCAACATCGATGACACGGTGCTGCAGATCACCGACCGGATCGAAAAGAAACTGCAGGAGACACCTTGGCTCTACTATCTCAAGAGCCAGACCAAGCCCGGCGTCTCGACGATCTATGTCAATGTTCTGGACAACACGCCAAAGAGCGAGATACCCGACATCTGGTACCAGGTCCGCAAGAAAGTCGCGGACATCAGGGGAACACTGCCGCAGGGCGTCATCGGGCCCTATTTCAATGACGAGTTCGGTGACGTCTTTGGCATCATTTATGCGTTCACTGCCGATGGGTTCACACACCGCCAGTTGCGCGACTACGTCGAAAACATCCGCACTGAGATCCTCACCGTAAAGAATGCGGCGAAGGCGCAATTGCTCGGCGCCCAAGACCAGAAATTCTACCTCGAATTCGACAACCGCCAGCTGGCCGGGCTCGGCGTCACCCGTGACCAGATCATTCAGAGCCTGCGCGAGCAGAATGCCGTAACACCCTCCGGCGTCGTCCAGACCGACAAAGAAAAATTCGCCGTTCGGGTATCCGGCTCGTTCAACTCGACCGACGATCTGAAACGCATCAATCTCTTTGCCGGCGGCAAGTTCTTCCGGCTCGCCGATGTGGCGACGATCACCGAGGGCTATGCCGATCCGCCGCAGCCGATGTTCCGATTTAACGGCGAGCCGGCGATCGGTCTGGCGATCTCGATGGCGCAAGGCGGCAACAACCTCACCTTCGGCGAAGCCGTGGCGCACAAGATGGCGCAGATTACCGCCAATCTGCCGATCGGGATCGAGCCGCATCTCGTCGCCGACCAACCGGTGGTCGTCGAAGAGGCGGTCGGCGGTTTCAGCAAGGCGCTCTGGGAAGCGATCGCGATCGTGCTTGCGGTGAGCTTCATCAGCCTCGGCTTGCGCGCCGGGGTCGTCGTCGCCTGCTCGATCCCGCTCGTGTTGGGCATGGTCTTTGTCTACATGGCGTATTCCGGCATCAGCCTGCAGCGCATCTCGCTCGGCGCGCTGATCATTTCGCTCGGCCTGCTCGTCGACGACGCGATGATCACGATCGAAATGATGGTCAGTCAGCTCGAGCTCGGGGTCGACCGCGAGCATGCGGCGACTCATGCCTGGGTCACGACGGCATTTCCAATGCTGACCGGTACCCTTGTCACGGTAGCCGGCTTTGTGCCGATCGGCTTCGCTCAGAGCGGGGCCGGCGAATATTGCTATTCGCTGTTTGCCGTCATCGCCGTGGCCTTGCTGGCCTCATGGATCGTCGCGGTTCTGTTCGCCCCGGTGATCGGTGTGACGATCCTGCCAAAGACGATGAAGTCACATGGCGGCGGACATGGCGAGCCAGGTCGTTTCATGCGGTTCTTCCGCGCCGCCCTCATCTTCTGCATGCGCGCCCGCTGGCTCGTCATTGCCGTGACGGTGGGCCTCTTTGCCGCCTCGTTGTACGGCTATGGGTTCATCCAGCAGCAGTTCTTCCCGGCTTCCGATCGGCCGGAACTGGTCATCGACCTCACCCTTCCTCAAGATGCGTCAATTTACGCCGCCGAGCACGAGGTCGAGCGGTTCGAAGCATTGCTGAAGGGCGACCCGAATATCGATCGCTACAGTTTTTATGTCGGTCAAGGTGCGGTCCGCTTCTATTTGCCGTTGAACGTGCAGCTTGGCAACGACTATTTTGCTGAAGCAGTCGTTGTCACCAAGGGGATCAAAGAGCGCGAGGTCGTCCGCGCACGCCTCGAGGAGGCCCTTGGCAAAGAGTTCGCCGATCTCAACGCCAGAATCTCCGCGCTCGAGCTGGGGCCGCCGGTCGGCTGGCCGTTGCAATACCGCGTCAGTGGCCAAACCCCCGAGGGGACCCGCGACGCCGCGTTTCTTGTCGCGCAAACCATCGGTCAAAACCAGAATACGCGACTGATCAATTTCGACTGGAACGAGCCGATGAAGAGCTTGCGCGTCCAGGTCGATCAAGACCAGGTTCGCCAGCTCGGCGTCAGCTCCAAATCGCTCGCCGAAGCCCTCAACGCCGTCACCTCCGGAATGGTCATCACCCAGGTGCGGGACTCGATTTACCTGAGCGACCTGGTGGCTCGCTCACCCGACGCGCAACGCGAGTCGCTGCAGACATTGAGAAACTTGCAGGTGGCGTTGGACAACGGGCAGACGATCCCGTTGAGCCAGGTGGCGAGCGTCCAATACAAGCTCGAACAGCCGTCGATCTGGCGTCGTGACCTTCTCCCGACCATCACTGTCCAGGCGGATGTGGTGCCTGGTATCGAGGCGAAGACGGTCAATAAGCAACTGGCGCCGGCGATCGCCCAATTGGCGGAAAAATTGCCCGAGGGTTATACGATCGAAGCCGGCGGCACGATCGAGGAGAGCGCAAAGGGCCTCAACTCGATCGTTGCCGTCTTTCCGCTTATGATCATGTTGATGCTGATTATTTTGATGGTGCAATTGCAGAGCTTTCAGAAGCTGTTCCTGGTGATCAGCGTTGCACCCCTGGGGCTGATCGGCGTCGTCATGGCGTTGTTGCCGACCAGGACGCCGATGGGCTTTGTCGCGATCCTCGGCATTATCGCGCTGAGCGGCATGATCATTCGCAATTCGGTGATCCTGATCGACCAGATCGACATGGATCTCGCCAGGGGATTGCACCCCTGGGACGCGGTGATCGACGCGACGACCCACCGTTTGCGGCCGATCGTGCTGACTGCGGCCGCTGCCTCTCTCGGCATGATCCCGATTGCGTCCGAAGTCTTTTGGGGACCGATGGCCTACGCGATCATCGGCGGTCTGTTCGTCGCAACCTTGTTGACCCTCCTCTTCCTCCCGGCGCTCTATGTCGCCTGGTTCCGGGTCAAGGAGCCGCGCAAGGAGCCCGAGCCGCGTCTCGGAGCGGGTGTGCCGGCCGCCGCCAAGTAGCAATATAGCTAATCAAATAACGAACTCCGCTGTTAGCTTTCTCGGCACCGCCACATTGCGCAGCTTCACATAGTCGGGTAGGCCATTCTTAAATGGCGGATACGCTTCGCCAACGATGAGCGGCGCCAAATACTGGCGAGCCGCGTCGGTAATGCCGAAGCCGTCGTCACTGATAAAGTCCGGGGGCAACAGCTTCTCCTGGTTGGCGACCTCCGCGAGCGGCGCCGCGATGATGTCCCAGCGATAGGGCGCATCGCTAAGCCGGCGGATCGCGGGCATCACTGCGTTTCTCCCGTTAATCGCGAATTCCACCGCCGCGCGACCGACAGCGTAGGCTTGCCGGACATCTGTCTCGGAGGCAATGTGGCGGGCCGAGCGCTGGAGGTAATCGGGAACCGCCCAATGGCACCTGCAGCCGAGCTTCGTGCCTATCAGACTGGTGATGACCGGCGCGACCCCGCCCAGCTGGGCATGGCCGAAGGAGTCCTTGACGCCCGACGCCGAGAGGAACTCTCCGTCTGGTCTCTTGACTCCTTCCGACACGGCAATAACGCACTGGTCGTACCGCTCCAAGGCTTCCTCAACTTTGGCAAGGAACCGCTCTTCATTGAAGACGACCTCGGGTAGCAGCAGGATGTGTGGAGCATCGCCTTCGTGTTCAGCGGCGAGCGCGCAGGCGGCGGTCGGCCAGCCGGCATGCCGGCCCATCACTTCCAGAGTGAACACTTTGGTCGAGGTCCGGCTCATCGCCGCCAGATCGAGCGCCGCCTCGCGAAGCGAAGTAGCAACGTATTTCGCCACCGAGCCAAAGCCTGGGGAACAATCGGTGATCGGCAGGTCATTGTCGATTGTCTTGGGAATGCCGACGCACACGATTTGGTAGGCCATTTCAGCGCCCAATTGGCTGACTTTGTAAGCTGTATCTTGCGAGTCGCCGCCACCATTGTAGAAAAAATAGCCGATGTCGTGCGCACGAAACACTTCGATCAGGCGTTCGTACTGCGCGCGGTCCTCGCGAATTGAACCGAGCTTATATCGACAGGACCCGAACGCCGCACCCGGGGTGTGTTTAAGCGCGGCGATCGCGGCTTCGGACTCAATTCTCGTATCGATCAGGTCTTCTGTCAGGGCGCCGATGATGCCATTGCGCCCGGCATAGACCTTGCCGATCTGCTCCGGATGTTGGCGCGCAGTTTCCAGCACGCCACAAGCCGAGGCGTTGATTACAGCGCTAACCCCGCCTGACTGGGCATAAAGCGCATTCTTGGGGACCATGACAACCTCCTGGAGGACAACTCTAACCGTAAATCCCGCACCGGAAATCACCGCTTCATCGGGAATGTGGGGGTCGGGCTATGGGAAGGCAAACGCTACCAAATTGGCCGCCTGTAGGGTACTGTTCGATAGCCAGTGATCCGCGCGGTGCCTGATGTTTACCACCTACTAAGTCGGTGGCTGGTACCGGGCGGACGGTCTGGTGGGGATAGCATTCCGGAGTGACGAAGATGATCAAAAGTGAGCTGCTCAAGGACAAGGGTGTCCTGATCGTTTCGCCCGTGGGTCCGCTGGCACGATCCGACTTCGAGCACTTGGCTGAAGAGATCGATCCCTACATCGAGCAAAACGGCCGGCTTCACGGATTGATGGTCTACGCGGAATCGTTCCCGGGTTGGGCGGATTTTGCAGCGCTTCTTTCGCACCTCAAATTTGTGAAGGATCACCAATCGAAGATCGAGAAAGTCGCAGCGGTTTCAGATAGCGGTTTTCTTAGGATAATACCGAGTGTTGTCCGTCATTTCGTGAAAGCGGAGATCAAGCATTTCGATTATGATGATAAGGACAAGGCTCTTGAATGGCTTGTCAGTCGTTGATGGCTCAATCGCAGAGCTTTCAGAAGCTGTTCCTGGTAATCAGCGTTGCACCTCTCGGGCTGATCGGAGTCGTCATGGCGCTCTTGCCGACCGGGACGCCGATGGGCTTTGTCGCGATCCTCGGGGTTATCGCGTTGAGCGGCATGATCATCAGGAACTCCGTGATCCTGATCGATCAGATCGATATGGATCTCGCCAGGGGACTGCACCCGTGGGACGCGGTAATCGACGCCACGACCCACCGGTTACGTCCGATCGTGCTGACCGCAGCCGCCGCCTCTCTCGGCATGATCCCGATCGCGTCGGAATTCTTCTGGGGGCCGATGGCCTACGCGATCATCGGCGGCCTGTTTGTGGCGACGTTGCTGACCCTGCTCTTTTTACCTGCCCTTTATGTCGCGTGGTTCCGCATCAAGGAGCCGCGCAAGGAGCCCAAGCCGCGTCTCGGAGCGGGGGTGCCCGCTGCAGCCAAGTAGGACCACAACAGCGGTGTCGCCTCGCACCGATGCCGGAGTGGCATAGTCTGGTGTTGGGATCCTGGTGGTCACCGGTGGACGCCAGCTCTCAGAAGCTGATTTCCTGGCGCTCTACGAAGCCGCGGGCCTGAAGCTTACAAAGGTGATACCCACGACGAGCCCGGTCAGCATCATTGAAGGCATTCCCGCGTAACGGCTGCAATGCTGCAGACGCTGCTTGCTTGTCGGGTGCCGGTAGCGGTCGGCTCGGTTAGTGTTCCCTGAGCCAAGGATGGTGGTGTACTCTGTACGTGACTAATCCGGGGAATGTCGGTGGATACTGACTTCGCGGGGCCAACATTCGACCAGGTCGCGGCTTCTCTCTGTGCGGCAAGGCACGGGAACTGAATGCGAGCGGCGCTGCTCGAACCCCGGATTCTGATCCTTTGCCCCAAGTCGCGCGAGCGCTGCTGTCTGGCCATGGCTTTCATTTTTCGAAAGCCCAGAACCCCCTGTCAAATCACCAACTTCAACCTGTCCGGCTCCAGGGGGGCGCGCTCCAGTCCGCCTTGGACTCCGGTCGCCTTTTGGCAGATTTTGTTACGGAAGTCGGGGACCATTTGAAGGTGGTAGCTGACGCGATCTTTTGAAATTATCGCCCTTCAATGCGCTCCATCGGAAGCCTGGTTTTGACGCAGCGGCGCTAGGCGCATTGCCGGTAAGATGGCGCTGGTTCGCACCCATTCGTCATCAACATGGAAGCGACCATTAATTATGGTGGGTGTATCGGCGCCGGACGCGTCTGGCAGCATGATGGCCTTAAAACCACGCGTCGATGGATCGAATTCGATTCGTGCGTGCTCAAAGCCGATCCACGTACCAACCGCCGGGAACCAAGCTTTGAAAACGCTTTCCTTTGCGCTGAACAGGAGGATGTCCCATGGCATCTGCGGATCCGCATCTCGAATCCATGCCCGCTCGGGTTCGAGAGAAATCCGTTTGAATAAGTCGTCTGTCAGGGTCTGAATACGTTCGACGTCGATGCCGATTCCACGGATATGCGCCTGCCGGGCGGCGGTAGCGGCGCAGTACCCATCGCAATGAGTGATGCTGCCGCAAACGCTCAGTGGCCAGAGGGGCTCGCCCGCTGTGCCGCGCAGGATGGGTGCCGGCGCAATCCCCAGCTTCTGCAGAGCTTGGCGGGCGCATTCGCGACCCAGAGTAAAGTCCCGCCTGCGCTTGCCCGACACTGGACCGAGCATAGCCTCTTCCTCCGGCAGGAGCTCGGCTGCAGCGGTAGCAGGGAGTTCGGCCACGGCCGCGGTAGTGGGAACTAGCGACGCTATGGTGAAGATGTTCGGCATTCGACACTCGGATGGCAAGCCGTTTCGCGAAACTAGAGCGACAGTTGGCCAGCGCCTCTTGTGGTTGCTCGATCATTATCGCGCAGGCGTCGCCGTATTCAATTGTGGGCGGACCGCTCAATATTGCAAGGCTTTATAACTGCGTTGGACGGGCTTGTCGTGAGGCTCTTCGGTTGTAACTTCTCGTCCCAGAGAATGCGGTTCATCACGAGAATAAGTGGATAAGCTTCGGCGGCTTTGCCAGCAGCGGTTCGGGAACGACCCGAGGACCGTGAGCAAAGATGATGGAGCTCTCGGTGCCGCCGGGTTAAGCGCAGGAAGCCGCAGCGGTGTCAGTGACTGATCTACAAGCGAATTCAGCGACGGGTCGGCGAAAAGACTCTAGCATCTTCGAGTGACTGAACCGCTGGCGGGCCACCCCCGCACGTGTACCATTAGTTGTTAGACACCCTGAGTTTCTAGGACCGACCGGACATTGCTATGATGAGGAGATGTGGCGGCTATCTGGGTCCTGCTCGTGTGCGAGATGGTTCAAGGGGCGAGATCGGGCACCAACTTTATAATGAGTTCGGAGCCGGCGAGCTGGATGGCATAAATTGCTAGAGTGTGCCGGCCGATGAAGCGCAGGGTGCCGGCTATTGCTTGTGGCGGTTGGATGCGGCTCGGGCCGCGCAGGAACAGACTAAGGCCAGCGGACAAAGCGCCGACGCCGAGAATGAAGGCGGCGAATGGGATCTGAGGAAGGGAGTATTCCCTTTGTTCCTGCCAGACGTAGACAACCGCGGCGACAAAGCAGGCCAGCAAGCGCATTAGACGCGCGTTCTCCGCCGTCGCGTGTGCAGGTGGTGTCGAGCTTTGGGCCGCGCTGTCCCCGGTAGCTGATCTGCTGTCGACATATATGCGTTGGTATAAGCCAAACAGGGCCCATAACCATCCCTCCGCGCCGTAATCGACAATCGTCACCGCTATCGGCAACACCGCGATAAGTGCTGAAACGAGGAGGGCGAATGCCGCCCAGCCGTGTCGTTGCACAAGGATTTGCACATAGGGACGTGCAAAGCGGATGAGTGCGAAGCTCAAAAGGATGTTCGGTGCCACCCAGGTCCAGTTGGCGTTCGAGCTTTCGAGTAGAGTCAAGATGATACCGAGCCAGATCCAGTGGAGCGGGACGGTTCGAGTCTGGGCGTAGCCCATGAGGAAGAAGAACGTCGGAGCCGCGGGGCGTCCAAAAACGCTCCACCAGCGGTCGTCATCCATGAAGAAATAGCCGAAGTGGTCAACCGCGACCAAGATGATTGCCGCGGTTTTCAGCCAGTCGGTGTTGTCAACGGTGTGAGGTGTGCCCGGATTCCGATGAGGTGTGCTCGTCGAACGCGTGGCGTCGCGCATTTCTGCGCTCAAACTATTACTCGTTGCGCGGTTTTTCGGCCGGTCCACGAACGGAGCCTTATCGTCTGTGCCGCGGCCGGCTATCGTTTCGAGTCATCTGAACCCGTGAGCCGCGTAAACTGATTCTCTTCGTCGATAGGTACCTTTCCTGGCAGTCCAAAACACTGTCGTCGCAGAGCGAGGGGGAGGAGGTTTGAACCGCTCACGGGCTGCGCGGGGCTCCCCTCGTAGGTGGCTGTGGGCATGTTCATCTCCTTAAGGACCAGGGATAACGGCAAGAGCGTTGTGTCCCGCTCAATCACCGCGCCGCCCATCACCGTGGCACCGAAGGATATGGCGCAGCCGTCTTGGATGTCGGTTCGCTTCACCTTCAGAATCATGTTCTCAAAGGTATGAAACTGCAGGAAGCCGTCGATAACACAATCGTTGCCGAAGCTCACCGCGTTCCAGTCGGAGCACTGCATTGGCCGCGTCACGATTGTCCGGTGGCCGATCTGACATCCCATCCATCGGAGGATAGCATTCGAGAGGATAGTCCCGGCGCAAAACTCCAGGGGCCCCCTGCACCAGACGAAGAAGCAGTCCTCCGAGAAGAAGTAGGCGAAGTGCCGCCAGGACCAGAAAGGCGTCGAGTCATCGGCTCCCCATTCGCTGCCGACGAGGGACTTCTTGATCGCGATGCAAAGCAGGACCAAGCTGACTTCTCCGAGCACCAAAGCAAAGACCGCGCTGGCGATCGGGGGTCCGCCCAATCGCAACAAACAAATGTACAGAATCGTGAAGATGAGCCCCTCGGTGATGCCCAGTATGCCGACGCTGAAGAGGTCGTTGAGGAAGACCCGGGTCAAGAAGAGGGGAAAGTCCGGCAGTCTGTGGGTTTCATTCTCCGCCTCAAATGAGGCGCTCGCAAATTTCACGGGCGGGTTTCCCGCCACCGTGATTGGCTCGCCGCGCCGCGACCGCATCTGTCGCCGGAACTGTATATCATTGCCCGGCGTGGAGACGCCCAGGAGGAAGTTGGATGGGAAATGCCCGTACTCTGCCACGCAGTTGTTACCGCTGAAGAAATTCCGGGGCATGTCGAGCTGGCGCAGCTTGAGGTGCTCGGCGCCACAGTCGAGCATGTTCGTGAAACATCCATTCGACCAGAACACCTGGGAGTCGACGGTAGCAAGCTCCGGGACGAGGTTGAACAGGAGGTCGCACTCCGAGGCACCTAACCGCGGGAAGCGCATGCCAGCGAGCGCGCGCAGGTACTGCCCAGTGATGGTCCAGGTCCACCGTCTCTGAACAGCGTTCATTATTTTTATTCTGTACATGAGGAGAGCGCCCCTGAGCCCGCGCGAGGGGTACAGCCCCGGCGAAGCGGCCGTGCAACGGATGAAGAGGCAGTCCAACAAAGAGGTTACGACGACAATAACCCAGGTGGTGATGAACGCGTAGAGGATCAGGTGCCAGACGATCTCGAACAGCGGCACCGCGCTGAAATATCCCTCGGAAAGCTCCGCCTCTTCAGCGGGTATGAGCGCGCGGGCGAACCACACGATCGCGGCGGTGGGTACCACCCTGAGCCAGAAGAATATGACAACCTGCATGACGACGTTGAGGGTCTCCAGTAACCAGATTGGATGCGCGTACTGGCAGACATTCGCCGTGCGCTTCAGCTCCGTGCAACGGCCGCTGAGGCGCGCGGGAGCTCCTTCCCACATCTCCTGCGAACCCACGTCGCTGAGGATGGGGGTGAACGGAGTGATCCAAGTGCCGCGGCCCACCGTCACATTGTTGGCGATGGCGGCCCGCATCCCGATCTTGCAACCACTCTCTAGGTGAACAGGGCCGACGTGCAGGTACTGCCCCGACCAACTCGTCGTTTGGATGTAGGCCCCGGTCTGGATCGCGACATTGTCCTCGATGGAGATCAAGTCCAGGGGCCCGGATAGGACAGCATCGTGCGCGCACTGAAGGTTGTCGCCCACCGTCGCGCCGAGCTGCCGCAATACGAATGCCATAAGCGGCGCGCTGCGATGCATCGCACCCAGCAGGAGCAGCACTATGTTCTCCAGCCGCCCGATGCACCATATTCGTAAATGCATTTTGCTCCACTTGGGGTACACACCCGGCGTCACATTGTTCTTGTAGATGTCACCACCCATGAAAAATTTTATCGTCATGACCCAAAGCAGTGTGGCGAAGGGCATGACGAGGCCTAGCAAGTACAGGAAGAAGCCGCCGATGATGAACTCCCAGAGGCTGGCGGTCGTGAAGAACGTCCCGACTTCGCCAAAGCTCAAGGCGCTGACGAAGGCCACCAAGCCCGGGGAATACAAGAAAAGCGCAAAGAGGACCTGCAGGGTAGTGAAGTATCCGATGGTGAGCACTTCTGCCGCGGCCTCATCGCGCTCGGCGCTGTTCTCGTCGGATTTCACAGGGCCCGTAGCGGCCTTGGAAGCCTGTTGGAGCGCCCGCGGGCAGTTGGCTACCTTTCGTGCGGTGTTGCAGTCACTAAGCAGTGCCCGCACCGTAACGACCCATCCTATAGCTTGCAGTCGCTGCGCCAAGCGCGCGATGTCGATCGAATGGGCACCAGCCTCGACGAATCCATCGTCCAATCCCAATGGCGTCTCGAGCACGGCCCTGCAGATCGCCAGCACCTCCTCAGAATCAGGATCTATGCCCACATCGGCATCAGGTAGGTTGACTTCCTCTTGCCTTCCTTCGCGTGCGCTGGCCGGTGTGTCCTCAGGGGCGTCCTCCGCTTCCGGTTCAGTGTTTCTCAGCACATGAGATAGGTTTGGCAAGAGGTTCTTGTCGATCTTCCCCGAAACCGGCTTCATGACGAATTTTTCTACAAGGAAGATCCTTGTCGGGACCGACGGCGCCGGAAGTTGTTTGGCGAGAGTCCCCGTCACTCGGGCGGCCCACTCCGCCGGCGCCGGAGCGACCACCGAGATCTCTCCTTCGCAGACCGAAGGCGCAAAGACGAAGGCGACGAGCGCTTCGTTCTGGTAGTCCAGCACAGCGGCCTCGATCTCACTGAACTGGGTCTGGAGGATGTCCTCAACGGCTTGTGCCTCGACGCGGTGCCCGCGCACTTTGAGTTGTGCATCGATTCGACCGAGGAAGTGCACGCGCTGCGTTTGGATGTCGATTTTGCATTTGTCCCCCGTGCGGTAGAGGCGGCCGAACTGAGGGTGCGTGATGAACTTCTGGGCGGTTTGCTCCGGCAAGTTGCGGTACCCGCGCGCAACGTGTACCCCACCGATGCAGAGCTCTCCGACCTCCCCGTGGGGCAGTGGGCGGAGTTGGTCGAGGATGACATAGGTGACGTTGGCGAACGGCGAGCCGATGGTGATGGGCTCCCCGGGCCGCAAACTCTGGCGGCTCGTGTCGGTGCTCGCCTCGGTGGGGCCGTAGGTGTTGATGATCTGCCGTCTGCCCCGGGTCCAGGGCTCCACGAGCGCGTTGGGGAAGGCTTCGCCCGCCGGCACGATGTAGCGGCATAGGGGATAGGGGAGATCCACCTCGGGGGTTGGTGTCAGGGTGGTGAGCAGTACCGGCGGACAGAAGAGTACCGTGACCTCCGCCTCGCGGAGGACCGGAATGAGGTCCGGGCCGGACCGGATCTGCTCCTTGGTTAGCATGACTACAGCACAGCCCGATACCCAGGCGCTGTACATTTCGGAGATGCTGCCGTCGTAGCCCAGCGACGAAGTAAGCGAGGTCGCATCCATGCCCGGAAGGAGGTCAAAGTAATCGGCGTAACTCAAGGCCAGGTTGGCATAACCTGCGTGCGGGCACTCCACGCCCTTGGGCATCCCAGTGGTTCCGCTCGTGTAAAAAATGGCCGCAAGGCGCTGCGTGGGGTCGTCCAGCCAGGGAGGTGGCTCTCTTCGGGGCATCCTCGCCGGCAACGTCAGGACGTCGAGCGTCGGCAGGTGGCGAAACTTGTCTTGCCCGCGTGTGAGAATGACCACCGGCTGTGCGTCGTTAAGCATGTGGGTGATCACGGCGTCGGGCAAGCTGGTGTCGAGGAACATCGCGGTACCGCCAGCTTTGAGAATACCGAGGTGAGACGCCACGATTTGCCAGTTGTCCTGGGACATAGCCACTGCCACGACCTGGTCCGGTCCAGTGAGGAAGGGAAAAAGGGCCGCAGCCACGTTTTCGGCCCGCGCGTCGAGCTCGGCGAAGGTCAGGGACTCTCCGGTGTGCGGAATCTGTAAGGCCGTGAGATCCGGAAACTTCTCGGCGGAGCGGCTAAACACCTCTGTGAGCCACTCGATTCCTTCCTGATGCGGTGCGTTTACGAGGTGGCGGTCACCGAAGACATCGGTCAAGCTGTATCGGGAGGTGTCCGCCTGCGGTACCCTCTCCGCCGCCCAAAGGTACCGTCTCCACCCGACCAGCGTTAGCACAAAGAATACCGCGAATACGATTGTTACAAAAATTACTGCCAAAGCGTTTCCTCGCATGCTCATACCGTCTCAAATATTGAAGTCTCAGAGACTCTTCACAGAGTTTAGACTTTCAACCGCCAATTTGTCCGCTGGCTGAGCACCGCAAAAGCAGTGTGTTTAATCGAAGTATCGTTGCAGCGCTCCAGTTCGGCGAACGTCCAAGGTAACGCAATGCGGCCCGCCTCCCATCAATTTGGAGTGCCGCAATTTCATGGGGATTACATCAAACCGATGTTTCTCCAAGAATTTTATCAGAGTCGGCTGATTTCGATCGACCACGACCAAGCTCGGATTGATGCTGAGTGCATTCATATCGATCCAGTCACTACCAATGCATTTTGATAGATAGTCGGCATCATATCTCTCTGTATTCTCCATCGGTGGACTGTATATGACTTCCCACTGTTTCAGGATCTTCGGCAAAGTATCATCATTGACACGATTAGGATTGCAGAGGACCAACCCAGGGCGTAAGGCCACAATGGTCGAGTCAATATGGCTCCCATAATAAACATCTTTGAGGAAATGGACCCGAAATTTATCACCCAAAATTGATTGTAACCAATGCCCCCCCAATTCGTTACCCGTCGCGCTAACCAAATAGATCAAGTCCTGGCCGAAACGTAGGACGTTCGCTGCGTCAAAGGCAGGTTCATCGTTACGTGGCGTGGGCTTGCTAAGATCAACCTCAAAGAGCGAATCTAAAAGCATGGGTCTGGGCGCGCTGTACCACTTTGCGCCTGACTTCATATAGTCGATTAGCAACTTGCGATAGCTGAACGTTTCCTGAGCGCGGCTGCGAATGACATTGGGCGTTTCGATAATCTGGTTGCCGATGACCAACAAGATGTCGCGGGGACAATAATTATAGTACCCCTGAGCTTCCCAATGGATCGTGGAAAATTTCGTCTCGTGCGGCCACGTCTGTGGTCGTTTGACCGTGATGTTCAATTTTTCCAAGGTTTGAACAAATTCATTCAGATCCTCTTCCGTCTCCTCAATAACCTTTGGTGGAAAAGGACCGCGCGGTATTTCATCCAATGGACGGTCGGAAAATTCTGCCAGCTGGGTGCTTCTGTCCGGCGTAGGAAATCGCGCGTGCAAGGGATTGCCTACAATAATTTCCTCCAGCTGATCCCACTCATTGCAACTCCACACTCTCGACATATGTGCGATGCCCCTCGCGTTCTAGGTGGGAAAGACTGCCCCGTTCCTTCGGACCGCTTTTAGCTTGAGCGCTCGCTCCCTGAATCATCTAACATGGGAAGCCTTTCTTTACCATCGGCAGAGTTGCTAAAGAAGTCAGGGAATGCAATTGCCGCGCCGGACGATATTGCTGCCTCAAGGACAAAATTGCCTACTGCAAGATCAAGAACGCCAAGCGCAAAATGCGCGGCCGCGCCGAACATCACTGTTCCTCAGGCCTTCCGCCAAGCACTCGGCCGTCGCGGGTGACCGATCGCCTCGGAAGTCTTCTGGGGACTGATGGCCTATGCGATCATTGGCGGCCTGTTCGTCGCGACCCGCTAACCCTGCTCTTTCCGCTGCCGCTCTATGTCGCCTGGTTCGCATCAAAGAGCCGCGCAAGGAGCCCGAGCCAAGTCTCGGAGCCGGGGTCCCCGCTGCCGCCAAGTAGCGATATAATTAACCCGCATTCCCCCGATGAGGCGGGGATTTTGCGCGCAGACGCGACGATTTTGGGTCAGAATTCAGTAGCTTGTGGGGGACCAAGGGGGGCGGCAATGGGGGACCCGACGGGTGAGGCGGATAGGGGTGCTCTGAGGCTCGATTTCGAACGGGCCCCTGGTGCTGCAATTTCGCGGTTCCGCGATCGCCTCCGATGCCGGGTTGCTACCCTATCGCGAGTTGGATGACGCGGTAGGTTTGACCGACAGCGGCGGCGACATGCTTGCCGATGCGCGCACGGGCAGGAACGGCCGCCACCGACTGGTCGGCTTGCTGCGGCAATCGGTCTTCGGCCGGCTTGCCGGCTACGAGGATGTGAATGACGCCGATCGGCTGTGCCGCGACCCGGCGATGCGCTGGGTGGTCGGCGACCGGGCGATCACCGGCTCTGCTGCTTCGGCCAGCCAGATGGGCCGCTTCGAGACGAAGTGGCTGAGCCGGCCCGAGAACCTCGCCGCTCTCGCCAATCTGCACGGCCAGCGGATCGACAACGTGCACCAGCGGCGACCGCCGAAGACCATCGTGCTCGACATGGATTCGAGCGAGAGCCCGACCTATGGGGAGCAGGAGGGCAGCGCCTACAACGGGCATTTCGGCCGCACCTGTTATCACCCGCTGTTTGTATTCAACCAGCTCGGCGATGTCGAGCGGTGCGCTTTACGGCCGGGCAACGTGCACAGCGCCGACGGCTGGCGCGCGGTGCTGGAGCCGGTGGTCGCCCGCTACCGGGGCACCCTGAAGCGGCTCTATTTCCGTGGCGACGCGGCTTTCGCCAACCCTGAGATTTACGAGTTCCTCGAAGGCGAGGGCATCGGCTACACGATCCGGCTCCCGGCCAATCGCGTCTTGCAGGACAGGATCGGATACCTCCTCAAGCGCCCGGTCGGGCGACCGCCGCACGAAGTGCGCCGCTACTACGCCAGCTTCTCCTATCAGGCGCAGAGTTGGACCAAGCCGCGCCGCGTCGTGGCCAAGGTCGAATGGCATCCGGGCGAGCTCTACCCGCGTGTCGGCTTCATCGTCACCAACCTGGCGCGACCAGCCGGGCGCGTCGTCGCCTTCTACAACCAGCGCGGTACGGCGGAGCAATGGATCAAGGAAGGCAAGGGCGCGATCAAATGGACGCGGCTGTCATGCCGTACCTTCGCCGCCAACGCCGTGCGTCTTCAGCTTCACGCGCTCGCCTACAACCTCGGCAACTTCATGCGCACGCTGGCGATGCCGAAGCCGGCGGAGCCGTGGTCGCTGACCAGCCTGCGCGAGAAGCTGATCAAGATCGGCGCGAAGCTCGTCAGCCACGGCCGCTACGTGACCTTCCAGATGGCCGAGGTCGCCGTGTCGCGACAGATGTTCCAAGAAATCCTGATGATGATCGCCCGGCTGCGGGCGTCGCCCGCGCCAGCATGAGGGGCGCTGGGGTCAGATACGACAGGCAAGGATGGGAGAGGTGCGCCTGGATACAGCCAAAGCAGCGCGTTTCAGCACCTCGGCGCCGTCAACTGCTTGGTTCGAACGCCCACTGGGCAGCCTTGCGCGATCTACCATTGCCGAAGACGCCCAAAAGAGCGAACCTAGCCTGACAATCACCGGGAATCCGGGGAATGTCGACTGAACACGACGATGGGGGATCGATATGCGCATGTCGGTAGTGCTTGGCGCCGCGGCCTTGGGGCTGTGGCCGCCCCTAGCCCGAGCAACGGACGCCTCGAATTTCACTCTGAAGACGACGGAGGATCTCTATGTCGTCTGCTCGACGGCGAGC
>Ga0209040_10001791_pt1 | contig 16969 bp, 12 predicted proteins | sample BogFormECP12_OM3_FD_188240 | JGI IMG/M metagenome (GOLD analysis project Ga0209040, IMG submission 188240) | Bog forest soil microbial communities from Calvert Island, British Columbia, Canada - ECP12_OM3 (SPAdes) (version 2) | ecosystem: Environmental > Aquatic > Freshwater > Wetlands > Bog ...
TGGAGGCTTCAATCTGCCGCCGGCTGGCTTCCAGTTCTCCCGCCATGCGATTGAACGAGCGCACCAGATCTCCAATTTCATCGGCGGCGCTGACTTCAATGCGATAGTCAAGACGCCCGCGAGAGATCTCCTGCGTCGCCTCCGCCAGCGCAGCCAGCGGCCGTGTTACCAGCTTCGAAAGGAACAACGCCAGCCAGGTGGTCACAAACAAGACCATCATCGTCAGCAGGAGAAGCAAGCCCATGTAGGTTTGACGAACATGTTTGCGCTCGCGGCTGAGCTGAAGATAACGTTGCTGACTGGCTTCAATCTGCTTCACCGTCTTCGAGAATTCTGGCGGCAGCGGCAAGGCCACAAGAATCAGGCCATCCTTCCCAATCGGAGCGCTGCCCAGTGCGTATTCGGTTTGTTCCCAGATGAAACGGGCGGGCTCTCCCGCAGCGATCTGCGCCAGCGGCAGCTTTTCCTTCAACACTGGCCACGGAGCCGGCGACCCCAGACTGGCTTCCGCCACCCCGCTTTCTATGGCGAGAGCAAATCCGCCTTGCAAAGTGGGTTCGTGGCGGCGGAACTCCTCGACTGCGGTTGAGTAGCCGTGACCTTCGAAAGCCCGCCGAGTATCGGGCGAGGCCGCGATGGCAACAGCTTCCGCCCGGGCATTTTGAGCCGCGTAGTTGGCCAGCAGAGAAGCCATGGCATCGGTGTCCGCCCGAACTTCCTCCACCGGCGTCGAAAACCATATGTTGATCGAGCGGTTCATCAGTCCGTAGGCAAACCAATACATCACCATCACCGGAACGAATGAAAGCAGCAGCGCCCCGACCACCATCCGCGTCCGGAACTTCGAGCCCAACACACCCAGACGCCGCTCGGCAAATAGCTTAAGCAGATTGCGCGCCAGCACGAACGTGAGAGCAACAAACAGCAGAGAAATCAGCAGCGAGAGTGCATAAAAGACCACCACCTGCTGGTTCGTATTGGGACGCAGTATGGTCTCGTTAAACGCCGTTTGCGAAATCAAAACAGCGAGCAGAAGAAAAACCGAAATCGCAAGCATAATAATGACCCGCTTGCGGTTGGAAGTCTTTGGCGGTCGAGTTATAAGGGTCTGCACCACGTGATTCAGCGGTCCAGCCCAGGTATGTCAAGAGCAAGCTTGCACGCGGGAATGGACCGGAAGTCATTATAGATGCAGAAGCCGCCACGGAAGACGCCTCCGTCGTTACAAAGAGAACAACCTCCAGGAGATGCCAAGGGTTTAGTGCGCCGTTGATCGGCCTGCCGCGAGTTCCTCGAACATGGCGCGATACGCAGATTTGGGCTGGTACCTTCGATCAAAGGGTAGAGCCTGCCCTCGACTGCCCCGCGAGTGCGATCCTATCCAGGAGTATTTGTCGGTAAATCCCCAGGTCTGGATCGCCGTGCAGCCGCGACTATTCAGGCATGCCCTCACGATGCCACGATAAACAACAGCCTGTCGGGCTAGGTCCTCTGGCTCAGGCATCCCGCTGGAATTCACCGGCAGAGAGACGTCGAGTTCGGTGATGTGAACCTGCAATCCGAGTGCCGTAAGCCGCGCGATGTTGGCGGCGATCGCCGGGATATCCGCATCAAGCATGGGTACATGCATCTGCAATCCCACGCCATCGATCGGAACATTCCGTTGCTTGAAGTCCCTGACCATGGCGTAGATTGCATCCGATTTGTGGTTCAGTCCCTCGCCTTCCGCGTCATTGTAAAAAAGTAGCGCCTGCGGATCCGCCTTATGCGCCCAGCGGAATACCTGCGCAAGGTAAGCCGTACCGTTCTCCGAAAACCCGATGCCGGGTTGGTTGTACCAGATAGAATTGCGCAGCCTCCCCTTCTCATCGAGTCCCTCATTGACCACATCCCAGGCGAAGACTCGCCCTGCGTAGTGCCTCATCACGTGGTTGATGTGCTCGTGGAGAAGACGCGACAATTGCCTGCTCGTGAAATGACCCTGCGTCAGCCAATCGGGGTGGTCGTGATCCCAGACCAGGCAATGGCCCCGCACCTTCATCTGATGAGCCTGCGCGAAGCGCACCACTTCATCGCCCTCACGAAAATCGTAGGTGGTTTTGTCCGGCCTGAGGGCCAACCACTTCATCGCGTCTTCCGCCTCGACCATGCTGAACTCGCGACCCAGAGTCGAGGCGTAGAGGCGCTCCGAGAGTAGTGACGGGCGAACCGCCGCGCCGATCAGCAAATCCGCCCCATCGGCCTCCTGCCGCAGCGACTGGGCAGTGCAAACCCCGCAAATCGTGAAAGCCACAACCGTCAGCCAGCCTGAATGTCTTCTCAAGATCGACCCATTTTCCAGACGCATTTCCTAAGACCTAAGACCTAAGGCCCCGAACGGGCTTCGACCCGGAAGCCAGCCATCGAGTCGTGCCGCCCTACACTTACACCTCACGCAGATACTTCTGTAAAGGGCACTCGTCACAACCAGGCTGTGATTTTCTGCGAGCCGGGTTTTTCCCGGCCGCAGCGGAGACTTCCGGCGCTTACCGAAGTGCATGTACCTCAGCCGGAATTAGGGCTCCGTCTTCAAAAAAGCTCATCTGGCGCGGGTTCTACAAGATGGCCTGCGCGATCTGGCCTTGGCGGCGAGTTCAAGCACCACGGTAACTGGTACGGTAATCGACTTGCGGTGACAATTTATGTCAACGCGAAGACGCTGCTCTCCCTCCGATGCAAGCAGCGCTTTGAGTTAATGCCGGAGGTTGTCAGGCATCGTTCCACGCAAGTGGATCAGGAGAGCGACGTATGTCTCAACGGCTGGGTGACCTTCTCGTCAAAGAGAAGATCATTACCCCAGAGCAGTTGGAACAAGCGACCAAGGCCCAGAAGGAGCAGAATGTTCGCCTGGGCTCCGCCCTGGTGAAGCTGGGCTTCCTCACCGATGAGGACGTCACGAATTTTCTTTCCCGGCAGTACGGCGTTCCTGCAATAAACCTTTCTTACTTTGAAATCGATCCTGCGGTCGTCAAGCTGATTCCCTTTGAAACCGCGAAGCGCTATCAGATTCTTCCCCTGAGCCGGGTAGGAGCCTCGCTCACCATCGCGATGGTCGACCCCACCAACGTCTTCGCCATGGACGATATCAAGTTCATGACCGGCTTCAACATCGAACCGGTGGTAGCCTCCGAAAGTTCCATTCTCGCGGGTATCGATAAAGCCTACGGCGGCGGAAGGAAGGAAGAGGATCTTGAGACCGTAATGCAGTCGATGTCGGAGCTGAATGAAGAAGACGTCGAACTGCAGTCGGAAGAGCAGGAGATGGGGCTTTCGGAACTGGAGAAAGCGGCCGACGAGGCTCCTGTGGTCAAGCTGGTCAACGTCGTGCTCGGCGACGCGGTGAAGCGGGGCGCCAGCGACATTCACATCGAGCCCTACGAAAAAGAGTTCCGAGTGCGTTTCCGTATTGACGGCGTGCTGCAAGCCATCATGTCGCCGCCCATGAAGCTCAAAGACGCCATCACTTCCCGCCTGAAAATCATGGCGAAGCTTGATATCAGCGAGAAGCGTTTGCCGCAGGATGGCCGCATCATGCTGAAGATGAACATTGGCGGCCGCAAAAAGCAGCTCGACTTCCGCGTCAGCACCCTACCCACTCTCTGGGGCGAGAAGATCGTGCTCCGCTTGCTCGACAAAGAAAACCTGCGCCTCGACATGACCAAGCTGGGTTTCGAGCCCGAGTCTTTGGTCAAGTTCGAGAAAGCGATTCTCAAACCTTACGGCATGGTGCTCGTTACTGGTCCCACGGGTTCAGGAAAAACCAACACCCTTTATTCCTCGATCTCGCGCCTCAACCAGCCTGACACCAACATCATGACCGCTGAAGATCCGGTCGAATTTCAGTTGGGCGGCGTCAACCAGGTGCAGATGAAAGAGCAGATCGGATTGAATTTTGCCGCGGCTCTTCGCTCCTTCCTGCGCCAGGATCCCAACATCATTCTGGTCGGCGAAATCCGCGACTTCGAAACCGCCGAGATCGCCATCAAGGCTGCTCTCACCGGACACCTTGTTCTTTCTACTCTGCACACCAACGGCGCGCCTGAGACCATTACCCGCTTGATGAATATGGGCATTGAGCCTTTTCTGGTCGCGACCTCGGTTCACCTGATCTGCGCCCAGCGCCTCATTCGCCGGATCTGCAAAGAATGCTCGGAGACCGTCGACGTTCCGGTTCAGACCTTGATCGAAGAAGGCTTCACTCCCGATGAGGCCAAGACCATCAAGATTCAGAAGGGCAAAGGATGTGCAGTGTGCAACAACACCGGCTACAAAGGCCGCTGTGGTTTGTATGAAGTCATGGAAGTGGACGATGAAATCCGGGAGCTTGTGCTCGTAGGCGCTTCGGCGGTGGAACTCAAGAAGAAGGCGATCGAACGGGGCATGATCACGCTCCGGCGCAGTGGTTTGATCAAGGTGGCGGCGGGCATCACCACGTTGGAAGAAGTTGCCCGCGAGACCATTCACTAAATTCGCAACCATGAGGAAGGAATCACGACTATGGGTCTGGCACTCAGTGACTTGCTGAAGAGGATGTTGGAGATGAATGGCAGCGATCTTCACATCACCACGAATTCGCCGCCACAAATCCGGGTTCACGGACACCTGGTGCCGCTCGACCTGCCCCAGTTGACGCCCGCCGAGACCAAGCAGCTGGCTTACAGCGTCATGACAGATTCCCAGAAGCATCGCTTCGAGGAGAGCCTGGAGCTGGACTTCTCCTTCGGCTTGAAGGGGCTGGCACGCTTCCGCGCCAACGTATTCAACCAGCGCGGCGCCAGCGCGGCAGTCTTCCGTTTGATCCCGTTCGAGATCAAGTCCTTCAACCAGCTCGGCCTGCCCGCAGTGGTCAGCAAGCTCTGCGACAAGCCGCGCGGCCTGGTCCTCGTCACAGGACCAACCGGCTCCGGCAAATCCACGACCCTGGCTGCCATGATCGACAAGATCAATAGCGAGCGGCACGATCACATCCTCACCATTGAGGATCCCATCGAGTTCGTGCACATGAACAAGAACTGCGTAGTGAACCAGCGCGAGTTGCATGCTGACACTAAGAGCTTTTCCGACGCCTTGCGCGCCGCGCTCCGCGAAGACCCCGATGTCGTGCTGATCGGCGAAATGCGCGATCTCGAAACCATCGAGTCCGCCCTGCGCATCGCCGAAACCGGACACTTGACCTTCGGCACTCTGCACACGAACTCGGCAACCTCCACCATCAACCGCATCATCGATGTCTTCCCGGCGCACCAGCAGCCGCAGATTCGTGCCCAGCTTTCCCTGGTGCTTGAAGGGGTCATGTGCCAAACCCTGCTGCCGACCATCAGTGGCAAGGGACGCTGCATGATCATGGAAGTCCTCGTCCCGAATCCTGCTGTGCGCAACCTGATTCGCGAAGACAAGATCCATCAGGTCTACTCGGCGATGCAGTCCGGGCAAGATAAATTCGGCATGCAAACCTTCAACCAGGCACTAGCCACTGCCTACTTCCAGAAGCAAATCTCTCTGGAGCTTGCCTTGCAGCGTTCGAGCAATCCTGAGGAACTTCAGGAAATGATTAACCGCGGCGCAACTCTAAGCAACCGCGGCGGCAGCACCAGCGCGGCCATGGCACGAGGCGCAGCGCCGACAAAACATTAAAAGTCTGTTTGCGTGAGGGATCGAGTGGGGGCATGTCCGGTTAGACGTAGATCACAGCGGTTCTGGGTAGGGCACGGCTTCAGCCGTGTCGTCCGAGACCAAAACAAAGATGTGGGCTTTAGCCCCTGAGGGAAGATGCGGTACCTTCCCGGCAACAACTTGATATGCAGGATTTTAGAAATTAGCGACGACTCTTGAGGAAAGGCTAAAAACCATGCCAGTTTTCACATTTTCGGGCAAGGATGCCTCCGGACAGAAGGTTACCGGAGAGCGGTCAGCGGCAAACAAGCAGGTGCTTACGCAGCAATTGCGGCGCGAGCGCATCACGCCAGGGTCAGTCCGGGAGAAGGGCAAAGAATTTGTCATGCCCACTTTCGGCACCACCAAAGTCAAGGTCAAAGACATTGCCATTTTCTTCCGGCAGTTCTCGGTCATGATCGATGCCGGATTGCCCCTGGTGCAGTGTCTTGAAATCCTGGCAGCCAACCAGGAGAATCAGACCTTTCAGAAGACCCTGAATGGCGTCCGCACCACGGTGGAAGGTGGCGCAACCCTGGCCAACGCCATGCGCCAGTACCCCAACGTCTTCGACGACCTCACCACGAACATGATCGAGGCGGGTGAAACCGGCGGTATTCTCGATATCATCCTGCAGCGGCTCGCGACCTACGTGGAAAAAGCGGTCCGCCTGAAGTCGGCGGTGAAGTCGGCATTGATCTACCCCATCGCGGTCGTCAGCATCGCCACGCTGATTGTCGGCGCCCTGCTCAAGTGGGTGGTTCCCATTTTCTCCAACTTGTTTGCCGGCCTGGGCGTCGCCCTGCCTCTCCCTACGCGCATCGTCATGGGCACCAGCGCGTTCGTGCAGAGTTTCTGGTGGCTGTTTATCGTGGGCGCGGTCGCTCTGGTCTTCGGCACTAAGCAGATTCGCAAACACCCGCGCGGCCGCTACTACTTCGACATGATGCTGCTCAAGTTGCCGATCGTCGGCGGGCTCCTCCGCAAAATTGCCGTGGGCCGTTTCACCCGTACGCTGGGCACTCTGATCACCTCAGGCGTACCCATCCTAGAAGGCTTGTCCATCACCGCCAAGACTTCCGGAAACGCGGTTCTCGAAGAAGCGCTGATGAAGGTGCGGAAGGCCATCGAGGAAGGCCGTACCATCGTCGATCCGCTGCGGGAATGCGGCGTATTCCCCAACATGGTGACGCAAATGATCGGTGTCGGCGAAGCCACCGGCGCCATGGACAGCATGCTGCAGAAGATCGCCGATTTCTACGAAGAAGAAGTGGACGCAGCTACCAAAGACATGCTGGCCATGCTCGAGCCCGCCATCATCGGCGTGCTGGGCGTCGTGGTCGGCGGTATTGTGATTTCGCTCTACATGCCGCTGTTCGCCATGATCGCCAAGCTGGCTGGCTAGTCGACGATTCGGTTGGGAGGTGCTGGCTATCAAGAAGTCTCCCAGCCTTCGACAATCTGCCTTTACGGCAGGCGGAGATACGGTCCGGCTGACCTTGAGTCGCCGGACATTCTTCCAGAACATTAACCAGAGCATCGGGACCAAAATGCAATCGACGTTTGACGAGCGGAATTGGCTGGCGTGGCTGGTCAAAGTACGAATCCTGATCCTGACCTTCCTGCTTGTGATCCAGCTGGCTGTGGCCGAGTTGACGCCTACGGTCCTGCCTCTGCGCCTTTTCGTCAGCACCATCGTTCTGTGGTTTAGCCTCTCGTTGTTCTACGTGGTCCTGCTCTCTTTCTGGCAGGAGCACCGCCTGCAGGCGACCCTGCAGATCCTCACCGATCTGGTCCTCGTCAGCCTGGTAGTGCACGAGACCGGCGGTTGGGATAGTTCACTGAACTTCCTCTACCCGCTGGTCATTATCGTGGCCAGCATTCTGCTGCCGCGGGTGTGGGCGTACCTGGTGGCCGCGCTCGCCTTCATTCTTTATGGTACGGTTCTTGATCTCAATTTTTACGGTGTCGTTCGCTCCTACTGCACAACTCACCCCGGGCTGAAGGCCCTGCAGGCGATCATTTTCGTCAACCTGTTCGCCTACCTGGCGGTTTCTTATCTGGCCGGGTTGCTGGCCGCCAAGTTGCGCCAGGCGCGGGTGCAACTCAAAGACGCCAGCGGAGCGCTCGAGAGTCTTCAGGTCCTGCACGAAAACATTATCCAGTCCATCAGTAGCGGATTGATCACCACAGGTCTGGACGGCCGCATTACCCTGGTTAACAGCGCCGCCCAGAAACTCCTCGACCGGACTCCAGATCGGTTGCTGGGAACGCCGGTCGCGAAACTCTTCCTCGATCCCCTGCCCAACGCTGATTCGCAGCAAACCCACGGTGAAGTTCGTTTCGAAGTCAGTTCCGACAAAGCCAATCCTTTCCGCAAGACCTTTCGCGTGAGAGTGGCCCAGTTGAACGTGCCCGAGCGCGGCGCGCTTGGCTACGTTTATGCCTTCGACGATCTCACCGAGATCCGGCGTCTGGAGCGCGAAGTCCGCATGCAGGACCGCCTGGCCGCAGTCGGCCGCCTGGCCGCCGCCATCGCTCACGAAATCCGCAATCCGCTTACCTCCATCGCCGGCTCGGTCAGCATGCTCTCCGGCATCCCGGAAATGAATCAGGAGCACCGCCAGCTGCTCGATATTGTTACCCGCGAATCGCAGCGGCTGAACGGCATCATCACCGATTTTCTGGCTTACTCCCGAGGCAAGCAGTATCACTTCGACAAAGTCGACCTCGTGCCGCTGTTGGAGGATACGCTTACTCTCGTGCGCCACCGCATGACTGCGGAAAATACCGGCATCACCGTGGAAAGCAATTTGGCCGTTCGCGAAGCCTTGGCCATCGCCGACGGCGACCGCCTCAAACAGGTCTTCTGGAACTTCAGCGAGAACGCGGTGCGCGCCATGCGCGACGGCGGCACGCTGAAGGTAGCCATCGAGAGGATCGGGGACGACTGGCAGATCAGCTTCGCCGATACCGGAAGCGGCATGACGCCCCAGCAGACGGAGAAAATTTTCGAGCCCTTCCAGTCCAGCTTCGAAGGCGGCACCGGACTCGGCCTTGCCGTTGTCTACCAGATCGTGCAAGCGCATGAGGGCAAAGTCTGGGCTCGCTCCCGGCCGGGTCAGGGAACCACATTCGTTCTGAAGCTGCGGCGGCTCGACGCCGATCGGCACGCCGCCCAGCCCGCCACCGAGCTAAACTCCGGCGCATCAGAATCGCGCGTGCGCCCGTTGGCTGCGCTCGCAGCCTCCGCGGCGGAAGGGAGGCCGCGTGGCTAACATTCTGGTTTGCGACGATGAGCGCTCCATCTGCGAAATGCTCGACATCGCCCTGCGCCGCGATGGACACCGCGTCGAAACCGTGCAGTCCGGCCAGGCCGCCAAGAACAAGATCGACGGCGCCCTTTACGATCTCATCGTCACCGATATCAAGATGCCGAACATCGACGGCATCGAAGTTCTGCGCCACGCCCATCGCGTCTCCCCTGACACTTCCGTGATTCTGATTACCGCGGTCGACGATTACGAAGCGGCAGTAGAAGCTGTAAAAGCCGGTGGCGCGTCCGACTACATTCGCAAGAGTCCCGGCCTGGTTGACGAAATCAAGCTGGCCATCAACCGCTCGCTGGAAAAACTGGTTCTGAGCAAGCAGAACTTCGCCCTGCGCCGCGACGCGGCCACGCGCAACTCGCTCGACAACATCATCGGCTCCAGCCCCGCGATGGAAAAGCTGAAACAAACGGTGCGCACCGTCGCCTCCACGGCCAGCACCGTCCTTATCCACGGCGAGAGCGGCACGGGTAAAGAACTCGTGGCTCGCGCTGTCCACATTTGCTCACCCCGGGCCACCGAGCCGTTCGTCTCGGTGAACTGCGGCGCCTTTCCCGAAACTCTTCTCGAGAGCGAACTCTTCGGCTATTTGAAGGGAGCCTTCACCGGCGCCTCGCAAAACAAGCGCGGATTATTCGAAGTCGCCGACGGCGGCACTATTTTCCTCGACGAAATCAGCGAGATGACTCTGGCCATGCAGGTAAAACTGCTCCGCGTCCTGCAGGAGCGCAGCGTGCGCCCGGTCGGCGGCACCAGCGAGATTCCCATCGACGTGCGCGTCATCGCCGCCACCAACCGCGATCTCGACAAAGCTGTCGCCGAAAACCTGTTCCGCGAAGATCTCTACTACCGCCTCAACGTAATTCCTATCCGCGTCCCCAACCTGCGCGAGCGCCGCGACGACATCCCGCTGCTGGTGAATCACTTTCTCAAGAAGTATGCCAGCGCCGCCGGCCGCAGCATTCTCCGCGTCGACAAGAATTCCTTCGACTCTCTCTGCGGCTACGAGTGGCCCGGCAACGTCCGCCAACTGGAAAACACCGTCGAGCGCGCCGTAGCTCTGGAGACCACAGACGAACTGCACGTTGAGTTGCCCGCGGAACGTCCTAAAGCGCGCGCCGCAGCCGCAGGCGTGGGCGTAGCCGGAGGCATGGCAGAAATAGGGCCAGATGCCGTGCTACCGCAAGGCGTTGGCATGGAGAACTACGTAGCCAGCATCGAGCGTACCCTGCTGCAAACCGCTCTGGATCGCTCTAACGGCGTCCAAACCAAAGCCGCCGACCTGCTCGGCATCTCGTACCGTTCCTTCCGCCACTTAATGAAGAAGTATGAACTGTAGCCGCCGGCCACCAGTCGTCAGCTCTCAGCTCGAATCAAAATCGCCGTCGCCTGCGGGGTCTTACGCTGACATCTCGTGGTGCAGGTTGGCTCTTAGACTACGACGTCATCCTGAGCGTAGCCGTTCTTCAGGCGCAGCGAAGGATCTCCCGCTTAACCGATGTAACGCGTACGCCAAACCGCACCACCACCCACTGACAGCTGACGGCTAGCTCTTTTTCAACTGCTGCTTCCACCCCAGCACCCGCGCCTTCGCTCCCTCAGCTTCAGCTTCCGGAATCATCCCTTTTTTCTGGTAAAGCACCGACAGGCTCGTATGCGCGAGCACATCGTCGGGATCCAGGCCCGTAATCTGCTGGGCGACCGCAATGGCCTCATCGTAGCGTTGCAGGTCTTGCAGAGCGCGCGCCAGCCCGTGCATAGCTTCGGTAAATGTAGGATCGACAGCCGTCGCTTCCCGGTAGATCGCAACTGCCTGTTCCAGCTTCCCATCCGCCATTAGATCAAGCGCGGCATAGTAGCGGTCTTCGGCCTGCTGGCGGGTATTTGCATCAGACATGAATGGAAATCCCTGGCGGAGTCAGGATTCTAACACGGCGCGGATCTTCCTTTTGCGTCATCCCGAAGCCCCGCGCCTTCACCAGCGGGCCGAGGGATCTCGCGTTGCATCGCCGCGGTCCTGAAGTGCACTGCCCGTCCTACTTCTTCATTCATAATTCTGCATTCTGACTTATCATGCTCCCATGCGCTACTCGCTGCGCTTTCTCTGGAACGCCACCAAAGGCCATCGCCTCGCCCCGTGGCGGAGTCCCTATCTGCTATGGCGCATCGAGACTTACTGCGGCGTCAAGATGACGCAAATCGGCTTCCTTGAGTTCTGGGAATTTCTCTGGCGGGAGCGCACGAGTCTCTGGCGTTTTCTGCAGTGGACCGGCGAGATGGAACGCTACGTCCACCCCAAACCCAAGAACTTGTAAGAATTGGTAATTCAGATTGTCATCCCGACCGGAGTCGAGGGACCTGCTTTGAGCGAAGGCGGAGTGAACTACGCGCCCTTACCCGCCGCTGCCGCTTCCCCCAGGAAGATGGTCACGTCGCTGCCCTTGCCGGCTCCAGTCAATTGCGCTGCAGCTCCGCGATTGGCGGCAATCTCCAGAAAACCCATGCTGCCCAGAAGGCCAATCACTTCTCCCGGAGCGCCCTCGGCGTAAGCATTGCGGATTTCAGTAATCTCGCGGCTGCCCACCGTGATCTTGAATGCCCCGGCCTTGGCGCCGAAGAGCATGGGGGCGTCCTGCGGCGTAATGTTAGTAATCAGGTTTCCGAAGCGGTCGACCTTCAGCACAACCCCGCGCATCCGGTTCTCATCGACCGCTTTGGGCTTGGGCGCCGAGAACTTCACATAGTCTTCCACTTCCTCGCCAAACTTCAGGGCGTCGACCTCTTTCGCCAGGTATGCGGCCACCGGAGAAAAAATGTCGCGCGCATGAAACGTATTGCTCACCGGCTGCAGAAAATAATGGTCGGAAGTGATATGCCGCACGTGCATGCGGCTCTCCCGCGCGTACACCAGCGAGAGCACTCCGTTATCCGGCGCCACGAAATGATATCCGTCGCTTGAGGCCAGAATCGGCCGCCGTGCCGTGCCCACCCCAGGATCAACCACCACAACATGCACCGTTCGATTAGGAAAGTATGAGTACGCTTGAGAAATCGTCAATGCCCCATCCAGCACGTCGAAGGCCTGCACCGAATGGCAGATATCGACGATCTCTGCCTCCGGCACAATGTCCAGAATGACCCCCTTCATAACGCCTACAAAGTGGTCGTTGCTGCCAAAGTCTGTGGTCAGAGTGATAATCGGACGGTGCGCCAAGGCTGCCTCACGGATAAAAGACCGAGTCTTCCCAAAGAGTCGAAAGTAACTGCTGGTGCCCGCGGAGTCAAGACACGGAGGTAATAAGGATAGACTTGGGCACGGCTTTCACCCGTGCCGCTCAAGCCTAGACATGACACGGGCTCTAGCGCGTGCGGGTCGGCCCATTCAGGCTTCTAGTATCAGAGGAACGCTCCTGATTCTCACTAACCACTGCCCACCGCTACTCGATATGTATATCGCCCGACCCGGTCCGCACCGTCAGCAACGGTCCCCCGCCGCGCACTTTACCCTGAATCGACTTGTGCGTCTCCTCTACCCGTCCTTGAACGGTCATGGTAATCGGTGAGTCAACCCGCACCGTGCCGGAGCTTGTAGAAAGGTTTGCGTCGAACCCCGCGCTCGCCGGCAACCGCACCCGCACGTTTCCTGATCCCGTGCTCATCTCCCACGCGCCAGTTTGCGCGCCTTCCGCGGTAATATTGCCGCTCCCGGTTTCGCCGCGAAATCCCCCTTGGATGCCGCCAGCCGTGATGTTGCCGGAACCCGTCTGCAAATTAATATCGCCCGACCCGGTTTCCTCCATCTCGATGTTGCCGCTGCCCGTGCTTCCCCGCACTGGGCCTGCGACTTCGCGCGCCCGCACATCGCCCGATCCGGTCTGCAGACGAATCTTTCCTGTAACCTGCGAAAGCTTGATGTTCCCAGACCCGGTCTGGACCTCGACCTTGCCCCGAGTCCCTTCAATACTCTGGTCCCCCGATCCACTGTGCGTGCGGATGGTGGCGTCGACCGGCACCGTGATCTCATAGTCCACGGAAATGTCGCGGTCACTCACATAGTCGATGCGGATGCTGTTGCCCTCCTGTCGCAAAGGAGGGTGCTGCTCGATATCGGACACTTCCGTGTGCCGGTTGCCGAACAGCCAGTGGTTCCCCACGAAGATCTTGCCCCGAATGGATACCGTGCCCGGCGCTCCGCCGTGGACAATAACGTCCCCCGAACGCGTCTCCACCTGAAGATCGACCGGCCCGCTAACCTGAAATGTCTTCTCAAACGACCCCTGCGGCGTGGAAGCCACCGCAAAGCTAGAAGCCAGCAGCACAGCCAGCGCAACTGCCGGAATTGAAAACCGCGCCACAATTGAAACCGGAACACGAGGCTCATCCATAACTGTCTAACTCCCTGGAATTTCACGATGGGCCACTGCCCGGAAGCCGAAGCCGGAAATCGCCCTTCCTACTGCAGCACCACCTCATCGCCCTCTTTCAACCCGCTCAACACTTCCGTCTTCGCGCCGTTTGAAATCCCGATATTGACCGCGATCTTATCCTTGCCCTCTTTCCCCTTCGGATCAGGAATCTCGACCGCAGCCTTCTTGTCCTTGTCGTAAAGGATCGCGCCCTCCGGAATCTGCAGCACGTTCTTGTGCTCTTCGAGAATGATTTCCGCGTTGGCCGTCATCTCGGCCTTAAGCTCACCGCCTGGATTCTGAATTGATACCCGCACTTCAAACGTGGTGACGTTGTCCTTTTCCACGCCCATCGGCGAAATCTTGGTCACCTTCCCAGTGAATGTCTTATCTTTGAACGACTCCACCTTGATCCGCGCCGGCTGCCCCAGATACACCTTGCCAATGTCGCTCTCGTCCACTTTGCCCTTCACATAAACTTCGCTGGTATCGCCCAGCGTCATCACCAGCGTGGCCGACGATCCCAGCACCAGAATCGAGCTCACCGCGTCTCCCATCTCCACGTCGCGGGAGAGCACTATGCCATCGATCGGCGAAACGATGTCCGTATAGCTCAACTGCTCCTCCAACTGCTTAAGGTTCGCTTGATCCTGCGCCACCTGCGCCCGCGACTGCGCAATCTTCGCTTTCAGCACGATCATCTGTGCCTTGGAGACGTTCTGCTTGTTCAGCGACATTTCATAATTTTTCTCGGCGTCATCCAGCGCAGACGCCGACACCACACCGTCCTTCGCCATGCCCACAGCCCGGTCATAGGCACGCTTCAGCAGCGGGACGTCAGGCCCTTCCGCGTCCACCTTGGCGCGCTCGTAGTCCGCTTCCGAACTGCTAAGGTTGGCTTCGGCGGCATCCAACGCGGCGCGCGACTGCGCCACCTGCGCCTCGATCTCCACTTTGTCGAGCTGCGCCAGCAATTGCCCTTTCTTGACGCGATCACCGTATTCCACCAGCAACTTCTTCACAATGCCGCTGGCCTTCGACTTTACCTCGACCTTGGTGATGGGCGTCACTTTGCCCGTGGCCACCACGCTCTTGGCCAGGTCGCCTTTCTCCACCTTCGCCAGCTTCGTGGGATCAATCTTGGTGCCGCCGCGCGTAGCCGCAAACACGCCGATGGCAATCAGCAGCACGATCGCCAGCCCAATCCCGCCATAAATAAATAGTTTGCGACGCTTGTTCTTCTTATTATTTCCGTTTCCGTTCACAACCGCCTCCCGAGTAAGAGTTCCTGAATACGGGGTGGAAATGGCCCAGTCCTGCGCTCTCATTCCTTGGTACGCACCTAGGGTTGTTTTTGTTCCTGAGATTCCAGAGCCGGACCAGAATGACCGTAGAGCGGCTTAAACCACCAGCCACCTACCAGTTAGACCCACGACAGTGAGAAAAGGTAACCCGGCGGGATAGCTTTTTCTAAAATCGTTCCGTTCCCCAGTGCTTTCTGAGATCGGGCCCGCTCTAATCATCTAAAACGCCCTGATCAGCCACGCCGATCACTAAGCACCAGCCACTAACCACCAACCACTAACCGCTGCTTCAGAATGCTAGAATTAGCCATCCATGCTCGCCTATGTGCTGCTCCGGGTGCTCCTAATCCTTCTCCTGGTGGCAGCAAATGCGTTTTTTGCGGCTGCTGAATTTTCCCTGATCAGCGTCCGCGACACCCGCATCCAGCAGCTCATCGCATCCGGCCGCATCGGTGCCCGCAACGTCCAGCGCCTGCACCAGCATCTCGACGAGGTTGTGAATGGCGTGCAACTGGGCATCACCATGGTCAGCCTTACCCTGGGCTGGATCGGCGAACCCATGGTTGCCCGCCTGGTCGAAGCTCTCCGTTTCGTGCACCAGGTCCCGCACGCCGCGATCTACGCCCACGGCATCGCCATCGTCATCGCCTTCAGCCTGATCACCTACCTGCACGTGCTTCTCGGCGAGCTCGTCCCCAAGACTCTGGCTCTGCAGCGCGCCGAGCAGATTGCCCTCGCCGTGGCAGCTCCCATGGAAGCCTTCCTCACCCTGGCCCGGCCCCTCCTGTTTTTCATGCGCCGCTCCGGCGGCCTCGTCCTGCGCCTCTTCGGAGCGCGCGATACCCGTCGCGCCGGCGCCATCCATTCTCCCGACGAACTCAAGCTCATCGTCACCGCCAGCCGCCAGTTCGGCCAGATTCCCGAGTCCCAGGAAGAGATGATCCACAACGCCATCGAACTCGACAGCATCACCGTGCGCGAAGTCATGGTCGCCCGCCCCGATATTTTTTCCCTGCCCTCCGATCTCGTTCTCGACGACGCCCTGGACCGCGTGGTCGAAGGCCAGCACTCCCGCGTCCCGGTCTACGATCCGCAGCGCGGCCCCGAACACATCGTAGGAGTTCTTTACTATAAAGAGCTCGTCCGCTGGATCCGCCTCCGCCTGGTCAATCTTGGTCAGCCTCTTGCCTCCCGCATCGCGCGCATGCAGATTGGCCAGATCATGCATGACGTTCTCGTCGTTCCCGAGACCAAGGTCCTTTCCGAGCTGCTCGACGAATTCAAGCAGCGCCGCCGCCATCTCGCGGTCGTGGTCGACGAGTTCGGTTCCACCGCGGGCGTTATCACGGTCGAGGATATCCTCGAGCAGCTCGTCGGCGACATCGAAGATGAATTCGACATCGCGACCCCCGAGCCCGCGCTTGAGGACGAGTCCGTTCTGCTGCTCGAAGGTTCCGTCAACATCCGCGACCTTGAGACTCAGTACGGCCTGCTCCTGCCCCGCGACGCCGGATTCGAAACCCTCGCCGGATTCATGCTCGCCCGCCTGCAGCAAATCCCCCACATGGGCGAGTCTTTCGAGTACGATGGCCACCGCTACACCGTCGAAGAAATGGAAGCCCACCGCATCGCCAAAGTGAAGATAGAAAAACTAGAAACCGCCGAAACCAAGGCCGAAAGCGCCAACCAGGCAGGGGATTGAGCACGGAAGCGGTTGTGTCATGTGGGGACAGCCGCCCCCGGCTGTCCTTCGAGCGCAGCTCGAATGGTTTCTGCTGCGACCATCGAAGCTGCTGTACCCTGTTGGAACTTGTGATCCCGGCAGATAAAATTGTCATCCCGACCGGAGCATCTCATTCCCGAACGGAATGAGATGCTCAGTGGCGGGACCTGCTGTTTCCATCAACCCGAACGCATGCGCCAACTTCTCCAACGCGCCCTCTACACCCTCCCGGTAATCTGGCTGGTGGTAAGCCTCGTGTTCCTGCTGATCCACCTGGTCCCCGGAGATCCCATCCAACAGATGCTAGGCGAAGGCGCTCCAGCCGCCGACATTCAAGCCACCCGCCACGCCTACGGCCTCGACGCCCCACTGGGCCAACAATACCTCCACTACTGGCGCGGAGTCCTCCACGGCGACCTCGGCCCCTCCTTCCGTTACAACCAAAGCGTCACGCGCCTGCTGACTCAACGCTATCCCTACACCCTGCAATTAACGCTAGCCTCGCTATTCGTAGCC
>Ga0209040_10001792_pt1 | contig 16966 bp, 11 predicted proteins | sample BogFormECP12_OM3_FD_188240 | JGI IMG/M metagenome (GOLD analysis project Ga0209040, IMG submission 188240) | Bog forest soil microbial communities from Calvert Island, British Columbia, Canada - ECP12_OM3 (SPAdes) (version 2) | ecosystem: Environmental > Aquatic > Freshwater > Wetlands > Bog ...
AAGACCTCGGCACGGTCGGCGACGACCTTGGCGCCTTTGTTGACGTACTCCGCATCGGGATATCCGGCGTCCAGTCCCGCGGCGGCTTCCAGCACCACCTCCAGGCCGGCCTTCGCGAGGTTGGGGATTACTGCAGGAACAAGCGCCACGCGCCGCTCTCCCGGAAAGATTTCTCGGGGAACACCAACAATCATGAAGCCTCCTGGTGGTGAGGTCCGCTCCGGTGTAAAGACGAATCCTGACGCTGCCCAACCATGCACACACCGGAACTCAGCATTTTAATCGGAGTCTGAGGAAAGTCCATCCCAAAGCAGGGCCACGTTTTGCCCTAAGCAGACATCTGGCAGGGGGTGGGCGTCAGCCGGCTCGATCCCGCAGTATAATCATGGCGCCTCCCAGAGCTTAAATAACTGCGACAAGCCTCTGAAGCCAGCCCACTGATCAGGAGAACTCCATGCCCGACATCAAAATCACGGACAATCTTTCTCTGACAGCAGACCTGAAGATGAATGATAGCGCGGCGCTGGCGAAAGCGGGACTGAAGGACATGGTTTCGCATACCGATCCGTTCGTTGCGGAACTCAACAAACCCCTCGATAAAAGCGGATTCAAGAAGGCGACCTTCGGCGCCAAATTCTCGTCCCCCTCGTCTCTGATTGCAAACGCTACTAACCTGGTGATCAAGGAAGATGTCTCCGGGGTTCTGACGACCTATTCTCCCAAGGACAAGAAGCTGTTCGGGGACGATTTCACCCCGGAGGTCCCGATTGCGGCCGATGAATACTGGATATCGCTGGAGATCGACACATCTCTCGACGGCAATATTTCTTCCACGGTAGATGGGATTGGTGTTGGCTGGGAAGGCACAACTACGGCGAACTTTGCGACGTACACCCTGTGCAAAGCTGCGGGCGGGAAATTTCCCGCGCTGAAAGATGCCCTTACCGCGATCCTGAACACCTATGCCGTGGACTACAACGTCGCGGCCGTTCGCAACCAGCCAGTGGGCACAGTGAGAGTCAGCGACCTTAGCGGCGGCGTTAAATTCAGCGGATCGTACAGTGTTCCTATCAGCGTCAATTCGCTGGCGTCTGCCAGTCTTCCTTTCAACCAGAAGATCGCTATAAGCCCCGATGTTGCTGTGAAATTGAGCGGGGAAATCCAGCTCACGGGAGACTTCGTGGTCCGCAGCCACCGGGCGAGCGGCAACGAACTTCGTTTAGGGGTCTACAAGAAAAAAGGAAGCAGTTTCAAGGCGACCTTCACTGCCGCCGCAGGTGTGGCGGCCAATGTTGCAGGCAAGGATTTGATTTCCACCTTCTTTGGCGCGGTTTTCAAAGCGCCCGACATCAGCAAGCTTGGTATCACCGGCAGCGACGCGGCGGCACTTAATGGGGCCCTTGGGGATTGTGTTGACCATAGCCTTTCCGTCTCGCTGAATGCCACTTGTTCGGCGGCCTTCACCGACGAGGCGGCGGTCGCATATTCCATCAATCTTGCCAGCGGCGATACAGCCAAGACTGATGCCGCAATAGCGTCCGCATTGCACGGTGATTGGAGCGCGCTGGCGGCGCTTCCCAACAAGACCTTGTTGCGTGACATCACACGCGAAACCGAGAAGCTTGAGCACAAGATGGTCATCAACCTTCTGGGAATCTACAACGCCGAATCGGTCGATCAGTTTGTGAAGACATGCACCATTCTGCATGATGCAAACGGGCAGGTTCTTATCACCGATAAGTTCACCGCCAGCCACGTAGCTGTTGCGGCAGCGCCGTTTCTGGCTGATACCGAGAAACTGCGCTCAGCGCTGTCCGAAGCATTTCTAGCCACCGTTACTTACGTCGCCGGTGGCTCGGCCGGCGGCGCGCACATCAAGGACTTCACGGCTTCGCAGACATATTTCCACTACCAGGACAAAATGTCGCGAAGCGATATGGCCCAACAGGTCGCGCTGGGCAAAGTACTCAAGCTCATCCCCCCTGGATCATGGGACAGCATTCTTGGCGCACACACTGTCTTTGGCCACGCACGGATCAGCGCGGCTGCGACCTACGATGCAACGGCTGCGATGAAGCTTTTCTTCAAGGATCCCGCCTCGCAAACCGCCAGGTCTCACCAGGAGTTTGAAAAAATTGGCCGTCAGGTGATGGCTGAACTTATCGATCCCAACGACATGGGAAACCCGACCAGCCGAGCCCGGCTAAGTGCCTTGCAAAATGATGCTATCTGGGCTGCTATGAATGACAAAGGAGTCGTGACTGCGTTTAACACCATCGAAGGTCTGCAAAAGTGTAGTGCGAATGAACTGGGCGATATCGGCGCGGACTGGACAGACATCACCTGGTGGGCGGACGCGATGACAAAGGTTGCTCCGAAGTTAAGCTCAGTTTTGTCGGCCCGGAAGAGTTCGACCGCAAAGGACCCGACGACCGATCCGAATTTCATGAAGACGCGTAAAGACTTGCAGGCTGTTCTCGGGCAAGTCACGCGGCATTCCCGGGCTGCCTTTGCCGGGGGGTGGGGAACTGCCGTGATGGAAGCGGTTTGCCAATTCGCAGCTCCCGCGACCATGGACATCGGCGCAGACGGCAGCATCAAGCAGCACTACACCAGCGCGAGCGCAGCGCCGGCGCCGCCCGCCAAGCCAAGCTGACAGGCATCCTTCAGCTAGATGGCAAGTTCGCGGCTTTCGATGACGGGCGAAGTCGCGCCAAACCATTTGCCGCTCGGACCAGCCACCGTACGATTGTCCTTGACAATGACCGCAGTCCGAGTAATATCTTCCCTCATCGCTAAATTTAAAGTTCTCGTCGCGCCTGCTGGCTCCGGATTACAAAGCCCCGCTCCAGCGTGAATCCCGGGGGCAGGTGTGCAACTAGGAGGCAGCGTGAATGGTGTCGGACTGTTCGGATCCACTACTCTGGATGTTGTTATTGGCATCATTTTCATCTACCTGCTCCTAGCCATTGTTTGCACCAATGTCAACGAATGGATTGCGGGTATTTTGAATACGCGATCCAACACCTTGAAGCTGGCAATAACGCAGTTGTTGGACGCCCAGGCGGGACAGGCCGGTTCGACCGACGTCGATTGGTTTTTGAACCAGTTCTATGCCCATCCGCTGATCGTTGGAATGAGTAAGCCAGGGGAGAACGCTCCCCATCCGGCGTATATTCCGGCGCGCACTTTCGCGACCGCGGTGATGGACATCGCCACCCAGCAGAAGCCAGGTGTCATCACTTTCTCAGACTTCGAGGCCGGCATAAATAACCTTCCGCCTGGCGATGTGAAGAAAACCCTGCTGGCATTGATTCAAAACGCGAAGGGCGATCTCAACCTCGCGCAGAGGAACATCGAGGGCTGGTTCAACGACACCATGGAGCGGGTCTCTGGTTGGTATAAACGGAACACACAGTGGTGGACAGTAATCATCGCAGTCGTTCTTACCCTGGCGGTGAATGCCGATACTCTCAGAATTGTAAAAACGCTATGGAAAGATCCTACTCTGCGGGCGCAACTCGTAGAGAAGGCCAAGAGCCGGACCGAGGCCACCCAGCCGTCAATTTCCGTCGAGTATAAGGACAAGAACAATCCTCTGACTCCCACTGCCATAAAACCAGCTTCCAAGGACGAACTCGACACCCTGGGTCAAGTTATGGGATGGAGTCATCAGATTCTGCCATCGACCTTTGGCGGCTGGGCGGACCTGTTCTTGGGTTGGATTTTGAGCATCGTCGCGATTTCCTTGGGAGCACCGTTCTGGTTTGACCTGCTGAACAAGTTTATGCGGGTCCGGAATGCGGGCGAGTCGCCTTCTGAGACAGCGAAATCGCCCGAAAAAGCCGCAGCGCCGCCGCAGGACAAGGCAGCCTAGGAGGGCTACATGTTAGCACTGACCAAACGCAGCGTTGTAATCGTCTGTTGTGTGGTCTCTATGATTTGCGCTGCTCAAGGCGAGACCTTGGTGCTGAGTTCGGCCTTCGTGGAACAAGTGAAGAACAAGGCCGCCATTTCCGCCACACTCGAAGTGGATGCTTTCTTGAAAAAACCCCATCCCATCAGCAGTGGCGGAAACGATGGTGATATCCATATGGCCGGGCGGGCGGATGAAGTACAGCTACCACTCGTGGCGGAGATCGTGAACGCGGGATTGGAGTCAAGTGCGGTGGCGGCGCTAAACCAGATTACGGAAGGCCAGAAGGTGCCGGTGACTGGGGTCTGGAGAATCTGGTTCGAGCATCTTGGCAAAGAAGACCAGATACAAGGCAACCCCGTGGACGTGCCCGCGAACTCCAACCCTGCCCATCTGTTCGAAATCCACCCCATCACCAATTTTGCAGGCAATGACGTGCTCAGCTCTTTCACGGAGATTAAGGGCTACAGTGCCTATCCTGCTCATGTTGCCTTCCCGTTTTACGAGCAGGATTCGGCTACGATTCAGGCGGCCGACAGCTCCATCAGCATCACCAGCGGTGAGGGTAAGTACAACTATGCAGAGTTCGTTATCGAATTGACAGGAACGGCAGCGTGTACCGACTCGGCCGGAGCGAGTATAAGTTGCGGTGATTCCAAAGCCGAGTCGCTGTTTGTGCTCGCCAATGTCTTTGACTCGCAAGATGATGCAGAAAACCCGGTTACATCGGACCCCCGAAGGATGGTATTCGTGGTCGGTACAGACCCCGCAAATCAGGTTGCCAGGTTATCGAAAGGCGATCGATTGCACGTGTTAGGCATTCCGCGTGTGAACCTGGCGGAGGTGGCTGCCCTGGCTGCCCAGGACGCAGCCACGACAACCCTTCCCTACGAAATGATTGTGGTCGCAGTATTGCCGTAACGGGTGCGGATGCGCAGACTCGCAGGTACCGGAGTATAACCTGGCGCCTTTTTCCAACCTCGTATAGCAACCGCAATCGGTGGTGCAATTGGCGATTCCTCAACTTAGACCGGGTAGGTGTCTCGCAAGTTACCAGGCCAGGTGGTAACACAAGCTCCGAAGCGCCCCACAGTATCCCAAGGCTAAGATATTGCACCTAAAATGGTTAGAGTCATGGCGAGCGGCTTTCTCCTACTGCGACGTGCTCATTAGGACGACGGGTGTTGTGAAAATACAACAACGAACTTGCTCTTCAAACTGTAATCTAAGGGCGCGTTCCGATCAGTCTCCCTGTTGATTTACGAAAGAACAATTCGAAACCCCGCCGAATGCAGTGGCGTCGGACTTCACAGTGGAGCCCCGGTTCGTCTGCGAATCCTGCCCGCCGCCGCAGGAGCAGGTATTATTTTCCGCCGGACTGACCTCGACGACTTTGAAGTGGAGGCGGTCTGCCGCAACGTTGCCAAGGTTAGCTACGCCACCAGCTTGATGAAGAAGGGGGTGCTCATCTCCACCACCGAGCACCTGCTGTCGGCGTTCATCGGCATGGGGGTCGACAACGCCATCGTGGAGATCGACAACCTGGAGCTTCCCATCCTCGATGGCAGCGCGTTGCCGTTTATCGAGATGATCACCAACGCCGGCCTGCGTCAGCAGCGGCGCAAGCGCGTGTATCTGAAGATCCTCCGCCCTTACGAAATGCAGGAAGGCGACAAGTTCATCGGCGTCTATCCCAGCGAACGTTATTCCGTCAGCTACGCCATCGATTTTCCCCATCCCCTTATTGGCAGCGAACGCTTCCAGGTGGAACTCTCCAACGGCAGCTATGTGCGGGAGATCGCGTCGGCGCGGACCTTCGGCTTTCTCCATCAGCAACGCGAGATGCTGAACATGGGTCTCATCCGCGGCGCCTCGCGGGAGAATTGCATCGTGCTGACCCGCGATGGAATTGACAATCCGCCGTTGCGCTACGCCGACGAATTTGTGCGCCACAAGGTGCTGGACCTGATCGGCGATCTGGCGCTGTTCGGCAAACGCATTCTTGGCTACGTCAAGGCCGATCGCGCCGGACATGCGATGCACACCGCAATCGTTTCCCGAATTCTTCGCGACCAGACCTACGCCGAGGAAATCACCCTGAGCGAAGCCGCCGTCGCGGATTGGCCCGCGGAGCCCCTGGCCGTAGTGGCTGACTGATCCCGTCCGTTTGTCGGCTTCTGACACCTGAGACGGCGGACCGTGGACCGGTGCGCGATTCAAAAACCAGCCCAAAAAAATGAACCGCCTCTGACCGCCGACTTACGGCGTGATCTCGAAGACGACCCCACATTGATGACTGAAATTAACGTCACAGAACGATCCGGTGGAGCCCCCGGCGTAGGTCGTGCCAAAGAGGTTGCCGTTTGCGTCTAGGGTCACGCCACCGACCGGATACGCTCCGTCGCTGCCGCCGGTAAAGTCGTACAGGGAGGTGTAAGTCCAGTTCCCACCGGAGAGTGTCAGTTCGAACACATTGCCGAAGCCAAATGCGCCGTCGGAGTAGGTTGTGCCGTATAGATTGCCGGCGCTGTCCATGATGAGGCTGTTCATCGGGCCGGTCGAGCCAGAACTGCCGTCAAGGCTAGAGAGCAGGTTGGAGGTCCAGTTGCCGCTGACAAGCGTCAAGGAGAAAACGGTGCCACCATTGGCCGCTCCCCCGCTCGAAGTGGCGCCGTAAAGATTGCCTGACTGATCAAAAATCAGGCCGGCCAACGGAAATGCGCCGTCACTTCCGCCTTGGAATCCGTAGAGAGTGTTCTCTTGCCAGCCGCTTGAGTTGGTCAACTCGAAGACCACTCCAAATTGAGACGGACCGCCCTGAGACGCAGTCCCATAAAGGTTGCCGGAGTGGTCGAAGATAACTCCGCCGGCGGGATAACTGCCATCAGCTTGACCGGTGAAATCGTAAAGCGGAGTTTCCGTCCAACCGCCCTCGGATGGCGTCAGCTCATAGACACGGCCGCAGCCGGTGCCGCCGCACAAGTTCCAATTTCCCCCGCCAGAATACGTGGTGCCGTAGATTGTCCTTCCCGCAGCGAAGGCCAGACTGCCGCGTGGATGATTTCCGTCACCAACGCTGCCAAACTGATAAACCAGTCTTATCGTCCAGGAGGCATTCGCTGAAGGCGGGCTGGTGGGCGGCGGCTTCAGATTATAAACATTGTTTCCGAGATCGGTACTACCGTAGAGCGTGGCGTCAGAGCCGATGACGACTTTGGAGTTGGGGTTGGAACCGTCGCCAGTGCCTGTGAACGGGTAAAGGCGGGTGAAGATCCATTCAGATTTGTAGGACAGTTTATAGACTGTGCCGCATCCCGTGCCAGTGCAATTGCCTCTGTCATGTCCACCGAAGTAGGTCGTTCCGTAGAGGTGTCCGCCCCCATCTAACGTCAAGCCTGCCGCCGGATTGGCGCCGTCCCCTCCGCCGGTAAAAGTGTGGATTACGCTGAAGGTCTGGGCCTGAACAGCACAGGTAGAGATGATGGTCAGCACAAACAGCATAGAAAACGTGACAGATAAAATGGCTTGCCTGGTTAAGTGAACGAAAGAGCGTGTTGGCCCACGTCGCATGAACGAATTCTCCCTTTTCAGATTTCAAGATGAGTTGCAGGTTCGGCAAGTCTTACATATTACACGGTGCGGACGGCGGACCTAGACTAAAATGCCAGCATTTTCGCTGACTGATGCCACTATTGTGTGGTAATTAAGTCGACAGCTCGGTTCGCACCGCGCAAAAAGAACTTCCGGTCAGGGCGCGATCTCAAAGATGACGCCGCAGCCGTTGGTGCATGGCCCAGTACCCCCTACCGATGCCGTGCCATATAGATTCCTGCTGGCGTCGAATACCAGGTTGCTATAGGGATTTCCGCCGTCGCTGCCGCCAGTAAAGTCGTGCAGCGAGGTATATGTCCAGCCGGAGCCTCCCGGCGTGAGCTTGAAAACCGAGCCATGTCCATGCGCCCCGTCGGCCAGGGTCGTGCCATAGAGGGCGCCAACGTCATCCATGACGAGACTCCCGACAGGACCGACTACGATCCGCCCGTTACCGGGCCCGGTAAAGCTATAGAGCGTGTTAAGGACCCACTTACCGCCCGAGGGAGTCAACTGGAATACGGTGCCGCCGTTGCCGGATCCTCCTGCACTGGTGGAACCGTACAGATTGCCGGACTGGTCAAGGATTAGTCCAGCCCACGGGTATCCTCCGTCGCTTCCGAAAGTGAAATCGTAGAGATCGCTGGTAATCCAGGTAGACCCAGAGGGAACCATTTGGTATACCGACCCATAACCGTTGCCGGCCGAGAAAGCGGGACCGTCGAGGTTGCCCGAGCTATCGAGGATCAGGCCACCCCGCGGGTATCCATAGGAGCTGTACAAGACTTTGACAGTCCAGCCACCGCCCATGGGCTGCAACTCATAAATCGCCCCTCCGTCGCGGAACCCGCCACTCGTGGTTGCGCCGAAGAGATTGCCCGCCTGATCGAAGATAACCGTGCCCGCCGGCCCAATTCCATCCGGGCCAGTGAAGTTATGAATTACAGTCTCTGTCCATGGGCAGAGCGCAGCCTTGCAGGCGGAGGCGGGCGGCCTCAGCGTGAAGACGGTGCCGCATCCGTCGCTATCACAGGAGCCTCCACCAAGATAAGTACTGCCGTACACAGCGCCATCCGAGCCGATGTTGACGTTGGCTTCGGGATTGGCCCCGTCAGTGCCTCCCGCAAAACTGTAAAGCGGACTCAAGACCCAGCCCGAGTTCCGGTTCGCTAGCCGGAAAACGGTGCCGCAGCCAATGGCGCCGCAGGCGCCACCAACGTTACCGCCGTAGGCAGCAGTGCCGTAGAGATTCCCCGCTCGATCAATCGTCAAGCCAGCCATGGGAGTCGCTCCGTCCTGACCGCCGGCGAAATTGTGAATGACGCTGTAAGTTTGGGCATGGGTTGCGACGCTCATCACCAGACACAACCCCGCCAGTGCCAAACCGGCGGCGGTCGTTCGCAGGCTGGTCGCGAAAATACGGTTCCAGTATTGCCATGGGCTCACCATGGTGATCCTCCTTTTCGAGATGGCAGTTTATCGTACGATTCGCCTCGAAGGGGCAGACTGCTAGACGAATGTGGTGTATCTTTTTTGCTCCTGTCTGAGCCATAAGTCAACTGAATTGCACATTACGGTCTAAAGTGTTGCAGCGACATAAAATAAGTCTCTGACGTATTTGCCATCGGTCTCGTCCGGTGATACCATTTTGACCACATTATGGCGACGCGCTCGGTGCAGACAAGTCCGCCGGTTCGCTTCGGTCCCTATGAAGTGGATTTGGACTCCGGAGATCTGCGCAAGTTCGGCTACCGAATTCGCCTGCAGCCGAAATCGTTCCTCGTGCTACGCGCCCTCCTGGAGCACCCCGGCGAGTTGGTGACTCGGGAGGAGCTACGAGCGCAGCTTTGGGCGGAAAACACCTTCGTTGAGTTTGAGTCCAGTTTGAATGTCGCCGTGCGGCGTTTGCGCGAAGCGTTGAGCGATCAAGCCCAGGACCCGGTTTACATCGAGACCGTACCCCGTCATGGCTATCGTTTCGTGGGTGTCGTGGAGCCGCTGGTTCCGTCGGCGCTTGCATTGGGCGATGCCGGCGGCACGCTTACATCGCCACTGGTTCATCGCGAGGCCGTTGGAATTCACCTCCTGGCTTCCTCGCCGAACGTTCCGCCAATGGCCGAACAAAAATCCCTGGTGGGAACCTCCTGGAAGCTGTTCCTGGTGGCTCTGCTGGTTCTGGTGGCGGTTGGCGCCTTGGTTTTGAGACGGGGCGCGACGCATCCGTCGGCCGGTCCTGTTACACCCTCCATCGCGGTGCTGCCGTTCGTTGACACCAGCGCTGGAAAAACTCAGGAGTACTTTTCCGACGGGCTGGCTGAGGAGTTGCTCAACGAGCTGGCAAAGACTCCGAGGCTCCGCGTGGCGGCGCGAACTTCATCCTTCCAGTTCAAGGGAAAGGACGCCGACCTGCGTACCATCGGGCAGAAGCTGAATGTAGGGACCGTGCTGGAAGGCAGCGTGAGTACGGATGGAAACCACGTTCGCATTGCCGCCGAGCTGATCAATGTGGACAACGGATTTCAGCTCTGGTCGGGCAGCTACGAGCGAAGTCTCAACGACGTCTTTGCCGTGCAGGACGAAATTGCGCGCGCCGTAGCGGCGGAGCTGAAGGTGAAGTTGCTGAACGGCACTGCGCCGGCAGCGGTCCCGCACAGCACTAACCCCGAGGCTTATAGCGACTATCTACAGGGACGCTTCTTTTACGAGCGGCGAACTCGGACCGATCTGGAAAAGGCGGCATCGTATTTCGGGCAGGCCACCAAACTGGATCCCGGCTACGCCCGCGCCTGGTCAGGACTGGCATGGGCGCGCATGAGTCAAGCGGATTCGGCCTACGGTGTGTCGTTCGACGAGGGTTATCGCTTGGCCCGAGACGCCGCCGAACGGGCGCTGCAGTTGGATCCGAGTTTGGCTGAGGCGCACGCCGCCATCGGCCGCATCAAACGGACCTATGATTGGGACTGGGCCGGGGCGGACGCAGCCTTCCAGAGGGCAATCGCATTGGAACCGCAAAATGCTATCGCCTTGGTGGGCGCTTCGAGTCTGGCTGCCAGCCTCGGCCGCTTTGATGATGCCGTCGCCCTCGGCCGCCGGGCGGTGGAACTGGACCCCCTCAGTGTTGTGGCGCACATCTCTTTGGGAGTTCGCGCCTACTACGCGGCACAGTACGACCTGGCAACGGCTTCGTACCAGAAGGCCCTGGAACTCAATCCCGGCGACCCGGCTGCACATTACCTGCTCAGCATCGTCTACCTGGCCGAAGCGAAACCGCAGCAGGCACTGACCGAAATTGAGCAGCAGCCTCGCGGTTCCGGCCGCTATATAGGTGAAGTCCTCGCCTACACCGCGTTGGGACACAGGCAGGAGGCCGATTCCGCCCTGAAGATGCTGGTGACCAACTATCCCCATGAAGCCGCGTATCAAATCGCGGAAGTCTACGCCGTGCGCGGCGAAATGGACCGCGCCTTTAACTGGCTGGAATTGGCTCGCGCCCAGCGAGACGCTGGATTGTCTGCCATCATGGGCGATCCCTTGCTAAAGAACCTGCACGCTGACCCGCGCTATGCCGCCTTCCTGAAAACCATGCGCCTCACCTAAAAGCTTTCCACAACAACAGCACGCTGTGTTTGCCAGCATGAATTTGCGATAATGAGTGCGGCGCCATTCTGCACACCCATGCAGCAACCGCCGCGCCACAGGGGCCCGTAGCTCAATCGGATAGAGCATCAGCCTTCTAAGCTGAGGGTTGCTGGTTCGATTCCAGCCGGGCCTACCATTTCTTTCAATTCGTTCGGGCGATGGTCGCGTTTCTCGCTGGCTGACGGCGGCTGGAATTGCGAGGACCCTCCGCCGATTTCCGCTTTCCACCGAATCGTCAGGGCCAGAACCACGGCTTGCGCAAAAACCCGCCCCAGCAGGTTCGCTAGGACGGGGATTGTTTGTCAGCGCGCAACTCCAAGTTAGTGAGGGAAAGCGACGAAGCCGCTGTTGATGGGTGCCGTGCCGTAGAACCCGACCAGCACGCCCAGGTCGTTGATGCCGTTGACGACGGTCGTGCCGATGCCGTTAGGCTCATCAATCGTCGTGAACCCACCTTTGCTGGTCCACACGAAGCCGTGGGTGTTGCCACCCGCGTCCATGTAGTCACCAACGACTTGGCCCTTGTTGTTCAAACCAAGCGCTTGGGTGAAGGTGCTACCCGGGGCATCGAGCGTCACCAGCAGGCCGAAGTTCAACAGGAAGCCGTGGTTTACTCCGGCGGCGTCGATGTAGAACCCGCTAATCTGCTGCGAGTTGTTGATGCCCGTGGCCTGCGCCCCGCCGACCGCCGCCGGGATGTTGATGACCTGAAAAACCCCGCCGCCCAATTCGTCGTACACGTAAGGAGTGTCAGGGGTCGAGTTGTTCTGGCTCATGCTGTAGTAGCCCGAGGCCTGACCCATGTCATTCTGCCCCAGAAGCTGGTTGAATGCGGTTCCTGCGAAATCGACCGTGGCAAACGTGCCGTTGATATCGGTAAAGCCGTGGGTCACGCCGTTGTTGTCCACGTAGAAACCATCCGTGGTGCCGGTGTTGTTGATGCCGATTACCTGCGTCATCATCGAGTCCGGATAGTTCTCGGTGACGAAGCCAACTGGTAACTTGAGTTGGAATCCCGAGTTCTGGTTGAAGTTGTGGTAGCCGGCGATCCGCAGGCTATTGTTAATGCCGAGTAACTGGGTAAACGTGTCGTTAGGGTAGTTGACGGTCTGGAAGCTATAGGCAGCCTGCGCCCACATCGAGGTGCAAAGCAGCAGCGTTAAAGCAAAGGTGAAAGTGATAGCAAAGCGTTTCATTTTCCATTCTCCTAAGTATGTTTTGCGGCAAAGCCGAAACGGATTTGCTGCGAGCGGTTATGCAGATGTTGGGGCAACCGAAACCGCCTTCATCTACATATGTGACATTCGCCTCCGGATTCCCTCATGCGGGACGGAAATTTTTTTCCCCGGGCCACTGGGCCATGAAAGAGGGAGTCGAAAGTAGCGCCTTTGGGTTATAATCCTGCTCAGAAATCGTGCCCTGACGAAGGGTTATCCGGCCTAGTTGTTTTGCAACTCGTGGGCCCAAACAACGTGCCAAATCAAGGAAACGCGGATGTCGCCCGACCGGCAGGACGTCACAATGCTGCTCCAGCAATGGAGGGGTGGCAGCCACGAGGCTCTTGACCAGTTGATGCCGATTGTCTACGACGAGCTTCGCCGGCTTGCCGCGCGATGCTTGCGGTCAGAAAGACCCGGCCACACCTTGCGCGCGACCGCCTTGGTTCACGAAGCCTATCTCCGGCTGATGGACGCGGACGTCGGATGGCAGGACCGGGCGCACTTCTATGCGGTGTCCGCGCGAGTGGTGCGCCGCATCCTGGTTGAATACGCCAGAACCCGCGGCCGCCAAAAACGCGGCGCCGGGGAACAGATGGTTCCTCTGGATGAAGCGGTCGTGGTTGGCCCGGAGGCTGCATCCACGGTTTTGGACCTGGACGAGGCCTTGCAACGCCTGGCAGCGCTGGACCCGCGCAAAAGTGAAATTGTCCAAATGCTGTTCTTTGGCGGCCTGACCTACGACGAAACCGCCGCCGCTCTCGACATTTCTCCCGCCACCGTCCACCGCGAACTGAAGTTGGCCAAAGCCTGGCTGCACCGGGAACTGGCGCAGAGCCAGTCGTAGGGGAGACAGCGGCCATGGACCCTGCCGATCGTTGGCGCCGGATCGAAGAGTTGTTCCACGCTGCGCTCGAGCTTGAGCCGCAGGCACGTCCCGCATTTCTTCAGCAAGCCTGCGGTCCCGACACGGAGTTACGGCAAGAGATCGAGTCGCTGCTGGCTTCCTCCGGCAGAGACATGGACTTCGTGCCTCAAGCCGTGCTCGAAGTGGTGCGTGAGATGTCGGCCGAGGACGGTCATTCAGACGGAACCGGCATTGACTTGGCGCATTACCACCCGACGATCGCTACCGGCACTCAGTTGGCCCATTACAAAGTAATTTCCATGCTCGGAGCTGGAGGCATGGGCGAGGTTTATCTGGCCGAGGACCTGCAACTCAGGCGCAAGGTTGCGATCAAAGTGCTGGCGCCGGAACTGACGGGCGATGAGTTTGGTTTGCGCCGCTTCCAGCAGGAGGCACACGCCGCTTCCGCCCTGAATCACCCCAACATTCTTACCGTTTATGAATTCGGGCAGGCCGACGGGTTGCAGTTTATCGCTTCTGAATTGGTCGAAGGCCCCACCCTTCGCCAGAGATTAGGCAATGGCCGGCTTGAGTCGAATGCCGCAATTGATATCGCCATACAGATTGCGGGCGCTCTGGCTGCAGCCCATGCTTGCGGAATCGTTCATCGTGATATTAAGCCGGAGAATGTGATTGTTCGGACCGACGGGATCGTTAAAGTCCTCGATTTCGGAATCGCTAAGTTAAGTCCGCGACGTGCCCCCCAGGCCCTTCGTCGAAGCGCTTCCGTTGTCGCAGTTGCGACCAGCGAGCCCGGAATCGTACGAGGCACTCCCAAGTACATGTCTCCCGAGCAGGCGCGGGGAATTGCGGTGGACGCGCGCAGCGACATCTTTAGCCTGGGCTCGGTGATGTATGAGATGGTCACCGGAACAGCGGCCTTTGAAGGCGAGACCGCGAGCGATGTGATCGCTGAGATTCTGAAGGTCGAGCCGGCGCCGCCCGCCGAGCTTGCCCCTGAAGTGCCCCCTGAAATCGATCGCATCATCGGCAAAGCCCTGCGCAAGGACCGCGCAACCCGCTATCAGTCGGTTGCAGACTTGCTGATTGACCTCCAGGACTTCAAGAAGGAGACGGAGTTTCAGGCTAAGCTGCAAGGGCCGGTCCGGGCCCAATCGGGGAAGGCGCGATCGGACCGTAAAACGCCGGCCCGTGCTTTGGCGCTCCCATCAGACCAGATTTCTTCGCCGCGAAGTTCGTGGTTGTGGCCGATCGCAGGGTTGTTGATTGCGCTCTTTGTCGCTGGCTACTTCCTTGTGACCAAGCCGCATACTCCGCCCGCATCGAAGGGGCCGCGCAGTCTGGCAATTCTTCCGTTTCGCAATCTCAACGGAGACCCACAAACGGATTTCCTCGGGTTCTCACTGGCGGATGAGATCATCACCAAACTTGACTACGTCAATGCCCTTACCGTTCGTCCGTCGTCTTCAGTGGACAAGTATCGTAATCAGGTCATCGACCCCAGGAAAGTTGCTGAGGAACTGAATGTGGACACGCTGCTCACGGGCAGCTACATGAAAGACGGCGATGATCTGAGGATCACCGCCCAGTTGATCGATGTGAAACCGGACAAAATTCTCTGGCGGGAAGCCATCGACGTAAAGTACGACAAACTGCTGACCGTCCAGGACCGGGTGGCGACGCAGATTATCAAGCAATTGGAGTTGAACCTGTCGCCTGCGGAAACGGCCAATCTCAAGGCCGAGAAACCGATCAGCGCCGCGGCTTACGAAGACTACCTTCGGGGAATCGATCTCTACTCGCTGAATGAGTTTACGGCAGCCATCGAGCTGCTGGCCAAAGCCACGGCGCTGGAACCGGGCTATGCGCCCGCCTGGGCGCATCTGGGCCGGGCCTACACCACCAACGCCTCGCTGCAGTTCGGAGGACGAGAGGGCTACGGCAAGGCACAAGCCGCCTACGAGAAGGCAATCGTATTAAACCCCGGATTGGTTGAACCGCGAATTTATATGGCCAACCTGTTAACCGACACCGGTAGAGTGGAGCAGGCTGTGCCCCTGCTGCGAGCGGTCCTGCAAGACAGTCCCAATAACGCCGAGGCACACTGGGAGCTTGGCTATGCCTACCGGTTTGCCGGTATGCTCGACGAATCTGTGGCGGAGTGCGAAAAAGCCCGCCAGAACAACCCCGAGGTCAAGAGAAGCAGCTCTGCGATTAACGCTTATCTCTACTTGGGAGAGTATGAGAAATTTCTACAGAGCCTGCCGGCCAACGATTCAGCTTATATCCAGTTTTACCGCGGCCTTGCTGAGTACTATAGGAACCATCGCGACCAGGCGGCCAGAGACTTTGACGCCGCATTCGAAAGGAATGCTTCTTTGCTCCCCGTGAATGTAGGAAAGGCCCTCAGCTACTCGATCAGGCATGACAATGCCCGCGGTTTGAAGCTGCTGCAGCAAATGGAAGAGAAGATTGAAGAGCGCGGCGTTAGCGACTCTGAGGGCCTTTACAAGGTTGCGCAGGCGTATGCGGTCTTAGGTGACAAGGCTTCCGCCTTGCACATGCTACAGCACAGTATCGCGGGCGGGTTCTTTTGCTATCCCTACTTCGTGCGCGATCCTCTGTTGCAAAGTCTTCATAGCGAACCAGAATTCCAGACACTTATGAAGCAGGCCCTTCATCGGCACGAACAGTTCAAGACCACATTCTTTTAGCCGCCCACCTCGCCTTGGAGTTTGGCTGTTGCCGCAGAGTCCTGCCACGCTACGGCACTGGCCGAACCGAAATCTTTTGTGCGTGGCATTCTTTCAACGTGCTCGGGCACGCCTGATACTTCAAGTCCTTCGACAAGCAGACTTCCACCGCAGAAAACTCGTTTTGCGGACAGGAAACGCGGAATGCTTCTGCGGGCGCTTGGTTCGCGGTGGCAAACTCCTGTTCAATATCGGAGGGAGCAGCCTGGGAGCTGCTGGAAGGCTTTTTGAAGTCATCCGGCACCTTAAGCCCGTTATAGAGCTTCTCGATGGCGGCGAAATAGTCATCCACGGAAAGGCCGCTGCATGTGCCGTGCTTGGCCCACTCATGCTGGATCAATTGTTTCCCCGGCATGATTGGCATCATATGGTCCACGGTGGCGGACGCTACCGGGGCCGTGCTGGCACAATCCTGCGGCCACTTGCCATTGTTGTATTGCGGCCACAATCCATGCACCACCAGCCCCATCTCCTTCTTGGGGTCGCATTCGGCCGAGGATTTTCCTTTAGGGTTGGTGGCGCAGAATTGCGGCGCCCACGACAGGGTGAGCAGGTAGTAGTCAAAGGTTGACGAGTCGGACGCCGGCTTCTTGTGCTTCGCGAACGAAGTTCCGGTCAGTGAAAAGCCCAGGGCCAGCAGCAGGAAAGCGGACAACAGTCTCTTTGTCATAGTTTGCACATAGTACTCCAGATTCAGTTTCGTTCAACCGAATTATTTCAGTGCAGATGAGCAAGGTGGTCGAGGATGAAAAGCGCGGCCACTCCGACGAAGACTACCAGCGCCATCTTCACACCTGGCTCGCGATTGACCTCAGGGATAAGGTCGGAGGCGGCGACGTAGATGGTCACTCCGGCGGCGACGGGCAAGCCGTAGCTCACGGCGTGCTTGCCGATGGCCATGGTGAGCACGCCCGCGAGGGTGGCGAGCCCCAGCAGCACGGAGGCGAACCATGACCGCTTCTTGCTCAGCCCGCTGGCCAGC
>Ga0209040_10001793_pt1 | contig 16960 bp, 22 predicted proteins | sample BogFormECP12_OM3_FD_188240 | JGI IMG/M metagenome (GOLD analysis project Ga0209040, IMG submission 188240) | Bog forest soil microbial communities from Calvert Island, British Columbia, Canada - ECP12_OM3 (SPAdes) (version 2) | ecosystem: Environmental > Aquatic > Freshwater > Wetlands > Bog ...
CATCATGCCGGTGGCCGGCGGCGGCTTCGATCAATGCTACAACGCCCAGGCCGCGGTGGCGGCGGGAAGTCTGCTGGTGGTGGCGAGCGCTGTGAGCCCGGCGCCCAACGACAAGCAGCAACTCGAACCGATGCTGGACAAGATCGAGGCTCTTGCCGACGAGCTGGGCAAGCCCGAATGCCTGCTGGCGGATACGGGCTATTTCAGCGCGGCGAACGTCGCGGCTTGCGACAACGCGGGGATCGAACCTCTGATCGCCATGGGCCGTCAGCCGCATCATCCGCCGTTGGCCGAGCGCTTCGAAGCGGCGCCGGAAGCGCCGCAGATCCAACGCCGGTCGAGGCGATGACGCATCGGCTGAGGACGAAGGCAGGCCGGGCGCTTTACGCGTTGCGCAAGCAGACCCCGGAACCGGTGTTCGGCATCATCAAATCGACGCTGGGATTCCGTCAATTTTCGCTGCGCGGCCTTAATGGCGCGCGCGGCGAATGGAGCCTCGTCACCATGGCCTGGAACATCAAGCGGCTATTCGCCCTCGTCCCGGCCTGACAAGGCTCAGGTGCGCCGGCTCGGCAGACAGGTCCTCAGGAAACGCCGATCTCCGGCCCACCAACCGCTTTTCTGCACTAACCCAACGTCGGCGCCGCCTCAACCCGCCAAAATCATTCTCGGCGATCAACCGCAATGCTCAGTCCGACAGGCTGCTAGGGGGCGGAGATCGCCAAGATCCGGCGGGAGCGGCGGGATACCCGTGCTCTTGCGGTTTGGGTCGCGCGGGCAAGTCTGGCCTCGACTTGGGGGAGCCAAAGGGCGACAAGGCAGTTGAGAGAGGGCTTATGATCGACCGCATCGACCATATCGTTCTGACCGTACGCTCCCTCGAAGCCACGCTGAATTTCTATGAGCGGGTGCTCGGCTTTCGGCGCGAATTACGGCCCGACGCGCCGGCGTCGCTCATGTTCGGCCTACAGAAGATCAACGTGCATCAAAGCGATCGGACCTTTGAGCCCAAGGCCGCCAGCCCAACGCCCGGCGCAGGAGATTTCTGCCTGATTACGCTTCGGCCGATGAGCGAAGTCATTTCTCATCTGCAAAATTGCGGCGTGACCATCGTGCTCGGACCTGTCGCTCGTATTGGCGCACAAGGCGCGATGACGTCGGTCTACTTTCGCGACCCGGACGCGAACCTCGTCGAGATAGGCCGTTACGACGACTAGGCTCTTCGTCCCACGACCCACCGACCGCGCAGTATCTGTAGACACGGTCGCTGACCGCGTCGGCCGCGATCAACGATCGCGGCTACAGCGGCGGAGCCGTCTAAGTACAACATGCGCCAGCCTGGCACGGAGTTTGTATGCGCCGACCTCATGATATCGACCGTTCTCTTCGATATGAACGACGTGCTCTACCGCTATGATCGGAGCGTGCGCGTGGAGCATATCGCACGAATCAGCAGCAAACCGGCGGCGGGCGTCGCGGCCGCGGTCTGGGAATCGGGTTTCGAAGACTCCGGCGACAGCGGCGTCATGGACGCCGACGCCTACCTGTCGGGCTTTGCCGAACGCCTTGACTATCCACTGACCCAGGACGAGTGGGCGGAGGCTGTGCGGGCGGCGGTGACGCCGATCCCGGAAACGCTAGCGCTCGCCGCTTCGGTTCGCCGACGGGCGCGGGTCGCAGTGCTGACCAACAACAATACGTTGGTCAAGCGGGTCGTCGACAGGGTCTTCCCTGAGCTCCGTCCGATTTTCGGCGGAGACTTTTTTGTTTCAGCCGAGTTTCGCGCGCGGAAACCCGAACCGGAGGCCTATCTTCGTTGCCTGGCGCGCTTTGGCGCTGCGGCGGACGCCACATTGTTCGTCGACGACGCGGCCAAAAACGTTGCCGGCGCAGAGCGCGCGGGGTTGCGCGCTCATCTCTATCAAAGCCCCGCCGGGTTGGAGAGAGCGCTGAGCGCCGAAGGGCTTCCCTAGGGAACGAGGCTGCATGCGTTCGCGAACCGCAGCCGGCATAGACGTTGTTGAGATTGTCGACGAGAGTATCCGCCGTGTCGTTGGACGCAGCTATCGTTCACCGGAATCGGAATTAGGATGAGAACATGAAAAAGTCAGGCGCGAGCCAAGGCCAGTCGGCATCGGAACTCATCGCGAAAAGAATCGCCGAACTCGGGGACTGGCGCGGGGAAACACTCAAGAGAATGCGCAAGCTCATCGAGGAAGCAGACCCGGACGTCGTCGAGGAGTGGAAGTGGATGGGCACTCCGGTTTGGTCGCACGACGGCATCATCTGCACCGGCGAATCCTACAAGAATGTCGTGAAGCTTACCTTCGCCAAGGGCGCGTCTCTGAAGGATCCGGCCCATCTCTTCAACTCGAGTCTCGACGGAAACGTACGACGCGCGATCGACATCCACGAAGGAGAAGACGTTGACGAGTCTGCCTTCAAGACGCTCGTTCGCGAAGCGGTCGCCCTCAACAGTTCTGGCAAGTCGAAACCTTCGAAGACAGCGAAGTCCTGAGGGATTCCGCCTCTGAACAGGGCCGACCGGACGGCGGAGGCGTCCTACCGCCCGAGCTTGACGCCTCGATTGAGCCTAAGCGGATTGATGAAGGGCGCAGTCCCCGCTAGAGAGCGCCGGCAGGGACATGACGATGGTGATGAAGACCGCAATTTTGGGTTTCCAGCGCGCCTACCGGTTGACGCCCGATCGCGGGCCGAGGGACGATGTCGTTTCGCAGCTGCGGATCGACGGCGCCGCCTCGAGCAAGACCGTGGTGCTGCCCTATGCAGTCGGGCTCGACTATCTCGTCGTGCCGACCGGGGCGGCCGATGTTGCAATCACAGGGAGAGACTTTCGCGCCGAGCGACTTGGGCTCCTGCCGTCGCTCTGGGCGCGGTTGCGCCTGGCGCTAATGTTCAAAAAGCATAAATACCTGAAATACGAAGAGTTCTCGCTTTTCTCAGTCGGCCCGAAACCCGAGCGCAAGCGCTTCACCCGCTTCAACCAGGATACGATGGACGTTGGAGTCGTGATCGATGGCGACCTCGTCGCCACCAACCCAGAACTCCTCTTCGGGTGGGAGGCTCACAGAGGCGCGCGGAGCCGAACGGTTGATCATCCGGGACCGAATGCGATCGGGATCGTCGTTCATATCTACTACGAAGACACGTGGGAGGACATTTCGGGCGCGCTTGGAAGCCTGACCGTCCCCTTCGACCTGATCGTGACCACGGTCCCCGGTCGCGAGCGGCTGATCGGCGCCATCCGCCGGGATTTTCCTGATGCAGAGATCGAAGTGATGGAGAACCGTGGGCGCGACATACGCCCGTTCCTCGTTTTGCTCGAACGCGGCCGGCTCGATCGTTACCGCTATGTCTGCAAGGTTCACGGGAAGAAATCGATCGACGGGGGGCGCAAGCCCTACATGGGCGCGATCTGGCGGCGTCGGCTGCTGTTCGATCTTCTGGGGGCGCCCGGCCTTGCCAATACCATCGTCGACATGTTCGACCGCGACCCTTCCATCGGGATGATCGGTCCGCGGTCTTACCGCTTGCCGCGCGAAGACTATTCCGAGGAGCTCTCCTTTTCGGCCAATCGTCCGATGGTTCTGGAGCTCGCCGAAAGGTTGGGCGTCCGCTCCGACCGGTTCCGGCTCGACTTCTTCGGCGGAACAATGTTCTGGGTTCGCCCGGAGGCGCTGAAGCCCTTGCGGGACCTCCATCTTTCCTCGGCCATCCCGGAGGAGCGGGGGCTGCTCGACGGTAGCCTGGGGCACGCGATTGAGCGCGTGTTTTCGACGTCGGTCCTGGTGGCTGGCTATAAGCTCGCCAACTGCGACGCCACGGGAGTCTCGGAACGTAGGAGCAGAATTGAAGCGTGATTTGCCCGTCGGATTCGGGTGGCTCTTGTGATATGAATCGAGGCATGAACAAGCAGCAAATCCTTGAGCGGCTGCGCGAAAACGAGCGCGCCTTGCGCGAGCGCGGGGCGACTCATGCTGCAGTGTTCGGTTCGCGCGCGCGAGGCGACGATCGCCCGGGCAGCGATACCGACATCATGATCGATATTGATCCCGAAGCTCCTCTATCGGTCTATGACTATGTGGGCTTGAAGCGATTCATCGCCGGCCTGTTCGACGGTCCCGTTGATGTCATCGACCGCAAAGCCCTGAAACCCTATGTCCGCCCGCCCGCGGAAGGCGACGCCGTCTATGCCTTCTAGCCCGCATTCCGATCAAATCGAAGCATCGATCGTCATTGCGAGCGCATGCGAAGCAATCCAGGGCGACAGCCACACCCCTTCGATCACCTGGATTGCTTCGTCGCTTCGCTCCTCGCAATGACGGCTCTCGCCTGCGAGCCTCACCCCTGAACCCGCGTGGCCTCGAAGCTCGGGGTCGCGTCGGAGAAAACATCGAGCCAGTCGACCAGCCGTGGATGATCGGCGCGCCAGGCGCCTTCGTACCTGAGATCGAGGTAGCCGAGCGCCGAGGCGAGCGCGATCGTGCCCGCGTCGCTGAGTTCCTCAGGCGGCCTCCCCTCGAACACGCCAAGCGCGCGGGCGATCTTCTCGTTTTGATAGGCGATCCACTGCTCCGACCGCTGCGGCGGCTCATGCCACAGGCGCTCGTAGCGGATCAGCACGGCCGCCTCCGCGATTCCATCCGCCATCGCCTGCTGGGTCAATGTTCGGAAGCGCGCCTGCGGTTCGGATGGGATCACCTTCCCGCTCCCGGCCAGCCAGTCGAGATATTCGACGATGACGGCGCTGTCGAAGATCGTCTCGCCATCCTCCAGGATCAGCGTCGGGATCTTGCCCAAGGGGTTCTGGCGTCGCAGCGAATCCTCGGGATTGCCCGTATCGGCGGCCGAAATCTCGATCCGGTCGTCGAGCCCCAGCACCGATGAGACGATCCGCACCTTGCGAACGAATGGCGAGGTCGCGGCGGCGCGAAGGACGAGCATGGACGTCTCCCCTGGACGGCGAGAGCGCCCGCGGCCATTCGCGCCGCCTCCCCGAGCCGCCGTTGTAGCGCAACCGCGCCCCCCATATAAGGCGTGAAACCAGAAGGCTGCGGGCCACCGCGCCGGCCGCACTTGTTGTAAGAAGGGGTTCGTCTTGACTTCGTCCCATGTCGCGCGCGAGCGCGTCGTCATCATCGGTTCGGGACCGGCGGGCTATACGGCCGCGATCTACGCCGCGCGCGCGATGCTGAAGCCGCTGTTGTTGTCGGGCTTCGAGCCGGGCGGCCAGCTGATGATCACGACCGACGTCGAGAACTATCCGGGCTTCGCCGAGCCGATCCAGGGCCCCTGGCTGATGGAGCAGATGCAGGCGCAGGCCGAGCATGTCGGCGCGCGCATCGAGGGCGAATGGGTCGTCGCGCTCGATCTCAAGAGCCGTCCGTTCGTGATCCGCTGCGACAGCGGCCGCACGATCAAAGCGGACGCGGTCATCCTGGCGACGGGCGCCAAGGCCAAGTGGCTGGGCCTGCCGAGCGAAGACGCATTCAAGGGCTTCGGCGTCTCCGCCTGCGCCACCTGCGACGGCTTCTTCTTCCGAGGCAAATCGGTCGTCGTGATCGGCGGCGGCAATTCCGCGGTGGAAGAGGCGCTCTACCTCTCCAACATCGCGTCCGAGGTCAGGGTCGTGCACCGCCGCCACGCGTTCCGCGCCGAGAAGATCCTCAGCGAGCGCCTGGCGGCGCGGCACAATGTGAAGATCGTCTGGAACAGCGTGGTCGAGGAGATCCTGGGCGCGAATGCGCCGCGGGGGGTCACCGGCGTCAGGATCAAGAACGTCCTCACCGGCGCGCTCGACGACCTCGCCGCCGACGGCGTGTTCGTCGCGATCGGCCACGAGCCTGCGACAGAACTTGTGCGCGGACAACTCCTGCTGAAGCCGAACGGCTACGTTGAGACGGCGCCGGGTTCGACGGCGACCAGCATCGAGGGTGTGTTCGCCGCAGGCGACGTCGCCGACGATGTGTTCCGTCAGGCGGTGACCGCGGCCGGCCTCGGCTGCATGGCCGCGCTCGAGGCCGAACGCTGGCTCGCCGCACAGGAGCCCGCTCGGGAAGCGGCGGAATAGGCACGGCCATCAAACGCCGCGGCGATCAGCGGCGGAGCCGAGAGCCGGCGGGGTTGAGGGAACGTTCATGGACTGGGACAAGCTGCGCATCTTTCAAGCCGCCGCCGACGCCGGATCGTTCACTCACGCCGGCGAAACGCTGGGCTTGAGCCAGTCGGCCATCAGCCGTCAGGTCGGAGCGCTGGAGGCCGATCTTGGCGCGCCGCTCTTCCATCGCCACGCGCGCGGCCTCATCCTGACCGAACAGGGCGAAATGCTCTTGGGGGCGGTGCGCGACGTGGTTCTCAAGCTCGATGCGGTCAGGAGCCGCCTCATCGACAGCCGGGAGAAGCCGCATGGCGAGCTCAGGGTCACGACCACGCTTGGCCTCGGCGCGAACTGGCTCGCGCCGAGGCTCGGCGAATTCGTCGAGCTCTACCCGGAGGTGAAGCTGCAGCTTCTGCTGTCGGACGAGGACCTCGATCTGGCGATGCGCGAGGCGGACGTCGCGCTCCGCTTACGCGAACCGATACAGCCCGACCTCATCCGGCGCCGGCTCTTCACCGTGCATTTCCACGCCTATGCGTCGGCAGACTACCTCAGGCGCCGCCCGCAGCCGCGCAAGGTCGAGGATCTCGACCACCATCATCTCGTCGCCTTCGGCGCGCCGACCGCGACCCATCTGCTCTACGATCTCAACTCGCTGCTGACCTTAGGCCGGGACCCCAAGAACCCGCGCGAGCCCCAGATTTCGGTCAACAATCTCGCCGCCATGACGCGGGCGGTCGAGAACGGGGTCGGCATCGCGGTCCTGCCCGACTATGTGGTCACGCCCGAGTCGGGGCTCGTCCGTCTGCTGCCGCAGGCCGACATGCCGGAAATGGATTGCTTCCTCGTCTACGCCGAGGAACTGAAAGCGGTCGCGCGGGTGCAGGCGTTCCGCGATTTTCTTGTCCGAACCGCGCAGCGGTGGCGCTACTGACGCGAGGGAGGAGCGCACAATGACGATGCAGATGGAATTGTCGCAGCGAAGCGCAATCGATTCCGCGGTTCGACATCTGGTCACGAACTACAGCCCGCAAGGCAACCGCGTCGGCTGGCTGATGATGGCCTCCATCCTTGTCGAGGCCTGGGACCTCTACGGGATCGCCTTCGTCCTCATCTTCATCCGCGACCAATACCATCCCAGCCCGCTGCTGCTTGGGCTCGCCGCCGCCGGGACGCAGGGCGGAGCGGTCATTGGCGCCCTTCTCGGCGGTTGGCTGTCCGACAAGCTCGGCCGCCGCCTGATGTTCCTCGCAACCATGGTTCTCTTCATCGTGCTCGCGCTGGCGCAGGCTTTCGTGTCGAGCGTCGTGACGCTTGCGGTCATACGCTTGTTCCTCGGGGTCCCGCTCGGCAGCGACATCGCGACCGGTTACACCTACATCATGGAGATGATGCCCAAGGGCCAGCGCGAGGTCATGGGCAACCGCTGGCAATTCATGTTCGCTGTCGGGCAGGTGTTGACGCTCGCGGTGATCGCTCTCTTCCTCATTCTCAACCTCAATCACGAGTTGATATGGCGCGTGACCCTCGGGCTCGGCGCCGTGCCGGCGCTCGTCATCCTGATCCTTCGTCACGATCTGCCGGAGACTGCCGTGTGGCTGGTCCGCCAGGGCCGCTTCCGCGAGGCGAAGGAGGTCGCGACGCGGATGTACGACGACAGGCTCGACATGCTGCCCGATCAGGACGTCAACGTGACAAAGCCCCGTCCGACCGCGTTCCTCGCCGACATCAAACAGGATCCGATACGCTGGCGCGCAACCCTTTACGGCTGGATCGCCTGCTTTGCCCAGGGCAGCGAATTCTCGACCTTCGCCTTTTATCTTCCCGTGCTCTTCGTGATGGTCGGCGTCTCCTCCGTTCTGGGCACGACAGTGGTCACCATGGCGCTTTACGTGATCGCCGCGATCTCGGGATGGGTCGGGCCGCTGCTGACGCCGAAGATCGGACAGCGCGGCATCAGCATCGCCGGCTTCGGCATCGTGTTCGTGTCCCTGCTGGTCGCGGCGGCGGCGCTCTACACTGGCGCCAAGGCCGTACTGCCGTTCGCCGCGGCGGCCATGCTCTGGGGCCACTATTGGGACGCCTCGAACTGCATGACCATTCCTTCGGTGGTCGCAAAGCCCGAATACCGCGGCACCGCGAGCGGGTTCGCCTATATTTTCGTGAAGCTGCCTTCGTTCCTGGCGATCTTCCTGTTCCCGACGGTGTTCACGGCGATTGGGCAGGCCAACGCGACGCTGCTCGTCGCGATCTTTCCACTGATCGGATTGCTCGCGGCGATCTTCATTCTGCCGGAGGTGTACGGCTTCGAGCACGACGCGGGCCCCGAGCCCGCGCCGCAACCGGCCTGACGGGTCCCCGGTCGGGCCTCCTTAGTGTTGAATATCATCAGATCGACGCCGCCGTCGGCGAAGTTGGCGATGTCGGACGTCGTCGCCTGTCCTTCGGGCGAGCCGAGCGCCTGCTGGATCGCCTCGACGCTGTCGAACTCGAGGATCGCGACGAGGTGCGTGGCGCCGCGTTCGACCGGCAGTCCGACCGGGCCGTCGCTGACCCGATAGCGGCGCAGGCCGGGAATTTTCTTCGCGATCGGCACATGCTTGGAGAAGTAATAATCGTTGAACGCGGCGACGCTTTTCGGAGTCTTGTAGACGGCGACAATGGCGGCCATGAGCGCTTTCTCCCGACGCGGCCTAAGTCGCCCGATGCGATCCAGCGGCCGGCGCCCGGCAAGCTGACACCGGCATTCCCCGTTCCGCAACCAAGGCTCACATGAAGAGCGGCTCTTTGTCGAGGCCCTTGTAGAGCGAGGCGACCTGCTCGGCGTAACCGTTGTAGATCATCGTCGGTCGCAGCTGGCCGTCGTTGAGGAAGGTCTCCTGCGCCTGGCTCCAGCGCGGATGCGGCGCCGCGGGATTGACGTTGGCCCAGAAGCCGTATTCGTCCGGCCCCAGCGTTTCCCAGAACGTCTCCGGCCGCTTGTCGACGAACGAAATCTTCACGATCGACTTGGCGGACTTGAAGCCGTACTTCCATGGCGTCGCCAGACGGATCGGCGCGCCCTGAACATTGGCCAGCGGCTTGCCGTAGGCGCCGGTCGCGATGAAGGCGAGGTCATTGGTCGCCTCGGCCATCGTCAGGCCCTCGACATAGGGCCAGGGCATGAAGGACCGCTGACCCGGCGCCATCTTCTTGTCGAGGAACGTCTCGAACCGCACGTAGGACGCCGAGGACAGCGGCTTGGCGAACTCGACCAGCTTCTTGAGCGGAAAGCCGGTCCAGGGAATGGCCATCGACCAGGCTTCGACGCAGCGATGGCGATAGAGGCGCTCTTCGAGACCCATGGTCTTGATCAGCGTGTCGATGTCGACGGTCTGCTCCTTCTCGACGAGCCCGTCGAGCTTGACCGTCCAGGGACGCGTCTTCAGCGCGCTCGCGTCGATGTGCTTGCTGGTGCTGAACTCATAGAAATTGTTGTAGTTGAGATTGTATTTCTCGGGCGTGACGTCGCGGTCGAGCACATAGGCCGGATTGCGCTCGGCGGGATAAAGCGCGGCGGATGGGTCGGGGTCGTCAGCGCGGGCCCGGCCGGGCCAGGAGACGAGGACGCCCGCCGCGCCGAGGCCGGCGAGAAACGCGCGGCGATCGACGAAAGCCGCCTCCGGCGTGGTCAGGCTTGCCGGAATTTCCCACTCCGGTCGACGAATGACGTGCATTGGCCAGCTCCTCGCGATCCCGATACGGCGGCGACGGAGACATGGTTCTCCATCAGCGCTCTCTTCGGCGTGAGCGTGGCAAATGTTACGCGTTCCGCGGGAGAAAGCGAGCCTCGCGGATAAGTCCTGCCGGATCAGACTTTCCCGGATCAGACTTTCTCGACCTGGCCGAATTCGAGATCGACCGGGGTGGCTCGGCCGAAGATCGACACCGCGACCTTGACCCGCGAACGGGACTCGTCGACTTCCTCGACGACGCCGTTGAACGACGCGAAGGGCCCGTCGGCGACCCGCACGTTTTCGCCGATTTCGAAGCGGATCGCCGCCTTCGGCCGCTCGACCCCGTCGGCGACCTGTCCCTTGATGCGATCGGCCTCGTGGTCGGGGATCGGCATCGGCTTCTTGTCGGCGCCGAGAAAGCCAGTCACTTTCGGCGTGTTCTTGATGAGGTGATAGACCTCGTCGGTCAGGTCGCATTTGACCAGCACGTAGCCGGGAAAGAACTTCCGCTCGGAATTGATCTTGCGCCCGCGGCGCACCTCGACAACCTGCTCGGTCGGCACAAGGATTTCCTGGAACTTATCATCGAGTCCGCGCTGGTGCGCCTGCTCGCGAATGGATTCGGCGACCTTCTTCTCGAAGTTGGAATAGGCGTGGACGATGTACCAGCGCATGCTCATTGTGAGAGTTTCCAAATTGACTCCGCGCAGAAAAGACCGGCGCTAACCGGTGCGGCCGAAGCCGAGCACCAGGGCGACAACTTCCCTGAGCACGGCGTCTACGGTGACGAAGAACACGCTTGCGAACACGACGAGCAGCAACACGAGCCCCGTCGTGACGAGAGTCTCGCGCCGGGTCGGCCAGACGACCTTGGAGCCCTCCGAGCGCACCTGATGGATGAATTCGAACGGGTTGATCATTCCGTCGGTTCCGTTCTGATCTTGTCTCGCGCCGTTTGGCGGCGCCGCCCTGAAAAACTCGCGGCGCGGGCCTCTCGGCGCCGCGCCACCCGAGCCTCATATAGGATAACCGCGCCCGCCGCCAAGCGAAATATGACAGGCGGTTCGTGAAACCGTCACGATCGCGGGCGCGAAGGGTCCGTGGGGGCGCGCTTCAGCTCCGGAAATGCTTCGAGAGCTTGAGCCCCTGGTGCTGATAGCTGGACGTCGAGCCCGCGCCGTAGAGCTCATCGGCCGCGTCGGCGAGCCGTTCGTAGATGAGCCGCCCGACCGGCTGTCCGTCCTCGATCAGGAAGGGCACGTCACGGCTGCGCACCTCGAGCACCGCCCGCGCCGCCGGCCGCCCGTCGGGGCCTTGCCCGAAGCCGGGATCGAAGAAGCCGGCGTAGTGGACCCGAAACTCGCCAATGGCCGGATCGATCGGCGCCATTTCGGCTGCAAGGTCGGCCGGGATCTGCATCTTCTCCCGCGAGGCGAGGATGTAGAACTCGTCGGGATCGAGGATCAATCGACCGTCAGCGCGAGCCTTGATCGGCTCCCAGAAATCCTCGGCGGCGTAGGCGCCGGGGCGATCGACGTCGATCACATTGCCGTTCTTGATCGCCCGATAGCCAACCACTCCGTCCGACAACCCGCGAAGCGCAACCCGTAGGACCAGTCCTTCGCGGACTTCCAGGTCGCGATCGACAAGCGGCGCCTGCGCATGACAACCGCGCAGATCCTCGTCGGAAAGCGCGAAGCTCAAGCGACCCATCTGCGATGAATTCCGGTTGCGAAATCGTATCTGGTTGAGCGTCGATCCCTCGCGAACACGTACGCTGAAGCTGCGGGGCGATATTTCGAGCCAAAGTTCGCCCCGGTAGCCAAGCGGAACCTCATCAAAAGCTTCGGCTCGATTAACGATGAGCCGCGTAAAGATGTCGAGGCGGCCCGTTGAGCTTTTCGGGTTGGCGGCGCCGGAGATGCTCGGAAGAAGCGTGAGATGTTCCGCGATCCGGGCGATGTAAACGATTCCCTTCTCCAATACAGCCCCTTCGCCAGCGAGCGAGATCGGCTCGGGATTCAGCGTTTGAAGGTGCTCCTTCACGTTTCGCGTACGCCCAGGCAAGAAACTTGCGCGCACTCGATAGGCCTCGCGTGAAAGACGCAAATCGAGGCTCGCCGGTTGGAACTGAGACGCCGCGGGAGGCTTCGTCGCGGCGATAAGCTTCCGGCGCACCATCGCCTTTATCCGACGCCGACCGAAGAGGCCGTAAGGCGCGCTGAAATCGTTGTCGCCCGTATCCGCATCTGCAGGATCGAGAAGCGAGGGTCGGGCAGTGTGAGTTTGTGTCGCCATTGGTGTCACTGAAAGTCTGCCGGCTTGTTATCGCGCCCTCGCGGGTACGCCAAGGCGCCTCGCGCGTCCGGTTCTGCGGACATAGACCGTGAATCTTGCCTATCGCGGCACCATTCTTCAACCTGGCCCGCCGCCGCCATGCGCTGGTTGTTGACGGCAGCCCCGCATCGGCGATATGAGGGAGGTTCCCGTGGTCATTTGAGCCGGTCGGCTTGCCGCCACGTTAAACATCGGGCTAAAAGATCGGGGCTTTACACGACTCGGCCTCGTCCTCCAGCCCCAGAGCGCGCAGCGCCGGAGAGGACAGGCATGACGACCCCCCGCAAATCCCGCGATCCCGGGAGCCTGCGTCCGGCCACGCAGCTGATTCATGGCGGATCGCTGCGCTCGAGGTTCGAGGAGACGTCCGAGGCGCTGTTCCTCACCCAGGGCTATCTTTACGACACGATGGAGCTCGCGGAAGCGCGTTTCAAGGGCGACGATCCCGGCTTCATCTATTCCCGCTTCGCCAACCCGACCGTCTCGATGTTCGAGCGGCGCATGGCTCTTTTGGAGGGCGCGGAGGCGGCGCGCGCCACGGCGAGCGGCATGGCCGCCGTCACCGCATCCCTCATGGGGCAGCTGAAGGCGGGCGATCATGTCGTCGCTGCAAGAGCCCTGTTCGGGTCGTGCCTCTATGTCGTCGAGGAGCTCCTGCCGCGCTTCGGCGTCGCCTCGACGCTGGTCGAGGGAACCGACCTCGACGCCTGGCGCGCGGCCGTGCGTCCCAACACCCGGACCGCGTTCCTCGAGTCGCCGACCAATCCCACGCTCGAGATCGTCGACATCGCCGCCGTCGCCGACATCATGCATGCAAATGGCGCGACACTGGTCGTCGACAACGTCTTCGCCACGCCCCTTCTTCAGCATCCCATGAAGCTCGGCGCGGACTGCGTCGTCTATTCGGCGACGAAGCACATCGACGGGCAGGGCCGCGTGCTCGGCGGAATCATTCTGGCGAGCGAAAAATTCATCGCCGACAACATCCACAACTTCCTGCGGCAGACGGGTCCCTGCCTGTCGCCGTTCAACGCTTGGACGCTTCTGAAGTCGCTTGAGACGCTGCCGGTGAGGGTCGAGGCGCAGACGCGCTCGGCCGGGCGCATCGCCGACTTCCTAACCCAGCGGCCGGACGTCGTCCGCACGCTCTATCCCGGCCGCTCCGATCACCCGCAAGCGGAGCTTATCCGCCGTCAGATGAGCGGCGGCGGCACGATGCTCGCCTTCGAGGTCGCGGGCGGCAAGGCCGCGGCGTTTCGCGCCGCCAACGCGCTCTCGATCATCGGCATCTCCAACAATCTCGGCGACGCCAAGAGCCTCATCACCCATCCGGCGACGACGACCCACCAGCGTCTCAAGCCGCAACAGCGCGAAGCGCTTGGCATCGGCCCGGGGCTCCTGAGACTGTCGGTCGGGCTCGAGGATGTCGAGGATCTGATCGAGGACCTGGCGCAGGCGCTCGACAAGGCCGTGGCGCCGCGGCGCCACGCCGCAGAATGAGGGGCTGAGCGCGCGGCCCGCGCTCAGCGTTATCGTGGGCCCCTTACCTCTCGTCGAGGTCCGCCAGGGTCGGCATGCGGCCGTTCGGCGTCAGATGATTGATCAGCTGCGGCAGCACGGTCGCGAGCTGGTTCAGGAGTTCCTGCTGGCTCATGCCGGTGCGCTGTGAGAGCTCGTTCAGCGTGTTCTGGCCGAGGGCCGAGCCAAGCGTTCCGGGCTGAATCGGCTGGTTCGCCCCCTGGCCGACCCAGGAATTGACCTGCGGCCCTGCGCCGCCCGCGGTCAGTTTCCCGATGAGGTCGCCGAGGCCGCCGAGCACGCTGCCTGCGGGCACGTTCGTCGGCGCCGACGGCGGAGGCGCGGACTGGGCAGGCGCCGCCGGCGCCGAGCTTCCGCCGAAAAACTTGCCCAGCAGCAGCGCTCCGACCGCAACCGCGATCGGCGTCGCCAGATTGCCGCCCGGAACCGCCTTTTGCAGCGCGTCGTCAAAAGCTCCCATGATTTCCTCCTGCTGGTGATTGGCCGCGCCAACGAGCGCAACTCTGCCGCCGATCGTGACGCCGATAGATGAAGGCCGGACGACCTAGATTACCGGCTTGCGTTTTCCCCGTCCATCCCGCATCAATCCCCCAGAACCGACCTCGCCCGCTTGCGCCATTTCCGAGCGAGACGAAGGGCGGCTAACCGCAAGGAGGTTTGGACATGGGGATACTCAGCTGGATCATCCTGGGGCTGATCGCGGGTTGGATCGCGAGCAAGATCGTCAACAAGACAGGCTCGGGCATGTTCATGGACATCGCGCTCGGCGTCGTGGGCGCGATCGTCGGCGGCATCCTCGCGGGCGTCCTCGGGCTGGGCGGCGTCACCGGGGTCAACATCGGCAGCATCATCATCTCGGTGATCGGCGCCGTCATTGTGTTGTGGGTCTACCATAAGGTCGTCGGCGCGACCTGAGCCGCCCTCAGCCGGCGGCGCCCCAGCGCGCCGCCGCGGAATCGTCGTCGCCCTTCGCCTCGACCCATCCTTCGACGGCGCCGTCGGCGCGAATGGCGCGTTTCCAGAAGGGCGCGCGCGTTTTTAAGAAATCCATCAGCATCTCAGCTGCGGCGAAAGCTTCGCCGCGATGGACCGCGGCGACCGCGACGCAAACGATCTGTTCGCCCGGCGCGATCTTCCCGAAGCGATGGATCGCCGTCACGGCGATGAGCGGCCATCGCGCCTCGGCCTGGCGCGCGACGCGCGCCATCTCCGCCTCGGCCATGCCGGGATAGTGCTCGAGCTCCAGGGCCGCCAGCCGCCCGCCCTCGTCCCGGCAATAGCCGATGAAGCTCACCACCGCGCCGACGTCGCTGCGGCCGCGCGCGAGCGCGGCAGCCTCCGCGCCCGCGTCGAAATCCTCTCGCTGAACGCGGATCGTCGCCATTGGCCTAGCCGCCGGTCATCGGCGGGAAGAATGCGACTTCCGTCGCGCCGGCAAGCGCCGCCTCGTGGCGCGTGTGGACCTTGTCGAGGGCCGCGCGGATCGTCGAAGGCTTTTCAAACGCATGCGCATAGCCGTCGCCCTGAGCGGCGAGCCAGGCGATGAGATCGCCGACGGTCGTGACCGTCGAAGGCGGCTCCAGTTCCTCCTCGGCCTTGCCCACGCGCTCGCGCACCCAGGCGAAATAAACCGCTTTCATGGCGCCTCAATCGTTGCCGACGTGGTCATAACTCGCCTTCATATAGTCCCACCCGGTGTAAAGCGTCAGGATCGCCGCGATCCACATCAGGACGATCCCGGTCATGGTCGAACCCGGGAGGATAGCCTCCGCGGCCGGCCCTGCGATCAGGAAGCCTAGCGCCACCATCTGAACGGCCGTCTTCCATTTGGCGACCGCCGTCACCGGCATGGGAACCCGCAACTCCGCCAGATATTCCCGCAGTCCCGAGACGAGGATCTCACGGCACAGAATGATGATCCCAGCCCACAGCGTCACCCCGGCGATGGTCTGATTGGCGGCCAGCATCAGGATCACGGCGGAGACGAGCAGCTTGTCGGCGATCGGGTCCAGCATCCGTCCCAGCGACGACTGCTGCGACCAGGCGCGCGCAAGATAGCCGTCGAAGAAATCGGTGACGGCGGCGGCGACGAAAATGGCCAGCGCCGTCCAGCGCGCCCAAGGTTCGCGCGGCCAGAAGAGCAAGCCAGCGACGAGGGGAACCGCCGCGACGCGCGCATAGGTCAGAACATTCGGCAATGACCAGTTGCGGCCGATCGGACGCGTCGTCGAGGAAGCCATTTGAACTGAGCTGACATCCTCGCCGCATGCGCGTCAATAGCGACGTTCGGGGCCGAAACCCCATCGATCGCAGCCCGCGACAAAGCTGGGGACGGGGCAAGCCTCCACATCCGGCGGGGCGCATCTTCGTCTAGACTCAACTGGTCCCGGTTCAGGAGCCCGCCCATGTCGAACGTTCACGTCGTCGGCCACCCCCTCGTGCAGCACAAGCTGACGCTGATGCGCGACAAGACGGTTTCGACCAAGGGGTTCCGCCAGCTTCTCAACGAGATCGGCATGCTGCTCGCCTACGAGGTGACCCGCGATCTGCCGCTGGAGCTCGTCGAGGTCGAAACGCCGCTGGCCAAGACCATGCAGCCGACGATCGCCGGCAAGAAGCTCGTGTTCGCGCCGATCCTGCGCGCCGGCGTCGGCTTTCTCGACGGCATGCTCAATCTCGTCCCGAGCGCGCGCGTCGCCCATATCGGGCTCTATCGCGATCCGCAGACGCTGGAGGCGGTCGAGTATTATTTCAAAGCCCCGGCCGACGTCGCAGAACGCCTCGTCATCGTGATGGACCCGATGCTCGCCACCGCCAATTCGGCCGTCGCCGCAATCGACCGGTTGAAGCGACGCGGCGTGAAGGACATCCGCTTCGTCTGTCTTCTGGCCGCGCCCGAAGGCGTCGAACGACTGACGAAGGCCCATCCAGACGTGCAAATCTGGACTGCGGCCATCGACGAGAGGCTCAACGACCACGGTTACATCGTGCCCGGACTGGGCGACGCCGGCGACCGGATGTTCGGAACCAAATAAAGCTTCGCGGCGCCAAGCAAATTCGTGTCTGAATACGGTTGCGGAAAGCAGAGGCCCAAAAACAGAGGACGCCGCCCTCACGGGCGGCCTCCAGAACGCCTGGGGCTGGGCCTAGACTAGTGCGCGTCCACAAACGGCAAGCCGTTGAGATAATTTAGGAAATTGTTGATTTGGCGGGTGCAAGGCCCGGCGGTTTCGGGTAGGCTTTGCGAATC
>Ga0209040_10001795_pt1 | contig 16958 bp, 10 predicted proteins | sample BogFormECP12_OM3_FD_188240 | JGI IMG/M metagenome (GOLD analysis project Ga0209040, IMG submission 188240) | Bog forest soil microbial communities from Calvert Island, British Columbia, Canada - ECP12_OM3 (SPAdes) (version 2) | ecosystem: Environmental > Aquatic > Freshwater > Wetlands > Bog ...
GCCGAATACTGCGCGGGTACGTTTGGCGTAGGCGCCGCGTCCTGCGCCGCGCTGGACATCGCCAAAAACACCAGCATCACCACGACTGCGAAATAGCGAAGTGCTGACATTTCATCCTCCTTACAGATACGCCAGACAGTACCACGATTCTCCGATCTCGCGAGTAGGAAGGCGGAGCGATAACGCCGCGCTTGGTTTCTTCGAAAACAGCCTTATCACCCACGCCTCGGTTGACCACTTGGGGCAGGCAAGTCGTCTTATCGGAAACTGCCGACTACCAAACTTCCTCCTTGGTTGCTCTGCGGGGCGAAGTACCTTACGATACGGGCGCATGGCGGACTCCCAGCCTTTAGCCGGCAAGAAAATAGCGCGCTACGTCATCCTCGAAAAGCTGGGGGGTGGCGGCATGGGTGTGGTGTACAAAGCGGAAGATACGGAGCTGGGCCGCTTTGTCGCGCTGAAATTCCTTCCCGACGATCTCACCGGAGATTCCCAGGCGCTGGAGCGCTTCCGGCGCGAAGCGCGCGCGGCGTCTTCCCTGAATCACGCGAACATCTGCACCATTTATGAAATTGGCGAACATGAGGGCAAGCGCTTCATCGCCATGGAGTTTCTGGATGGCGCCACGCTGAAGCATTTGATTGCCGGGCAGCCGATGGAACTCGAGCGCTTGCTGAGCCTGGCGATTGAGATTGCCGACGGGCTGGATGCCGCCCATACGGACAACATCGTGCACCGCGACATCAAGCCGGCGAATATTTTTGTGACCAAGCGCGGCGGTCACGCCAAGATTCTGGACTTTGGGTTGGCGAAGGTTTCCGCGGTCCTGCGTTCAGGGAGCGGCAGCGGGAAGAGCGCGATGGAAACGGTGGGTGTGGACCCGGATCACTTGACGAGCCCGGGGACGTCGCTGGGGACGGTGGCGTATATGTCTCCGGAGCAGGTGCGCGGCAAGGAACTGGATCCGCGAACGGATTTGTTTTCGTTTGGCGTGGTGCTGTACGAAATGGGAACCGGGCAGCTGCCTTTTCGCGGAGAAACCTCAGCGGTTATTTTTGAGTCGATCATGAACCGCGCGCCGACTTCCCCGGTGCGCCTGAATCCGGAGCTGCCGGAAAAGTTCGAAGCGATTCTGCAGAAGGCCCTCGATAAAGATCGCAACCTGCGTTACCAGTCTGCGGCGGAGATGCGCACGGATCTGCTGCGCCTGAAACGCGAGGTGGAATCGGGATCGAACCCCAGCGCGTTTGCCGGGCTGACGGCGGAGGATGCGCAACGACCGGCTACGATCGGGGCGCAGGGATCTTCGCGGTCTTCGTCCGCTGCCAGTGCCTCCGGCGGGGCGGGTTCCGGTTCTGCGCCATCGGCGGGAGCAGCTTCTTCTGGATTGGGGTCTGCGGTCTCTTCTAGAGCGGTTGTCGCAGCAGAATCCTCGGCTGCCGCGGCGACGGCTTCGGGAAGTTCAGCGGTGGTCGCGGCGCCCGTTGTAGCCTCGCGCAAGTGGATACCGTGGCTGGGCGGAATGCTGGCGATCGCTGCGATTGCCATTGCCGTGTTTTTCTTTTCCGGGCGGCACGCGCGAGCGCTAACAGATAAAGACACCGTGATGCTGACGGATTTTGTGAATACCACGGGCGATCCGGTATTCGACGGCACACTGAAACAAGCGCTGGCCGTACAACTAGGGCAATCGCCATATCTGAATTTACTGCCGGAATCGAAAATCCAAGCGGCGCTGCAGTTCATGGGGCGCAAGCCGGACGAGCGCATCACCCGGGACCTCGCCAAAGAAATTTCCGTGCGGGAGAGCGCCAAGGCGTACATTTCCGGATCGATTTCCAGCCTGGGCAGTCACTACGTGATCGCCTTGGACGCCGTAAACGCGCAAAACGGGGACACCCTGGCCAGCCAGCAGGTGGAAGCGGAAAACAAGGAGGCCGTACTCAAATCCCTGGATTCCGCCGCCACCGACCTCCGCAAAAAATTGGGGGAATCGCTGGCCAGTGTACAGCAGTTTGCGACGCCGTTGGAGCAAGCCACCACTTCGTCCCTGGATGCCCTGAAGGAATACAGCCAGGGTGAGGAACTGCACATGCGGCTACAGGAGGGGCCGGCGGTACCGCACTTCAAGCGGGCGATTGATCTCGATCCGAATTTTGCCATGGCTTATGCCGTTCTGGGTGTGTGCAACTCCAACCTGGGCAACGCCAAGGAAGGCAACGACCAGCTGAAGAAAGCCTACGAATTGCGCGACCGCGCCAGCGAACGCGAAAAACTGTACATCGAAGGTCACTACTACGACATCGTCACCGGAGATGCCGAGAAAGCTTTGCAATTGTACGATCAGTGGCATCGCACCTATCCGCGCGACAATCGTCCGCTGAGCAATCTAGCTTTGTATTACCAGGTCCTGGGCGACTACGAAAAATCGCTGCAGCTTAGCGCGCAGAACATGCAACTGGACGCCAATGATGCGTTCGCGTATCAGAATGAAGCGTTCGCGTATCTGTATTTGAACCGGCTAGACGAAGCGCGCACCGTGGCACAAAACTCCATTGCCAAACAGCGGGACTCGCAATCGATCCACTACCTGCTGTTCCAATTGGCGGCGTTGAAGAGTGACGAAGCCGGAATACAGAGAGAGCAGGCTTGGGCCGCGGGGAAAGATAGCGAACCGTGGATGCTGGCGTTCACCGCGGACTATCAAGGCAGCAAGGGACACCTGAAGCTGGCGCGGGAAATTGGGCAGCAGCAACTGGCAGCCGCAAAGCGCGAAGGACTGAACGAGATGCCCGCGGGTCACCTGGTTAGAGAGGCCCTGCGCGAAGCCAGCTTCGGCTATTCGGAGAGTGCGCGCCAGAGGGCTGCTGAGGGGCTGCGCTTGCCAGGCGAGCGGACCACCAAGGCCAGCGCCGCGGTGGTGTTCGCACAGATTGGGGATGTGGCGCAAGCTCAGAAGGTAATCGAGGAAGTGACGCGCGAGTTTCCGTCAGACTCCGGCGTGAAATATGGGTATGTGCCGAGCGCGCAGGCCATGCTGCTGACGCATCAGAAGAGATTTCCGGAGGCGCTGGCGGTGCTGGAACCGGCGCGTAAGTATGATCTCGGGTTTCCGTTTACGTTTGGGACGTACCTGACCATGTACACGCGCGGACTGATTTATCTACAGCAGCGTGATGGCAAGAGTTCCGCGGCGGAATTTCAGAAGATTTTGGACCACCGGACCTTGTTTGCGCCAAGTGAGCTGATTCCGATGGCGCAGTTGAATTTGGCGCGCGCCTACGCGTTGCAGGGCGATGCGGGCAAAGCGCGCACCGCCTATCAGGATTTTTTTGCCATGTGGAAGGATGCGGATCCCGACATTCCGGCCCTAATTCAAGCCAAGGCCGAGTACGCGAAGTTGTAGTGGCGAAGTCCGCGCTGCGGGGTTCGCAGTTGGTTATTTGTTCGCCGCCGTGTGCGTGATCGAATCAGATCGACCAGAGACGCCAAATTCTCTCTGACTCACAACTCCAAGCGTAGCCGATAGAAGCTGAGGACGACGTCGCCCTGTTTCAGAATGCGAACTCGCTTGAGGTGCGAGAATTCTTCGGGCAGTTCGAACTTATGCGTGTGTTCGGCAATAACCACGGTGCCGGGGGCCACAAACGGCGCGGTGCTCAGGAAATTCATCACCTCGAGGTATTCCTTGGCGGCGGCATAGGGCGGGTCCAGGAAAATAAAATCGAAGGCGAAGACTCGTCCATCCTGGATCTGCCGCTTTTGCAATTTTTCCAGAGCGCGTTGTGCGTCCATGGCCAGGACAGTGGCTCCGCGCCGGATATTCAGTGCATTGAGATTCTCGCGGATTAATTTGGCGGCAGGGGCGTGATTTTCTACAAAGAGCACGTCTTGCGCGCCACGGCTGAGAGCTTCAATGCCGATCGCGCCGGTGCCAGCAAAAAGATCTAGAAAATGTGCGCCGCGGATATTGGGGCTGAGTACGTTGAAGAGTGTTTCGCGCAGGCGATCGCTGGTAGGGCGCAGGTTGGACGTGTTTAGCGATTTTAGTTGGCGGGAACGGTATTCACCGGCTATAACGCGCATAGTTGTGACTTCCTGATTTAGCCCACATGCGCCAGGTGGTAGCGGCGCTGCCATTCCGCGGGCAAGGTACGGAGAATCGTTTGCAGCGCAGATTTTTGCGTGGTGTCTTCCGCCAGCGCGAAGGCTTCTTTGCGGGCCGATTCCAGTAATTCCTTGTCGCGAATAGGATTGGCGATGTGGAATCCCAGGTCGCCAGATTGCCGGGTGCCGAAGAAATCCCCAGGTCCGCGCAGCAGCAGATCGGTTTCGGCGATTTCAAAACCGTTGTTGGTGCGCACCATGGTGTCCAGGCGGGCTTTGGCTACTTCCGTCATGCGGAAGGGTGCGACCAGGATGCAATGGGATTTTTTTGCGCCACGGCCGATGCGGCCTCGCAATTGATGCAACTGTGAGAGGCCAAAGCGTTCGGCATGCTCGATGATCATCGCGGTGGCGTTGGGCACATCCACGCCAACTTCCACGACTGTGGTAGCCACCAAAATATTAATTTCGTTTTTGCGGAAGCGCTGCATTATGTCTTCTTTTTCTTCGCTGTTGAGGCGCCCGTGGAGCAGGCCTAGCCTTAATTTTGGAAAAACCTCTTTTGAGAGCCGCTGGTATTCATCGATAGCCGCCTTCAGCTCGAGTTTAGATTCTTCAATCACCGGATACACGATATAGGCCTGCTGCCCCGCGGCGACCTCGCGGCGCAGGGACTCCCACACGCCGGGAAGATGCTGCTCGGTGGTGATGCGCGTGACGATAGGCGTGCGGCCCGGGGGAAGCTCGTCAAGGATCGAAATGTCGAGGTCGCCGTACAGCGTCAGCGAAAGCGTGCGGGGGATGGGCGTGGCCGTGAGCACCAGCACGTGCGGCGCGTGGCCGTGGGCCGCGGCTTTGTCCATCAGCCGCTTGCGCTGCAGCACGCCGAAGCGGTGCTGCTCGTCGATGGCAACAAATCCGAGGCGCGCGAATTTTACATTGTCTTCGATGAGCGCATGGGTGCCGACGGCAAGATGCGACTCGCCGGTGCGCAGGCGTTCGAGGGCGGCGGACTTCTCCGAAAATTTCATGCCGCTAATCAGTAGCTCAACGCGATACCCCGCGGGTTCGAGAATGCGTCGCGCGCCAAGATAATGCTGCACAGCCAAAATTTCCGTAGGCGCCATCAGGGCAGCTTGTGTCGCGTTTTCGATGGCGATGACCGCGGCTTGCAGGGCCACGATGGTTTTGCCGCTGCCGACGTCGCCTTGCAGCAGGCGGTTCATGGGATAAGGCCTTTCGAGGTCGGCGGCGATTTCGGAAAGAGCGCGTTTTTGCGCGTTCGTGGGCTTGAAGGGCAGGATACGCTTGAGGGCGGCGCGGATTTTTTCTTCGCGCAACCGGAATGGGATGGCGTTTTCGCGCCGCGTGGCCTGCCGGTCGAGGGCAATGCTCAGCTGGTAGCGGAAAAATTCTTCGAAGATCAAGCGCTGCTGTGCGGGCGAACGAAAAATATTCAACAGTTCGGTGGATTCGCCAGCGTCAGGGAAATGCGTTTGAACCAGTGCGTCGCGGCGGTTCGGCAAGCTCAGTTTCGAGCGCAACGCTATCGGCAGGATGTCCGGCATGTCCGGCGGTAGCAACTGCACCGCAGCGTACATGGCGCGGCGAATCTGGCGCGAACCGAAAGTACCTATGGCTTCGTAAATGGGTACGATGCGGCCGACTTCGGTGGAGTCCAGTTCTTCGCTGCTGAGAATCTCCATTTGAGGATTCACCATCTCGCGGCGGCCCGGGCGCAAGCGGTCGATTTCCACTTTGCCGTGCAGGATCAGCGACAACCCGGCCTTGAGGCGGTTTTCGAGATACTGACCGTGAAAAAATTTGCAGGGGAGCGAGCCAGTGGCGTCCTGCACGAGTAAATGATAAATCGCATCACGACCGTGCATGCCGCGGACGGCCTGGCCGCTGAGGACCTTTACACGCATGGTGTAGGTGCCGCCAGGGATGGCTTCCTTGACGGTGGAGAAGCGGATACGGTCTTCGTAGCGGAACGGCAAATAGTTCAGCAGTTCGCCCAGCGTGTGGATGCTGCGCTCGGCAAGCAGCGCAGCGCGATTTGGGCCAACGCCTTTGATCATTTGCACCGGAGTATCCAGCCGGAGCGGCGGCGTTGAGGTGGTGGCGCGGGCGTTGGCGGTGGCGGTCATGCGCAAGGATGCACATTATTTATACCACCGGCGCAGCAGCGTACGCCTGCGAGGCGGTAAGAAGTACGGTCGCGGAAGAAGTTGCGAAGATACTTGCACAGCGCTCTATGCGTATTATTAGAAGGCTGGGGAACGGCCCGGCTGCGGGGCGATTCGAACCAACAGTAATTGCGGAGGCAGAGTGGCTGGCGATCGATTGACAAGTTCCGATAAGCGCGCCCTGCTGTTGTGGATAGTGGCCGGCGTGATTGGCGCGCTATGCGCCTACAAGTTTTATTTCCGCGCCTTCCCCGAAGCCTCGGTAAATTTTCAGGTCTCTCGCGAAGAGGCGCTGCAGCGCGCGCAGGCGTTTCTGACCGGACAAGGAGAAAACCTCGCCGGCTGCAAGTCCGCGATTATTTTCGATCTGAACGACGACGCCAAAACCTATCTGGAGCGCGAAGTAGGCCTGCAGCAAGCCAACCAGTTAATGGCCTCGCAGTTGAATATTTGGTATTGGAAAGTGCGCTTCTTCAAACCGCTGCAGGAAGAAGAGTTTCAAGTGCGTGTCAATCCCGCGGGGCAGATCGTCGGATACGAGCACCGTGTCAAGGAAAGCAGCGCGGGAGCTACTCTCACTCGGGACGCCGCACAGGCGGAGGCTGCGCAGTTTGCCAGTACGCAATTGAACATTCGTCTCACGGACTGGGATTTGCTGAACGACGAAGTCAGTTCTGTGCAGCGCCCTAACCGCCTGGACTGGTCCTTCACCTGGGAAAAGCGCGGCTTTCGCGCCAAAGACGCGCCCTACCGCCTGGACGTGGTGCTGCACGGCGAGCGTATCGGCGGCGCGGAACAATATTTAAAGGTGCCGGAAGCTTGGAACCGCAGCTACGCACATTTGCGCGCGCAAAATAATTTCCTAACCACCCTGGCGTTCCTGCCGTACATCTTGATCCTCGGTTCCGCCCTGTGGCTAGGCATCCTGCTCACACGGCGCGGCTCCGGGCGCTGGGGCCAGGCCATCAAGATCGGTGTGCTGGTAGCCCTGCTTCTCTTCCTGATGCAACTGAACGCCTGGCCGGAAGCGCGCGCCGCATACGATACCAACAGCTCGTACGCCACTTTCGTCCTGAAACAATTGGTGAGCGCCTTGCTCTTCGGCATCGCTTCGGCCATCACCGTGACGCTGGTTTTTCCCGCCGGCGACGCGCTCTATCGCGTCACGCAGCCCGCTCGTTTGCGCCTCAGCAAAGCCTTCAGCTTGCGCGGCCTGCGCTCCAAGGAATTTTTTTGCTCCTCGGTCGTCGGCCTGAGCCTCACCGCTGCGTCGCTGGGCTTCGTCGTGCTGTTCTACATGTTTGGCAGCAAGCACGGCGTGTGGGCGCCGCAGGACATCAACTACGAAAACTCCGTCAGCACGCTGTTTCCGTGGATTTCCGGCGTCGCCATCGGACTGCTCGCCTCCACCAACGAGGAATTCACCTTCCGCCTGTTTGCCATTCCGTTGCTTGAGCGTCTCACAGGTTCGCGCTGGCTGGCGGTAATCATTCCCGCGTTCTGCTGGAGCTTCTTGCACACCAACTATCCCCAGGAGCCGCCGTATATTCGCGGACTCGAAGTCGGGCTAATGGGCATTGCCACGGGAATCGTATTTTTGCGCTGGGGCATCGTGGCCACGCTGGTCTGGCATTACACCTTTGACGCTTCGCAAGTCGGCCTGCTGCTGATTCGTTCGCACAGCTGGTATTTCCGAATTTCCGGCGTTATCGTCGGCCTGGCGGCCGTGGCTCCGCTGCTTTTCTCGGCCATTTCTTACGTGCAACGCGGCGGCTTCGCCAGCGACGAAGATTTGCTGAACAGCGCAGAGCCGCCTCCGGACGTCAGCCTGCGCAGTCTTGCGGGCGAAGCGGTATCCAGCGCCGCGCCGCGACGCTACACCGCGCTGCAGCCTGCCGTGCTGGCCCTTCTGGCGGTGTTCACGCTCTGCGGCGTGTTCGCGGCCGCGCGCCTGGAGATTCCCAGCATCGGCGATTACGTGAAAATGTCCATCGATGCGCGCCCGGCGCAATCGCGCGCCGACGAAATCATGCGTCAGCGCGGCGTGAACCCGGACTCTTATCTCCACGCAGTGGTCTTCCTCAACAACAACAGCGATCCTCTGGTCAACGAATTCATGCGCGAACGCGTGGGCATCACGAAACTGAATGATGTCTACGCCTCGCAAATTCCCGCTGCTCTGTGGCGCATCCGCTACTTCCGCGACAGCCAAAAAGAAGAGTATGCCGTCGTCTTGAAACCGGATGGCTCGCTGCATTCCGTGTGGCACGTCCTGCCGGAAGATGCTGCGGGCGCGCAACTCACGAAGGAAGGCGCAGTGGCGCTCGCTGAAAAATTCCTGCAGGACGAAAAGCATCTGGATCTAAGCCTGTGGAAACTAGTCGATGCTGAATCGGAAAAACGCCCGCATCGCGTCGATCACACCCTGGTGTGGGAGCAAACCCAGGCGCTCCCACCAGCGCCGCGCGCGGGTGCCACGAATCCCGCGGATGAGGCTCATGCGCGGGTCCGCCTGCGGGTGCTTGGCGATCAGGTCGCCGACTACCAGACGTTCATCAAAATTCCGGATGAGTGGAGCCGCACACAGCAGTCCATGACCGTGCCGCGCGGATTGATCCAGTACGGCGCGCCTGCGCTGGTGTACGGCGCGTTGGGGATTGCCATGCTGTTGGTGTTCCTGCGAAATTTGAGGTCCGCTGCGGCGGCGGCGATCCCCTGGAGGCGCGTGGCCCTCTGGTCGCTTTGGGTGCTGCTGGCATTTTTCGTCACCATCGCGCTAGGGAATGCCTATGCCAAGACTCTCGATCTCTACAACACCGACGTGCCCCTCAATTTGACGCTGGGAGGCACGGCCATCGGCGCCCTGCTTGGCGGTCCATTCTTGTCTGCCGGCTTGGCACTGCTGTTTGCTGCCGCATGGTTTTATGCGCGTCGCGCTTTTGCAGAAGAGGAACTGCCTAGTTGGCTCGGCATGCCGTCCGATTACTATCGCGATGCGTTGTTCATCGGCATAGGGGGCACCGCGGCGCTGCTCGCGCTCAGTCGCGTCTTATCCCTCGGGGCTTCGCACTGGCCCACCATGCACCGGGAACTCGTCGCCTCGGTCGGTGGCAACTTCGACGCCGTCTCCCCGGCAGCCGCTGTCGTGGCGCACGCGCTGACCCACGGCTTGTTTCTCACGGCGTTGATAACCGCCGTGGCGGCGTTTGTGGCCGCATGCATCCCGCAGCGCTGGCTGCGCGCCGTACTGTTCCTCGGCGGTGCGCTGGCTCTAGTGGGCGGCGACTGGGGAAATGGCGCGGACTTCGTGCAACAATTTGCCTCAGAGGTGCTCCTGCTCGCAGCCATCGTTCTCGGGGTGCGCTATTTCATGAAGTTTAATTTACTGGGGTGCTTTCTCGTGGCCACTGCGGGCACCCTGTTGGGTGCGTCATCGGAGTTGCTCGCACAACCAGGCGCCTTTTATCGTCTAAATGGCTATGCCGTGGTAGCAGCGCTGGCGATGCTTCTGGCATGGCCACTCTTCGCCTGGCTCCTTCCCAGGCCAGTGCCACGCGGCGTAGCGTGCTAAGCCCTGAGTCATCGCTGTCTGGCCCCCTTATAACTAGCGAAACAAACGCCGCGGCTCATGCGTTCCTATCTGTGGGGAACTGCTGCTCACTCTAAGCGAACTGCTGCGTCCAAACCCTTGGGCTTGCGCAACGTCCCGGCGCGACCGTATGCTTTTGCGTACTTGCGGCCTCTGGGCAAATCGCGATTTTGCGCTAAGCTATTGCTCCAAAGGCAGTAACACAGCATGCCGGGAAGAGAAAGCGAAGAATGCCGCTCCCTTCATGGAATTTCGCTCTGGCTGACGACGCGCGCCGCATAGGCACCGTCCATCCTGGCGTCAACGCCTTCCTGTCCACGGAGACCTCTTTGCCGAATCTGGACGATCGGTCGCTGGTGGCCGAAGCGCAAGCCGGCAGCCGTGGAGCGTTTGAGGAACTCGTACGGCGCTATGATCGCGACGTTCTGCGCCTGGCGTTAAACCTCATGAAACGTCCGGAGGACGCGCGCGACGTCTATCAGGACGCCTTCCTCAAGGTCTACCGCAACTTGCACCGCTTCCGCTTCGAATGCAGTTTCTACACCTGGCTCTACCGCATCGTCACCAACGTCTGCCTCGATCATCTGCGCCGCCGCCAATCACGTCCCGAGGATCAGGCTCCTGAGGGAAATTCCGCATATCAAGATGAGGCCGGAACGGATTTTTTTGAGCGCCAGAAAGAACATCGCCCCACCCTCGACCCCGAGCGCAGCTTGATGGGCAAGGAGCTAGGCGCGCAGATTGCCGTGGCCATGAAGCAACTCTCTCCGCGCGAACGCGTCGTCTTTGAAATGAAGCACTATCAAGGACTAAAATTGCGCGCCATCGGTGACGCCCTGGGCACTTCGGAAGAAACGGTGAAGAACTCCCTGTTTCGCGCCACGCGCAAGCTGCGCAACCAACTCGGTGAACTCCGATGAACACCCCGGATAGTATTTCGAAATTCAGCAACCCGTCCTGCACGGACATTTCGGCCTTGCTGGTATTTTACGTATGCGATGAAGTCGATGACGCGGAACGCACCGCCATGGAAGCGCACGTCGCGACTTGTCCTCTCTGTTCTGAGCAATTGGCGCAAGAGCGTAAGCTGCACGACGCTATAAGGGCCGCTGTCCAGCCCGCGGACGTGCTGGATTCCTCCGGCGCCTTGTTGGCGCAGTGCCGCAGCGAACTGGCCGAAAGAATCGACGACCTTGCCAAGCCTCCGCACAAAGAACGCTGGCACCCATTCGGCTGGGCCAAGCGCTGGATGGCCTTGCGCCCGGCATGGAGCGCTGCGTTGCTGGTCGTTTTTGGCGTAGCACTCGGCACGCAGCTCCTCCCGTGGCTGGAAACCGCCCACGACGTCGCGGGCCCCGCCGTCAACGTGCTGGCCGCCCCCAAGCTCACCGACGAGCAATTATCGAAAATGGCCCTGGCCAGCGTTCGCGTTTCGCCCGCGGGTGACGACGCCGGCGACAATATTCAGCTGCATCTCAGCGCCCAACAGCCCCTGGTCATCTCCGGCAACGTGGATGACCGCGATGTGCGCCGCGTGCTCACCTACGTGGTGCAAAACGGCGAGCATTCCGATGTCGACGTCCGCCTTGACTGTCTTGAGGCCCTCAAATCGCGCATCGATGACCAGCAGGTGCGCCAGGCTTTGCTGGCGGCCGCGCGCAAGGATCAAAGCGCGGCAGTGCGCATGAAGGCTCTCGAGTCGTTGCGCGATGCCACCGACGATGGCGCCGTCCGCGAGACCATGCTGCAGATTCTGGACCACGATGCCAGTCCCGGCGTGCGCGTCGCGGCCGTGAATTTGCTGGTGCGCTCCCTGCAAGAAGAACTTAGGAACCAATCCGCCGTCGAATCCGAACCAAACCAAGACGCGCGAATCGCGGAACCGAACGGCGACGCGCCTCTTCGCGAGGAGGCTTCCGTCAAGTCCGGACTCGACGCGGCCATGCGCGCGCTGGCCGATTTGCAGCAACATGATCCGAACCGTGATGTTCGCGTGCGCAGTGCGGCGGCGCTCCGGCAAATTGCGGCCCGGCCTCAGCCCTGACAACGTTATTGCCAAACACGCTGAAGAAGTTCAAGAACATGAAAGCCCCGCTCCTCCATCAACTCGCGTCACGCCTGGCATCGCCGGCTGCTTTCCGCGCGCCTTTCTGCGGTAGCTGGAAGTTTCCTCTCGCAGTCTTCGCCGCACTGCTTTTTCCCGCCCTGGCTGGCGCTGGTCCCGGGAGCAGTGCGGCAGGCTCGTTAGCAAGCGACCCGGAACCAACAGGAAGCGGTGCCGCGGCCACGCTGCCCGCACCCGGACCTCATACCACCATCGAACGCAACGGCGTTCTCACCACATCCGAAGGGCTAACGCTTCGGCTAAATGCCGATCTCGGTTCCGTGCATATCGCCACTCTCGAAGCGGGTGCCGCGCCGGTAGTACGTTACCTCGTTCGCATTGAGACCGACGCACGCGCGCCATTGGCAAAATCTCTCCTCGACAGTTATGCCCTCAAAACCAAAAACACCTCTTCTGGCGTAGACATCAGCGGCCTGCTTCCAGCGCAAGCCACGCGTACTCGCGGCGCGGGCGCGCAGTTCTGGGTGCATTTCGATGTCACCGTTCCGGCAGGCTATCACGTCGACGTAAAGACCGGCGCCGGCGACATCGACGCCGAGGACATCGGCGGTGCCGCGCAACTGGTTACCCTGGGCGGAAATATCGTCGCCAGCCGCATCGGCGCCCACGAAAATCATAAAGAAAACGACGGCCGCGCCGAAGCCATCTTGCGGACCGAGGGCGGTCACATCCAGGTACGGGAAGTCACCGGTGATCTGACCGCTTTCACCGCCGGCGGACATATCTTGGCCGGTGATGTCTCCGGCGACGCCTCCTTGCGCAGCGGCGGCGGCCACATTCGTGCCGGAAAAATCGGCGGGCGCGCGGAGCTGGAAACCGAAGGCGGCAATGTCACCGTCAATCACGCGGGCAGTTTCGTCAATGTGCGCACCGGCGGCGGACAAATTGACTTCGGTGAGGTCCACGGCTCGGTCCGCGCGCAAACCGCCGGCGGCGGCATTCGCATCATGTACGTCTCCGGCCCCATGAATGTGGAGTCCAATGGTGGCAGCATCTGCCTCACGCGTGTCGCCAGTGCCGTGCAAGCGGCCACCACAGACGGCACCATCACGGCGTGGATTAATCCTGACTCCAGCCCCGATGCCGGTCCGGACACCAGCTCGAACCTTCGCTCGCCTTCCGGCAAGGACGCCACCGTGCGGCTCTCCGGCGCCTCGCAATTGGCCTCCCGCAATGGCGATGTCGTGGTCTTTGTGCCGCGCAATCTCGCGGTTACCATCGAGGCCGTGGTGGCCTCGGGAGATGTTCACCGAATCATCGCGGATCCCGCCATGCACCTGGCCGTGCAACCCGCGGAAGATCACAGCGCAGGAGCGGTTCGCGCCGTCGCCACACTCAATGGCGGAGGCGCTCCGCTACGCCTGAAAACCACGGCGGGTAGTATTCGTCTGCAATTCCTGGATTCCCAAGTGGCCTTGCGCGAGGCCTTAATTCGCGACCAACTCGCACGCCTCAATGAAGAGCTGGGTGATGCTCCGCAAAGCGCGACACAAGCGAAATTTGACGTCCCTTCGGGGAACGAAGCCGACAGCCATCCACTGGCACGTATGCCGGAAACTCCCGAACTTCCTCAGATTCCCCAAATCAGAGGCGACTGGCTGGACACCATGATGGACGCGCTGCAAGTCGCCGTGACTGGCGGGCTGCGCGAAGATCCCAAGGATTTTCAAAAGCGTCTGACTCGCTCGCCGCGTCCTTCGTATCCCACTCTGGCGCAAACTGCCGGTATTCAAGGACTGGTGAAGCTGCAGGTACGCGTTACAAAAGACGGCCACGTGGAAGTAGTGAAGGTCCTGGAGGGTGAGCCAGTCTTGGCGGATGCCGCCGTCTCGGCTGTGAAGCAGTGGCAAGCCCGGCCAGGCTCGGTCAATGGCAGGCCCGTGGAAGTGACTTCCACCGTGACCTTTAATTTTCAACTCCCCTGAGCGCTGATTTTTCGCGGCGGCCAGGAACGTTCGGATCGGGTTGCGGTACCCAAGCAGTCGTGCCCAGGTTGCCCAGGGTTGTTGCAGCATATTCCTTCGTGGAGGACACATCCATGTCGCAGCGCTATTTGCCGGGACTTTTGCGCGGTATCTTGATTGCGGTTTTGCTAGCGGCGGTCAACGCCCTGCCGGGTTTCGCGCTCAGCAAAAATTTCAGTGAAACCGTTCCGCTGCAGCCCGGAGGCTCCTTCGAATTGCAGAACGTCAACGGCACGGTGGAAGTGCAGGGCTGGGACCGCGACGAAATCGAAATCCGCGCGGTGAAAACCGCCAAAGAAAAAGAGTCTGACCTGGACCGCGTAAGTATCGACGTCACCGCGCAGCCCCGCGCTGTTTTTGTGGCCACCCGCTACCCGCAAAACGAGGGGGTGGAGGTTGCCGTTGAATATACCGTGCACGTTCCGCGCAACGCCCACGTGGAAAGGCTCGCCACCGTAAACGGCACACTGCGCATTTCCTCCCTCGAAAATGTCGGCGACTTGCGCACCGTGAACGGTAACATCGAAGTCTACGAAAGCGGTGGCCCAGTGGCTGTGCACGTCACCAATGGCAACGTGCACCTCGAGCTCAGCCATCTGCGTGAGCAGGACCCCACCTTCGCGGAAACCACCAACGGCTCCGTGCTCTTGGCCCTGCCCGCCAACACCCAAGCCGACCTCGAAGCTCGCTGCCTGAACGGCACGTTCTCTTCCGAGCTCCCGGTAACCGTGGAAAGCACCCAGCGTCCGCGCGAAGTCCGCGGCAAACTCGGCAAAGGCGGAGCTCCCATCAAATTGCGCACCGTCAATGGCGGAATACAAATCGCTATCCTGCGCTCAACGGTTTGAACTTTGCTGCGTCTAAAGCCTGTAGTGAGGAGGCTGCAAATGAACAAAAAGTTTTCCATAGCTGTTTCCGGCATCGCCGCGCTGGGCTTGGTCCTGGCCGCCTTGCCAAGCCATTCGTCCACGCCGGGGCTTCAGGATCCGCGACTTCAGGAACTTCGCGCGCAGGCTAACGAATTGCGCCAGGAAGTACGCGCTCCGCGTGCCGGTGATTTCGAGTTCTCCTTCGGCGATGGCAGTTGGCTGGGCGTCGAGACCGCCGAAGTCACCGGTGAAAAAGCCAAGGAACTGAGGTTGCCCGCGGAACGCGGCGTGGTGCTGGGAAAAATTATGGACGACAGTCCTGCGTCCAAAGCCGGCCTGAAAGAAAATGATGTGATCACCGAAGTCAATGGCCAGCGCGTCGAGGGCACCGCGCAGTTTCGCCGCATGATTCACGAAACCCCCGCGGGACGCACCGTGCAGCTCACCGTCTGGCGCGATGGCCGCGCCCAGCAAGTCTCCGCCACGCTCGGCAATGCCGACGGCCAGCATAACAATTGGTTCCGTGCCGCACCCGGCGCTTTTGCGTTCAATCTTCCAGAAGTCTCCGAGTTACCACCAATGCCGGATATCGAGTTCGATGGCAATATCCTAAGCATGAACGCCCACCCGCGTCTCGGGATCGACGCCGAAGACCTAAGCGGTCAACTTGGTTCCTTCTTCGGCGCGCCGGAGGGCGAGGGCATCCTGGTTCGCGCGGTCAGCAGCGGCTCCGTCGCGGAAAAGGCTGGCGTGAAAGCTGGCGACGTAATCGTTTCCCTGAACGGAGAACGCTTGCGATCTGTAGGAGACCTGCGCGCCAAGCTGGCCCCGCGCGACAGCGACAAATCCACCACCGTGAAGCTCGGCGTCATTCGCAATCGAGCCGAAATCTCTCTCAACGTGGAATTACCGCCCGTGCCTTCCAAACACCGGAAAACCACCCTGCACCAAACCAATATCTGATCGCCCCAATCTCTTGCGCAGACAAAAAAGGCCCGGACTTTTGCCCGGGCCTTTCCGTTTAAGAAGACTAGCGTGCTTCTAAACCGCTGGCGAAGCCGCCGCGTTTTCCGCTGGCAACAATTCCAGCAGCCCATTCTCCACCAACGTCAGCAACAGCTCGTGCAGATGCGTATGCAGCAACTCCGGAGCCACTTCGTATTCGTTGAGCAGCTCCTGATACGCCGCTTCGATGCTCGGCGCCGTGGTCGCCAGCCGCCACATGCGCGTGCCCGTCTCATCCAGGCCAAAATATCTTTCTGATGCCAGGTTCAGCAGCACGGCCTCGTTGTCCATAAACCGCACCAACACATGCGCGGGCACGCTGGCACGATTCGCAAACGTCAACATGGCGATTTCCTGAGGGTTACCCTGTAATGATCTTTAACTCGACTATTCTAGCGGTAAGACGCGCAGCTTGGCCACACCTTCCATCGTTCCCGAAGGCGCATTGTTTTCCCCGCGCGGAAACGCTATAAATCCTTCGTGCCCGAACCGGCCGTCAGTATCGAACACCTCGAAAAATATTTTCCCCCGGCGCGCAGCGGCTGGCGCGCCTTCCTGCAGCCCTTTGAATCCGCCACCTCCCTGGCTCTCGCGGGAGTCTCCTTGCAAGTTCGCGATGGCGAATCCGTGGCCCTGCTGGGCGCCAACGGCGCAGGCAAATCCACGCTGCTGAAAATCCTCGCCACCCTCCTGCTTCCCACCAAGGGCCACGCGCGCATCGCCGGCCATGACACCGCAAAAGCCCCCCGCGCCGTCCGCCGCCAGCTGGGCTATCACGCCGGCACAGACCACGGTTTTTACCCGCGCCTGAGCGGCCGGCAAAATCTTCTCTTCTTCGGCCGCTTGAATCACCTCCCGACTTCCGCCGCCACGCGGCGCATCGAATCTCTCGCGCAACAATTTCATCTGGAAGAATCTCTCGGCCGCCAGGTCCGCACCCTCTCCACCGGCACCGTCCAGCGCCTCAGCCTCGCCCGTGCCTTGCTGCACCAGCCGCGCGTCCTGCTGCTCGACGAGCCTACGCGCAGCCTCGACGCCATCGCCGCCGCCGAATTCCGACGCTTCCTCAAGGCCGAAATTCTCCAGCACGGCCACACTTCCTTGCTCTTC
>Ga0209040_10001796_pt1 | contig 16957 bp, 15 predicted proteins | sample BogFormECP12_OM3_FD_188240 | JGI IMG/M metagenome (GOLD analysis project Ga0209040, IMG submission 188240) | Bog forest soil microbial communities from Calvert Island, British Columbia, Canada - ECP12_OM3 (SPAdes) (version 2) | ecosystem: Environmental > Aquatic > Freshwater > Wetlands > Bog ...
CATTTGCAGGAGCGGACCATGGCCAATGTCGTGACCATCGAGGCCGAGGCACGCGCGCGAGCCGGTAAGGGGGCGGCGCGGGCGACCCGGCGTGAGGGCAAGGTGCCCGGCGTCATCTACGGAGCGAAGCAGGCGCCCAGTCTGATCGCGCTGGATCCCCGCGCGGTGCTGCGCGAACTGCACCGGCCGGGTTGGCAATCGCGCCTCTACGAGATCAGGGTCAACGGCGATGCCACCCAGGCGCTGATCCGCGATGTGCAGTTTCATCCCGTCAGCGACGCGCCGGAGCACGTCGATTTCCAACGCCTGGCGCCCGGCGAACGCATCCGCGTGTCGGTGCCGGTGCATTTCGACAATGACGGGCTAAGCCCCGGCCTCAAGCGCGGCGGCGTGCTTAACGTGATCCGGCACACTGTGGAGGTCTATACTCAGCCGGAGCATATCCCGGAGCAGTTCACTGCCGACCTCGCCAATCTCGACTTCAACGACGCGGTCCGCTGGGAGGACCTGAAGGGCACCGAGAACACCCGCTCGGTGATCGACCGCAACTTCGTCGTCGCCACCGTGGCGCCACCGACCAAGCAGACCGAGGTCTTGGCGGAACCGGCAGCGGCGGCCGTTGCTGCTCCGGCGGCGGCGCCGGCCGCGGCAGCCGCTCCGGCACGTGGTGCGGCGGCACGCGGTGGAGCGGACCGCCAGAGGCGTTGACGTGTCATGCTGCTCTGGGTCGGCCTCGGCAATCCGGAGCCGGGGATGGCCCGGAACCGACATAATATCGGCTTCATGGCGATCGACACGATTGCTATCCGCCATGGCTTTGCGCCGTGGCGGCAGCGTTTCAAGGGGCTGGTGAGCGAGGGCAGCGTCGCCGGGGAGAAGATCCTGGCGCTGAAGCCGCAGACCTACATGAACGAGTCGGGGGCGTCCGTGCAGCAGGCGGCCGCGTTCTACAAGCTGCCGACCGAGGCGATCACCGCGTTTCACGACGAGCTGGACCTGGTGCCGGGCAAGGTGCGGGTGAAGCGCAGCGGCGGTGCCGCGGGGCATAACGGGCTGCGCAGCATGGACCGCATCCTGGGCACGCAGGACTACTGGCGGGTGCGGCTCGGCATCGGTCATCCCGGACAGAAGGAGCGCGTGCTGGGCCACGTGCTGGGCGATTTCGTGAAGGAGGATCGCGACTGGCTGCTGCCGCTGCTCGACGCTGTGGCGGACGCGGCGCCGCTGCTGGTGCAGGGCAGGCCCGAGGAGTTCATGACCAAGGTCGCGCTGCTGGCGCGGGAAACGAAGTAGAAGAAATTGAAACCACGGATGCACACGGATAAACACGGATGCTCTTAGTACCGCGCCACCACACCACCTATCCGTGTGCATCCGTGTTTATCCGTGGTTTCAACTGGAAAATCAGATGGGTTTCAACTGCGGCATCGTAGGGTTGCCAAATGTCGGCAAGTCGACGCTGTTCAATGCGCTGACCGCGACCGCGGCGGCGCAGGCGGCGAACTATCCGTTCTGCACCATCGAGCCGAATGTCGGCCGCGTGGCGGTGCCGGATGCGCGGCTGACCACGCTGGCGGCGATCGGCAAGTCGGCGAAGATCGTGCCCACGTCGCTGGAGTTCGTCGATATCGCCGGCCTGGTGCGCGGCGCGAGCAAGGGCGAGGGGCTGGGCAATCAGTTCCTCGCCCATATCCGCGAGGTGGACGCGATCATCCACGTGCTGCGCTGCTTCGAGGATCCCGATGTCGCGCATGTCGAGGGCCCCATCGATCCGATCCGCGACGCGGAGGTGGTGGAAACCGAGCTGATGCTTGCCGATCTCGACAGTCTGGAGAAGCGGTTGACGGCGGCACAGAAGCGCGCGCGCGGCGGCGACAAGGAGGCGGTCGCCGGCGTCGCGCTGATGGAGCCGCTGGTGGCCGCGCTGCGCGAGGGGCGGCCGGTTCGGTCGGTCGTCGAGGCGGAACAGGCAGAGGCGGTGAAGCGGCTGCAACTGCTGACGTCAAAGCCGGTGCTGTATCTGTGCAATGTCGAGGAAACCGCGGCGGCGACGGGCAATGCGTTCTCCGCGTTGGTGGAGGCACGCGCACGCACGGTGGGTGCACGGGTGGTCGTGGTTTCCGCCGCCATCGAGGCTGAGGTGGCGCAGTTGCCGGAAGCCGATCGCGGCGAGTTCCTCGAAGGCCTTGGATTGCACGATAGCGGCCTCGACCGTGTGATCCGGGCCGGCTACGACCTGCTGGGGCTGATCACATTCTTCACCGTCGGACCCAAGGAGGCGCACGCCTGGACGATCGTACGCGGCACCAAGGCGCCTCAGGCCGCTGGCACGATCCATCGTGACTTCGAGCGAGGCTTCATCGCCTGCGAGACGATCGGCTATGACGACTACGTCGCCTGCAATGGCGAGGCCGGCGCCAAGGACACCGGGAAGATGCGCGTCGAGGGCAAGGAGTACGTCGTGAAGGACGGCGACGTGCTGCTGTTCCGCTTCAACGTGTGATCACGCTTCACTCCAGCTTTGCGTCGAGCGTGATCTCCGCGTTCAGCACCTTCGAGACCGGACAATTGGACTTCGCGCCTGCCGCCAGCTCCTGAAACTTCGCGGCATCGATGCCCGGCACACGGGCGCGCAACACCAGATGCACTGCGGCGATCTTCCACCCGGCACCTTCCTGTTCCATGGTCAGCGTCGCATCGGTGTGCAGGCTCTCGGGCGGATGGCCCGCGCCGCTGAGCTGAAACGCGGTCGCCATGCTGAAGCAGCCGGCGTGCGCCGCGGCGATCAGCTCCTCGGGGTTGGTGCCCTTGCCGTCGCCGAAACGCGCGGTGAATGAATACGGTGTGTCTTTCAGCGTCGCGCTTTGGGTGGTGAGGCTGCCTTTGCCGTCCTTGCCGCTGCCTTGCCATTCGGCGCTGGCGTGCCGCTTGATTGCCATCTCGGACCTCCTGCTGACAGAGGCCCTGCATGTGTGGTGCAGGCGCACAATAGTGTAGCACGAATTTGCCTGTCGGCTGGTTGCGGCGGATAGTTCACGCAAATGTTGCCAAAAGGGGAGTCCGATGCCGTACGAGACCATCGAGGTGAAGCCGGCCACCGCGGCGATCGGCGCGGAGGTTTCCGGCGTCGATCTGGGGAGGCCGCTGGGCAACCAGCAGTTCCAGGAGGTGCATGACGCGCTGATGGCGCATCAGGTGATTTTTTTCCGCGACCAGAAGCTGACCCTCGATCAGCACAAGGCGTTCGGCCGGTTGTTCGGCGAGCTGCACATCCATCCGAACACGCCGGGCCCGGAAGGCCACGCGGAAATCCTCCCGGTCCATGCGGACGCCAACTCCAAGCGGATCGCCGGCGAGCGCTGGCACTCCGACGTGTCGTGCGATCCGGAACCGCCGATGGGTTCGATCCTGAACCTCAAGATCGTGCCGCCGGTGGGCGGCGATACGATCTTCGCCAGCATGTACGCGGCGTACGACGCGCTGTCGCAGCCGATGCAGAAGTTCCTGTCCGGCCTGACCGCGATCCACGACGGCTCGATGAACTACTCGCGCACCAACCGGCTGATCGGCGCCGAAGGGCCGAAGACGTTCCCGCGCGCCGAGCATCCGGTGATCCGCACGCATCCGGTGACGGGACGGCAGGCGATCTTCGTCAATCCGGTGTTCACCCATTCGATCAAGGACGTGCCGGAGGCGGAGAGCAAGGCGATCCTCGACTTCCTGTACGAACATTGCGGCAGGCCGCACTGGCAGGTGCGGTTCCGCTGGCAGCCGGACTCGGTGGCGTTCTGGGACAATCGCTGCGTGCAGCACATCGCGATGTGGGATTACTTCCCGCAGGTGCGCTCGGGCTACCGCGTCACAGTGAAGGGCGACAAGCCGTTCCATCGTGCGCATTGATCCGGCGGAGGTTGCGCGCCTGATCAATGCGGGTCAGGTGCCGCCGCCGGCGTGGATCCCGCATATCACCGAACTTCGCCTCGAGCGCAGCTACCTCTCCGACCTGACGCCGCTCGGCGCGCTGACCGAGCTGCGTCAGTTGCACCTGACCCGCTCCCGCATCAGCGACATCGCGTCCCTGTCACCACTGGTGCATATACAGAGGCTGCACCTCTCGTTCACCGCGGTCAGCGACCTGGCACCGCTCAGCCGCATGCGCGAACTGGAAGCCTGCTTCCTGACCGGCACGCTGGTGGCCGACCTCGCGCCGCTAACGGGACTGACCAGCCTTGAACGGATCGATCTGGGCGACACACAGATCATCGACGTGTCGCCGTTGTCGGGCCTGCGGAACCTGCGCTGCCTCGACCTCTCCAACACCAGCATTCGCGACATCATGCCGCTCGCGGCGCTGACGGCGCTGGAATACCTCGATCTGACTAACACCAACGTGACCGACCTGAGGCCGCTCGCCGCGCTGACCGGCTTGCGGCGCGTCGATGTGCGCGGCGTATCAGCCGATACCGCCGCTCTCGCTCGCTTGCCTCACTGCAAGGTGGTCACTGTCACAACGCCGCCACGCCGACGGCAGCGCTAGGCAGTGGGTCGACTTGAATTCCTGGAAGGGTGGTTTTCTGCCGATCCGCTTTATGGGCACCCTGCTGGGAAACCAGACACTCACCCCACGGTATGGCTTTGGCCGTTGGCGCAACGGCAACTTAATGGTTCGTGGCGCCACGGAGTGGGTTCTTGTCCGCGGTATCCAGAGGCGATTGGTCACTTGCCCGTTGTCGCGGCGGCGGTGCGGGCTCGTGCCATGCATGACGGCGAAGACGCCGTGCGCCGTGTGACCAGGTCACGCGGCGAGACATAGTTCCGACGGGCCATAGTGCATGTACAGCAAGCCCAGCATGTTCTTTTTCCGCTCCGCCAGCTTGCGCCTCGCTTGCAGCACCGCCACGCCCACAGGCAACTCCTGGAAGACGAGAGCCGAGTAGAACATCTCGACGAAGGCCCTGGCGAACTGATCGGGAATCATGATCTGAGGGCCGATCAGGCCACGGTTGCGGTTGAGCAGAAAGAATTGCACGAACGATCCAAGCTGCCGCGGATCGACCGCTGTCGCGCCGCACGCGTTCAGAAACACGAGCGGCATGTCGCAGTCGACCAACTCCCGGTTCTCGGACCTTTCGACCAGCTTCAGGCGCAGGCTGCTGAGCGGCATGCTCAGCTTTGCCCCATCGGGCCCCTGCAGGGTGAAGCGATGGCTCACGGCCTCGCCGAAGGTGTCGCAGTGACAGGCAAAGTGATGAATCTGGTCTGGCGCGTCGCGCGCCTCGCCATTCAGTCGAGCCCGGGGATCGAAAATCTGCCTGAGCAGAGTGTCCGCGAAAGCCTGCGGCGTAAGGGGGGCGACCGGCCAAGGGCCGTCGACATCGAACGCCGGACGTCGACAAAAATACTCCATCTCGGCCGGTGCATTCTTGAGCGAGAGGTTTTGAAAAAGCTTGATCGGCACGCCGGCCGGCCGTCGCACGATCATTCCGCCGTGAAATATGTTGGCGCAGTCTCGGCGGACGATCGTGGTGAAGCCCAGGAAGCCGTCGAGCGCCTCAGCCAGCCGGCTTTCGTTCCCGGCGACCGAGGGCGGCGGCCTGCGGGCTCTGAACGGGATCAGTTCGAAGGGAATGGCGTGGGCGATCGGGTCGTTGTCGGCCGTCGTGACATGCACCCAGGGAATCCGCCCGTCGCTGCCCGCGGCGTCCAGGCTTTCCTGGACCAACTCCCGGACTTCAGCGGCGTATTCGAGGACATCGGTCCCCAAAAGCCCATTATATACCAGCTTGCCCGCCTCATACAGTTTCAGCAGGGCTTGGTCGGCCTGGACCAGCGAGAGATCCAATGCGCCACCGCCGATAGCCTTAACTTCCTCAAGCATCGTTCTCAGGCTCGCCTGTTCGAAGATCGCCTGCTCGAACGTCGTCTTCGAGCCCACGCCAACCGTGCGGTTGCCAACACCCTGAAAGACAAACGCCTTTTCACTGTCCTTGGGGCGAATGCGAATGGTGACGGCTGGCTCGATGTCAGACATTGGTTGGCGCGATGCTGACCTTCACCGGAACGGTGAGGACGATCCGTCGGCCTTGGGCGATCTCCACATAGATGTCGCGCTCTTCTGGCTTTGCTGCCCGCAGCAACGGAACGCGGAAGTCAAAGCCGCACTCCGCGGTCGCCGCCGACAAGGAGGCGGTGATCGCGCTGCGCTCCGGCGAGAAGCGCATCTCGATCCCGTCCGGCCGAAATTCAAACTCGATGCGGGGTCGATCATCCCCTTCCGTGATGCGTACTTCCTGAACAATACCGCCCGGAGCAGGATCCGACGGCTTAACATTCTCCGGCACCAGTCTCACAAACAGGCGATAGGGCAGACCAGGACGAAGCTGCGGCCTTTCGCCGCCCAGGATGGCGCCCTGCGCGTCGACCAGCCAGATCTGCGCTGCCCCGCAATACTGAACCAGCCTTTGCGAGGCGAGGCCCGCCCGGTCGCCGGCGGCGACCTTCACGCTGTCCGGATCCAGCAGCGCCGCGAACTGCGGATCGCCGGAAAAAACCACGAGATCGTCGTCACCACCCAGTCGCACCGCGTTCCGGTCCCAAAGCGCACGCAACGTTGTGCGCCATTTCGTGGCATCGAGATCCAGCGCCTGTTTGACGCTGAACAGGGCCCGCTCCCTCACCGGGTCCAACTCGGCAACGTTGGCTCCGGGCTCCAAAAGATGCCGGTATTTCTGCCCATAGGCACAAGCGAGATAGGCCCAGACCGACGAGTCCCGTACGCGGGGAACCAGTTCCTCGCCGATCCGGATGACCTTCTCGAAGCCGGCGGGTGGTGGGTCGTAGAGCGAAACAAACATCTGGTTTACTGCCGCCTGAGCCGAGGGCAATTCGAGCGACGACGGCTCTGACGACTCCGATGACGACGGTTCTGACGATTCCGCTGACGCCGCCGCTACCGGCGGAGGCAGCTTCGGCCCCTTGCTCACGCCCAGATGACCCAGTGTGATGATTCTGCCAAGCGTGGACATGCCGGCTGTCATGGCGGATTCCGTCGCACTGGGGGCCTGAGCCGGAGCACTGGATACGTCGAGACGCCGCAGAGCGATGGACCGCTCGATAGTTATTTGTGGGTCGGGGTCGACCTTGAGCAGATCGTCATAGACGCGAACCGCCGCCTTCAGGTCGCCGCTGCCGGCCACCATCTGTGCTTTCGCCCACTGCCGGCGTTCATGGCCGCGATGAAGCTGGGAAACCGGCACTCGGCTGAAACTCTCCACCGCGTTCAGCTCATCAAGGCTCAAATTGGTCCGCTGCGCGCCTTCCGGCCTGATCGGCACCTGCTGCAGCGCTTCCAGCGCCGTGATCACGAAGGGCGCACGATCCAGGATGGTGATGAACTGCAACCGCGAGAGCAGGTAGCCCCCGATGAAACCCATCATTGCGAAATACAGGGTAACCAGCAGACCCATCCGCGCGCCCCAGCTCGAATGGTCGCCGATCGCCGCGAAGTCCTGGAGCTGGTTCACGATGTCGGGCAGGCGGTTGACAGACACTAGGGCGGCGCCCACCAGTCCTTTCGTCAGCCAATCGGAAATCTGTTCCAGGTTGGTGAGCGACTGGGCCGTGCTGTCCGCGCGCTGCGCATCCGCACGCGCTCGTGGCACAGCAAAGAGAAATCCGACGAGCGCCGCACAGGTCAAGGCCATTCCTGCCAGCAGGGCAGCCTGCCCGAGCGCTGCCGCCCTGCCGACCTCCGTGCCGAGCTGACCACCGCTGAACGCCACGGCGAGCCCGGTTGCTATCGCTCCGGTCATAATGCCCAACACGACGAACCCCTGCATGAGCCGCAGGTTGTAGTACTCCGCGCCGCGTCGTGCCGAGAGCAGATACTCGGACATCTGCTACTGGCGACCGTTCAGCACGAGGAAGCAATCCGCCGCGGGCGTTATACTGGCCGCTCCAGTGACGACGACACGATAAACGCCCTCGTCGAGTTTCACCTCGCCAAGCAGTTCCCCATCGCCCCGGTCACGCAACGTGATCCGGTCCAGCCGCACGTTGTCCTCGCCCGCCGTTTGGTTGGCGTCGTAGAGGTCCAATTCTAATGTATAAACCGCCGGCTCCGTTTTGGCTCGCAGGGTCACCGGCGCATTTGCTTCATACGCATCAGCAATATCGAGGGCAACCTTGAATTCGGCGCGGTAGGCGGCAACCTCCAGGTCTAGCCCCTGGATTACCGCCGTCACATGGTCGAGAACCGCATCGTCGTTCTGTAGCGATCCATGCAGTTGGTCGGCAAACATTCCGGCAGTACTATTCTCGAGGTGAAGCGGCGTCGCTGAGACGTGCGGCACCGTGCCATCGCCGTCCTCATTCTTCCCATTTCGCGTTTGCAGAAGGGTCAAGGTTGGACCGTCCAGCACGGCAGAGAGCATGGTAGGCTGGAAGGTTCCGGTCACCGGAAACCATCGTGGCGCTTCCGCCGCGTAGTCGGCCAGAGCCTCACTGTCTCGATGCCACCGTTCCAGATCATCATAGAATCGCAGCGCCGCCGCCGCCCGCTCGGCGTCAACATGAGGCAGCCCTGTGGTCTCTCCGACACGGAGCAGTTTGCCGTCGCCCCGGTCGAGGCAGGGATATCGAGGCAACAGCTGATAGACCCCCGTGAACGAACGCAGGGTGTCGCTAAGGTCTAACGTCAGGGGACCGGCCCCTTTTGTGTAGCCGTTAGCCAGATAGCCTAAGGCGTTCAGCGAGCCTCTGTGCGGGGTGCCAAGCGTGATGAGAGCGCGCGTGTCGCGCCACCCCTGATCGGGTCCATCCATAAAGCCGCGCGCCACGAGTCCGCCCATGGAATGGGCTACGAACACCAGCTTAGCGCCTGTCGCCCCCGACCGATCTCGCCATGCTGTCAGCTTCTCTCGCGCAAACCGGCCCAGTTTCCGCGATGCCACTCGATTATCCCGACGCCAGTCATAGGGGAATTCGAAAAAGTTCTGCCCAAGTTTTAGGTCGAGCTTGCTAAGCAGGTGCTTGCGGACCTTAGTGTAGCCGTCAATCTTCCACAGTCCTGGTATCACGTGCAAATCTGGAATCAACGACGTTGCCTCGACACCGTCGATATCGTCCTCATTCGGATCGTCCCCGTGTGCGAGCGCAAGTGAACGGATGCTGTCGCCGCCACTCTTAATCGCACGCCAAATCCCGGCAAGATCGACGCCCCAGACGATACTGCCATCTTTGCTGAGCGTGCTGCCGCTGATTCCAGGCAGCAAGATAATCACGTCCGAGACCGCCATGTTCCGCCCCTTTTCAGTGGTTGCCCGTTAAAGCAGACTAGATAATAGCATCAGTCTAGCGTAAGTGTGAGACATCTTTGTGCGCTTGGCAACGGCCCCGGCAATGGGCCGCGCGTCTAGCGAGGGAAGCAGGCTGTCGTTTATGTCGGTGAGCAAACATTCGCTATGATCGCTCGTCGCTTGCAACAACGCTTGGATCGCAGCCGCCGTAATCAAGCCGACGGCTTGCAGTAGGAACTTTAGTTGTCGGCGGGCACGTACTCTCGAGATGGCGCGAACCTACCGGCACGCGGCCTCCCTAAATGTCTGCATGCGAGATCGACCGATTGGGTCACCTACGTCTGGGTTGGGTCGAAACGCGACATGCAAACTGCCCGCGACCCAGCGCCGACACATGTTGCTCCACACCAGATCCCAGAAATGGCACCGCTTCTATCATGACGGGGCCGTCCCCGCCCCCTCGCGCCCTGCGCTGGTGCGTCCCCGCCGCCACGCCTCGGTAAAACTTCCCATTTCTGAAAATATTCCTTGCCTACCCCCGCCCCTCCGCCGTAAAACCGCCCCCGCAATGGAACGCACCGCGCCCGCCTCCTCCGTCGCCGCCCCGCCCGATCCCGCACAGGATCCCCCCGCCACCCCTCTGCCCAACAACATCGAGGTCCTCCTCCACGTTGCCCGTTACCTGCTCGGCTACGGCCGCCACCTCATCGACACCATCCGCCAGCGCGCCGCCGCCCCCAACTTCAACGCCATCGCCGCCTGCTTCGGCACATCCAACCTCACCACCATCCTCGCCCACCTCAACCGAGGCATCCTGCGCTGCATCGCGCTCGAGCGTGTCCTCCTCGCCCGCGCCGCCACCGGCCAGGACATCCCCTACATCGAGCGCCGCACCCGCGCGCCTGAACCCGAACCCGCCCCGGCAGGCGCCGAGCCGCAGCAAACAGCCGCCGCCCCCCTCCCCACCCGCAGGCGCACCTTCCGCGCCTCCCGCCCCGCCGGCTGGAACGACCCCGAACTCTTCATGCCCACGGCGGAGGATCTCGAGCGCCAGATCCGCCGCCAACCCATCGGCCGCGTCTTCCTCGATATCAGCCTCGATCTCGCCGTCGTCCCAGGCTTCTGTCACGGCGCCTTCTGGAACGCGCTGTTCGAGATCATGACTTATTTCGGCAGCGGCGTGCACAGGCTGATGCAGCAGAAAAGCCGCCGCCAGGAGGCATTCGCCAAGGAGCAGGACCGCATCCGCGGCGCCAACTGGGACTGGGTCAACATGAGCCGGGACAGGCTCCGTCAGGTCCTCGGCTTCTTCATCGGCGAGCCACCGGTCAATCCGCTCGACCCCGCCGCCGCCATCGCCACCGGCCCACCCTGACCCACCAGGACGCGACTACCCAACGCCGAACATGTCCACCGGCAAAGGCCGGTGGGCCGATCGTGCACGTCTATCCTACCGCCGCCCGATGAGTCGCCCTCACCGGCCGCTGGTATCAGCTCAGCGCCACGCCCATAGCGCCCGCAAACCGCTGCGCAGCCTCGAACGGATCGCCGTACTTGCGATGCGCGGCGCAATGCTGCGCGCAGGCGAGCAGCAGCCGGTCGCGCCTCCCACTCCGGTTCTTGGCAAAATCCTCCAGCATGTTCTGCGGAATTTCCTGGTTGTGCGGATCGTTGCCCAGCTTGCACGCCGCCAGCGCGAGCGTCCGCACCAGCGGCGCGCGGTCGGCGACGTTGTCGCAATACGACTGCACCCAGGACAGACTCTCCGGGCCGTGCAGCGAGCAGATCGCGGCGTCAATCCGTCGCAACAGCTCACCGGCGGTGAACGTGCGCGCGCAGGCGGGCGCGTGGATCGGTGCCGGCGTGAATGCGTTCGACAGCTTCTGGTGCCACGCGGTCATGTTGACGAACTCGGCCGCCACATACAGCAGCCGCAGCCGGCGCGGATGGTCGAAGCTGTCGTAGAACCAGCCGAGCGCGTTGGTGTACTCGTAGCAGTGCATCGGCATCGAGAAGTTGTTCACGCCATGCGTTGCCAGCACGATCTCCGCCGCCGCGAGCTGGATCACATCGACGATGCGGCGCGGATCCCTGCCGGCCTTCAGCATCGACGTGATGGCGTCGAGATTGGCCGGCGAATGCTCGTGCAGCAGCGCGCGCAGCAACGCGAATTCGTCCTCCGCCGTCAGCGGGGCGGTGTTGCGCAGCATCGCCAGCTCCGCCTCGGACACGCCGCCATACGGCACGGCGTGCAGCGCGACGCCTTCGATCTCCTCTTTCACCGTGTTGCACGCCATCTCGTACAGCGAGTGCCAGCGCGGACCCACGGCAATATCGAGCGCACCGGCATAGATCACGTTGTGCGCGTTGTCCCAGCGCAGCGCGTTGCCCAGCTCCACCGTCGATCGCGCGCGATACGCCTTGTGTCCTGTCGTGTAGGAGCGGTTGCGGTACATCCTGTCCTGCACGTCGATCAGCCCGGCAAACACCATTTCCGCCAACACCCGCTTGCGGTTCGCCTTGTCCTCCATCATGCCGAGGAAGCCACGATACGCGTCCAGCACCTCGCCCCGCTGCACCATGGTCAGCCAGTCGCCCAGCCGCTCATGCAGCGGTGCGTCGGAGCGCAGCGGCTGCTGGTCAGCCCAGTACACCACTGGGGTGGGCGGATTTTCGATCCTGCCGGTGAAGCCGCGCGTATAGTGGCCCGGCGCCTGGTTGATCTTCTGGTTCCAGATGTCGAGGCCGGTCGGGATGTACCAGATGGTCTGCGCCATCGGCAGCATCGCCAGATCGGCCGGCAGCAGCTTCGTCAGATGCAGCGTGGCGCGCGCCGACAGCAAGCAGTGATCGTTGTTGACGAAATTCGGATAGCCATCGTCGATCCGCTCGTGGTACGGCACGTGGGTATAGGGTGCATGGATGCGGACGCCCTCGGCGATGATCTCGTTCAGCGGCCGGCCGGCACGCACGACGTCGTAAAACACCTCGCTGGCCCCGACCTGGTCGCGCGCCATGATGCGCTCCTCCAGCCGGGAATAGAGCCGCGCCGTATCGCGACCCGTTGCGGTGTTCGCGTGCATGTCCATACCGATCTCCCCAGGGGTGCTGTGCAGGACTGCGACAGCTAGGGCATCGGCGCGGCGGCGACTTTGATCCAGATCAAATGGTCAGCACTGCTGCCTCACCGATGCGCAATCGACACCGGCTCCCCCACCGGACCGGCGGTGAGGAAGCCCAGCGTTTCGCCCTCCAGCACCAGGCACGTCATCTTGCCGCCGAACACCGCGCCGGTGTCGATGGCGATCCGGTTGTGCCGCACCGCCGGCTGCTTCACCGGGCTATGGCCGTGCACTACCACCGCGCCGAACGACATCTCGGAATAGAGGAACGGTTGGCGCATGCGCAGCAGGTCCTCGCGTGCCTGCTGCTCCAACGGCACGCCCGGACGCACACCGCCGTGCACGAACAGGTAGCCGCCTTCGCGATGGGTCAACGTGAGGCCGCGCAGGAACGCCATGTGCTCGGTCGGCACGCCCTCCGGCCAGCTTTCGCGCGGCGAATCCGGGTCGATGCCATAACTTTCCAACGCTGGGCGGCCACCGGTGAACAGCCAGTCGGTCGCCGCCGGCCGGTCGCCGGACAACGCATGCAGCATCGTGTCGTCATGGTTGCCGAGCAGGTTCACCACCGGCACATCGTCGATCGGCGATCCAGCGATCAGCCGCCGCAGCACGCCGGCAGTGTCCGCGCCGCGATCGACGTAGTCGCCGATATGCAGCAGCAGCGGTGCATCGATCGGCCGCCGCGCCAGGTCCTCGGCGATGATCTCATGCAGGTTGCCAAGCTGCTCGTCGCAGCCGTGAATGTCGCCGATGGCGTAAATGCGTCGCCCTCCGGGCAGGATCGCGGGCGCACGGGACAGTGTGATCATCGCGGTACGGTCGGTGTCCTTTCAGCGACGGGTGTGGTGTGGCGCTCGACGGCGGGTACGCTCGTACACGATCATGCTGTCGAAGAAGGTGATCGCCTTCGTCGTGCGGCAGAACTCCGAGGCGGCGTTCGCCAGGGTCTCATTCTGATCGCTGCCTAACACCTGAAAATTTTCCGCCTTGCCGGTCCACTCCATCAACTGCGCGCAGCGGGCGAAGGAGAATTGCAGGAAACTTTGCTGGTCCTGCCGGTCCATGAACCGCCCGCGCCACAGCGACGTGTGCGTGTCCTCCACAAAGTACAGGCCGTTGTCGCTGAGCGCCGGATACAGCTCCTCGAACGCCGTGATCTGCTGGTTCGCCGAGTGCCCGCCGTCGTCGATCACCACGTCCGGCCGGCCGATCTCCCGCACCACCGAGCGGAGGAAGCTGCGGTCCTGCTGGTCGCCGATGAACACCTTGGTGACGATGTCCTCCTGCAGCCTCGCGTCGGGGTTGATGTCGATGCCATAGATGCGTGTTGCCGGCCCGAAATAGTCGCGCCACATCTCGACCGAGCCGCCGAGCTGCACGCCGATTTCCAGTACGACCGGGTTGGTGCGGCGGATCGGCGACAGGAAGCGCTCATAGACCTCGAAATAGTGGTCCCACTTGTGCATCACCCTGGTGTTGCGATGTTGGGCATGAAACGAATAGAGGTCGTTCATCGGCATTCCCTCGGCGCGCCGCGAGCGCTATCGCATCAAAGGGCGAGCAATGGCAACACCACGCGGCTTGGCCGGCCGGCGTCGACGAACACCGTGTTCACCGCTACGCGCCTGCGCCGCGCCATGCCCTCCGGCTCGCCGGTGTTCGGGTTGACATCGAACTTCGGGAAATTGCTCGACGAGATGTCCAGCCGAATGCGATGGCCTGGCAGGAACAAATTTCCAGTCGGGAACAGCGTGATGCGGATCTTCACCACTTCGCCCGGCTGACGCAGGCGGGGATGCGCCGGATCCTCGGCATAGCGCAGCCGCAGAATCCCGTCGGTGAGGATCATCGCATAGCCCTTGGGATAGTCGGCCGAGGGCGGATGCACGTCGATCAGCTTGGCAGTGAAGTCGGTATCGGGGCCGTCCGTCGCCACGAACAGCTCGGCCTCGATGGGGCCCACCACCTGAAGCGGTGCAGCGAGCGGCGGCGTCTGGAACACCAGCACGTCACGGCGGGAGGCCAGCGGCAAGTAGGGCGGTGTGCAGCCGAAGAACTCCGGGCCTTCCGTCTGGTCCCACGCTCCGGCATACGCCACAGGATCGAGGCTGCTCATCGCGCCGCCGATCGTCGGCACGGGATGTGACGGATCGAAATCGTACGACAGCGGCGTGGCGTCCGGGGTAGGTAGCGCCCGATCGAGGCGACCATCACCATGCAGATGGAACGCGGCGAACTCCACACCGGGCGGCGGCCAGTCCGCGGCGGTGATCCAGCGCCCGCCATGTTCCAGTTTGCCGGCCGCGTTGCGACGCCCGCTGCCGCCCCCCATGACAAAGATGCGCACTGCGGGTTCGTCAAGCCGCGCGCCCTTCACCACGTGATCGAAGCAGCGCAGGCGATACGCGCGCCAGTCGCCAGCCCAGGAATCCAGCGCCGCGTCGGGGCCGAACTCGACATCGCCGAAGCAGGTGTCGCTGCGGTCGCCATGCGTCCACGGCCCCAGGATCAGCCGCTGCGGCCCGCGGCCGGCGCGCTTCAGGCCCGCGTAGTTGCTGGTCGCGGTCAGCGGATACGGATCCCACCACGACGACATGTGCACGCATTCGGCACGGCTGTAGCGTTCGTGCCAGTGCTCGGTGCAGATGCCAAGCTGCTGCCAGAAGTCGTCGAACGCGCCGTGCGTCCACTGGTCGAACAGATAGGCCTCGTAGTCGGGATGATGGCGGAGCGGCGAGTGCCCCGGCTTCCACGGCATGCGGGTGAACCACTCGCGAATGTCCTCGCCCGCCAGCGCCGCACGCAGCACGGGATCGGCCTGCGCCTCCGGTGACACCAGCGCGTTCTTGAACGCCCAGGTTGCCTGCTTCAGCTCGAACGCGCCGGACTGACGGATGCCCGACCGCCACGCGTTGACGAAGCCGCCGCAGTCGAGCACCTGTGCGACCAGGCCGGGCGGATCGAGGCAGCCCAGCGCCGCTTGTGTATGCGCTGCATAGGACAGGCCCATGGTGCAGATACGCCCGTCGCACCAGGGCTGGTCGCGCAGCCAGGTGCAGGTGTCGAAACCGTCCTCGCCGTCGGACAGGTATTTGACGAACCGGCCTTCCGAGCCGTAGCGGCCGCGCGTGTCCTGATACACGACCGCGTAGCCGTGCGCGGTGAAGTATGCGGCGATCTCGGCCCGCGACGCAGGCGTGCGGTTGGCAGCGGTGATCTCGCTGCGGCTGGTCTCGGCGCGGCCGTACGGTGTGCGCTCCATGATCACCGGGAACGGGCCGGCGCCGTCGGGGAGGTGTGCGTCGGTGGCGAGGCGGATGCCGTCGCGCATCGCGACCATGTGGGTGGAGATGGACATCGGGGTGCTCCCTCGCGGGCCGGGTTGACGATCGCGATCGGCATCGTGACAAGTTTGAACCCGCGTGCACTGGATTGTGCAAGTCCATGAGCCTGGAGTGAATGCTTGCGGATGGACGACCTTCCCGGTTGTCTGTCGGCGAAATACCGATTAAGCCGTTGCTGGCTGAGTAAGCTGAGGATCGATCGCATACGCTTTGGACCCGATTCTGAACAGTTGAATACGGAGGAGACATGTCTGTGGCCAATCCGATCAAACGCCCCTTTATCGTCGGATCGATGCTGTCGCCCCTGATCTTGACGGGGTGTGTTGTCTGGAAAAGCGACTACGACGCGGTCAAGGCCCAGAACCAGCAGCTTCAGCAGCAGGTTGCCGCCGATCAGGCGCAGATCAACCGGCTGGCAGGTGCGATCAAGTACACCGTGAACAGCGACCTGCTGTTCCAGTCGGGCGGCTGGCAGATGAGCGCTCAGGGGCAATCGGTCATCGCCAGGCTGGCGTCGCAACTGGCGCCGACGCAGCAGAACAAGCTCGTCGTGAGCGGCTATACCGACAACGCCCCGATCGGTCCGGCGCTGCAAAGACAAGGCATCACCTCGAACCAGGTGCTGTCACAAAAACGTGCCGACACCGTGATGCAATTTCTGATCTCGCAGGGGGTGAAGCCGGATCTTGTTTCGGCGCAAGGGTTCGGCGAAGCGGACCCGGTTGCATCGAACAGCACACCGGCCGGCCGGGCGCAGAACCGGCGCGTGGTACTATCGCTGGCCCCGTCGGGTAGCTGAACCGTCACGCTCTTGCCACGGGATCGCTGGCCGCATGCGGCGGACGTAGCGGCGGTGGAGCGGATCGCCGCGGTCGCCGCGAGGATGGTGGTGGCGCTGACACGTTGAGCACAGGCGATTGGCGGGCGAGTCGCGCATCCGTCTCGTTGCTCCGATGAGTGAGACGATGTCGCGCAGGATGAGAGGGATCGGAGGAGGGGAAAGCCGAGAACCGAAGAGCCGTCATGGCCGGGCATGACACAGGGCGTGACCCGGCCATCAGCTTCCAGGGCACACAGGTTGCCATTGGCAGCAGACGGCGGGGCCAAGATGCTATGGGGGTGGGCGGTCGCAGCAGCATGTATCCTGCCGGTTGTCCAAAACCTGTAAGGAACGATGCGATGACAGAGCAGT
>Ga0209040_10001798_pt1 | contig 16947 bp, 20 predicted proteins | sample BogFormECP12_OM3_FD_188240 | JGI IMG/M metagenome (GOLD analysis project Ga0209040, IMG submission 188240) | Bog forest soil microbial communities from Calvert Island, British Columbia, Canada - ECP12_OM3 (SPAdes) (version 2) | ecosystem: Environmental > Aquatic > Freshwater > Wetlands > Bog ...
GGACCGTGGCCAGGCGGATCCTCACCGGCCGGCCGGTCCGCTGGGGATTCGCCGCGGTCGCCATCGGCGGCTATGCGGTAGCCCGCCAGTGGGCGGACGTACGTGCCGCGCTGGCCAGCATCGGGATCCTGGTCGTCGCCGCCGCCATGGTCAGTGTGCTCATTGCCATGCTCGCGGCGATGCAGGTCTGGCGGCTGCTGCTCGCCGCGCTCGGCTCGCCGCTGCCGGCCCGGACCGCAGCCCGGTGCTGGGCGTCGGGGCGGCCACCGCGGTGGCCCTGGTCTCCCGCGCGCTGACCACCGTCGGCGACCTGCTGGCGGCCGGGTACGTCCGCCGGCCGGGAATGCAGCCCGACGTTAAGGAGTCTCACATGGAGCCGACCGGGATCGACGGCGCCTGGATATTCACGCGCCGGATCTGCCCGGCCACGTCAGCGGTCCAGGTGGCCTGGCCGTACTGGTCTTCGACGACGTCGACGGTCGGCCGCCGGCGCTCCGGCGCACCAGTGGGATGACCTCCGAGGCGAAGCGCTCGCGTGCGACGGCGTCCGCCTGGCCCGCCCGGTCGCCGACAGGGGGCAGATCCGGGGATGAGCGGCCCGGCTGGGGGCGGTTGGCGTGGCCGACTCGTGCCCCCGGCATGAGCGGGCCACATCCCGAGCACAACACGCCCGTGAGGCTTTGTCAATAAATCCGATAGGATAAATAGATTTATCAACTCACCGTGACCATCGGCATGCCGCCGACCTTGTTCCGGCAATAAAGTCGAGCGCCCCGCGGCAAGATCGTGATCGAGGTGCAGGCGGACTGACCCAGGCCCGGCCGCGGCGGGTCAGCGGTTACGCCAGTGCGGCCGCCGCTTCTGCACGACCGCGCTCAGTCCCTGATCAAGATGCTGGTCACCGAGGCCTTCACCGACCAGGTGCGCGCGTGCCACGCCATCGTCGAGGAGGGGCTCGCCGACCCCGATCCGTGGCACGGTTTCTGCCTCGTGATCGAGAAGACCTGTGAGCTGCATGCACGCAGCCGGCGCTTCGCCGCGGCCTTCATGTCGGCCTTCCCCAGCGCGATGGATGGCGCCGCGGACCGCCGATACACGCTGAACTCGGTCGCCGAACTGGCAGGCTGACCAGCCAGCCGAACGGGCCGCATGACCGCCACAAGCCGGGCGCGACGTCGCAGGTCAACGACCATGATGAGGTTATGGGAACCCTGCAGGCCCTGCAGATCAGGCAATCAGTGCATGGTAGATTAATGGCATGAAGACTGCCATCGATTCTGCCGGGCGAATTGTCATTCCCAAAGCGCTCCGGGACGCTCTCGGGCTGACGGCAGGCCAGTCGCTTGAGATTGATGAGCGCGACGGGCGACTGGAGATCGTTCCTGCGACCACGCCGATGCGGTTGGTGGACGAGGGCGATGGCGTGGCTGCCGTCGCCGATGCCGACATGCCAGTGCTGACCGCCGACATGGTGCGGGACACGCTGGAGCACGTCCGCCGATGAGGGCTGTCGATTCCAGCGTGGTAATCGCGGCCTTCGCCACCTGGCATGAGCATCACGCCCTCGCCCGCAAGGCCATGAGTAGCCGACCGCGCCTGGTCGCGCACGCGGCGGTCGAGTCCTACTCCGTGCTGACCCGGCTGCCGCCACCGCACCGTGCCCATCCGTCGATCGTGCACGCCTTCATCACCGAGCGGTTCACCGAGCCATTCCTCACCCTGTCGGAGGCCGGTTATCAGGAGCTTCTCGCCACTGTTGTCGCCGGGCAGATCCTCGGCGGACCCGCCTACGACGCCCTGATCGCCTTCACCGCCGCCGAGCATCAGGCGACGCTGCTCAGCCTGGACCAGCGAGCCACCGCAACATACGAAGCTGCCGGTGCCACCGTCGAGCAACTCGTTCCGTGACCGTCCCTATCGCGGATTTCCACGCAGCGAATCGTGCCTCCGGCAACATGCTGCGCGTTCCGCGTGACGCGAGGAATGGCTAACGGGGCGGCAGGAAGTCGGTGGTGATCGCGGCGGGCCAGGTCTCGGGGGTGGCGAGGATGCCGTAGCCGGCTAGGAAGGCGGCGTAGCCCTTGAGCAAGTCCGCGCGGAGGTGGCCCCACGTGCCCTCGTGGAACCAGGTGGGGGTGACCAGGGCCAGGGAGCGGGCCAGGCGCCAGGCGGGGACGTAGGGGACCGCCTTCGCGAGGAGCTCGACCGTGCGGCCCTGCTCGGCGGCCGCGGCGGCATAGCCGCGGCCGGTCACGGCGAGGAAGGCACGGATCAGGTCCGGGTCGGTGTCAAGGAGTGCCTCGGGGGCGCCAAGAACGTAGCTGTGGTACCCGGGGGCGCCGGTATCCCGCATCCGCCAGACGCGGACCTGCTCGGCGGCGGCCGAGTCGGCGGTCAGCGCGTCCCACGACCAGTAGCCGCCGAAGGTCGCGTCCAGGCCGGAGGCGGCCAGGAACTCCGGGGTCAGCTCGGTGGCGCCGGTGTCGACGGTCTCGACCGCGGCGGGGTCACCGCCGTCGGCGGCGACCACCGCGGCCACCATCGCCCTGCCCCGCGGGGTGGGTGCGTAGCCGACGAGGTGGCCCGCCAGGTCGCGTGGGCGCTCGATGCCGCTCTTGGCAGTGACCTGGATCGCTTCCAGGCCCTCGTGGTTGATCGCGGCGATGGCGCTAACGTGCTCGCCGCGCTCCCTGCGGACCAGCAGCCGGTTGGGCGGGAACAGGCCGAACTGGGCCTGGCCCCGGTGCAGGTACTCCAGGGTGTCGCCCCAGCCGTAGTCGTGCACGCGGAGTTCCACGTCGAGGTCGGCCTCGGCGTACCAGCCCCGGTCCCGGGCGACGAACAGGCCCGCCGAGTTCGGCCAGGGGTGCAGGTAGTCGAGGACGACGCGGACGTGACGGGTCATCGGACGGGATTCTCCGAGTCCGCGGGGATGCGGACCTGACGGGCCGGGTGGCTCTCGGGGAGCCGGGGGCCGCGGCCGGGGAACAGCTTCTCGCGCAGTGTCCCCGGGCGGTACTCGCGCTGCATGAGGCCGCGCTCCTGGAGCACGGGGGCGACGTGGTCGATGAAGTCGGCGTAGGTGCCGGGCAGCGTGATGTAGATGACGTTCACTCCGTCGACGCCCGCCTGCCGCCAGCGGCTGAGCTGACCGGCGATCTGCTCGGGGGTTCCGACGACGCGCTGTGACCACGCCCAGCGGGTCAGCTCGCGGAACGTCTTCGACTTGTCAGGCGCGGCCGCCGCCAGGCTGGCGACGATGCCCTGGGTGCGCTCGGTCGTGAAGTCGCCGATCGGCCTGTCCAGGTCGATGGCGGCGAAGTCGACGCCGATCGTGCCGCTCATGTGGGCGAGCATGGCCTCATCGCTGAGCCACTCGTCGATCTCGGCGCTCTTCCGCTTCGCCTCGTCGTCCGTGGCGCCGACGACGAACGTGAGGCCCTGGATGAACAGGATGTCGTCGGGGCGCCTGCCCTGGGCGACGGCCCGCCGCCTGATGTCCGCGGTCACCTCGGCGGCCGAGTGCGGGTCGTGCGCGGCGATGAACGTCCCCTCCGCGTGCCTGGCGGCGAAGGTGCGGCCAGTCTCGGAGGAGCCGGCCTGGAACAGGACGGGAGTGCGCTGCGGCGACGGCTCGGCCAGGTGCGGGCCTGCGACCCGGTACCGGGGGCCCTCGTGGTCGATCGCGTGCACCTTGGTCTCGTCGCTGTAGCGGCCGGCGGCGCGGTCCGTGATCACGGCACCGTCGGCCCAGCTGCGCTCCCAGAGCTTGTAGACGACCTCGGCGTACTCCTCCGCCGCGGCGTAGCGCTCCGCGTGCGGCGCCACGTCGTCGCGGCCGAGGTTGGGTGCCTCGGATCGCCTGGTGCTCGTGACGATGTTCCAGCCCACCCGGCCACGCGTGATGTGGTCGAGCGTGGAGAACCTTCTGGCGTGCACGAACGGATGCTCGGTCCGGACCGAGCTGGTGGCGACGAGCCCGAGGTGCTCGGTCGCCGCCGCCAGGGCGGAGATCAGCACCACGGGATCGCCGGACGGGATTTGCAGCCCCTCCCTGACGGAGGACTTCCAGCCGCCTTCGTGGATATCCATCGGGCCCAGCGTGTCGGCGAAGAAGATCGCGTCGAAGTGGCCGCGCTCCAGGGTCCGCACCAGGTCGATCCAGGTGTTCAGGTCCGTGTAATCGGCCTGGCGGGAGTCCGGGTGGCGCCACATGCCATGGTGGATGTGCGAGACGGTGTTGGTCAGAAACGCGTTGAAGACGAGAGGACGAGGCACTGCGCCGTTATCCCTGCGGCAGCAGGCTGTTGGTGTAGTCGTCGGAGGCCGGCGGCGGGGTCTTGCCCTTGAACAGGCCTCCGGCGGCCATCAGCTGGGTGACGCCGGCGAAGCTCGCGTCGCTGAGGCTTCCCCACTGCCCGGCGGCGTTGAGGAGCGTCGGGGCGGTGGCGTTGCCGGTGGCGACGATGATGTTCTGGCTGTGATCGAGGGCTGCCTTGTTGTCGTTGATCAGGATCTGCTCGGCCTGGGCGGGGTGCTTGGCGGACCAGATGTAGCCCTCGGCCAGCGCGGTGAGGCCGCGGCGGAGCACCGAGGAGTTGTTCGCGATCTCGGCGTCGGTGGCTGCCAGGGAGTCGTCAGGGAAGCTGGCGGCCTCGCCCAGGTAGTTCCTGATGGGGAAGAGCCGCAGCTGCGCGCCCTGCAGTTCGGCGGTCACGTCATCGACGCCGCCGAACATCACCGAGTACGCGACCCGCTTGGACGCCAGCGCCTGGTAAGCGGAGGTAGAGAGCACGACCTCCTTGTAGACGGGATTCTTGGCGCCTGCTTTCGCCATGACGGCCTTGAGGATCGGCGGGTCGCTCGGGACGCCGAAGCCGCCATAGAGCTGCCCGGACAGCTGCGCCGGGCTGGTATACGGCGAGGACTTGAGCACGGCGATCTCGATGGTGTTGACCTGGGCGAGGCCGGCCACGGCGCGGTACTTGAGGCCGGAGGCGCGGTAGGCGGGGATGTTCGGCGGGTAGGTGAAGGCGAGGTCGGCCTTGCCGGCGGACAGCAGCGTCTCGCCGGGCGTGCCGCTGTAGGGGATGATGACCGGGTTGATGCCTTCCTTGGCGAAGTACCCGTTGCTGATGGCCGCGTAGATGCCAAGGAAGTCGACGTTGGGCGTCCAGTCGAGGGCGATGCGCAGCGGCTGTAGCGCCGCGGTGCCGCTTGGGGTGCTGGACGTGGTGCCGGCTGGCGTGCCCGCCGCGGACGTGGTAGAGCTTGCCGAGGAGCACGCGGCCGTGCCAGCCAGTCCGGCGAGGGCGAGCAGGGCGGCGACCGCGGTCTTCGTGCGGCGAGGTGTGCGGGACATCATGGTACGGCTTTCATCAGCGGTTTCATCGGTAGGTTCGGCCACCATACCGCATATCCTAGTAACTAGATAGACTTAGTAGAGTACTGTAACCCCCGGATCACGGATCACAATCATCACGATGAACTCTCTTCGCCTCCGGACCTGGTTGCCCCCCGCGCTGGTCCTGGCCGCCGCCGTCGCGGTCTGGCAGCTGTGGGTCTCCGTCAGCCACGTCGATCCGCAGCTCGTCCCCGGGCCATGGCAGGTCGTCTGGGCCACCTGGGATGACAGGAGCAACATCTGGCCGGCGATCGGCGTCACCACCGAGGAGGCCGTCCTCGGCCTGCTCGCCGCCACCGCGGTCGCGTTCGTTTCCGCCGTCGCCATCGACTCCTGGCTGCCGGTCAGGCGCGGCCTGTATCCGCTGATCATCACGTCGCAGACGATCCCGATGATCGCGCTCGCGCCCCTGGTGCTGATCTGGTGGGGGTTCGGTCTCGTGCCCAAGGTCGTGCTGGTGGCGCTGTTCAGCTTTTTCCCCATCGCCGTGGGGCTCGTGCAGGGGCTGGCGTCCAGCGACCCGGACGCGCTCAACCTGCTGCGCACGATGCGCGCCTCCCGGCTGGCGCTGCTGGCGAGGGTCCGGCTGCCCAGCGCGCTGCCGCAGTTTTTCACCGGGCTGAAGATCTCGGTCACCTACGCCTATGGCGCGGCGATCGTCGCCGAGTTCGTCGGCGCCGAGCAGGGCCTCGGCCTGTACATGTACACCGCCGCGCACGCGGCGCCAGTCGCCACCAACTTGGTGTTCGGCTCGATCGTAGTGATCGCGCTGCTCACGATCCTGCTGTTCGCGCTGGTGGCCGGTGCCGAGCGGCTGGCGATGCCATGGAAGGAACGGCGATGAGCGCGACAGCCGCGACCTCACTGGAACTGCGCGGCCTGGGTAAGCGGTTCCGCGCCCTCGGCGGGGCGGGTGATGTCGTCGCGGTCAGCGACGTGGACATGGACGCGCGGCCCGGCGAGTTCGTCGCGCTGATCGGGCCGAGCGGGTGCGGCAAGTCCACCGTCTTCAACATCGTGGCCGGGATCGAGCAGCCATCGGCCGGCGAGATCCGCATCGGCGGCCGGCCCGTCAACGACCGGCTCGGCGTGAGCGCCTACATGCCGCAGCGGGACGCGCTGCTGTCCTGGCGGCGGGTGATCGACAACGTGACGCTCCCGCTCGAGCTGCGCGGGATGTCCAAGCGGGCGGCCCGGGCGAAGGCGAGGCCGCTGCTTGAGCGGTTCGGCCTGGGCGAATTCGGCCGCGCGTGGCCGTGGCAGCTGTCCGGCGGGATGCGGCAGCGGGTGGCGCTGCTGCGCACGATCATCGCCGACCCCGCGCTCATCCTGCTCGACGAGCCGTTCGGCGCGCTGGACTCGATCACCCGCGCCGACCTGCAGGAATGGCTACTCCAGGCCTGGGGCGGGGTGGGCGCCACGGTGCTGCTCGTCACGCACGACATCGATGAGGCGGTGCTGCTCTCTGACCGGGTGTACGTGATGACGCCGCGGCCGGGGCGGATCGCGGCGGTGGTCGACGTCGGCCTGCCGCGGCCCCGGACGGCCGAACTGCGGGAGAGCGACGCGTTCGTCGCGCTGGCGCGGCGAGTCCGGCACGAGCTGCACGCGGCGATCATCACCCAGGGCGAGTTCGCGGAACCAGGGTCGCTCGCGTCGGAGGTGGTGCAGTGAGCGGGCAGGGTGAGCGGCTCCTGGTCAGCGGGGACTACGTCGTCACGCTCGGCGATCCGGCGGTGATCGCGGACGGGGCGGTCATCATTGAAAACGGCCGCATCGCCGAGACGGGACCCCGGGTGGTACTGGAACACCACGGACCGTTCAGCGGGAAACTGGGCGGCGCCGGATACCTGCTACTGCCCGGCTTCATCAACGCGCACTACCACAGCGAGTGCTGGACGGCCCGGGGATTGATCGGCACGATCTTCGAGTACTCCAACCTCTTCATGGGCGCGGGCGCGCAGGTGATCGACGAAGACGCGCTGGAACTGCTGGCCACGCTGGGGCTTGTGCACGCGGCCAAGGGCGGGCAGACAACGACGGTCGATGCTTTCTACGGCAAGCCGGCGATGGACCTGCTCGGCGCGGAGCCGGTGCTGCGGGCGTACCAGAAGGTAGGGCTGCGGACGGCGCTCGGGGTGACGCTGCGGGACCAGAACATCTACGCGCACGAGGCGGACTCGGCCTTCCTGGCGCGGCTTCCCGCTGCCATAGCCGACGAGATCCGCTCGTCGCCGCTCGGTTACGCGTGGCCGGTGGACCATGTGCTTGAGGTGTTCGGGAAGCTGCACGAGCGGTGGCACGACAGGGACGGGCGGATCCGGTTCCTGCTGGCCCCGGACTGGACGCCGGCCTGCTCCGACCACCTGTTCCGCCGGGCGCGGCGGACGGCGGACGAGTTCGGTGTGGGGCTGACCACGCACGTGCTCGAGACGCGGTCGGAGATGATGTGGAATCTCGAAACGCACGGCAAGCCGGCCGTGCGGCGGCTGCTCGATCTCGGCGTGCTCCGTGACGACGTGAGCTTCGGGCACTTCGTCTGGGCGACGGACACCGACATCGCGATCGTCGCCGACACGGGGGTTGTCGTCGCCTGCAACCCCGGTTCCAACTTGCGGCTGTCGTCGGGGATCTGCCGGGTGCGCGACCTGCTCGCCGCCGGGGCGTCCGTGGCCTACGGGACTGACGGGATCTCGTTCTCCGACCGGGAGGACTTCTTCCAGGAGGTGCGGCTCGCGGCGTACCTGCAGCGACAGCCGGACGTGTTCAGTGAGCACCGGCTCTCCTCCGAGCTGCTGCTGCGTACCGCCGGGGAGGCGGGGGCGCGGGCGGCGGGGTTCGCCGGCCAGCTCGGCCGCCTGGCACCCGGGTACCGGGCGGACCTGCTGCTGCTGCGATCCGGCGACCTGTTCTTCCCGCCGGGGCGGTTCGACGGGGTGCCGGTGCTTGACGTGCTGCTCGACCGGGCGTCCGCGCGCGACCTGGACACCGTGCTGGTGGACGGCCGGGTGATCGTGTCCGGCGGGCGGATGGTGACGGTGGACGAGGACGCGCTGCGGGAGCGGCTGCTTTCCCTGACCGGCCGGCTGTACCCGGTGCATCCGGCGGGGTCGCGGCTGCTTGAGCTGGCGGGGCTGCTGCTGCCGCACGCGCAGTCGATCTACGACCGCTGGTACCAGGTGCCGATCGACGCGCCGGCGTCGGTGTACAACGCGCGACGGCCGCCGGCGGGCGCTAGCCGGTGACCAGGGGCAGGTCCGGGTCGGCGCTCCACTCCGTAAGGGAGCCGTCGTAGAGGCGGGCGTCGGCCCGGCCCGTCAGGGACAGGGCGAAGAGGTCGACGGTGGCCGAGATGCCGCCGCCGCAGTAGGCGACGACCGGCTGGTCCGCGCGGACGCCGCCGGCCGCCAGGGCGGCGGCGAGGTCGGCGATCGGGCGGAAGCGGTTGGTCGCCGGGTCGACCAGGCCGTTCCACGGGACGTTGACGCTGCCGGGGATGCGGCCGGAGCGGCTGTAGGCCCCGGGGCCATCGCCGCGGAACGCGTCGGGGGTCAGCGCGTTGACCAGGCAGGCGGGCGTGGCGCCGGCCGCACTGATCTCCTCGACGTCGTGGCGGCTGGCGAGCAGTTCGGGGCGCGGTTTCGCGGTGAACGTCGCCGGCCGGTAGCGGGTCTCGCCCGACTCAACCGGGAAGCCGGCCGCCGTCCAGGCCACCAGGCCGCCGTCAAGCACGCTGACGTCGTCGTGGCCGAAGTAGCGCAGCAGCCACCACAGCCGGGTCGCCCACATCGGCGTGTCGTGCGCGTACGCGACGACGTGCGTCCCGTCGCCGACGCCGAGGCGGCCGGTCGCTTCGGCGAAGCGGTCGGCGGCGGGCACGGTGAAGGCGAACGGTGAGCCGGGGTCGGAGAGCTCGCCGGGGATGTCGGCGAAGGCGGCGCCGGGCAGGTGCGCGCTGGCGTAGTCCGCCCTGCCGCTGACGACCTGGTACGGGCCGCCCGGGACCTCGCGGCGGAGGAAAACGGTGGCATCGAACACGCGGACGCGGTCGTCGCCCGCGGCGTCGCGCAGTTCCTCGGGGCTGACCAGCGGCGTCAGCAGGGACATCATGAACCTCCTTGGATCAAGCAATATCTATTATTGCGGTCGGAAAAATTATCTGTTGCGGGAGGTGCCGATGAGGATCGGCGTGTCATTGCCGTCACGGCTCGGCGACGGGGCCCCAGGGGGCGGGCTGAGCCAGCGTGACCTCATCGACCTGGCGGTGCTTGCCGACCGCGCGCCCAGGTGGTCGCACGTCTGGGCGGCTGACTCGGTGCTGTCCCTTCCGTTCTACGACTCGGTGGTCTCGCTCGCCGCCTGCGCGGCCGCCACGTCGCGGATCCGGCTCGGCGTCGCCTGCCTGGCCAGCCTGGGACTGCGCCACCCGCTGCTCGTCGCCCAGCAGTGGGCGAACCTGGACGCGCTGTCCGGCGGGCGGATGATCCTCGTGGCGTGCCCAGGCGAACCGCCGGGCGACACCCCGTCCGGGCGGCCCAGGGCACGCGAGCTGGCCGTCTTCGGCATGACCCACCGGGAAAAGACCGCCCGGATGGCGGAGGCGGTCGGGTTCCTGCGGGCGGTGAGCTCCGCCGATGACGGCAATGCCCCGGTGAGGTTCGACGGCGAGTACTTCTCGATCGGCGACCTCGTGCTCCGGCCGGGGTTCGTCCAGCGCCCGCTGCCGATCTGGCTGGCGGCCAACCCGCCGGCCGACGCGCCGCGGCACGTGGTCGAGCGGGTGCTTCGCCGCGTCGCCACCCTCGGCGGCGGCTGGCTCACCTTCGCCGTCACGCCGAAGCTGCTCGCCGAGCGACTGCGCCTGCTGCGCGAGCTCGCCGGGGAGGCGGGGCGGCCGCTACCGGCGGACTTCCCGGTCTGCGTGTACCTGAACGTCAATACCGGCGAGGATGCCGGTCGCGCGCTGGCGGACGCGGTCACCACCTGGCAGGGCGAGACCGCGCGGGCCATCACCCCGGAGCTGGTCCGCGAGGTGGCGGCCGTAGGCCCGGTCGGCAAGTGCGCGGAGCGGTTCGCGGAACTGGCGGAGGCGGGCGCCACCGACGTGATGGTCGGCCTGCTCAGTGCCGACCCGAAGCGGCTCATGCACCGGATCACGGAGTCACTGCTGCCGCTCGTAACGGGAGACTAGGGTCCGGCCGTCAGCGACCCGGCCGCGTGGTGAACTGGTCCGCCCAGCCGCCGTCGCCGCGCTTGTCGCTGTTGTCCACCACGAGGTCGGCCCGGCCCGGGGTGTCCGCGGCCGCCTGTAGCGCGGCCTCCTGGCGCGTCCAGCGTTCCACGAACGGCGCGTAGGTCGCCCAGTCGGGGCGCAGCTCAAGCCGCCGCCGCCGTTCGTCTGCCGGGGTGTCGATCCAGATCAGGCAGGAGAAAAGGCCGGCCGCGGGTTCCAGCCCGACGCAGCACCCCTCGACGACGAGAAAGTCGCGCGGGTCAAGGTCCACCCACGCCCCCGGCTGTCCGGCCAGCCAGTCGTACCGCTGCCAGCGGGCCGGCCGGCCCGCCGCGAGCGGCCGGAGCACCCAGTCGGCCAGCAGGCCGACCGATTCGGCGATAGCCTCCCAGCCGGGGACCAGGTCATCGACGGAGAGCACAGGGGCGGCGAGCTCGCCGGCGAGACGGTGGGCGAAGGAGGACTTGCCGGAACCGGACATGCCGTCGATGCCGACGACACGGCAGCGCCGACCATCCAGGGGCCGCGGGCTTGCCGGGTCGGCCAGATCCACGGCCCGGTCGTCAAGAGCGCGTATCCGTTCGGCGAGTTCCTCGAACGTCATCGCCGTGAGCCTACCGGAACGGAGTGATCAGCTGCCCCGCACGTTGGCGGCGACGTTCGCGGGGCCGACCTCCTCCCCGGCCGCGGCGCCGGCTGCGGCGTCGGCCCCGGCGCCGGGCTTCGCCGCGAAGCCGGAGGTGGCGGTGACCGGGTTGGCGCCGTTGACCAGCCAGTCGCCGATGATGCGCTCCTTGTAGATCCGCGGGTTGTGGGAGGCGAGCGTGCGAGCGTTGCGCCAGTGCCGGTCCAGCCGCAGCGTCTCGTACGTGCCGGACGCGCCGAGGGCGTCGAAGACGATCGTCGTGGCCTCGAGCGCGGCGTCGATGATGACGATCTGCGCCTGGGACGTGGCGATGCTCGCCCTGATGAGGAGATCCTCCAGGGCGGCCGCGCCGGCGTCGGCGATCCGGGCGTCCGCGACCAGGTCCAGGGCCGCGGCGGCGCGGTCCAGCGCGGCGTGCGCGCCGAACGACAGCGCGGAGATCCGGCCGAGAACCTGGAGCAGCTGCGGGTCATCGGTAGGCACCGTGGCGAGGGCGTGCCGGTAGTTCCGCTTGCGAGCCCGGAGCGCGGCGATGCCGTCGCGCAGCGCCGCGCTGACGATGCCCGCCAGCACGGCCAGCATCGCGATCTGGTAGAAGGAGGCGAGGGACGGGTTGCGCTCCGCGAGCGGGATCAGGTCGCCCTCGTCGATCCTGGCCTGGCTGTAGTTCGCGCTGCCGCTGGCCGTGGTCCGCTGGCCGAAGCCCGGCCAGTCGTCGATGAGCTCCACGCCCGGCTGGTCCACCCGGACCAGCGCGGTCAGCGGGGCCCCGTCCGGGCCGAGGCCGAGCACGTCGAGCCAGTCCGCGTACAGGCTGCCCGTCGCGTAGAACTTCCTGCCGGTGATCTCCCAGTGGTCGCCGGCCCTGGTGATGCGGGTCTTGATGTTGTCGAACGTGCCGTTGTCGGCCTCCGTCCAGCCGCCGCCGACGAACTCGCCCGCCAGCAGCCGCTCGATCCAGCGGTCGTTGGCCGGGGACGCGGGCGCGCTCAGCCGGTCCTCGACGAAGGCCAGATGGTTGCGCCAGATGTGGCCGACGTTCGCGTCCGCCGCGCCCAGCAGGGCCAGCAGCTCGAGGACCTGCCGCAGCGAGGCGCCGAAGCCGCCGCGCCCGGCCGGGATGCGCAACGTCGCGAAGCCGGCGTCGATCAAAGCGCGGACCTGGTCGCGGGTGAAGATCCTGCCCTGCTCCCGCTCGGCGCTGCCCTGGGCGATCTTGTCGAAGACCGGCTGGAAGGTGGCGCGCAGGTGCCCGGTATCGGCCGTCGGCGGTGTGAGGTAGGTGCTGTGGGCGGTCACGTGCGGAGTCCTCTCGGTGTTAGGCGGGGGCCTGCAGCAGGCCGCGCTGGCGGAGCTCGGCGGCCGCGCCCTCGGCGAAGTAGTACGCCTCCTCCAGGTGCGGCTGCCCGGACAGGATGAAGTGGTCGATGCCGAGCGCGTGGTACTCCTCGATCCGGTCGGCGACCTCGGCGTGGCTCCCTACGAGGGCGGTGCCCGCGCCGCCGCGCACCAGGCCGTAGCCGGCCCACAGGTTCGGGGAGACCTCCAGCCGGGAACGGTCGCCGTTGTGCAGCGCCACCATCCGCTGCTGGCCAACGGACTCGGTCCCGGCGAACACGGCCTCGTAGCCGAGCTGCTCCGCCGAGCGGGCGACCTGGCCGAGGTAGTCGACCGTCGGGGCGCGGAAGTCCGTGATCGCCGGCAGCGACTCCTGCGACCGGTCGCCGGACCCCACGATGTCCCGGCTGTCGCCGTTGGTGGGAAGGTACCAGTGCACGTGAATGCCCATGTCTTTGCCTGCCTTGTCGCCTGGCTAATAATCCACTAAACCTATAGGAATTATTGACTATAGCTCGTCCTGCCGGTTATCGTCAGGTTCGCGGCCGAGCGGGACGGCCCCGCACACGAAGGCCCCGCACACGAAGGCCCCGCACACGAAGGCCCCGCACACGAAGGCCCCGCACACGAAGGCACCGCACGGAAGAGGACAGTGGCCACGACAACCCACGACATCCGCGTCCTCACCAGGACCCAGGACATCGCTGCCGCCGCGGCGACGTTCCGGACGGCCATGGTGGGCCTCCCGCTGCCGGCCTTCGGCGACGCGCACGTGCCCGCGCTAGCCGAGCCGGGCCGCACGCTCGGCGCCTTCGACGGCGGTCAGGTCATCGGCGGCGCCGAGTCCTACACCAGCTGGCTCACCGTCCCCGGCGGGGCGCGGGTACTGCACGCCGCCGTCACCCACATCGGGGTCCTCCCGACACATACCAGGCGAGGCGTGCTCACGGCGCTGCTGCGCAGGCAGCTGGCCGACATTGCCGCGACGCGGCGAGGTGGTCGCCTCGCTGCGAGCCTCCGAGGCGGTGATCTACGAGCGCTTCGGCTACGGCATCGCCACCTGGACCGCGGACTACGAGCTCGACCGTCGCCGCGGCCTGCTGCGTGACACCCTGGGCGGCAGCGGCCCGGGTCCGGCTGGCCGGCCAGGCCGAATCCGGGAAGCCGCTGGCCGACATCTACCGGGCCGCGGCCCGGACCGGCTCGATCGACCGGCCGCAGTACTGGTGGAACCTACGGCAGCTCCTCGCGGAGGCGGCGCCTGGCCCCGGCTACCTCGCGGTGCACGGGACCGAGGGCGCGGAGGACGGGTACGTGAGCTACCACCCGGTCGGCCAACACCGCCAAGCTCGAGCCGACCGTCAACTGGTCCCACCTCGCGGCGGCCACCGAGCACATCGGGCTGATCGCCACCGCCTCGACCACGTTCAACGACCCGTTCGAGCTCGCCGAGCGGCTGGCCTCGTTCGACTACGCGAGCAGGGGACGGGCGGGCTGGAACGTCGTCACCACGCGCCACGGTCAGGCGGCCGGCAACTTCGGCCTCACCGGGCTGCCCGAGCGCGGCGACCGCTACGACCGCGCGGTGGAGTTCGTCGACCTCGCGCTCTCCCTGTGAGAATCGGCCCGGACGGAACGCGACGTCGACCACCGGGGCTCCCATTTCACGCTGCGGGGACGGTTGCGGGTCCCGCCGTCCCCGCAGGGCCATCCGGTGCTGCTCCAGGCGGGCGGTTCCGCCCAGGGGCGGTGGCTCGCGGGAACCCGCGAGTAACTGAAGCAGACCCGGTATACCGGATCAGGCCATCATGGCTTCGTCGGCACCCCGGAGCAGTTCGCGGACCACGTCGAGGACTGGTTCCGCTCGCGGGCCATCGACGGGTTCAACCTGCAGCCTGACGTGCAGGCGGACGGGCTCGAGGTCATCGCCGACGAGGTGGTGCCGCTGCTGCGGCGGCGCGGGCTGTTCCGGCACGAGTACGAAACGTCGACGCTGCGCGGCCACTTCGCGGCGGTGTCGCGGCGGGAGGTGCCGGCCGCATGACCGAGCACGCCAGGCCCGTCCACGCGGAGCCCCCTCACCCGGCGGCCCCGCGCCCAAGCCCGCGGGGATCGCGCTCTCCGGCGACCACCTCGCGGCCCTGCTCGAAGATTCCCGGCTGACCGCGCGGCTGGACGCTTCCGGCCTGGCCTTCGCGGTCGCGGGCATCGACCGGGTGGACGGGTCAGTGCCGGCCCCCGGCGCGCGCACGGTGGAATCGACGGTCGCCGGCCGGCCGGCCTTCCCCGCACCGGAACCTCAGAACGCGCCAGCCTGACCCCGACCAGCAAGTCAAGTTCTTTATTCCGAACGGGCGGTTGTGCCTGCCCCGGCGCCCGTTCCTGCCGCCGCGACCTAGGGCACCGGCAAGACAACGCGGCGGTCGCAGATCAACGTTTTAACCTCTAGGAGCTCCGCGACCAGCCACTGCGAAAGATCCACGGGATGGTCCCACGTGTACAGGGTGACTTCGGCCGCGTAGCCGGTCAGGTAGTGGTCGCCCACCTCGCGGCGCTTGTAGCCGACCGGGTCGTAGATAATAACCCTCCGCACCCCCGTTGCCCAGCACTGCCGGCGCCGGTGCGAGCAGGCCGCCAGCCAGCAGCTCGGCGGCCTGGCGTTACAGCTTCCTGATCAGGTCGATGCTGGCCGACTCCGCCGGGTCTTCGGCCTCGACCTCAAGGAACGCCCGGGCACACTCGACGGCCACGTCGGGTGCCAGCCGCTTGAGGCTGAGCGCCAGGACATTCGCGTCGTTCCACAGCCGGGCGTTCCTGGCTATCCACGGATCCCAGGCCAGCGCCGCCCGGATCCCGGGCACTTTGTTCGCCGCGATCGACGTCCCCGTGCCGGTCCAGCACATCACCACGCCGAAATCGGCCTCACCTGAGGCGACCGCCACCCCAACGACCCGGGCGAACTCCGGCCAGCTGCCGCTGCTGAGTACCTGGAGGTCGCCGACCTCGCGCAGGTAGTCGACGACCGCGCGCGTGCACTCGTTCTCCTCGTCAGCCCCGAACACGATCCGCATACGGTGAACTTATCTGGTTCTCCCGCGCGGGAGGCCGCCCGGGCTCATCAGCTCCTCGGCGTTGCGCCTCACCGGGATCGGCGAGGGCGAGGGCAAGGCGCTGCTGCCGTTCCTGCTGACCCACGCCTCCTCGCCGAACTACACTGTCGGCTGGCCGAGGATCTGTCGATGGCCGACGTGCTGTCCCGGGGGCGGCTGCAGGTGGGGTTCAGCGCCGGGGTCCCGACCAACTCCGAGCTGCTGGCCGGGCTGGTCTACGACGGCGACTGGCGCGGCTACGACTTCTCCCATGCCCGGATAGCCAGGCTGGCGGAGAATCTCCGGGGAGAGTTCCTGGGCAGCGTCGACACCGTCGTACCGCACCCGGCCGGGCCGCAGCGGCCCCGGCTCCGGCCACACGACCCGGGCCTGGCCGAGCGCCTGTGGTACGGGGCGGGCAGCCTGCGATCGGTGGTGTGGGCGGCCGAGCACGGCCTGCATCTGGTGGTCGGCAACATCTGCGCAGGCGAGGGACTGGTCCTTTCTGGTGTTTCCCGGCATGCCGCTACTTGCCGTCACGTCTAGAGCAGCAAAAATAGATGCAATGACATTATGTAAAGCTGGCACATCTGCTAGCCAGTGACCTGCGGAAACGCGCAATCAAGGTCTGATTTCTGGCTCTCTCACGCCGGAACATCACATCGACTTTCACACCGTGTCAGGAGTCCTGGGGCTTCACGATGTTGTACAGGCCAACCGCGCCGGTCACGGCGGCGGCCAGAAGCGCCAGCGGCGTCGCCGCAGGACGAAGAAACCCCCGACGATCACCCCCAGGGGGACGATGACGGCCGTCGACCCCAGCCACGTTACGACCCGCAGGACCCCGGTGAACAGAACAGCGGCAGCCGTTGGCCAGCGGCGCTCGCCGACGCGGGTCCGCCTCGTCGCCATCGCCGCTGTCGGCGCGCCAGGGATTCCTCACCTCCCGGGGGGTGAATTCGTGTGGTCTGGCGCACGGCGGTCATCACCTCCCATCCGGATGCTCGCACCACGGATCGTTTGGGAAAAGGACCTTTCTTTAATTCTTTGTTCGATCTCAGCAGAAAGTATCCAGGGCATTTCGTTGAACACCATGTCCAGGTCCGGTACCCGATCAGCCGATACCTATGAAAATAGATCTAACGCGGATTTCCGTGCAGGACGTCCGGCACAACCAAGTTCACTCAGGGGCAGGCCACTGACCAGTATGAACGCCTGCCAGCGCAGGCCGGACGGG
>Ga0209040_10001802_pt1 | contig 16940 bp, 13 predicted proteins | sample BogFormECP12_OM3_FD_188240 | JGI IMG/M metagenome (GOLD analysis project Ga0209040, IMG submission 188240) | Bog forest soil microbial communities from Calvert Island, British Columbia, Canada - ECP12_OM3 (SPAdes) (version 2) | ecosystem: Environmental > Aquatic > Freshwater > Wetlands > Bog ...
CCGCATTCAACGCCGAGAACCCGGTTCTCGGGTCAACAACGGTGCAGGAGACCGCGCAACGGCTCAATGCCACCCCGGCCCAGGTCGCCCTTGCCTGGCTGCAGTCCGCCGCGCCCAATGTGCTCCTCATCCCGGGCACGTAGTCGCTCGACCACCTGGAGGAGAACCTGGCAGCAGTCGAACTCGTCCTGCACCCCGAAGCCCTTAAGGCCCTCGAGGCCCTCTCGTGATCGGCCCGTCGCGTCGAGTGCTGCAGGGAGAAGGTCTGCGTCGCACATCTCGAAGTTCGGGAGAATTTCGAGCACGAGCTCAGCGTAGGGGAGCGCCTGGTCGCCACAGATCCGGCACACAACCCCCGGGCGGCCACACCCGGCGACGCATCTGCACGTACGCGTGCACCTTCTGCGCAATCTGCGTCGACCAGGTTCTCCACAACGTGTGGCCCAACTGTGGTGGCGGCTTCATTCCTCGCCCCGTCCGACCGCGCAAGGCCTGGCGGGATGGCGCGGGTCTCACTCATCAACCCGCCGGCACGCGACGGCGACACCTGGGGTACTCCCTCGACGAGGTCGTCCGCTTCTCGCGGTCGCTCCAGGACACGCCGCCAGAAGATCGCTAGGAGGTTGCCCGTCGGGTTTCTCAGCCGGAACGGGCCAGCGACCCCTCGGCCGCCCGGGACACGGCGTCATGCACCCGGTCGTGCAGGGCGACGTTGGCCACCCGGTCCAAGACCCGAGCGACGATGACCGCCAGGTCGTGGCGGCCCACGGTGGTGCGGATGGCCTCGTCGAGCTCCTCGGCCGTGGCGACTTCGAGGGTCGGCACCCCGAAACCCGCCGCCACCGATACCACGTCCACCCGCTGCGGGGTGGCGAAGAGGCGCTCGAAGTCCGCCCCGGCGACCGAGGTGGCCTGGGGGAGGAAGTTGAAGATCCCGCCGCCCCCGTTGTCCACCACAACGAGCGTGCAGCTCGCGCTCGGGCCCGCCGGACCGGACGGGCGGACGAGGGCCGAAACGTCGTGCAGGAACGCGAGGTCCCCGACCAGCCCGACGACAGGGCCCCGACCGGCGGCCGCGGCCCCGAGTGTGGTCGAGCAGACCCCGTCGATGCCGTTGGCCCCCCGGTTGGCCCGCACCAGGGGGGGATCGTCCATGGGGGGGGAGAACCACTCGAGGTCGCGCACCGGCATCGACGACGACGCCACCAACTCGCTGCCCGCCGGCAAAAGCCCGAGCAGCCGCCGGGCCACCGCCGGCTCACTGAGTTGGCCGCGACCGCCATGGTCCCCGTCCACCACCTCCTCGATGGCCGATTGGGCCGACTTCTCGGCCGCCTGCCAGGCCGCCAGCCACTCCCCCCCCATCGTCCCCTCGCCCACGTGACCGAGCAAGGAGCGCACCCAGCCTGCCGGCTCGGCCCGGTGGGTCTCGGTCACCAGGCGCTCGGGGTCCCGCCATCGCCACCAGGGGTCGACGGCCACGATCTCGGCTTGGTCGGCCGCCGCCGCGGCCAGGAGCTCGGTCAGGGCCTTGGAGGTCCACGGCGCACCGAGCGCCACGACCACGTCGGGGACGAGAACGCGGCGGACGGCGGTCGAGCGGGCCAGCGAGTCGGCGGCGGCCACGACCGCCGGGTCGGCGACCCGGCAACCCGACCGTGGGTCGGCCAAGACCGGCCAACCCAGGACACGGGCCAGGGCGAGCAGGTCCGAAGCGGGGGGGGACCCCTCACCGGCCACGAAGAGGCCCCGCCGGCCCGACCAACGGGCGGCGGCCGAGGCGAGGACGCCGTCGGGCACCGTGACCAGACCGTGGACCTCGGCCACCGGCCGATGCCCCGGACGCCCCGGCGGCAACGGACCCGGGTCGGCGGCCAACGGGTCCCGGAAGGCCAGGTTCAAGTGAACCGGTCCGGGTCCGTGCGGGCCGGTGCCGGCCTCGGCCAGCGCCCGGGCGGCCAGCGGACGCCAGGTGTGCGAGACGGCCGACTCGGGCACTCCGGGCTCGGCGGACCAACGGACGGCCGGGCCGTAGAGGTTGGTCTGGTCGACCGTCTGGGGGGCACCGACGTGGTGGAGCTCGGGGGGACGGTCGGCCGTGCAGACGATAAGGGGGACCTGGGACAGGTGGGCCTCAAGCACCGCCGGGTGCAGTTCGGCCGCGGCCGTGCCGCTGGTGGTGCAAACGACGACCGGGCGGCCACTCGATCTGGCCAGTCCGACAGCGTAAAAGCCGGCGGAGCGCTCGTCCAGGCGGACATGGGTCCGCAGTCCGTCGGTACCGCCCAGCGCCAGAGCCAGCGGCGTCGAGCGCGAACCGGGACAGACCACCGCGTCGGTGACCCCGCCTCGTCGCCACTCGTCGACCATGGTGGCGGCGAACGTCGCCTGGGCGGTGCCATCGGCGCCGTCGGTCCCCCTCGTCGGTACGCTCACCGGTCGTGACCTCCCTGCAGGCGGACGTCGTGGGCACCGGGCCGCGCCTGGTGCTGGCCCACGGGTTCACCCAGACCGGCCGGCTGTGGGGACCGTTTGGTGACGCCCTGGCCCACCGGCACCAGCTGGTCCGGGTCGACCTGCCCGGCCACGCCGGCTCGTCGGACGTCAAGGCCGGCCTGGCCTGCGCCGCCGACCTGCTGATGGCGGCAGGCGCCGGCGACCAGGCGCCCGTCGACCTGCTGGGCTATTCGCTTGGGGCCCGGGTGGCCTTGCACGCGACGCTCGCCCATCCCGACCGGATTCGCCGACTGGTGCTCATCGGGGCGACGGCTGGCATCGAGGACGACGAAGCCCGCCGGCGTCGGCGGGAACGTGACGACGCCATGGCCGATCAGCTGGAGGCGAGCGGTGACCTCGACGGATTCATCCGGCGGTGGTTGTCCGCCTCGATGTTCGCCGGGCTGCGCAACGCCGGACTCGACGAGCGCCTGCGCAACACGGCGTCCGGCCTCGCATCGAGCCTGCGCCTTGCCGGGACGGGCACCCAGGACCCGCTCTGGGACAGGCTCGGAGCGATCGGGCTCCCGGTCCTGGTGCTCGTCGGGGCCGACGACGCCCGGTTCGTGGCCGCCGGAGCCAGGATTGCCTCGTCCGTCGAAAACGGGGTCTTCTCGTTGGTGCCCGGGGCCGGACATGCGGCCCACCTGGCCCAGCCATCGCTCACCGCCCGCCTGATCGAACAGTTCCTGGCGCCGGACGGCGGATGAGCTCACACCACGATCCCCACCACGAGCAATAGGCCGACCGCCAGCTGCAGGCGACCGGTCGCTCCCAGCACCGGCAACAGGGCCCGACCCTCGGCACCGCTCAGCACGATCTGGACGGGCTTGACCGCCAGTGGCAGGGCGAGGAGAGCGAGGAGGACCCACGGTCGCCAGTGGGCCAAGAGGCCGATCCCGACGGCGGCGGCGGCGAGCGAGCCCACGTAGAGCCAGCCGGCCCGGGTCCGACCGAGGCGCACCGCCAGGGTGCGCTTTCCCGACACCGCGTCCCCGTCGATGTCGCGCAGGTTGTTCGCCTCCAGCAGCGCCGTGGCCAGCAGCCCGACCGGGAGGGCGGCTGCGAACGACACCCAGGTGAGCCGGCCCGCCTGCAGGTAGGCCGACCCCATGGTGGCCACCAGCCCGAAGAAGACGAACACGAACACCTCGCCGAGACCGAGGTAGCCGTAGGGCCTCGGCCCCCCGGTGTAGAGCCACCCGGCGGCCAGGCAGGCGGCCCCCACCGCCAGCAGCCACCACGACGTGACCGCGGCCAGGGCCAGGCCGGTCACGCCGGCGACCGCGAAGGAGAGGAGGGCGGCGTTGCGCACCGCGGCGGGAGAGGCCAGGCCCGACGCGGTGAGCCGCAGGGGGCCCACCCGACCCTCGTCGGTCCCCCGCACCCCGTCGGAGTAGTCGTTGGCGTAGTTGGTCCCGATCTGGATGGCCAGGGCCACCACCAGGGCACCCAACGCCCGCCACCAGTAGATCTGTGTGACGTGCAGGGTCACGGAGGAGCGCACCGGTTGAGCCCCAGAGGGGGGCACCACCCAGATGCTGACCACCTGCACCGCGCGGTGCACGACCCACCACCCGATGGCCGTCCCGACGACCACCGGAACGGCCGCCGCAGCCAGGGTGCGGGGCCGGGCCCCGAGGACCCACTTGCGGATGGCTCCCGGTGGTGGCGGCCCGGCCGGCCTGCTCGGCGTGCCCGAGCCGGCGGGCGCGTCGCTCATGGACGGCGCGGGAACCGCGAGAAGTCGGGCCGGCGGTGCTCGACGAAGGCGTTCCGGCCCTCCTGACCCTCCTCGGTCATGTAGAAGAGCATGGTGGCGTCCCCGGCCAGTTGCTGCACCCCGGCCAGGCCGTCGTCGGCGGCATTGAATCCCGCCTTCAACATGCGCAAGGCGATGGGAGACAGCGAGAGGATGCGCCGGCACCACGCCACCGTCTCGGCCTCGAGGTCGGCCAGCGGTACCACCGCGTTCACCAACCCCCATTCGAGCGCCTGCCCGGCGTCGTACTGGCGGCACAGCAGCCAGATCTCCTTGGCCCGTTTGAGGCCTATGGTCCGGGCCAACAGGCTCGACCCGTAGCCACCGTCGAAGCTCCCCACCATGGGGCCCGTCTGTCCGAACCGGGCGTTGTCGGCGGCGATGGAGAGGTCGCACACCAGGTGGAGGATGTGCCCGCCCCCGATCGCGTAGCCCGCCACCATGGCCACCACCGGCTTGGGCAGCCGCCGGATCTGGATCTGCAGGTCGAGCACGTTGAGCCGGCCGATGCCCCGCCGCCCCACGTCGTCGTCGCCGATGTAGCCGTCGTCCCCCCGGACCCGCTGGTCCCCACCCGAGCAGAAGGCGTCGGGGCCCTCCCCGGTCAGCACGATCACGCCGACCTCGGGATCGTCGCGGGCCTGGGTGAAGGCGTCGGCCAGCTCGAAGAGGGTCTGGGGACGGAAGGCGTTGCGGACCTCGGGCCGGCAGATGGTGATCTTGGCGACCCCCTCGGCCACTTCGTAGCGGATGTCACCGAACGTACCCGACGACACCCACTTCGGGGCGGGAAGCTGCCGCAGCTCGTCGAGAGGATCGACCGGCTTGCCGGTGCTGACGGTGGCCGGAGTCATGTCGGTCATGGCGACCTACGCTACCGGCCGATGCCTGAACTCGTCGCACTGGACCTCCCTGGTGGCAGGGGGTTCGTGGACGCGCTGCAGGCCGTCTGGGACACCGGGGACGCGGCGGCCCCGCTCGACCACCGCCTCCCGGCTCCGGCGGCGAAGGCCCTGCTGGCCGCCCTCCGTCCGAGCCGGATCGTCGGGCCTGACGGTGCGATCACCCGACTCCCCGACGGGCGGGGGGTGGAACCCGGCGACGCGCTGGTCGTGGCCACCAGCGGCTCGACCGGGGGCCCGCGCGGCGTGGTCCTGACCCACGACGCCGTGGCCGCATCGGCCACGGCCACGAGCCGGCGGTTGGGCGTGGACCCGGCGCGCCACGTCTGGCTCTCGTGCCTTCCCCTCTCCCACGTCGGCGGCCTGTCGGTGGTCACCCGGTCCCTGGTCACCGGGACCGGATTGGTCGTCCTGCCCGGATTCGACGCCTCCGCCGTCGAGCAGATCGGCCGGTCCGGGCAGGCGACCCACGTGGCCCTGGTGGCGACGGCCCTGCACCGACTCGACCCGGGTGTCTTCACCACGGTGCTCCTCGGGGGTGCGGCCCCACCGGGCGGCCTGCCGGCGAACGTGGTGACGACCTACGGCATGACCGAGACCGGATCGGGACTGGTCTACGACGGCGTCGCGCTCGACGGGGTGTCGGTGGCCATCGGCACCGGACGTCCTGGCGAGGGCGCGGCCGGCGAGGTGCTGGTGCGGGGCCCGATGTTGCTGCGGGTCTACCGCGACGGCACCGACCCGAAGATCCCCGGACCCGACCGGGCCGGGGACTGGCTGCCCACCGGGGACGGGGGCCGGATCGACGACCGGGGCGTCCTGTGGGTGGACGGCCGACTGGCCGAGGTGGTGGTGACCGGCGGCGAGAAGGTCTGGCCGGCGGCGGTGGAGGGTGTGCTCGCCGGGCTCCCAGGCGTGGCCGAGGTGGCGGTGTGGAAGCGGGCCGACCCCGAATGGGGCGAGCGCGTCGTGGCCTGGGTCCGCCCTGACGACCCTGCCGCACCCCCGTCGCTGGGCGCCGTCCAGAAAGCGGTGCGCCGTCAGCTGCACCCGTGGGCCGTCCCCAAGGAGCTCGTGCTCGTCGGTGAGCTGCCGCGCACGCCCTCGGGAAAGATCCGTCGGGCCGCCCTGTCCTGAGTGGGCGTGCGTCGTCGGGCCCGGTGGCCCCGCGGTACCGCTCCGCGCTGCAGGTCGGTGACCGGGACGACCCGCCCTCACGCCTCTTCGGCGTCAGGGGAGGTCGTCGTCCCCGTGTGGAACCGGATCAAAATGCCGTCGGGATCCGGGATGTCCATGTACCAACCAATGTGCCCCGTCTCGACGGGGCCATGGGAATGACCGAGCCGGTCGAGCGTGTCGAGCCACTGCTGCAACTGGTCCCGATCCCGGACAGTGAGACCCAGGACGGCGAATCCCCGCAGGGCCGCCGCCCGTCGGGGCTCCTGGTGGAGGCCCACCACGAACCCGAGCGGGTGGCGCAGCACGACACCGACCACGCCCTGCTCCTCTTCGAGATCCAACACCGGCACGAGTCCGAGGACCGTCACGTACCAGTCCCTGCTGACCAACGCATCAGTGACCGGGATGCGAACCCCGTGAAGACCCTCGATCGGGGTCGGCACCTCACCCTCTCGGTTGTCCGTACCGCCGAACGCAGGATCGAGCATGGTGCCATCATCGCCGGTCGCCCGGGGCCCTGGGGCCTCTGGGTCCTGGGGGCCCGGGCCCCACGGCCCTCGTGGACCGTCCGGGGCTCAGCCGGCCCGGCGCAGGATGACCACCGGGATGGTCCGGGTGGTCTGGGCCTCGTAGTCGGCGAAGCCGGGGTAGGAGGCCTTCTGGGCCTCCCAGATCCGGTCCCGCTCCTGGCCCTGGGCGACCCGGCTTTCCACCGGGTACGTGTCGCTCCCGACCTCGACCGTCGCTCGGGGATTGGCCAGCAGGTTATGGTACCAGTCCGGGTTGGTGGGAGCCCCGGCCTTGGAGGCGAAGACCGCCAGGTCGTCGCCCACCTGTTGGTACATCATCGGGTTCACCCGCTCGGCTCCGGATTTCGCCCCCGTCGTGTGCAGCAGCAGCAGCGGGGCACCCTCGAACTGGCCGCCCACCTTGCCCCCGTTGCGGCGGAACTCCTCGATGATCTGCTGGTTGAAGTCCTGCATCCCGGCTCGCCTCCGTGTCCGCTTGGTCCGTACCCGTCGTCCGTTCTACCCGGTGGGCGCCCCGGCCTGCACGGCCGAGGCGAACGGGAAGGTTGGCGGCGGCCGCGTGGCTCAGTCGTTGCGGGAGAAGATCTGCAGGAAGAACAAGAAGACGTTCAGCAGGTCGAGGAAGATCGACGCCGCCATCAGGGGCCCCGAGTCGATGTCGCGCGAGCGCCGGAGGCGCTGGAAGTCGAACATGACCAGGCCGGCGAAGATCACCAACCCGAGTACCGAATAGATGAGCTCGCCCTGGGGGATCCGCACGAAGATGAGGACGATGCCAAAGATGATCAGTGCCAGCAGGGCGAAGAAGCAGACCCGGGCCAACGACGAAAGGTCCCGGCGGATCGCGTAGCCGGCCGATCCGAACCCGGCGATGAAGAGGGCGGTCGCCGCGCCGGCCTGCCAGAGGGCCCGAGGGTCGGCTTGGGCGTAGTAGACGAGTGTCGGGGCCAGGGCCAGACCGATCAGGAGCCCGAAGACGAGGAGAAGCCCGACGGTGAGGGGGACCGAGCGGCGGACGGTGAAGTGCATGGCCAACAGGCATGCGAGCGCGGCGCCGAACCACACCCAGCCCAGCTCGTACGAGAGGTCCCGCCCGAGGTAGCAGCCGAGGGCGAAGAACGCCGCCGTGGCGGCGACGTAGAACATCGTCTGGCCGAACAGGGTGAGCGATTGGTCGCGGCTCGACGCCCCGGTCCGGCCGAACCCCAGCGCTTCCGTCACCCGGCCACCCCCCCGCTCGGCTGGGAGGTCGTCCCGCCGTCCACCACCAGCACCTGCCCGGTGATCCAGCCGGCCGCGTCGGACGCCAGGAACAACGCCGCAGTTCCGATGTCGTCGGGCTCGCCGATACGAGCCAGCGGGATGTGCGAGGCGATTCGTGCCTCGTTCTCCTCCCAAAGGGCCCGGGCGAACTCGGTGCGGACGAGCCCCGGCGCGATGGCGTTCACCCGGATGCTCGGAGCAAGCTCCCAGGCCAACTGGCGGGTGATGTGGATCACCGCCGCCTTGGTGACGTTGTACCAGCCGATCCCGGGTTCGGGGCCCAGGCCACCCACCGATGCGATGTTGATGATGTTCCCTCCTCGCTCGGCCATGGACCGGCGGTGGGCCGCCTGGGCCCACAGCAACGGGCCCAGCTGGTTGACGGCCAGCGTCTTGGCAGCCCGCGCGCGGTCGATCTCGATCATCGGCCCGAAGTAGGGGTTGGCGGCGGCGTTGTTCACCAGGATGTCCACCGCGCCGAAGCGGGTGACCGCCGCGGCCACACACGACTCGGCCTGCTCGGGGTCGCCGGCGTTGGCCGCGTAGATCGCCACGTCGACCCCGAGACCGTCGAGGGTGGCGGCAGCGGCGGCCAGGCCCTCGGCCTTGCGCGACGAGAGCATGACGGCGGCGCCGGCCTCGGCGAAACGACGGGCGATGCCGAGCCCGATCCCCCGGCTCGCGCCGGTGATCAGCGCCGCCTTGCCGTCCAGCCGGAGTTCCATGGCCGGTCACCCTACCGGCGGCCACCCGAGCCCAGCGTCGTGGAAGCCCCGCGGGAGCGGGGCCGAGGGCCTCGACGCAGCCTCCCCGTCGGCGCACGGCGAGCACGGTTCAGGCACCCCGTAGCATCGAAATGATGAACCGCCTGGCCGACGAGACGAGCCCCTACCTGCGCCAGCACGCCGAAAACCCGGTGGACTGGTATCCCTGGGGGCGTGAGGCCCTGGAGCGGGCGGCGGCCGAGGACAAGCCGCTCTTCGTCTCGATCGGCTACGCCTCGTGCCACTGGTGCCATGTCATGGCCCACGAGAGCTTCGAGGACCCCGAGACGGCGGCCGAGCTCGCCCGCGACTTCGTGGCCGTGAAGGTCGACCGCGAAGAGCGCCCCGACATCGACGCGGTCTACATGGCCGCGGTGCAGACGCTCAGCGGCTCGGGGGGCTGGCCCATGTCCGTCTTCTGCACCCCCGACGGTCGCCCGTTCTTCGGGGGCACCTACTATCCGCCCACCGACCGTCAGGGCATGCCGTCGTTCCGCCGGGTGCTCGCCGCGCTGCACGAGGCCTGGAGCGAGCGGCGTGACGAGGTCGAGCAGCAGGCCGACGCCCTGGCCGGGGCGGTCGCCCGCGACGTCAGGATGGCCGACGGGCTGGCCGAGCGGTCCGTCGCCGGGGGCGGAGGGGGCGTGGCCGACCGGGCCGTCCCGACGTTCTCGGCGGCGCTGGACCGCCTGGTGGACGAGGTGGCCGAGCGCTTCGACGCCGAATGGGGCGGCTTCGGGCCGGCCCCCAAGTTCCCCCGGCCCGGACTGATCGAGCTGTGCCTGCGCCACCACCGCCGCACCGGCACCGCCGAGCCGGCCACCATGGCCACGAAGACCCTCGACGCCATGGCCGCCGGGGGCATCTACGACCACCTGGCCGGGGGCTTCGCCCGGTACTCCACCGACCGGCGCTGGCTGGTCCCGCACTTCGAGAAGATGCTGACCGACCAGGCCCTCTTGGCCCGCGGCTACCTGCACGGCTGGCAGGCCACCGGCGAGGCCGCCTACCTGCAGGTGGCCACCGAGACCCTCGACTACGTGCTGGCCGACCTGGGGGCACCCGGCGGCGGTCTCTATTCGTCCGAGGACGCGGACGCCGCCGGGGTGGAGGGCAGCCACGCCACCTTCACGGCCGACCAGGCCCGGGCGGCGCTGCGCGACGCCGGGCATCCCGAGCTCGAGGAGCAGGCTCTCGCCTGGTACGGCATCAGCGAGGCGGGCAACTGGGAGGGGACCAACGTCCTGCACCGCCCCCTCGGTGCCCCGCTCGCCCGGCCCCCCGAGATCGAGGCGGCCCGGGTCGCCCTGCTGGCGGCCCGCCGGGGCCGACCCCGGCCCGCCCTCGACGACAAGGTCCTCACCGAGTGGAACGCCATGGCCGCGTCGACGCTGGCCGAGGCGGCCGCGGCCACCGGGAACGAGGGATGGGCCGGCGCGGCCGCGGGCGTCGTCGAGTTCTGTTTCCGCGAGCTCCGGCGACCCGACGGCCGGTGGCTCCGCAGCTGGCAGGACGGGCGGGCCCGCCACCTCGCCTTCGCCGCCGACTATGCGTGGCTCGTCGACGCCTGCACCCGCTTGGGCGAGCTCACCGGGACGGTGCGCTGGACCGACCGGGCGAGCGAGGTGGCCGACGGCCTGCTCGACCTGTTCTGGGACCACCAGGGACCGGGCGGGCTGTTCACGACCGGCCACGACGCCGAAGGCCTCGTCGTCCGGCCCAAGGACCTGGCCGACGGCGCCGTGCCCTCGGCCAACTCGGTGGCCGGACTCGCCCTCCTGCGCCTCGGCCTGCTCACCGGGGAGGACCGCCACCGCGACCACGGCGAGCGGATCCTCGCACTGACCGCCCCGCTCCTGGCCGACCACCCCCTGGCGGTGGCGGACCTCCTGGGGGCGTTGGCGCTGCGCGGTGGTGCCGAGGTGGTGGTGGCCGGCGACCGTCCCGACCTGGTCGCCGAGGTGCAGCGCCGCTGGCTTCCGTCGGCCGTCGTGGCCTGGGGCGAGCGGAGCGACTCACCACTGTGGGCCGGGCGCGAGAACGGGGTGGCCTATGTCTGTCGGGGCTTCACATGCCACACCCCGGCGCGCGACACCGGTACCCTGGCCGCCCAACTGGACGAGTTGACGGGGAACTGACCGATGGCCGCAGTACGACATCGCCGGGCGCACGCCGCCGGCGACCGGGGCAATAAGAAAGGCACCGCCCGCTCGTTGCTCAAGGACATCGAGCGCCGCGAACGAGTGCTGATCGAGGGCGGTACCCAGCTCCGGCTCCTGGTCCTCGCCTGCACCACCGACGACACCACCGCCGTCGACCTCGCCTCGGGGGCCCTCCTGCGGCTGCGGGTGCCGTGGCCCGAGGACCACGAGCCCGACCTGGCTCCGTTCGACGTCGTGGAGGCCACGCTGGCCGACGACCCCGAGCGCGACGACCTGGCCCAGCCCGAGGCGGTCATGGCGGCCGACCTTCCCCGCCAGGTGGGCACCCTGCGGGGACGGCGCGTCCGCCGCATGCTCGAGGAGCTGGCCGCACCTCCCGATGGTCCCCTGCTCGGCTTCCCGGGCCCCGCCGCGCCCTACTGGCAGTTCCGGGGCTCGCGGCCATCGGCCGCCCTCCTCGAGCCGACCCGGGGGCCCCAGCTGATCCGGCGCACCGAGGACGGGTCGACCTGGGTCCGCTTCGGGTGGCAGCGTGACGACGTGTGGCTCCCCGTCGAGGACCCGCACGCGGCGCGCGCCCTCGACGCGGCCCGGCGGGAGCGCCTGAGCGGCAAGGCGCTCTCCACGGCGCTCGGCTTCCGCCCCCAGTACCTCCTGGCCGCGCTCAGCCGTCCGCGTGACGGCCACTGCTACAAGGTGGTCACCGCCGTCCTGCCCCGCAGCTGACCGCCGCGGGGCCAGCGAGGCGCGGCCTCAGCGGCCGAGCTTGCCCCCGGCCAGGTCCTCGGCCATCGCCCAGCCGAAGGCCACCATTCGGTCGCCCCGGTCGGCATTCAGTCCCTTGAAGAGCTCGGGGAGGCCGACGGCCAGCTTGACCTTGGGACCGCAGAAGTCGAGGCCGCCGGCCGTCGAGCCGTCGCCCTTCACGACGAAGGCCCGATCGTCGAGCCGGCTCTCGGCCCCGAAGCGCTTGGCCAGGCGGCGGGCCCAGGCCCGCTCCTCCCCCGACGCCTTGTGACCCGGCGAGGGCACGACGTCGACCAGGCCGGCGAAGGCCCGGAAGCCTTCGGGCGAGAGCAGACGGGTACCCAGGAGCACGTCCTCGTCGGGGAACGCCAGCAGGGCGCGGCGGTACTGGTCGGCCATGATGGCCTTCAGCGCCGCCTCGGCCCGGGTCGTGCGGTCGACCGAGGCCAGCCCGACGAGCAGCGAGGGCGTCCCCCCGATGCGCTCGAGCGTGCAGAAGGAGTAACCCCGCAGCTTGTTCCCTTCCCGGGCGTGGGTCACCAGCACCCACTGCTCTCGCTGCTTGGAGAGAAACCCGATTTCGAATCCCGGCGCCCGCTCGGCGCACAGATCCGCCATGTCCCCCAACTCGGCGTCACTGAGCGAGGTGCAGTCCTTTGTGGTTACCACGATCGGCATGAAATCAATTCTACCGGGGCCGTCGGGGCTTGTCCCGCCCGGCAGGACCGGGGGGACCGCGCTCAGGCCACCACCGCTCCCTTCCCCAGCAGGACTTTCAGCTCTCCGACCAGGCCATTTCGGCTGTCGACGTTGAACTCCGGAGGCAATTTAATGACCTTGGCTCCCACCTGGAGAAGCACCGGCGAGACCCCCGGATGCTGCACCAGGATCTCTTTCAAGCGCCCGACCGTCGCGTCCGACAGGGCGCCGAGCGGGAGCGCGATCCGGAGCTCCTGGGTGTCGCCGGCCAGCACCGGCCGCCGGATCTCCATCGCCACGATCTTGGGCTGCTCGTCCCGCAGGTCGATCCGGCCCTTGATCACGACCACGGCGTCGTTCTCCAGCAGGGCGCCGTGCTCGGCCATCACCCGGGGGAAGACGAAGACCTCCATGGAGGCCTGCAGGTCCTCGAGGACGAAGCGGCCCATCAGGTCGCCCTTCTTCGTGTACTGGCGCTTGAGCTCGGTCACGACCCCGCCCACTGCCCGGACCATCCCCTCGGCCCCGTGACCGTTGTCGTGGAACTCGGCCGAACCGGCGTCGCGCATCTCCGACAGCGGGCAGTCGGTGTGGCGGGCCAGGGCCTGCTCGAGCCCGAGCAGGGGGTGGTCGCTCACGTAGAGACCCAACATCTCCTTCTCGAAGGCCAGTCGCTGGGACTTGTCGAACTCGCTGTCGGGGATCGGCACCCGCGTCCCCTCCCAGCGCCCCGAGTCGCCGCCGTCACTCTCGGCCGGTTCGACCGACGAGAACAGGGTGGCGATGCCGACCTCGTGCTCGCGCCGGCGCTCGAGCGTCCGGTCGACGATCTCCTCCAGGACCAGGCAGAGGCCCTGGCGGGGATGGCCGAGCGAGTCGAAGGCACCAGCTTTGACGAGTGACTCCATCGTCCGCTTGTTGAGGACCATCGGGTCGACTCGGCGGCAGAAGTCGTAGATGTCGGCGTAGGGGCCCTGCTCGGACCGTTCGAGCACGATCCGCTCGACCAGGCTCTCGCCCACGTTGCGGACGGCGGCGAGCCCGAAGACGATCCCCGGGTGCTCCGGACTCCCGTCGCCACGACCGCCCGGGTCGTCGGGTCGCGGGGCGAACTCGGCGGCCGAGCGGTTCACGTCGGGGACGAGGACCTCGATCCCGATGGCCCGACACTCGGCCAGGTACACCGCCGTCTTGTCCTTGTTGTCCTTCACCGACGTGAGGAGGGCCGACATGTACTCGGGGGGGTAATGGGCCTTGAGCCACGCCGTCTGGTAAGCCACCAGGCCGTAGCCGTAGGAGTGGGACTTGTTGAAGGCGTAGTCGGCGAACGGCTCGATGATGTCGAAGAGCTGGGTGCCCAGGGCCTTGTCGTAGCCCTGGGCCACGCACCCGGCGACGAACTTCTCACGCTCCGCCGCGATGAGGGCGCGGATCTTTTTGCCGCACGCCTTGCGCAGGTTGTCGGCCTCCTCGAGCGTGTAGCCGGCGAACTTCTGGGCCACCCGCATGACCGACTCCTGGTAGATCATCAGGCCCTGCGTGTCGGCCAGGATCGGCTCGAGATCGGGATGCTCGTAGCGGATCGCCTTGCGCCCGTTCTTGCGGTCTGCGTAGTCGTTGTGCATGTTGGCGGCCATGGGCCCGGGTCGGTAGAGGGCGACCAGCGCGGCCACATCGTCGAAGCTGCTCGGGGCGAGGGACCGCATGAGGGCCCGCATCGGCCCTCCCTCGAGCTGGAACACGCCCACCGAGTCCCCCCGGCGCAGCATGGCCAGGGTGGCGTCGTCGTCGAGGTCGACGTTGTCGATGTCGGGCCTTGTCCCGGTCGCCTGCTCGATGAGGTCGAGGGCGCGCTCGATCACCGAAAGGTTGCGCAGACCCAGAAAGTCCATCTTCAGCAGGCCCATCTCCTCCACCCCGTGCATCTCGTACTGGGTGACGATCGGGGCCTCGGCCGGGTCGACGCCGGCGTCGGGCTTTCGCTGGACGGGCAGGTACTCGGTCAGCGGGTCCTTGGTGATGACCACGGCGGCGGCGTGGATGCCGTCCTGGCGCCGCAGACCCTCCAGCCCCTTGGCCACATCGACGACCTGCTTGGCCTCGGGGTCCTGCTCGTACATGGCCCGCAGCTCTCCCGCGGCGGAGTAACCGTCCTCGAAACCCTCGCTCTTGGTGAGGCACGCCCACAGCGGGGTGTCCCGGCCCATCACGAGGGGGGGCATGGCCTTGGCGATCTTGTCGCCGACGACGTAGGGAAGTCCGAGGACCCGGGCGGCGTCGCGCACGGCGGCCCGGGCCTTGATGGTCGAGAAGGTCACGATCTGGGCCACCCGGTCGCTGCCGTAGCGCTCGGCCGCGTACTTGATCATGTCGCCCCGGAAACGCTCGTCGAAGTCCATGTCGATGTCGGGCATTTGCTTGCGGCCGGGGTTCAAGAAGCGCTCGAAGAGCAGGTCGTAGCGGATCGGGTCCAGGTCGACGATCTTGAGGCAGTAGGCGACACAGCAACCGGCGGCCGAGCCCCGGCCCGGTCCCACCCGGATCCCCGACTCCCGGGCGAACCGGATGAGGTCCCACACCACCAGGAAGTAGGCCGCGAAGCCCATGTCCCCGATCACCCCGAGCTCGTAGTCGAGCCGCTCGCGGACCTGGTCCGGGACGGTCTCGCCGTAGCGTTCCCGGGCGCCTTGGTAGGTCAGGTGGCGCAGGTAGTCGAGGGCCCTCTCCTCGTAGGTGGGTCCGGAGAAGGTGTCGGGGACCGGGAACTCGGGCAGGCTGGGCTTGCCCAGCTCGAGCTCGACATTGGCACGTTCGGCGACGAGCAGGGTGTTGTCGCAGGACTCGGGCACCTCGCTGAAGAGGTGGCGCATCTCGGCCGCCGACTTCAGGTAGTGCTCGGTCCCCTCGAACCGGAAGCGGTTGGTGTCACTCAGCGTGGCCCCGGTCTGCACGCAGAGCAACGCGTCATGGGCGACTGCGTCGGCGCGGTGGGTGTAGTGGCTGTCGTTGGTGGCCAGCAGCGGTGCCTCTAACCGGCGGGCGATCTCGATCAGCTGGGGATTGGTCTGCCGCTGGGCCGAGATGCCGTGGTCCTGGAGCTCGACGAAGAGGCTGTCGCGCCCGAAGATGTCCTGCAGCCGGGCCGCCCGGGCTTCGGCCTCCTTCTCGTCGCCGGCCAGCAGCGCCTGGAGCACCACGCCGCCCAGGCACCCGGTGGTGGCGATGATCCCCTCGTGGTAGCGCGCCAGGAGCTCCCAGTCCACCCGGGGCTTGTAGTAGTAGCCCTCGAGGTAGGCCGCCGAGGACAGCTTGAGCAGGTTGCGGTAGCCGGCGGTCGTCTCGGCCAGGAGGGTCAGGTGGTAGTAGAGCTTCTGGCCGCCCTCGACGTCACCCCCGGTGTCGTCGACCTTTCCCCGCCGTACGGGGCGCTCGTGGCGGGACTCCCCCGCCATGTAGGCCTCGGTCCCGATCACCGGGTTCAGGCCCTCGGCCCTGGCCGCCTTGTAGAAGTCGAGAACCCCGTACATGTTGCCGTGATCGGTGATCCCGAGGGCAGGCTGCCCGTCGGCCGCGGCCGCTTTCACCAGGTCTTCCACCCGGGCGGCCCCGTCAAGCATCGAGAACTCGGTGTGGGTGTGAAGGTGCGTGAACGACCGCGATGCCAACTGCCCCGGACCCTTCTCTGGGCGTCCAACCGGGCTTTTCCACAGCCTGTGGACGAGTTACAACTGTGTGATTCCGACCATAGCGCGGCGGGTACCGCGTGGTTGGGGTACCCGCCGACCCGGCCCCGGGTCAGGCGGGCCCCGGGTTCAGGCAGGCATGGCGTTGCGCCTGATCACGATGGTGTTCGAGACCTTGTCGTGCCAGGCCTGGCGCCGCGAGTCCCAGGCCGGCCAGAGCATGTCGAGCATCCACGGCACGATGCACGCCAAGAACATGAGGTACTCGAAGAAGGCCCGCCACAGGGCACGGCCGAACCCGATCGGGCCGCCGTGGTCCCCGTCGACCGCCCGGACCCCCACCGCCATCATGCCGACCGTCTGACCCCGGGCCGAGCCGCAAAAGATGGCGCCGTACAGGAGGGTGAGCACGATGCCGATGATGCCGCTGAGCACCGAGTAGTGGTACTGGTGGATGGTCGTCGTGCCGTTGACGGTGGTGTTGACGTGGAAGTTGATCCGGGAGAACCGGGCCGCGTCGAGAGGCAGGGCGATCACGTTGACCACGACGATCAAGATCACCCAGTCGATGAGCCAGCCGCCAACGCGGGCCCAGTAGCTCGCGTAGGGCGGCTGAGGTGGGTAGCCGTACCCGGGCGGGTAACCGCCGGGCGCGCCGTAGGGCGGGGCGGTGCCGTAGGGCGGGGCGGTGCCGTAGGGCGGGGCGGTGCCGTAGGGCGGGGCGGTGCCGTAGGGCGGGGCGGTGCCGTAGGG
>Ga0209040_10001803_pt1 | contig 16934 bp, 16 predicted proteins | sample BogFormECP12_OM3_FD_188240 | JGI IMG/M metagenome (GOLD analysis project Ga0209040, IMG submission 188240) | Bog forest soil microbial communities from Calvert Island, British Columbia, Canada - ECP12_OM3 (SPAdes) (version 2) | ecosystem: Environmental > Aquatic > Freshwater > Wetlands > Bog ...
ACAGAACCAGAAGTTCCGCCGGAGCACGTCGGCCGGGCGCAATCCCGCCGCGTCGAAGTCCCGGCCGTACCCCGAGCGGTCCACGATGTTCTCGAGCCGGTCGTGGAGCATGGCGACCCACCCGATGCCCCCCTCGCTCATCGCGATCTGAAGGCCCGGGTGGCGGACGGCCGCTCCCGACCAGAGCCATTCGGCGCACGCCGTCAGCGACATCTGGCCGAACAGGGTGGCGCCCAGCTGGACCAGCGGTGCGTCCGGCGGCATGTCCGGCATCCCCGACGAGCCCACGTGGAGGGAGATCACGGTGTCGGTCTCGGCGCAGGCGGCGATGATCGGCTCCCAGTAGCCCGAGAAGATGGTGGGCAGGCCGATCCGGTGGGGGCGCTCGGGGAGGGTGACCGAGCGGAAGCCCCGATCGGCATTGCGGCGGACCTCGGCCGCGCCCAGCTCGGGGTCGGCCAGGAAGGTGATCCCGCAGGGGATGATGCGGTCGGGGTACGGCTGCCACCACGCCTCGTAGAGCCAGTCGTTGAAGGCCCGGGTGACCGCCAGGCCGAGCTCGGGGTCCGACGCCCCGGAGAACACCCGGCCGGAGAACCCGGTGATCTGCGAGGGGAAGTTGAGCGACGCCCAGACCCCGTTGATGTCCATGTCCTGAATGCGGGCGTCGATGTCCCAACAGCCGCGTCGCATGTCCTCGAAGCGGGTCGGCTCGAGGGTAACGCACTCGGGTCGGCGGCCGGCCACCGCGTTCATGCCGACCTGGGTGTAGCGCTGGCCGTCGAATTCCCAGAGCTGGCGCCCGTGCCGGTCCTCGACCACCCTGGGCCCGTGATCGGCGAGGTGGTCGGGCAGACGCCCCTCGAACATGTCCGGCGGCTCGACGAGGTGGTCGTCCACCGAGATGATCGTGGCACGCACCTCCCGGGGCTCGGGGTCGGGCAGCAGGGTGTCCGGGCGTGTCTCGATCGTCGTCTCCGGGCCCACGGCCCCAAGTATCTCAGGGCGGCGGGGGCGAGGACGGCCCGCCGCCCGGGGGGCGGGGCGGCCCTGGGTGCGGTGCCGGCGTGACCCTCCTCCTCGCCGACCACCTCCAACGGCTCCTGGGCGAGTCGTTCCCCGATTGCGCGCCGGCCCGGGTCGTGGAGGAGTCCGAGGAGTGGGGGGGTCCGCCTCCGCCTGCCGACCGCCGACCCTCAGGACGCCAGCGCCCGCGGGATCGGCGCCCCGAGGTCCGCCTGGCAGGGCGCGTCCCCGACCTCTTCGAGTCTCCGACGCCGGATCAGCGAGCCGGGGGCGTCACGAGGACGCAGCGCGTGCCGCGGTAGATGGTCGGCATGCACTTGTTGCAATGGATGCACAGGGACTCGGTCGCCTCGCCCTTCTCCATCCGGTTGACGAGGTCGGGCTCCCGGAGCAGGGCCCGGGCCATCGCCACGAAGGCGAAACCATCGTCGAGCGCATGGTCGATCGTGTCGAGCCGGTTGATCCCGCCCAGCAGGATGAGCGGGAGGTCGACGGCGTCGAGGAACTGGCGGGCGTAGGGCAGGAAGAATGCCTCCTCGAAGGGGTAGTCGCGCAGGAAGCGGCGACCGAACAGTCGGAATCCGGCCCGCACCGGTCCGGGGAGGGTCGCCGCGAACTCCTGGCGGGGCGCCTCCCCCCGGAACAGGTACATCGGGTTGGCCAGCGAGCTCCCACCGGTCAGCTCGAGCGCGTCGAGGCAGCCGTCGGCGGCCAGCATCCGGGCGATCTCGATGCTCTCCTCCAGCCACAGGCCCCCGGTGACGCCGTCGGCCATGTTCAGCTTCGCGGTCACCGCGGCGCCCGTCCCGGCCTCCTCGCGCACCGCCCGGACCACCTGGCGGGCGAATCGGGCCCGGTTCTCGAGGCTGCCGCCCCATCGGTCGCGACGCCGGTTCAGCTTCGGGCTCATGAAGGCGCTGAGCAGGTAGTTGTGGCCGAGGTGCACCTCGATGCTGTCGAAGCCTGCCTCGAGGGCCAGGGCGGTGCCGCGCCGGTAGTCCCCGGTGATCCGCTCGATGTCGTCCTCGGTGGCGCCCCGGGTCAACGAGCCCATGGGACTGAAGGCCCGGGTGGGCGCGAGGGACGGCGCGCCGTTCGAGCGGGCGTTGGCCACCGGGCCGGCGTGGCCGATCTGGGCCGCCGCCGCCGCCCCGGTGGCGTGGACGGCGTCGGTCAAGCTCCTGAGCCCGGCCACGACCTCGGGGGCCAGCAGGATGCAGTGCCGGTCGGTCCGCCCCTCGGGGGAGACCGCCAGGTAGGCCACGGTCGTCATCCCGACCCCGCCGTCGCCGACCCGGCGGTGGAACTCCACGAGGTCGTCGGTGACCTCCCCAGCGGGCATGACCCCTTCGAACGTGGCCGCCTTGATGATGCGGTTCCGCAGGGAGACGGGCCCCAGGTTCGCAGGCTGGAAGGCCCTCGAGGTCATCCCGGTCACCCTACCGGCCCACCCCGCCCGCGACCGGGTGCCGTGCGGCGCGGGCACGCTGCGCCGGATCCGAGGCACAATCGCGACGATGACGACCGAGCGTGGCCCCGTGCGGGTGGCCGTTCCCTTCATCGCCGATGAACGCAAGATGCTGGCTTCGTGGCTGGACCTCCACCGTGACACGCTGCTCGTCAAGTGCGAGGGGCTGAGCCCCGAACAACTGGTCACCCGATCGGTCCGGCCGTCCGAGCTGAGCCTCCTGGGCCTGGTCCGCCACATGGCAGAGGTCGAGCGCAACTGGTTCCAGCGGGTGCTGCGGGGGGCTGAAGCGCCACCCCACTACCGTGAGGACGACCCGGACGCCGACTTCCGCGGGACGGACCCCCTGCGCGCGACCGAGGACTTCTCGATCTTCCGGTCCGAGTGCGACGACTCCCGGGCGGTCGAGGCGTCCGCCACCTCGCTGGACGACGTCGACCGGGGCGGTGGGATCTCGCTCCGCTGGATCATGGTGCACATGATCGAGGAGTACGCCCGGCACAACGGGCACGCCGACCTGCTCCGAGAACGGATCGACGGGGCCCGGGGGGTCTGATCGGTCGGGACGGCGACCGCCCGAAGCTGACTGTCGGGGGCCGCTTTCCCTAATGGGGGTGGACGCCCGGCACGACCCCGATCCGGATCCGGTAGGTGAACCACCACGGACGCGGGCCCCCGGCCAACGTCATCTCGGCGACGGCTGCCAATTGCGAGACCCCCAGCGTCTCGTCGTCGAGGCCGGAGCGCCGGAGCGTCTGGTAGTCGCCCTGGCTGCGGAACAAGCCCATGAACCGCGCCGCGTCGCCGTTCTCGGCCTGGTGCAGGGCGAGCTCGTGGCACCACCCAAAGTGACCGGATCCGGCCATGCGTTCCAGATGGCCGTCCTTGGACCAACTCCGCACCCCCATGGCCAGGTGCCGGTCTCGGTGGGCGTCGCGAGCCGAGTAGCCACGTCCGGCGGGATCATCCTCTCGGACCGGCCGACGGAGCTCCTCGTCCTCGAGCCCGTCAGCCAGACGTGATTCGAGGACGCCGATCGCCTTCCGGCAGTTGGCCCAGGCCCGCTCGAGCGGGACCGAGCCGACCGTCGGCGGCCAGTCGCAGTCGATTGCCGCGAACACCCCGCCCGGACGCAGCAGTCGGGCCACCTCGGCCAGGGTGCCCGTCGGCTCCATCCAGTGCATGGCCTGGACCGCCAAGACCAGATCGGCACTGTCGGCGACGAGGCCGGTGTCATGGCCGAACCCCTCGACGAATCGCGCGTTGTCGGGAGCCCGACGTTCCGCGAGGGCGCGCATGTCGGCGCTGGGCTCGACGCCGATCGTCGATCGGGCCCACCTGCTGGCCCAGCGGGTGGACAGACCGGTGCCACTCCCGAGGTCGATGACATCCGGACGACGCTTGCCGCAGTAGGAGGTGAGGATCCGGGCCAGGTCACCGGGTGGTTGGGGACGGACGTCGTCGTAGAGATCGGCGAAACCCGAGAAGCGGTCCGCGTTCGGTGCAAGCTCGGGCGGGCCTACTTCTGCCACCGTCACAGTGTGCCCCAGGCGCGCTCCCGTGCCCGCAACCCCGCGCCGACGTCGGGCGGGGTTCCCTTACCGCACGACCCGATAGCGGAGATGGACCACGCCGTCGGACTCGACCACGCGGGTGCAGTCGAGATCGAACTGCTGGTCCCCGAGGTTGGCGAAGAGGCGGACGCCGGAGCCCAGGAGCACCGGGACGAGGTGCAAGTGGATCTCGTCGAGAAGGCCTGCCTTCAGGTACTGCTGGACGACGTCGGCGGCGCCGACCGCCACGCTCCGCCCTCCGGCGACGGCTCGGGCCTGCTCGAGGGCACTCTCGATCCATCGGTGACCACGGTCCCGTCGGTCCGGGGACCGACATGGCGATCGGGCGGGGTATGGGTGAGGAGGAAGAAGGGAGCGCCGACAGGGTGGTGGCCGCCCCAGCCGTCGGCGACGTCGAAGGTGCGCCTTCCGGTGATGATCGCCCCGCAGGCGAACATCTCCTCGACAACAGGGCGGCTGCGGGCGGGCGGGCGGCCTGAAGCGATCGTCGGGGCCGAGGCGCTCGGTGCCGGCCGTCCACCAGTCGAAGAGCCTGCTTCCACCGTCCCCCAGCGGGTTGGCGGGACCGTCATTGGGCCCGGCGATGAACCCGTCCATTGATATCGAGAGCCCGGTCACCACGTTGCCCACGTCCCTCTCCAATCTCGTCCTTTCTTTCGTTGTGACGGGCGGGACGGTCCGCTTCGTCACCGCACGCCAATGCGGCTCCCGGCAGGGGGTTCGGCATCCGTCGCTCGACCGTGGCCGTGCCGGCACCAGTGGAGCGATGATCCCACAAGGGCGGTGAGGGGTAGTGGGCTAGTTTGACCTGGGCCGTTTCTGACCAGCCGTTTTCGCCCAATCCTTCAACGGGCGAGTGGCGGTCGTGCTTCTCAAGTCATGCGTTACTTGGCGGTCCTTGCGGGGGTGGACTGGCCCGTGCCTGCTGAACCATGGCGTACATTCGCTGGTTCAGGTCGCCGGGTTTGGTGGAGTTTTTCACAGTCGCCTCATGCGACCGCCTTCGCGATCATTGAGTGGACAGCAGGATTCGCATGGACAGGTGTCAGTTCGGTGTGCGGATGATTTCTGGACCAGACTCGAAATAGTTCGTCAATGAAGCCCTGGCCTACCTCATCGATCCCGGTAAAGTCGATCTCGACTCGTTGAAAGTCATCGAGATGCGCTGCAAGTCGCTTGGCTTCAGACCGAGAGACGAATATGCCCGCCTCTTTAAACAAGTCCACCCGAACTGTTGAATGAGAAAATTCAAGTGTTTCTGGGTCCGAGAACGCGTCAAAGACTGTTTTGGGGTCACGATCTGTGTCGAAAGCAATTTCGCATCTCACCAAGGTCCCCTTGCGCTCCGACGCAATCCATCCAATAGCCTGATCATCTCGGGTCCGGTCAACGCTCCAAGAAGTCTGGCCGCTTGAAAGTGAGAACTTATTCACCATCTTGGTGGTGAAGAAAATGCCCATTCCGCTGTGTTGATCAGGTGCCGTAGTTTGCTTGCCCTTTGAAATTTCACCGATAGCCTCTTGGTCAGTCTCCAACTGACGACTTTCGCGGACCCTCCGAAAGACGCCGATGCCATCATCTTCGATTTCGAACGCGACATGATTAGGATTGACGAACCAGCTAACGCGCACGGCTGTGCCATCTGAGTGATCGATGGCGTTGTTGAGCATTTCTGTGAAAGCCCAGTTCAAAATTCGCCGGACGTTGGGATTGTCAAATACCTCGGGAGAGAGTTTCTCTAGGGTCGCAGTGTCTCCCCTCCAGACAGCGTCTTCCTGCAGTCCATCAAGAAGATGCTGTTCGGTCCAGAGTGCTCTGCGCCTGTATTTAGCGCCTCGGCCCGCCCCAGTGGCCACCAATAGACCCGCTTCGGTCATCCTCCGAAGGTGATAATGAGCAGCTTGCCTGGAGACACCAGCCGCGCGAGCAACCTCCCCCGAGCGGATGAACGCCTGAGAGGAAAGCAAATTGTCAATGACCGCAGGAACTTGAGATGTTGACATTCTTACGTTTTTTCCTAGATCGGGGCTCAAATCTCCCGGCGTTCCTTTACCTTTTTACGTTTAGGTTCCTAGATTACTCCAAATCGTCAAAACATCAAGGTCCCGGGGGAAAAACCCTGCTCACGGCTCCCTTTCGCACCCTCTCCGTAAATAGACCAGTAACGAACGGGTTGAGCGCAGAGCGTAGGGCTCAGGTCATCGGGTGCCTGGAGGAGGGCATGAGCATGTGGGCCACCACCCGCCTTACGGGGGGGCCAAGCAGACGGTTGCCGACCTCCTGGTGGACGTGGGGCAAGCCTGCTCCGACTACCAGGACTTCACGCTTCGCAACCTGTACCGCCCCGTCATCGGGTGTGACGAGATTTGGTCGTACTGCTACGCAAAGCAAAAGTGGTCGGCGCTGACGGCCACAGGACCTCCATCCTGGCAGAGGACCAGGTGAAACGAGCCCACTACCCGGTGAGGGGTCATGGGCAAGGACCCGACCCACGACCCGGACCGAGCGGGCCGGCCTGGGCCTAGGAGGGCGCCGAGGGCGCCGAGGGCGCCGGAGGCGTGGTCCCGCCGTTCTGGCCGCCGAGGGCGCCCGGGCCGTGCGGACCCGGGAACCCGGGCGGGGCGCCTCCGCCGGGTGCACTGACCGCCACCACCTTGACGGCAGTGATCGATCCGTCCGACCCCTTGGTCCCGTCGGCCGAGACGAAGTCCCCGACCTTCACCTCACTCAGTGACCCGGAGGTGGCATTCGGGCCCGGACCGGTCATGAACGCGGTGGTGGACGTGGTGTCGACGGTGGTGGCCGCCGAGCCGTTGAACGGCTGCAGGGTGATCGTCGTGCCCGAGACGGCCGTGACCCTGCCCGAGACGGTGGGGAGGATCACGTCGATGATGGTGGCGTCCAGGTCGGTGTGGTTGGCGGCGATCGTGCCGATGGCGGTGACCTGTGACCCCACGGCGACGCTGGTCGAGGCGGAAGGCTGCCCGGACTGCAGGAACTTCGTGGTGCTCGAGATGTCGGCCGTCCGCCAGAAGCCCTGCGCGTCGGTGATCGTGATCGCGTCATTCGTCGACGCCTCGACCTTCCCGCTCAACTCGGGCAGGACGACGTTGACCGTGCTCGCCGTGGGAGTGGTGGGGGCGGTCGTCGGGCTGGAGCCAGGGGCTCCTGTCCAGTTCCGGCCGTAGGTGCCCGGGGGTGCCTGGATCGTGACCTTGGATCCGACGGTCACCGCCGAGGGGGTGGCCGGCGCGCCGTCGATGGTGTACCGGGTGGTCACGGTCGTGTCGACCGTGCGGCTCGTCCCGTCCGCCCCCGACAGGGTCAGGGTGCCGCTGCCGATGGCCGTGACGGTCGCGCCAATCACTCCGGGAGCCCCCGCCGCCCCGGGACCGAACCCGCCGACAGACGGACCCAACCCGCCGCCAGGGCCCCCGCCGAACCCACCGCGCCCGCCGTAGACGCCGTGGCCGAAGCTGCCGTGCCCCGCTGTGGTCGTCGTCGTCGTGGCGGCGGCGATGCCGGTGGCTCCGAGTGCGAGGCCGCCGGCGACGACCCCTCCGGCCACCGCGCCTCCCACCGTGCGGGCCCTCCGGGACCCACGCCCGTGGCCCCGGCGTGCGCCGTCGCGCTCGATGTCGCTCATTCGTCGTCCCTCCGGCTCGGCGGTCCCGGCGCGCCGGCCCCCGCCCCGTTTCGCGTCGCGCAAGCTACTCGGCGAACCTGTGGTTTCCCTGATGAGCCGGACAGCCGGCTACCCGACGGCCCTCGTGCCGGCCCCCGACGCGGCGTCGACGGTGGCGGGTCGGACCGTGCCCCTCTCGATCCCCGCCCAGCCCCCCAGCTCCGCCCGCCGGGCGAGCACGGCCTTGTGGCCGCCCCGGAGCCCGAAGAGGCGCTTGGCCAGCAGCAGGTAGAGGGCGATGGCCACGTTGATCACCAGGGTCAGCACCTTCAAGGTGGTGATAGACCGCGTGAGCTCGTCGATCTCGAGGGGGATGAAGACGATGGTGGCGATGAAGGTGAGGTACTCCGCCCAGCGCTTTGCGTACCAGAGCCCCACCGCTTCGGTGGCCTCCAGCGCGGCGTAGGCGAGGGCGGCGATGCCGATCTCGTACAGGTGCGCCGGGTTGGCGAAGAACCAGTGACGGAAGCGGCCGAGGAAGCCGTGCAGGCTGTTCGGGTTCCCCGGGCCCCCGGTCAGCGCGCTCATGATGCGGTCGTAGTCATCCTGCAAGGTGTGCCGGTGGCCGAGGAACAGGAAGATGACCAACGCCAGCGCGCTGAGCACGATCACGTGGATGGCCCGGTCGACGGCGATGAGCCGGAGGACGTAGCGGTCACGGAGGGCCGGTCCGCGCAGTGGCACCTCGATCTCGTCCCTCGGCGGTACGGCGTCGAGTACGGGGGGGGCGCTCGGCTCGAGGGGCACCCAGTCGTCGCAGCGGATGCAGCGGTGCCAGCGCAGGCCTTCGAGCTCCCGGACCACCGTCGAGTCGGCCGGGGTGACGGTGGCGGCGCCGACACCCACCAGGGCATGGCCCTTCCAGGCGCAGGTGAACAGCTCGTAGCGGTTGGAGGGCTTCTGCCGATGCCGCATCGAGCGATAGCTGTAGCACAACGGGTGCCCCGTTAGCATCGGCCGGCCGGGTCTGGACGGTCCGGCCGATCGGAGCGCCGTGGAGACCGAACCGCTGGAGGGGGCCAGGATCATCGTGACCGGGGTCACCGGCCAGGTCGCCGGCCCGTTGGCCATGTCGCTGGCCTCGGCCAACGAGGTCTATGGTGCCGCCCGCTTCACCGACGGGGGCGCCCGGGACCGGCTGGAGGAGGCCGGGGTGCGTTGCGTACGGATCGACCTGGCCGGAGGCGACGTGGGCGGGCTGCCGGCCGATGCCGACTACGTGCTCCACTTCGCCGTCTCCAAGACCAACGACTGGGGCACCGACCTGGACGCCAATGCCGGTGGTGTCGCCTGGCTGATGGAGCACCATCAGCGGGCCCGGGCCTTCCTCCACTGCTCGACGACCGCGGTGTACCGTCCGTCGGGGCACCGGGTCTTCGCCGAGGACGACCAGCTGGGCGACAACCACGGGGTCTGGCCGTTCCTGCGCACCTACAGCATCTGCAAGATCGCGGCCGAGGGGACGGCGCGCTGGGGGACCCGCCGGTTCGGGCTGCCGACGGTCATCGCCCGACTCTCGGTGCCCTACGGGGACGGGGGCGGCTGGCCCGCCGTCCACCTCCAGATGCTCATCAACGGCTCGCAGATCCCGGTCCACACCGACGCCCCAAGCACCTACAACCCCATCCACCAGGACGACATTCTCCGCAGTGTGCCGGGGCTGCTGGCCGCGGCGGCCGTCCCGGCGATGGTGGTCAACTGGGGCGGCGACGAGGCGGTCAGCATCGAGGAGTGGTGCGGCTACCTCGGTGAGCTCACCGGTTTGACTGCCACCTTCGCCCCGACCGACCGCACGATCGACAGCGTCGAGATCGACACCACCCGGCGGCGCCGGCTGACCGGGCCCACCACCGTGGCCTGGCGCGACGGGATGCGCAGGATGGTGGAGGCGCGGCACCCCGAGCTGATTGGGGGCTGACTCGGGCGCGGACCTGGCCCTCGGCGTCGCCTCGGCTCGCGCTCGGCCGGTTCAGTGTCCGACAGCGACAACGCCTGCGCGTGTGCCCGTTCAGCCGGCCACCACGGCGATGCGGGGCGAGACCCCGAGCAGGCGTCCGAGCGGATCCAGCTCGCTCGCCTCGGCCCACTCGACGTCCCGCAGGCGCTCGACCCGGGGATTCGGCCAGCCGCCCCCGGCCACGAGGCCGAGCAGCGTATCCGGCGGGGTCCCGGTGCCGAGCGGCAGGCTGGCCCGCACCCCGGCCGGCAGGGGTGCGTGGTGTTCGGGCGCCGGCTGCCGCCACCGCCCGAGGGCCTGGCGTCCCCAGGTGCGGAGCCGATCGGGGGTGGCATCGCCCCACAGGCTCTCGAGGAGCACCAGGCGACCGGCCGGTGCCGCCGCCCGCCAGGCGGCGAGCGCGGCGCCCGGATCGGGGAGGGTCCAGACGAGGTGGCGCTCGATCACCGCGTCGAAGCCCTGGGGCGGGCGGTCGGCCGGGCCCGTCACCACCTCGACGGCGAGGCCCTCGCGGCTGGCTGACCGTCGCAGTTGGTCGAGCATGCCCGGGGAAAGGTCGAGGGCGGTGACCCGGTGGCCCAGCTGGGCCGCCATCAGCGACACGAACCCCGTGCCGGCGCCGCAGTCGAGGACACGGGCCGGCGTGGCGGGGAGGAGCCGTTCGACAACCGCCAGCCAGGCCGCCTGAACGAGCGGGCTGGTCGGTCGGTGCTGGGGCGATCGGTCGTAGGTCCACGCGTCGTCGTCCCAGTAGCGCCGGATCTGATCGGTGAGGTCCATCGGTCCTTTCTACCGGGCGCCCGGTAGACTTGGGAGCCCTCCCGCTCCCCGCCCCCCGCCTCTACCGCCGGCTCCGGGCCAGTTGGCAGCTGCCGCAGCCCTCCCGCGGGGCCGGGGCGCGACGAGGTCCGAGTGGTCCGAGGCCCCCCCGGGGGCGCGCGAACATCGGGGGGTGCGAGTCCAACGGAACTTCGCGTTCATCGACCTGTCGGGCTTCACCGCGCTCACCGAGGCGCAGGGCGACGAACGGGCGGTCAGCGTGCTCACGTCGTTTCGGATTTTGGTGCGTGACATCTGCTCGCGCCGTGGGGTCCGGATCGCCAAATGGCTGGGCGACGGGGCCATGCTGGTCAATGTGGACGCGGGACCGGTCCTGGCCGCCACCTTGGAGATGCAGTGTGCCGTCGGCCTCGGGGACGCGCCCACCGCCGTCCGATGCGGCGTCTCCTCGGGCCAGGTCATCCTGCTCGAGGGGGACGACTACATCGGCCATTCGGTCAACGTGGCCGCCCGGCTCTGCGACCTGGCCCGCAGCGGTCAGGTCCTGGCGGCACCCTCGGTCATCGACCAGCTGCCGAGATGGGGCACGGTGCTCGCCACCGAAGAGACCCTCGTGCGGGGGCTCGAGAACCCGATCCCGGTCGCCCACCTCGGGCTGCGACCCCTGGACGGGCCGGGCGAACCCGATCCGGTCTGCGGGATCCCGCTCACCCGGGCCGTGGCCGAGGTGGTCGACCGCGACGCGGTGGGCGATGAGGCCTGGTTCTGCTCGGAGAGCTGCCACGACACATGGGTGCAGCGTCCCCGCCCGGTGCCCGAGGGCCAGGGGAGCCTGCGGACGCCGCTGATCGGGTCGTGACCGGGGCCTGACCGCTCCAAGGCCGGTTTGGAGACCGAGCCCAGCGGTGCCCCGGGGACCGTCCCCGGACCCGGGGCCCGGGGACGGTCCCCGATTCGAGGGGTCCGGGTATCCTTGACGGTCGTCCTGCCTGTCGCGCCGCTCATCCGGGGCCGGCCCGGGTCACGGTGCCTCCATGAAGCTCAACTTCAAACAGATCATCGCGTCCGCCGCCGCGGCGGTCCTTGCCGCCGTCATCGCCTCGCTCTTCGGGGTGAAAGGGACGATCGTGGGCGTGGCGATCGGGAGTATCGTCGCCACGTCGGGGACCGCCATCCTCGCCACCTCCCTCGACAAGACGCACCGGGTCGTCCGTCACGCGGTGATCGAGAACCCGAACTCGCCGACCTTCCTGCGCCAGTTCGGCCAGACCGAGCCGGCCCCCACCGGGGCGCCCGGGCAGGTCACCGGTTCGCAGGAGACGTCCGAGAAGGGCGCCGGCGGCGACGAGGAGACCCGGCCGGTGCCGCTGGCGGTGCCCGAGCCGGTGGACGTGACTCGGGCGCCACTCCACTCAGGGGCCGCAGCCACCGAGCCCGCTGGTGGCTCCCTCCCGGAGACCCAGGCCCCGGTGGACGACGGGTCCTCGAGGTTCCGTTGGCCGGTGCTGGCCGGCTCGGTGGCCGGAGTCTTCGTGCTGACGTTGATCATCGTGACCTGCTTCGAGCTCGCGGTCGGGAAACCGCTCTCGGCGCTCTTCGGCGTCAACCCGCACGCCACCGGCACCTCGTTGTTCTCCAACCCGGGTCCCACCACGACGACCGTGCCGGCGACCACGTCGACGACGACCAGCTCATCGACCAGCACAACGACCACGTCGCCGACCCCGACGACCACCACTGTCCCGGCCGGCGCCAGCACGACGTCGACGTCGACGTCGGCCGGCTCGGGCACGGGCGCCCCGGCGAGCACCACCACGTCGACGACCACCACGACGACGACCACCACGACGACGCTTCCGGGCGCCGCGCCGAGCACGACCACGCACCCTTGAAAGTCGGTGCCGACATCGGCGTGGGGATCTCGTCACCTCACGGACCGGAGCCCTCGGGCCGCGTCACGACCGGCCCCCGTGAGGCCGGCCGGGCTACTTCTCCCAGCCCTTGCGGACCTTCGCCTGGGCGGCCTGCTTCTCCTGCTTGGCGGCCCGCTTTTCCTTCAAGGACCGGCCCGGCTTCTTCGCCTCACCGCTCTGCTTGGATTTTTCGGCCATGGGCCGAGCCTACGGGGTCCCCGGCCCGTGTGCCCGCGTTACCAGCCCTTGAACTCGGCCGGTCGGCGTTCGACGAAGCTGGCGATGCCCTCGCTGGAGTCTTCGGTGTGGGTGACCAGCTCCTGGCCGAAGGCCTCGTCGTACATCGAGGTGGCCCGGTCGACGTCGAGGGCCCGGTTGGTCAGCCACTTGGCGATGCTGATGGCCTTGGTCGGGCTCTTGGCCAGGCGCCCGGCCAGCTCGGACAGGGTGGCCTCCAGTTCGGTCCGGGGGACGACCCGGTTGACCAGGCCGATCCGGTGGGCCTCCGCCGCCGGCACGTCATCGCCGAAGAAGAAGAGCTCCTTGGCCCTCTGGATCCCGACCAGCCTGGTCAGCAGCCAGGCCCCGCCGGCGTCAGGTGCGATCCCCCGCCGGACGAAGACCTCGATGAACTTGGCCTCCTCGGCCGCTACCACGAGGTCGCAGGCCAGGGCCAGGTGCATCCCGCCGCCGGCGGCCGTCCCGTTCACCCCGGCGATGACCGGCTTCTCGCAGTCGAGCACGGCGTTCACCAGCCGCTGCCAGCCGGTCCGGATGACCCGGGCGGCATCGCCCATGGCGTTGTCAGGGGCACCGGCCGGGCGGGGGAGCGGCGCACCACGGCCGCCCCGCAGGTCGGCGCCCGTGCAGAAGGCACGCTCCCCCGACGCCGTGATGACCACCACCCGTACCGCCAGGTCGGCGGAAGCCTCCTTGAGCCAATCGGAGATCTGGTCGCGCATCGCCGCCGTCATCGCGTTCGCCGCGTCGGGACGGTTCAGCACGATCCAGGCGACACCGTCCTCGATGCGCCGGACCACGTCCTCGCCCACGCCGTTGGACTCGCTCATTGGCTCACCCGTTCCTCTCGTCGATGCGCCGGACCGTTGCCCGGACCGCCCTCGGTTGGCCGTTCGCCGGTCGGGGCGGGCCGCCTATGCCAGCACGACCAGGGCGTCGGCCGCCACCGCGCCCGACGGACCCGCCAGCAGTGGGTTGATGTCGAGCTCGGTCACCTGTCCGGAGAGGTCCACCGCCATGCGCTGGACCTTCATGATCACGTCGACCAGCGCCGGGCGGTCGGCGGCCGGGACGCCCCGGACACCCGCCAGCAGCGCCGCCCCGGCGAGCTCGTCGAGCATCCGGGCCGCCTCGGTCGACGAGAACGGCGGGACTCGGAAGGTCACGTCCTTCAGGATCTCGATGAACACGCCGCCGATCCCGAACATGACCACCGGGCCGAAGAGGTCGTCCCGGGCGATGCCCACGACCGTCTCGACACCCTCGGCCTGCTCGGCCACCAGGACCCCGTCCACCTTGGCCTTCGGTGCCGCCTTGGTGGCCCGCTTCGTGAACTGCCGGAAGACCTCGCGCACCTCATCGTCGGAGCGGACGCCCACCCGGACCAGCCCCAGGTCGGACTTGTGGGGGATATCGGCCGAGGCCACTTTCATCACCACCGGGTACCCGATCCGCCGCGCCGCCTTGACGGCGTCCTTGGCGGTGCCGGCGACGCGCTCCTTGGGCACGGCGATGCCGTAGGCGGCGAGCAGGGCCTTGGAGTCCTGCTCGGAGAGGGTCGAGCCGGACGGCTTCGCCCGGCCCTCCGGGGCGAGCACCTTGGCCGCCGCGGCGGCGGCTTCGGAGGGGCGGAGCACCGGCCGGGTGAACGGTGACTTGTAGGCGCTGACGAAGCGGTGGTGGTCGAAGTAGGCCTTGGTGGCCATCACGGCGTTGGTGAAAGTGCGGAACGTGGGCACGGCGCTGTCGAGCAGAGTCCGGCGGTAGGCGTCTTCGTCACCGACGGGCGACCCCCAGACGACCAGGAACGGCTTGTCGGTGTTGGCGGCGGCGTTGACGAGGTCGACGGTGAGCTTGTCCGCCATCGACGGCAGCGCCCCGGTGATCGGGCACAGGATCAGATCGACGTTGGGGTCCTCGCAGATGGCCTCGATGATCTTGGGCCCTCGCCAGTCGCGCACCGGCGGACCCCCGTTGTCGACCGGGTTCGAGACCCGGAGGTAGGGGGGGATCCACTCGTGGAGCCGGGCCTGGGTCTCCTTGGCCAGCGGCGGCAGTTCGAGACCGGCCGCGGCGACCAGGTCGGCCATGTGCGCACCAGTACCACCCGAGATCGAGTACACGCAGACCCGGCCCCCGGCTCCCCGGCGCAGACGACGGAGGGCCTCGGCCGAGGGGGGGTTCGTCCGGGCCAAGGTGGCCGCCACCTCCAAGAGCTGGTCGAGGCCATCGACCCGGGCCACGCCGAACTGGCGGAACACGGCCGACGTGACGACGTCCGAGCCGGTCAGGTGCCCGGTGTGGGCCTTGGCCATGGAGGTGCCCTCGCTGGTCCGACCCACCTTGACCGCCACGATGGGAACCTTGCGCCGCGCCGCCAGGTCGGCTGCCAGCTGCAGGGTGCGGCCGTTCTTGAAGCCCTCCACGTAGCAGGCCACCGCACCGGTGTCGGGGAGCCCGGAGAAGTACCCGATGAAGTCGGCGATCTCGAGGTCGGCCTCGTTGCCGACCGGTGCCCAGTGCGACAGCCGGATCCCCATCTCCTGGCCCTGGAAGACCGGCCGCCCCTGGTGCCCGCTCTGGGTCACCAGGGCGATGGCCCGGCCGGGGAGGTCGTCGCGGAACTGCTCGAAGGCGTTGAGGTTGGTGTTCGGCCCGAGGACGTGGAGGTCGCTCGACGCAACGAGCGCCTCGAGCTCGGCCTGCAGCCGCTCGCCCGCCTTGCCCACCTCGGAGAACCCGGCGGCGAAGAGGATGGCGAACTTCGCCTTGGCGGCGATGGCGTCACGCACGATGGGGATCGGGTCGCCGACGAGGATGGCGACCATGTCGATCGGCTCGTCGACATCGGTGAGGGACTTGGCACAGGGCCGACCGGCCACGGTGGGCCGGTTCGGGTTCACGTAGTGGATGGACGCGCCCCGCGCCTCGGCCCAGGCGGTGATCTTCTGGGTGAGGGCGGTGTTGGGCTTGGCGTTGGAGTCCGACGCCCCGACCACGCACACCGAGCCGGGGCGGAAGAAGGTGTCCAGGTCGATTCGGCGGAGCGCGACGGGGAGTCCCATCACGTCGAGGCCCTTGCCTGGTGTCGACGACGCGGCGGCCGAAGTGGCTGCGGCGACCGACCGCTTGGTCACCACGCCCCTGCGCGACGACGCGGCATGGCCGGTCGGCGGTCTGGTGGCCGTCTTGGCCGAGCCGGTGGGGCCGGTCCTCTTCGCCGTGCGCGCCCGCGTCACCCCCTTGCGGTCCCCGCGGCCACCCCCCGAGCTCACTGCCATGTCCTCCTTCAGGGTCAGGTGCCCGGCGTACGGGCAGGCCGGGCGACACTGTTCCGCCGCGGGTCGCGGCACCGATGGGCGCCCGCCGGACCCGGAATTGTCGGGCCGGTCGGCGCCCGTTACCGTATCTGACAACCGTGTCAGTGTCGATCCCTAGGGGGGCGAATGGGCATTCTCGAAGGCAAGGTCGCGATCGTCACCGGCGCCGGGCACGGCATCGGCCGCGGCGAGGCGCTGGAGCTCGCGTCCGAGGGCGCCAAGGTCGTGGTGAACGACCTCGGCGGGACGGCCAGCGGCGAGGGATCGGATAAGCGGGCGGCCGACGACACGGAGGAGGTCATCAAGTCCCGCGGGGGCGAGGCGGTCGCCAACTACGACGACGTCTCGAGCTGGGACGGCGCCGCCAACCTTGTGGCCACCGCCTACGAGGCCTTCGGTGGCCACGACGTGTTGGTCAACAATGCCGGGATCATCAGGGACAAGATGATCGTGTCGATGTCCGAGGAGGACTTCGACTCGGTCATCCGGGTCCATCTGAAGGGCACCTTCGCCACCACCCATCACGCCTGCGCCCGCTGGCGGGAACGGACCAAGGCCGGTGAGACCGTGCGGGCGGCCATCGTGAACACCGTCTCCTCGGCCGGGCTCCAGGGCAACGTCGGGCAGGCGAACTACGGGTCGGCCAAAGCCGGCATCGCCGCCCTGACCATCATCGCCAGCCTCGAGGGGTCCCGGTACGGGGTGCGGGCGAACGCCGTCGCCCCCGGTGGTGTGACCCGGCTCACCGGCGGGGTGATCAAGGACATGGAGCTCAAGGAACCCGAGGAGTACAGCGAGTTCAGCCGGCTCAACCCGCAGAACTCGGCACCCATGGTGGCCTGGCTCGCTTCCGACGAGGCCCTGCACGTCACCGGGCAGGTCTTCCGGGCCGTCGGGGCGAGCATTGCCCACTACGAGCCCTGGCAGATCGGCGTGAGCCTCGACAATCCCAAGGGCGAGGAGAAGTGGGA
>Ga0209040_10001804_pt1 | contig 16933 bp, 15 predicted proteins | sample BogFormECP12_OM3_FD_188240 | JGI IMG/M metagenome (GOLD analysis project Ga0209040, IMG submission 188240) | Bog forest soil microbial communities from Calvert Island, British Columbia, Canada - ECP12_OM3 (SPAdes) (version 2) | ecosystem: Environmental > Aquatic > Freshwater > Wetlands > Bog ...
ACTGAATATCGCAGCGATTGAATCCGTCCGCAAGAACAAAGTGGCGCTGAAGGGCCCGATGGCCACGGCGATTGCCGGCGGCGCACGCAGTGTAAACGTAGCGCTGCGGAAGAGCCTGGATTTGTACTCGAACTTGCGCCCGGTGAAGAATGTGCCGGGGGTGAGGTCGCATTTCGACAATGTGGACATTGTCATCGTCCGTGAAAATACCGAGGACCTCTATTCGGGCCTCGAGCACGAAGTCGTTCCCGGTGTGGTGGAAAGCTTGAAGATCATCACGGAGAAAGCGTCAACCCGCATAGCCAAATTTGCGTTTGAATACGCGCGCAAGAACGGCCGCAAGAAGATTCACGCGATTCACAAGGCAAACATCATGAAACTCGGTGACGGATTGTTCTTGCGTTCCATTCGCGCGGTCGCGGAAGCTTACAAGGACATCGAGTACAAAGAACTGATCGTCGATAACGCCTGCATGCAGCTCGTCATCGATCCCCGGCAGTTCGACATTCTGCTGCTCCCCAATCTTTATGGGGACATCGTCAGCGATCTTGGTGCAGGCCTCGTCGGCGGCTTGGGAGTTGTGCCGAGCGGAAATATTGGCGACGATTGCGCTATTTTTGAAGCTGTGCACGGCACTGCGCCGGACATTGCAGGCAAGGGATTGGCGAATCCCACCGCGCTCGTCCTGAGCGCAATCTTGATGTTGAACCATCTAAACGAACGCAAAGCCGCTGCCAAGGTCGATCGAGCGCTTACCAAGGTATACCGCGAAGGAAAACATATCACCAAGGACATCGGCGGCAAAGCCGGAACAAAGGAATTCACCGACGCGGTGATCGCTGCACTAGAATAAATTCAGTCGATGCCGAGCAGCAGCCCGTCACCGCTCCGCAATCTCAGATCAGACGCCAGCACGATCGTGCCCTTTGGTTCCGTCCGACCGGCATGAATGAATAATTTTCAAATGTTCGATTCCATACGTTCCCGGTTTCTTGGGGAATGTAAGCCTCTAACACCGTCGGCGGCAGTGTTTATGTGTGCATTCTTGTTGCGGTGGCCTGCTCTTTCCACTGTCGAACGTTTACGCCCTTCACGATGAGCCACAGCATTAGCGACATTTCCGCGACGAAGCCAAGCACTTTGAGATAAAGCGACAGATACTTAACAAGCGGTGACAGAAAGAGCAGCCAACCTACACCGGCAAACGCCATGAGCACGCCTAGAGTTCGAGGCAGAAACGTTGACCTGATAATAAGATAGCCGATCAGCAGGCAATAGGGTCCGAAAAATACCAGGGAGCTGATTTCGTAGGGAGCGCGATGAAAAAGGCTTAGGAGATCGTTGGCGCATCCCAGCAAGCTGAAGATCGCCGCGAGAAACGACAGGCTCCGGTTCACCGGCTTAAACAGGTAATAGAAGAGCAGCGTCACTGATATGTAGAACGCGTATGCGATGAGGTTAACAGCGTCATATGCAACAAGCCGGGTCTGGCCAGCGAAGACCTCGGCAGACACTGCTGTCAGAAAGTAAAGCAAATAAACGATACCGATAATCCTGGCCCCGGGCCATGGCGACGCTCTTGCAACAGGTTCATACATTTCTCAGCCTCCAAGGAGAGGCACAAGAGCGCGCACGGGACTGCACTGAGCTACGATCGCTGGTTCTCCCTACTGGATCTCATACGATAGCGAGTGTTACGGGTGAATACTGTCCAATTTTAGACAAGTCTGCTGAGATTCCTTGTGGTTCTAAGCAAACTCCTGGTCATGAAAAAGGGCGAACTAAAGCTGCATTGCCCAGAGCCTGAATGCTTAACGCTAGGGCCACAGCCCTGCTCGTTCGACGTGATGGAACTTCCACGAGGACGAAGCTGCGACGGTCATTGGCGAAAGATGCAAACATAGCTGCGGACTGCCCGACACAGTGAAAGAGAAACTTCGGAAACGTCGCCAGCTGCGCTAGTTAATTGACCATTGCTCTGCCCGTCTGCAGAAACAAATGGATTAGACGGCTCCTCTAATCCTGGACCGCGTAACGGGGACGCATTCTTCCTGGGTGAGCCGGCTGGTGGCCGCGCTGGGGCACGAAGTGATCGTGGCGCATGCACAGAAGGTGCGCTTGATCACCAAGAGCCGGCGAAAAGCGATTCCGAAAGAGTCGTGATGCGGGATGTTTCGTCGGGTTGCAGCCTGGGCGGAGGGAGTCAGGCGAGAGTGAGCCGCAGATGCGCATCAGCAAAGAGGGAGATGAGTATTTGCGGACGCTCCTGGTGCAAGGGGCGCACTACATTTTGGGACCCTTTGGGCAAGATAGTGATCTGCGGCGATTACCAGGTAGCAGCGCCAACTGAATCGAGAACACCCAATTGGCACCGAGCGAACATCGCTCACAGAAGAGTGCGAATGGAAGGGTGGCGACTGAGACGGCTCGGCTGAACGGGAAAAAGAGAGAAGAAGTCATGGAAAGAGCAAAACACTCTTGACAGGGACCGGCCTTCTCGCGCGACCAAGAGACAAAGAGATGAGCCACTCAACGGCTTGTGAGGATCCACTCCAAAACCGGATCGCGCCCGTTCTTGTAGTCCTCCCACGTCGGAATTATCTCCTTATCGGGCGAGACAATATTCGCATCGCCCTCCGCGAACTTGTAAAATTGTGTCGAGTAACGCACGACCAAATGAGAATTGGGCAGAGTGAATTCCCTCGGTTCCTGATAGCTGTTCGGTCGCTCGCCGATCGGCTGGCCGACCAGAGTGGCATTTGTCATGGAACGAAACTGCGCCGCGTTGGACATCGCAGCTGAAAAGGTATCGGGGCCAATTAAGACAAATAGATGGCCCTTTCTGTTGATATCCGGCTCTCTCCGTAATGGTTCGATGAGGTACTTTAGCCCTACGTTGTAGTCGCCGCCGTTGTTGTAACGTAGGTCGATGACGAGTTTGTCCGGATGCTGGCGTTTGAGAATCTCGAACATCTCCTTTGACGGGCCAGAAAGATCTCGGATCCTGCGGACGTTGCAGTAAAGGGAGCGGAAATCCCCCAGATACGTACAGGCGGCGCTGCCGTTGACGGGTTGTTCCGAGAGCAAGGGCTTGGCAGAAGCTTGAACCCATTTCGGTTCCTGCCCTGGGGCTAGCGCCAGGAATTCGACAATCGACGACTTGCCATCGTCGTCAGCTAGCGTGTATTTGGCGGAGTTCCGATTCGGCGTAATGCCTAGGCCATGAAGCGCCATTCCTGTCGTGAGAAAACCATCGATTCGCGAATCCCTGAGCCATTCCGTTTCCTCAATGGGAGTGATGGTAGCGGCTAGTTCCCTTGCTCGCGGCAGCGGCGTGTTGTCGATGGCGACAACACGCATTCCCAGTGCTTGCTCGAGGCCGGGAGCAACGGCGACGACACGAGATTCGGTTCCAAAGTGGCGCAGGTCGAGCGGGAGGTTTGCATTGTCGTTTGGAAACTCGACGTAGGTGTGAGCGTCTCCGATTAAGTTCGCGAGTTGGTCAAACCCGATGTAGATTTCATCGGAATTGAGGTGCTCGATCCGGGCCTCGAGTTCTGCACCTGCGGCCTGAAACTTTTCCTTTGGGGTGAAGGCAAAGGCGTCGGGATGACGTTTGGGCAACTCCTTGGTGAGGTACGCGAGATCTTCCTTCCACTGCCGTGGTGTAAGAGCTAGATCCACTGTCTTGTCTGTCGTTGCGTACAAAAACAGCGGTATCGTCAACGATCCTCCCACGCATGCATGTGGGAACGGCCAGTTCAGTGTTACTGCGAGCAGAAGCACAGTGGAAACTGACACGGGCACAGCATGATCGGTGTACTTACCCATCGACGACCCTCCATAGTTCTACAGTACGCAAACGGAGGGCTCAAGGTTCCTTGGCTGGTTGACTTTTGGAAGCACTTAATAGTTATGCCTGAGTCGGCGCCGTAGCGCACGGAACCAACGCTTGCTCACCTCCTGCCGAAAACTGTTGAGACTGGCGAGATTCCCGGGCACCGCCTAGTAGTTGAAATAACCTTGGACCACGAAGGTGATTCACGCCGTCACCGACCAACACCTTCTGGCCAAGAGCTACGAACGCGATCTGCGCGACGTCCTCGCACTGCAGAGCGAAGTGGCGCGCGCTATTGCCGACGAAGTCCAAGTCAAACTGAGGCCGCGGCAGCGTGTACGGCTGGCTCGTTCGTGGCCCTGAATCCGGCTGCGCACGAAGCCTATCTGAAGGGCCGCTACTACTGGGCTAAGAGCACCGACCAGGCTCTCAGAGAGAGCATCGAGTATTTCGAGACGGCCATTGCGAAAGATTCGGGCTATGCTCCGGCTTACGCTCGACGGTCGGACGCATACAGCCTGCTCTGTGCCCCGATCCTGGAGGTCGTACCCCAAAGCGAGGTCATGACCGAGGCCAAAGCCTCGGCAACCAAGGCCCTTGAACTGGACGGCCCCCTTGCGGAAGCACACGATAGCTTAGGCCGAATCAAGTACTATTTCGACTGGGATTGGGCCGGCTCAGAAAAGGATTTGCCTCGCGGCGTCGAACTCTGTCCAAACTACGCTTCGGCTCACAGCACCTATGCCCTACTTCTGAGCGCGCTGGGACGGTATACGGAGGCAATCCGCGAGGCGCGGCACGCCCTGGAGTTAGACCCGCTCTCGCTTCTCATTAACACTATCCTAGGAATAGCTTATAGCAAGGCACGGGAGTTCGGGAGCGCGGAAGCGCAGTTCAGGAAGACATTGGAACTCGACCCAGACTTTGCGTACGCGCACTGGATGCTCGGCGCATTTTGCCTGGTGCCGATGAGGAGGTATGACGAAGGCATTACGGAATTTCAGAAGGCCATCGAGTCAGCAGAGAATGTCGCTCTGCCAAGAGGGCTCCTGGGACTTGCCTCCGCGGAGGCGGGCAAGCGGGACGAGGCGCTCCGGGTGCTCGATGAACAGAGTCTTCGTCTACATCGGTCTCGAAGACGAGCGCATGTTCGAAGCTCTGGAAGAGGCTTACCGGCAGCGCTGCCCGTCTCTGGTTTGGTGGGAGTCGAACCCCAATACGATGAGTTGCAAAGCCACCCGCGCTTTCAGAATTTGCAACCGTATGAACCTTCCCCAGGTAAGTCCCGGTAAGAAACTTGTCCAAGCCGATTTATTGATTCCAGGGAACTTACTAGCAAGTTTCCGGAGAGTCCAGCCTAGTACTTCAAGTTACCGGTTTCGTTTCCCGTGGGTTGGCTCAAATTGGCAGCGACAAGTTCAGTGTCGGGCTCGCAGTGGGAAAGCATCACAGGGCACGTTGTCGGGTGACGCCCGGTATAGCAATTTTGAGCTCGCGGGACTAAGAAGAGACGAGGGGCTGAATGAACTCCCGATCCTACAGAACCTAGCTTCAGGAGTAGCGTCCAGCTTAGTAAGCGAGGACGGCCCGGTGGTTGCACACCGAACTGTCTAACGTTAGAACCAAAATAATTGGCTCAAAACGCTGGAGCGATTCTTCTACAACAGTTCCGGGCGTCTTGCTTCAGAAAGCGGACGTCCCATGCCTTCAGAAAACTTCACCGAGGAATCCCTCGAAGATTATCCGCGCGGGACCATGCACGTATTGCTGCTTTCTCTGGAACGAGGCGATGGCAATGCACATGCCTGTGCAACGGCAGTCCTTCGCTCCGCATTCGATCATCTATTTCGGCGTTACTGTCACCGCACCAATGAAAACGGCGAGGCTATGTGCACGTTGCTGGTGTTGGCCTCTAGGGTTTAGCGGCTCGGCATCATTGGGCGGACCAGGAGAAATCAAGTCTGCTGTTTCTCTTCATGTGATCCCAAGCTCCGCGCATTCTCGTAGGGCATGCATCAGACGGCCAGAGCGGAAGGTAAAGCCAGCGCAGTGGGATGCGAGTTGTCGAGAGGAGGACGATCGCGATCAGGAACGTGAGGACGCGGAGGATGCGCGAGGTTGCGGGCTCGAGACGCTGAGTGGTCTTGGTATCGGTGGCTTTGATTTGCCAGTAGAGAAGGAAGGCGATCCAGACCACGGGAAAGAAAGATTCGTATAACCAAAGCATGTGGACCTCCGGGCGCTAAGAATACTACGTAGGCGGGCGGCCTCTTCCTGTTTGTCAGCCAGAGGTAACGATAGATCAAAATTGTCGGTGCCCTCCATCCCATGGCATAGAGTTGCAGAATTTCACTTTCCCATGCCACTGGCTTGGTCGATAGCCGCTAGAATAGAAAGAAAAGGTTAGTAGACGATGTAGAGCAAGAGATAGACGATCACGCCGGTGACCGATACGTACATCCAGAGCGGAAATGTCCACCGGGCAATGATGCGATGTTTGTCGAATTTCCCCAGCCAGGCGCGGCGAATCGTAATCAGGATCAGTGGCACGATTACAATTGCCAGTATTGTGTGCGAGATCAACAGCGTAAAATAAACGGGACGGATCCAGCCCTGGCCCTGAAAGCGAATGTGTCCCACCTGATAGTGGTAGGCGAGGTAGGAGATCAGGAAGACCGTTGATACAGCAAACGCCGCGATCATGAACTTCTTGTGGATAGCAATCTTGCCATTGCGGATGGCGGCATAGCCGCCCGCGAGAAGAATTGCGCTAGTGCCGTTCAGGGTGGCGTTTAGGGCGGCGTGAGAGAACATTTCTTAGTTGTGATTCCCTTCGTCTTCGATTTCCACTTCCAGGCTTACGTTCTCGGGTGCTGCACCGTTCGCCCGTAAGGGTGCGGGTTAACTGATGATCGATCGAGAGAGACCGGCCACTTCATTTGTACAAGCGAACAACATCAATGCGGAAGCTTATCGTACATCATCAACCCGAGCAGAATCGGGATGTGCATCACGGTCACATGCATCAGCCATTTCGCGCGCACGTTGGTTTTTGAAGCGGCGGCCCACAAACAAAATTGCACCGACGCCGTGCACGTCACCAGCGCCCCAAAGAAATACAGCACGCCAGTCAATCCCACCAGCGATGGTAGCAAGCTCACTGCTACCAGCGACGCCGCATACAGAATAATTTGCCGGAACGTCCGCGTTCCATCCTTATCCACCACCGGCAGCATTTGAATTCCCGCCCGTGCATAATCTTCACGATACATCCAGGAAATCGCGTGGAAGTGTGGAAATTGCCAAAAAAACAAAATCGCAAACAGTAGCCAGGCCCCGGTACCCAGTGACCCCGCCGCCGCAACCCATCCAATCATTGGCGGAATCGCACCAGGAATCGCGCCGATAAACGTTGCCCAAATTGTGCGCTTCTTTAGCGGCGTATACGCCAGCAAATAGCTGACGCTGGTGACCACTCCCAGCGAACAAGCCAAGTATCCGCTGCTGTAAAACAGATCGACCGCACCGGCGACACACAGAAGCACTCCAAATCGTAGCGCCTCGTTCGGCAACAATTGTCCCATCGGCAGTGGCCGCGACGCCGTACGCCTCATATGTCGATCAGATTCCCGCTCGATGTAATGATTCAGCGCCGAAGTTCCCGCCGCAATCAGCATGGTCCCAAACACAACGTGCAACAATTTCAGCCAAGACACCGGGCCTTCCGCGCCCATGTAATAACCCGCGCCCGTCGTCATCAACACCAGGAACGATACGTCCGGTTTGGTGAGCGCTAGGTATGCGCTCAGCTTGTTGGGTTGTGCCAGCACTGTCGCCCGGGCGGTACTCATTGAGCCGGAACCTCTCCCTGGGTCGTTGCGAAGATTATTTCCCTCTTACGAGGCACCAAACGATAACACAAAAGCACGGTGATTATTGCCGTTGCAAAGAGCAACGCTCCCACTACCGTATGCACCACCGTAAATCCAATCATCACCGGCATCGGCTCCGGCTCGCTGGCGGTCGAAACCCGGGACCAGTAAGCCGCAATTCCCAGGAGAATCTGCACCCCGACGATGGCATGCAGCGCAACGCGCACGCGAGAAATTGCCCTCACTTGGCTAAAACGCCGACGCAACACGGAGGCCGTCCAGATCACCATACCCAGCACCACAACCGAACCGATCGCGTGCGGTGCGATATTAATGTATTGATGACGGAATCCGGCACCAGCCAGTACTTGCAAGAAAACTACCGCGGCGTTCAGGATCACAATCGCATGAATCGGGGGCGCCTCTTTGTCTTCATACTGCGGCAGATTTTCCATCCACCAGTGACTGGTAAGAAACGCGATGCTGACCACAGTCACAAACATGAGTTCTGCCGTGCAAGCGTGCATGACCGGCAGCCAGTAGTGCAGCAATTTGATAACGGTTAACCCGCCGAGAATGCCTTGGAAGATGACGAGTCCAACGGCGAAGACGCCGAGTTTCTTGAGCCAAGGTCGCTCTTCTTTGCGCCAAAGAAGTACCGCCAGGATGATCATGAAAATACCAAGAACGGCCGCGATCACGCGGTGTGAGTGTTCATAGAAGGCGCCGCCCGTGAGGAGGCGGAGCGGAGGAAACCAACGGCCAAACGAAGTGGGCCAGTCCGCAACGGAAAGCGCAGCATCCTTTGAAGTGACTACCGCTCCAGCGGTCAAGAGCAGCACCGTCCAACACGCAACGAAGATGGAGAATTTGTGAATTTCTGGATGATAGGTGGCCTTCATAAACTCGGGCCCCATCCCGGTCTAGTACGCAACTTCCCCAACCAATTGATGGTTTCTGGCTGGTACTGCAGTCGAAACGGAAGTGGTTCCTGGTCAGTTCGCAATGGACACCACCTTCGGCTCGCGCTCGTTGCAATAATTCCCCATGCACGCGCTAGTTTCGCGCCTGTTGCGTCCACGATCAAATCGCGCGGAAAAAGGTTCATCGTCTGGTGTTCTCGGCTAATCGCCATAGCAGCGGCTTCTGACCGGCCGCTCCGGATGAGATCGGGCGCCGCCGTCTCCAAAAATCGTGAACTAGTCTACCAGAATATCTTGCGGGCTTCCCGCGGAGTGGCCATTCAGTCGATTTCTCGCCGCACTTGCAGTAGACCATCGTTCCCTGCCCCGCTGCCAGACCGGCTAGGATCCTTGGTAATTGACTCTCCGGCACAGCGAAAGACTAACGCCGAAATGGTGCTACCAACGACCCGCGAAAATCGGAGTTCAGTTCTTTGCTTGGAGTCCAAATCATTTCGCTCTCACTCAGCCGAGCAAATGTCCAGATACCCGCATCGAGAATAGCGGTGATGCGGATCACTGAAAAAGATTCTAGTTTTGTGGCCAAATTTGCTTTCACCTCCCTGCAGTCGCGCGGCAGTCGGATCCTCGCAACAGCGGAAGCGGCTCTTATTTGAGACTGAGTTGAGAACCTCACCTGGTGTCTTATGACACGATCGTTCCAGATGAAAGTGTGAAATATATGAAATCTGCCTTGTTGTGCGCCCTTGGGCTCTTTACTTGTCTACCAGCAGTGGCACAACAGACTGATATAAATCGTTACACCCTCTATACCGGGTTCGATTCTATGATCAGCCCTGCTCGCAGCCTCACCGAGTATGGATTCGATATTGACTTTGGAGTGACGGTCAAGCCCTGGCTGGGGCTGGGCGGAGATTTCGGTATCCTCGGCAACAACATCATCAGTGGCTCAGGAACGATAAATGGGAGCGAGACCGTCTACGCGCCTGCGTTGATCGCAGTTGGCGTACCTCCAAGCTCCATCCATGTGCCCTTCACATCGACCACCTATACCTTTGCCGTCGGACCGCAGTTTTACATACGCAAATGGCAAAAAATCACCCTGCTCGCCCGTCCTGGCTTCGGCGGAGTTCATGAGTCGGCAAACCTAAACTTCCCGCCGCAGTTGCCGCCTTTGTTCGAAGCGCTCCAAATTCCTCCCCCGAGTGCTCACCAAGCGGATGTTACTTGGTTCATCGGCCTAGGTGGCGGCTGCGACTTCAACATATCCCGTCGGGTCGCGCTACGGGTCACAGTGGATTGGATAAATACCCATCTGTTCTCTAACTTGCTGACGGACCGGCAAAACTACGTCAGGTTCACCATCGGCCCCAGTTTTCGCTGGGGTCAACTGTAGTCCCAAAGGAATCTTCGAATCCTAGTTCAGTCAGCGCTGGTCAGACATGAGCCTTCACACCATAAACGACATCTTCTTCGCCATCGTGGAACGCGGACTGGCTCGGGTAATGCTCTTTCGTGCTGCAGACCGATGGATTCCCATTAGTTCACAGGAACTCTACCAACGGGTTGCCGGCGTGGCGCAGGCATTCCGACAATGGGGTTTGACCAAGGGTGATCGCGTGGCCATCCTAAGCGAGAACCGTCCCGAGTGGGCCGTTGCGGATTTTGCATCTCTCCTATTAGGCGCGGTAGTTGTGCCCATCTACCCGACGCTTACAGCCCAACAATCCGCGTACCTGTTGTCCGACTCCGGAGCGAAAGTTATCGTCGTCTCCACCCAGAAGCAACTGGAAAAAGTCCTTTCGATCAAACATCAGACTGAATTGCAGGTCGTGGTGGTGATGGATCAGATGGGAAGTGTGGAAGCCATCCCCATGCGCCGTTTGATGGAGGAGGGGCCGGCTGAACGCGATCTAAAACTGGACGCCTGTGCGCGCACAATCACCGCGGAAGATCTGGCATCCATCGTTTACACTTCAGGCACCACTGGCGATTCCAAGGGTGTGCAGTTGACCCACGGCAATCTGACCTCAAATATCGAGCATTCGCTAGACGGTTTTGATGTTGGCCCTGGACAAATTAGTATTTCCTTTCTGCCACTATCACATGTGACCGCGCGTCACGCGGATTTCGCACTCCTCAAGCGCGGCGTTACCTTGGCCTATTGCCCAATCATCGAACAATTATCTCAGGTGCTTCTAGAAGTTCGACCTCACATCTTCATTGCGGTGCCGCGAGTCTATGAGAAGATATACAGCCAAGTGGAACAGAAGGCCCAAGGAGTTCTGAAGCGATCAATTTATCGCTGGGCCCTTTCGGTCGGCCAGACACACAGACCGGAGATCCTAGCCGGCAACACACCGAATTCATTGCGTTGGAAGTTGGCGAACAAGCTGGTTTATTCCCAGTTGCGCGCCAAAATGGGTGGCAACATTGAGGTTTTTGCCGCGGGAGGAGCCCCGCTGGGCAAGGAACTAGCGGCATGGTATGCCAACATGGGGATTCGGATCCACGAGGGCTATGGCTTGACAGAAACCGCACCGGTGATTGCCCTTAATACTCCGCACGCACACAAGATCGGAACGGTGGGTCGTCCACTTTCTAATGTTGAGGTGCAGATTGCGGAAGATAACGAAATTCTTGTGCGCGGCCCTTCGGTTTTTTGTCGTTACTGGAATCGGCCCCAGGAGACCAGCAACGCATTTGAGGGTGGATGGTTCAAAACCGGAGACATTGGTCATCTGGACGAGGACGGATTCTTATCGGTTACGGACCGAAAAAAAGACCTACTAAAAACATCGGGCGGGAAATTCATAGCCCCGCAACCGATCGAGAATTCCCTTAAACTCAACAGTTTGATCGGTGCTTCGGCGGTTCTGGGAGACCGCAGGAGGTTCGCTTCCGTCATCATTTCACCGCACTTTCCTCGACTCGAGGAGTGGGCACGTGCTAACCGTATACCGTTTTCCTCCAAGCGAGATCTGATTGCCAACCACAAAGTCCGGGCACTCTACGAGCAGATCGTTGGCGAAGTGAACCGCGGCTTGGCCCGCCACGAAACGCTAAAAAGAATATTGCTGGTTTCGGAAGAATTCACAGCCGAGGACGGTACTCTTACCCCGACCTTAAAACTTCGCCGTAAGGCCATCGAAGAGCGCTATCGCCTTCAGATTGACGCGCTGTATGATGAAGCTGCAGATTCGCGCAGTCGAGAAAGAGAAGTTTTTGGGTAATCGGCAGGAGTGCTAGTTTGTTTTTGCACCCTCAGAGCCAATCGCGCGATGGACCGGATGTACAACCTGTAAACTCGAGACGTGACGGCCATCACATCTAGCTATACCTCGAGTGGGGTAACAAGGTATGTAGGTATAGGAAAGAGTAGGTTCCAGGCGATCTCGCGAATCATGGGCATGAGCAAATCGGTACAAACTTGTAGATTGTCTGCGACTGACGCTGCCTTTCTCTATCTAGAACGTAAAGAAATTCCCCTGCACATCGCCAGTGTTTGTATTTTCGATGGACCGATCCCCTTCCGCGATTTCGTTGCAAGGATAAAATCAAAGTTGCATCTGGTGTCGCGGTATCGACAAATTCCCATAATTCCTGCATGGAGCTTTGAATTCCCGGTCTGGGAAGATGACCCACATTTCGATATCCACCGACACATTCATCGCGTGAAGCTTGACCCTCCTGGCGGGGAAGCCGAGTTGGAGGCGTTGGCCGGGCGACTTCTCAGTCAACTTCTGGACCGCAGCAAGCCGTTATGGGAAATGCACGTTGTTGACGGACTGCGAGACGGGCGGGGGGCCATTATCTGGCGAGTGCATCACGCGTTAGCCGACGGTGTGTCAGGCGCGGAGTTGATGAAGCTAATGTTGGACACGAGCCCCAAAATTTCCCGCAGCGCCTTCACGCCGCGATTTCGACCACAGCGCCCCCAAGCTGCACAACGATCTTTGACCGACGGCATCTCCCACGCGGTCAGCACCGCGATGGCGGGTTTGATTTCCTTTGAAGCGGGAATGCTGGATATTGCGCAATCATTGCTTGGCAACAAGAAAGAGGAGAACGCACTCAAAGGACTCGCCAAAATGTTGCCTGAGTATGCGGTGTCCGTGGAAAGACTTCCCTTCAACAAAACTTGCAAGGGAGAACGGAGATTCTGCTGGACTGAGTTCAGCATGGAGGATGTGCAGGCTATTCGTACGGCAGTGGGCGGAACGGTGAACGACGTTGTGTTGGCGGTGTTAACGAGGGCGCTGGCGCGCTACGTCAAGCTGCACGGTCAATCGGTTGTTAAGCGTTTCGTGCGCATCGTCTGCCCGGTCAATCTCAGAGCAGCGAATCAAAATGCCGGGATGGGCAACCAGATTACGTTTTTGCCCGTCGCTCTCCCCATGGACGCACGTGGCCCAATTCAGATGCTGAAGGCGGTTGCTGCAAGAACTGAGAAGCTGAAGCGGTCTGGCGCATTTGCCCTCGCAGGCCTTGCAGCGAAATGGTTCGCAGCCGCACCACCACTCATCCAAGCGCTCTTCTGGCGAAACATTCCGGAGGTTATTCTGCCGGTACCCCTCCTAAACCTGATCTGCACTAACATTGTTGGGTCACCCACGCCACTTTACGCGGCGGGAAGGCGGATGCTAGCCGCGTATCCGCAAGTACCAACAGGTTGGGACTTTGGAGTTGGCTGCGCGGTGCATAGCTACGATGGAAAGTTGTTTTTCGGGATCATCGCGGATACTGATGCAGCACCAGACGTGGACCGCCTGAAAGATTTCCTGATTCTTTCGTTCCAGGAACTGCGCCGGTCTGTTGTGGTAAAAAAAACGCGGAAAGCGGGACAAGCACCGGAAGCAGCTGGCGGACAACAGGAGCAGCCCGGTGAGCCTGCGCGGGGAGGCGCTCCGGAATCCGCACAGCCCAAAGTCTTGACAACCCCTGTTCTGCCTTCTGGCGTGAAGCGCTCGAAGGAAGCGGCATAGAGTACCGCGCAGGCAGAAACGGGTGAAAGGGAAATTCTGGCCCCGTTGCTTCAAATGGAGCTTGCTCGATCACTGACCAGCCAGTCGCTTAGCGACAACACTGTATACCAGTGGACTGAACACCATTCCGATGTGCGTTGAGGAAACTTCAACGTCGATCGCTGAGTCTCCAGTTCGGCATACCCGCCAGTCTACGATCCCATCATTCTTAGTGTAGATGGCAGTGTGGTGCACGGATCTCGGCAGCTTCCCCTTTAGAGACGCAACAAAATCACAAGTGCATTGGGACGTGTAGCAGGCCGGCAGCACCCCCCGGCCGTGTTTTTCCAGAATTTGTTTTCGCACGAGATTGGCGGCGAGCAAGATGGACGCGTTTCCGGCAACGCCCTGAATCGGTGCCCCCATCGTAATCACCGTAGCAACAGATTCAGACATCTGCGCGGCCGCGGCCAGGGCGATTGTGCCGCCAAGGCTATGCCCGATGAGGTGAATTTTCCCACCCGTCGCTTTGCGGGCTCGCTGGACAGAGTCGAACAGGTATCGTCGGATGAGGATGTTGGGGCAATCCGCGTTCAGACCAATTCCGGAATAAAACGCCTCGTATCCAATGCGCTGCAGCCATCTGCCCATCTGCGCTAAGTACAGGTCCGTGCCCAAGAATCCCGGAACCAGAACTACGGCGGAGCCATCACCATGCGGAATACCATATCCCCAGAACAGAGGGGAGAGCCGGAGAAAAGCCAGCTCTACCCCCACCAACCACTCATGCCAAGGGGCCGAAAACTCCTCGTTTTGCTTCTTTCGGGGCAGGCGCGGACGTATCGTCATGTGCTTGTCAGTTTACCTAGGAAAGCACGTAAAGCAATGCCTGACTTGATTGAGAAGTAATTAACTGGTCACCGATTCCGGCCATCGGCAAACAGAACCGGCAGATTCGTTATCACTCGACCGCAGTCGTATAGCACCGCGTGAAGCGGTGGCTAAGCGGCAACGGCGGCTCCTCCTTCCGCCGTCCTCCGCCTTCTGGCATGGACGATTCTGCCGTGCGACCGGTGGCTAGTCCTGCGGATTTCCTCATGAGCGATTCCCTTCTTTGGTTTGCTCGTCAGATCCAGAAGTGACTTTTCTGCCGCCACGAAGTTCTTAACGGTCTTCTCTGTCAGCTCTCCCCAAGGGCGCCGCGCCGACTTACCTGCCCCTATTTTGCGGCTGCCGTTGGCTTTGCCGACGGTTTCCAACTGCTCGATGCCCAATTCCACAAGCTTTTTCTGCGCGTCGATATATTTCTCGGCGCCTTGTCGAGCGAGTCTGGTCAACACTTCCATTCTTTCCCGCGGCTTTCCACTGGGTCTGTCGCCCTTGGCAGCAGCGGTAATTTCATGCGCGGCCAGATCAAGGAATTTCTTTTCATTTTCCACAAAGCCCTGGATGCCGCGGCGGGCAAGCTCATTTACTCTGGCGCGAGCCATCAAGCCTTTGCCCTTTCGATAGGAGTCGGCCATAAGATGAGTTTCTTCGGCCGCCGCATTCAGCAAGTTCTTTTGCATTCCTAACACGGTATCCATACGGTGGCGTGCTAGTTCAACAATAGCGCCTGCCGCTGCGGGTAGCCGCAGCCCTTCCTTAACGCCTTCCACTACCACTGCGGTCTCATCTGTGGCTAAGTCCAGGAGGACCTTCCCAATGTTTGTCAGGTTTTTAACGCCAACCTCGGCGATCCCGACTATCGCATTGCCTGGCCGAAATTTCGATTGGCCAAGCTCCTCGCGCACCATTCCGATCAAAAGTGCGTTCTCTTGCGCCGCCAACTCCATCAGAATCTTCTGAGCGGCTACAAAGCTCTGCACCCCTTGACGAGCCCAGCCCGTCAACGAATTACCGGGCGAGGCCACATGTGCTGTTCTCTTCACTCTCGTCTTCATGATTGATTCTCCTCTCTACCCTCGGTATACTGCAGTGCAGTATCCAACTTCACTGTACGTCGTGTCCCCTAGCGTGTCAAGCTGTTTCTTGGGGCCATACGGCAGATTGGAGGACGATTTGAAGAACCCCGAAGTTCTCATCCGCAAATACAGCGATCGTCGACTTTACGATCCGAGCGCCAGCCGCTACGTGAAGCTTGAGGATATTGCCCGAATGGTCCGCGATGGAATTGATGTGCGCGTCGTCGATGACCGGTCCGGTAAGGACATTACTCGAAGCATCTTTACGCAAATCATCGTCGAGAACGCACGCGAACGGGAGATTGCCCTGCCGCTGCAGCTATTGACGCAACTGGTCAGAAGTTCCGACAAAGCGACTCACGATTTTCTAACCTGGTACTTAAACAGTACGGTCGATCTCTACAAAAAGGCTCAAGAGAGCCTGCACACTCGAATTTCGGATGCGAAGAGTGCCGTTACAAGTCCGCTCGAATTCGTGCGCAACCTGCTTTCGGGACATTCGTGGCCCGCGTCCGGGCCGCACGTCCAAGAAGTCGCAGAACTCCGCCGCCGGGTAGAAGAGCTACAATCACGGCTGAGGAAAGGTGATAAGCGCACTCGTCGCGCTCCCAAACGCAAACGACCCGTGCGCTGATCTATCACCGGACACCGACGTCCTAGTTATTACCCGAATTCAACGTCTGGAGATAGACCAGGGAGCCAGTGCCAAGGGCGCAGTAGCGCCCGGGCGCATAGACGCGAACTGTAGGTCAAAGCACTCCAATCGAGCGCTACCCAATCACGGATCGAGAGTAGCGAGAATAGACCACCAACAGTGTTGGTCCAATTCGCTAAGGCGTGACGCGCCATCAAGGAGTCCAGTCTAACTCGGGAACCCGCTATATCCTCCACCACACCCTCGAGCGTGAAGGATGCCTTGCGAAACATCAGCAACGAAGCCGGGAATCGTATCCCCTCAAATGCAATTCGGTCCAGCAGCCGCATCGCTTCCATGGGGCCCGGCAAATGCGTCAGCGGTAGCTCATCCAAAAAGCGTTCAACGTGTTTCCGAATCCCCTGCACTTGCATGCCACCCTTGCTTGAGGGCAGTTGACACAATTGTTCGATTGCCTTGATCATACCGTTCGCGTCGCGCAACATCATCATGAATACGAGCAGGACGACGTTTTTGCGCTGCTTCATCGTGAGCCGGTCTGTCAGAGCCCAGTCCAGGATCACCAACTCGTTGCGTCGTTTATCGTAAAGCAAGTTGCCTGCGTGTGGATCGGCATGAAAGATCGAATCTCGCGCGCGCGAAAACGCAGGAACAGCGAGCAGCGCCCTTGCTAATCTCTCGGCCACCTTCACTCGTTGCTTGCTCGGGAGGACATGA
>Ga0209040_10001806_pt1 | contig 16923 bp, 16 predicted proteins | sample BogFormECP12_OM3_FD_188240 | JGI IMG/M metagenome (GOLD analysis project Ga0209040, IMG submission 188240) | Bog forest soil microbial communities from Calvert Island, British Columbia, Canada - ECP12_OM3 (SPAdes) (version 2) | ecosystem: Environmental > Aquatic > Freshwater > Wetlands > Bog ...
ACGCGTCGTAAAGGTGGATCTTCTGGTAGTGGCTGTCCGGCTGATTGGGGGTGCCCGGACCGACCGCGATCAGCGTGTTTGTCACCCGCCCGTCTCCCGCTGGGGCGAACATCCCGGCGATCACGGTGATGCCGGCCTCGGTCGCGATTTGTCGGACGCCGTCTGCCCAGGGGCCGTCGACGGGCTCAGCGATCGGTGCCAGCGGGACGCCGAACCGGCACATGGTCGCCTCAGGGAACACCACTAGCTTCGCGCCAGCGTCGGCGGCCTGTCCGGCGTAATCGCGCACCAGCCGCAGATTCGCTGCCGGATCGGTGCCACTGAGGATCTGCGCCAACGCGATTCGCATGGGCGCCAGCTTAGGCCCGGTGACGATGCGCGCCGTCCCCCGCAAGCGGGGGCGCCCCCAGCGCGGCGAGTGGGGGTACCGCCCGCTTGCGGGGGAGTGGGGGTACCCCCAGCCGCGCAGCGGCGAGGGGGCGAGCTGGGCAATTAGGCCTAGGAGCCGCGGGCGGGCAGGTCAGGCATGGTTGGCGATCCACGTCGTGGTGAAGCGCTGTTCCCCTGCCACCAGCGCGGCCAGTACGCCGCCGAGCAGCTTCTCCACCTTGCCGCCAACGATCGGGATGCGCACGTGCACGGTGACGCGGAACTCGAGCCGGGCGCCGCCCGACCCTGCGATCGGGGACAGCACGGCAGTGCCGGACAAGTTCACCGGTGCGTCCACGATCGATCCCGCGATGGACGCCGTCGCGGTGCCACCGGTGATCGGGCCCCAGTTCTCCTCGCGCCTGAAGCGCAAATCGCCCCGATGTAACTGAGTGACCAAGCCCGGCAATTTGTTACTGCGCACCACTTGCACGGTGACTACGTCGACGGTGCCGTCGCTTACCCGCATCGACTCCAGCTCCGACTCGTCGACGCCGGACTCGGCCAGCCTGGCCAGCCAGTAGTCCCTCTCGCTGAAAGCCCGATGAACCTCATCGACGGTGCCCTCGTAGTCGGCGGACATGTCGAATGAACGCGGCATAGCAGGCCAGGCTACCGTCAAGGGCCATGAAAAGGAGCGGTGTCGGTTCGCTCTTTGCCGGTGCGCGCGTCGCCGAATCGGTGCCGCTAGCGCCGCTGACCACGATCCGGATCGGACCGGTTGCACGTCGCGTCATAACCTGCACCAGCACCGAACAGGTGGTCGCCGTGATGCGCCAGCTGGACGCGCAAGCCCAAAGCGGGGATGGTGGCTCGCCGCTGGTGTTTGCCGGCGGCTCCAACCTGGTGATCGCCGAGACCCTGACCGACCTGACCGTGGTGCGGTTGGCCAATAACGGCATCATCATCGATGGCAACCTGTTGCGCGCGGAGGCGGGCGCGGTGTGGGACGACGTGGTGGTCAGGGCCACCGAGCACGGTCTGGGCGGGCTGGAATGCCTATCTGGTATCCCCGGATCGGCCGGTGCCACGCCGGTGCAGAACGTGGGTGCCTACGGCGCAGAAGTGTCCGACACCATCACCCGGGTCAGGCTCCTGGATCGCAGCACCGGCGAGGTTCGCTGGGTTCCTGGCCGCGAGTTGCGCTTCGGCTACCGCACCAGCGTGCTCAAGCACCCTGGCGGCCTTCAGATTCCAGCTGTGGTCCTCGAAGTCGAGTTCGCGCTGGATGCGTCGGGCCAAAGCGCGCCGCTGCGCTACGGCGAGCTGACGGCCGCGCTCGGTGCGACCGGCGGCGAGCGCGCCGACCCGCAAGCGGTCCGTGAGGCGGTGCTGGCCCTGCGTGCCAGCAAGGGCATGGTGCTCGACGCGGCCGACCATGACACCTGGAGCGTGGGGTCGTTCTTCACCAACCCGGTGGTCGCACCGGACGTCTACCGCCGACTGGCCGGCAAGATCGATGGGCCGGTGCCGCACTATCCGGCACCCGGCGGCGTCAAGTTGGCGGCCGGCTGGCTGGTGGAGCGCGCGGGCTTTGGTAAGGGCTACCCGGACGACACGGGCGACAGGCGCAGTGGCGGAGCCACGCCGTGTCGACTGTCCACCAAACACGCGCTTGCCCTGACCAACCGCGGTACCGCAACCGCCGAGGACGTGTTAACGCTGGCCCGAACCGTCCGCGACGGGGTCCGCGATGTGTTCGGTATCACACTCAAACCTGAACCTGTGCTGGTTGGGTGCGTGTTGTAGCGGCTATTTTGGCGCGGAAGTACCTCGGCACGACGCCTTGTGGCGGGGCGACAACCGTTTTGGGGCCATTTCGCCCGGTATCTTTGTGTGTCGTGAGCACATCCAGCACCCCGCAAGGACAGGGGCCGATCAATCGGCGCCTGGCTTTGGCGGCGCTTGGGGTCGGGGTGTTCGCGCCGAGCGTCTTGGCCGCCTGCTCAGGCAAATCGATCACGCAAGCGATCAAGCAACCGCCGCCATCCCCCCGCCTGACGCTCCAGCCTGCCGATGCGGCCTCCGACGTGGTACCGATCGCGCCGATCAGCGTCCAGATCAGCGACGGCTGGTTCCAGCACGTCGCGCTGACGAATTCGTCGGGGAAGGTCGTTGCCGGCGTGTTCAACCAGGAACGCACCGTTTACACGACCACCGAGCCGTTGGGCTATGACTCGACCTACACGTGGAGCGGATCGGCCGTCGGCCACGATGGCAAGGCGATTCCGGTAAAGGGCAAGTTCACCACGGTGTCGCCTTCCAAGAAGATCGGCGGCGCCTTCCAATTGGCTGACGGCCAGACCGTCGGGATCGCCGCGCCGATCATCATCCAATTCGACGCACCGATCGCCGACAAGGCCGCCGTTGAGAAGGCACTCGCCGTCACTACCAATCCGCCCGTCGAGGGCGGTTGGGCCTGGCTGCCCGACGAGGCGCAGGGCTCCCGCGTGCACTGGCGTACCCGCGAGTACTACCCGGCAGGCACCGCCGTCAACGTCGACGCCAAGCTCTACGGGCTGCCGTTCGGCGACGGTGCTTACGGCGATCAGGACATATCGCTGCACATCCAGATTGGCCGGCGCCAGGTGGTGAAAGCCGAGGTCTCCTCGCACCGTATCCAGGTCGTCACTGACGGCGGCGTCATCATGGACTTCCCGTGCAGCTACGGCGAGGCCGACAAGGCTCGCAACGTGACCCGCAACGGCATTCACGTGGTCACCGAGAAGTACTCCGACTTTTACATGTCCAACCCGGCCGCCGGCTACAGCAATGCCCACGAACGCTGGGCGGTGCGGATTTCCAACAACGGCGAGTTCATCCACGCCAACCCCATGAGCGCTGGCGCGCAGGGCAATACCAACGTCACCAACGGCTGCATCAACCTGTCGACGGGTGACGCCGAGGAGTACTACCGCTCCGCGATCTACGGCGACCCGGTTGAGGTGACCGGGAGCTCGATCCAGCTGTCCTACTCCGACGGTGACCTTTGGGACTGGGCCGTGGACTGGGATACCTGGGTGTCGATGTCGGCGCTACCGCCCCCGAACGCGCATCCGCCGGGGACTCAGATTCCGGTCACCGCGCCGGTCACCCCGTCGACCGCGCCGAGCTTGTCTGGCACGCCCACGACGACGACCACCACAACGACGTCTAGCCCTGGCGGTTAAACCGGCTCGCTGACGCTTGATCGCGCGGCCGGATGATGATCTGATCCAAGTTGACGTGGGACGGCCGTGAGGCCACGAACCCTATTACCTCGGCGATGTCGGCTGCCACCAGCGGTGTAATGCCGGTGTAGACCGCGCCTGCGCGCTTTTGGTTGCCGTCGAAGCGGACCAGTGAGAACTCGGTTTCGACGGCGCCCGGGGCGATCTCGGTAAGTCGCACCGGCTTTCCCAGTAGCTTGCCGCGCAGCGTGCGGTGCAGCGCACCCTGGGCGTGCTTGGCCGCAGTGTATCCCGCCCCGCCGTCGTACACTTCCAGCGCAGCAATCGAGGTGACGGTGACAATCAGGCCGTCGCCGGAGTCGATCAGCCTGGGCAGCAGCGCGCGGGTGACCCGCAATGTGCCCAGCACGTTGGTCTCCCACATCCACCGCCAGTGCTCCAGGTCGGCGTCGGCGACGAATTCCAGTCCCCTTGCTCCGCCGGCGTTGTTGACCAGCACATCGACCCGGTTCAATCGGTTCGCCAGTGCCTCGATGGCCTCGTCATCTGTGACGTCGGCCACAACGGCGGTCCCGCCGATCTCGTCGGCCAGCGCGGCGATCCGATCCGCCCGACGCGCCACCGCTACTACGTGAAACCCTTGTGCGGCAAGGGTTCTGGCGGTCGCTTCGCCGATTCCGGAACTGGCTCCGGTTACCACAGCAACGCGTTCGTTTCCATCGGATGAAGTCATCGAGATAACTCTAATAAACGTGCTAAATTTTTCGGGTGCACCGCAGCGCCCTGTTCAGCACCCCGACCGCGGGTCTTCTCGCGGGATCTGAGTGCTGTTGCCGCGCACTTTGCCGCGCCTGACCCAAAGCAAGTCAGCAAGTGCGGCCAAGACCGGCCATCGGAACTCGGATTAAGGACGCCAGTGCGCACGACCGCTCTCACCCACCATTCGCCCAGCCGCAAAGGCCCGCTGCGGTTACACCGCCAGATCCTGCCGCCGTCGCTGCACCTGTCTGACTCCGCGGCGGCGTCCGTCTTCCGGGCCGTGCGGTTGCGCGGTCCGGTCGGCCGTGACGTCATCGCCGGGGTCACATCGTTGAGCATCGCGACGGTGAACCGCCAGGTCATCGCGCTGCTCGAGGCTGGCCTGCTGCGCGAACGCGCCGACCTGGCGGTCTCCGGGGCGATTGGGCGCCCGCGCGTGCCCGTGGAGGTCAACCACGAACCCTTCGTGACGCTGGGCATCCATATCGGTGCCCGGACCACGAGCATCGTGGCTACCGACCTGTTCGGCCGCACACTCGACACGGTCGAGACCCCGACGCCGCTCAGTACTCCCGGGGCGGCGCTGGCGTCGCTGGCCGAGAGCGCCACCCGGTACCTGAGGCGTTGGCACCGCCGCCGGCCGCTGTGGGTCGGCGTTGCGATCGGCGGCACGGTCGACAGCTCCACCGGCCATGTCGACCACAGCCGGCTGGGCTGGCGGCAGGCACCGGTGGGGCCCGTGCTGGCCGACGCGCTGGGTCTGCCGGTGTCGGTGGCGTCCCACGTCGACGCGATGGCCGGAGCCGAGCTGCTGCTCGGCATGCGGCGGTTCGCGCCGAGCTCGCCGACCAGCCTGTACGTCTACGCCCGCGAGACCGTGGGTTATGCGCTCGTGATCGGCGGGCGGGTGCATTGCCCGGCCAGTGGCCCCGGCACCATCGCGCCCCTGCCTGTTCACTCTGAGCTGCTCGGCGGCACCGGGCAGCTGGAGTCCACCGTCAGCGACGAGGCGGTCTTGGCCGCCGCCCGTCGGCTCAAAATCATTCCCGGAATCTCGCCCAGCACCTTGGCTGGCGGGACCTCCGCGATCCGCACGGGCGGGTCGGCCACCGCGATCACCGACCTGTTGCGCGTGGCTCGGGCCGGCAACCGTCAGGCCAAGGAGTTGCTGGCGGAGCGGGCCCGGGTGCTGGGTGAGGCGGTCGCGTTGCTGCGTGACCTGCTCAATCCCGACGAGCTGGTGGTCGGCGGCCAGGCGTTCACCGAATATCCGGAGGGGATGGAGCAGGTCGAGGCGGCGTTCGCCGTACGCTCGGTGCTGGCGCCGCGCGATATCCGTGTCACTGTCTTCGGCAACCGGGTACAGGAGGCCGGGGCGGGGATTGTGTCGCTCGGCGGGCTCTATGCCGATCCGCTGAGTGCGATGCGCCGCTCGGGAGCGCTGGTCTCGCGGATGCCGGACGCCGCTCCGGAGTCTTCTGCCTAACAGGGCCAAACGCGACTCCTGTAAACATGGGGGTGTGCTGCCATCTAATCGAGGCGAACGGGGCGTTTCCGTACTGAATGACCCGCGCCGGGTTGCCGTGTTGGCAGTGCACACCTCACCGCTGGCCCAGCCGGGCATCGGTGACGCCGGCGGCATGAACGTCTATGTGCTACAGAGCGCGTTGCACCTGGCCCGCCGGGGCATCGAAGTGGAAATCTTCACTCGGGCCACCGCGTCCGCCGATCAGCCGATCGTCCGGGTGGCGCCCGGGGTGCTGGTGCGCAACGTGGTGGCGGGGCCATTCGAGGGCCTGGACAAATACGATCTGCCCACCCAGCTGTGCGCGTTCGCGGCCGGGGTGCTGCGCGCCGAAGCGGCCCACGAACCGGGCTACTACGACATCGTGCACTCGCACTACTGGCTGTCTGGTCAGGTTGGCTGGCTGGCCCGCGACCGGTGGGCGGTGCCGTTGGTGCATACCGCGCACACGCTGGCCGCGGTGAAGAATGCGGCGCTGGCCGACGGTGATGCTCCCGAGCCACCGCTGCGCACCGTCGGCGAGCAGCAGGTCGTCGACGAGGCTGATCGGCTGATCGTCAACACCGATGACGAAGCGAGACAATTGATTTCGATTCACCGTGCCGATCCGGCGAGAATCGACGTGGTGCATCCCGGTGTCGATCTGGACGTGTTTCGCCCGGGTGACCAGCGGGCCGCCCGGGCAGCGTTGGGGCTCCCGCTCGATGAACACGTGGTGGCCTTCGTCGGACGGATCCAGCCGTTGAAGGCACCCGACATCGTGCTGCGTGCCGCCGCGAAACTGCACCGGGTGCGCATCGTGGTGGCCGGCGGGCCCTCGGGCAGTGGCCTGGCCTCGCCGGACGGACTGGTTCGGCTCGCCGACGAGCTTGGCATCACGGAGCGGGTGACGTTCCTCCCGCCGCAGTCTCGCGCTGATCTAGCCACCTTGTTCCAGGCCGCCGATCTGGTTGCGGTGCCAAGTTATTCGGAGTCGTTCGGCCTGGTCGCCGTCGAGGCGCAGGCCTGCGGCACACCGGTGGTGGCGGCCGCGGTGGGCGGGCTGCCGGTGGCGGTCCGCGACGGGGTCAGCGGCACGTTGGTGACCGGACACGACGTCGATCGATGGGCGGATGCGCTCGATAACCTGCTGCGGCTGAGTGCGCCGCAGGCGGAGGCCATGGCCCGCGCGGCTGCCGCACATGCGGCCACGTTCTCCTGGGAGCACACCACCGACGCGCTGCTGGCCAGCTACCGGCGCGCGATCGGCGACTTCACCGCGGAGCGCCAGCGCCGGGTCCGCGACCGGGCGTCGATGCGCAAGCCCCGGCGCTGGACGCCGCGCCGCGGGGTGGGCGCATGAATTCCAGCGTCCAGGCGGTCATCGAGGGTGCGCTGCAGGCCAGCCAGCTGACCTACGCGGAGCACCCCGGCGCGCACGGCGGGCCGTCGGGACTGGTCGTGGAGCTGCCCGGCGAGCGCAAGCTCAAGACCAACACCATCCTGAGCATCGGCGAGCATTCGGTGCGCGTCGAGGCGTTCGTGTGCCGCAAGCCCGACGAGAACCACGAGGGCGTGTACCGGTTTCTGCTCAAGCGCAACCGCCGGCTCTACGGGGTCGCGTACACGCTGGACAACGTGGGAGACATCTACCTGGTCGGCCGCATGTCGCTGGCCTCCGTCGACGCCGATGAGATCGACAGGGTGCTGGGGCAGGTGCTCGAAGCGGTGGACTCGGACTTTAACACGTTGCTGGAGTTGGGTTTTCGGTCGTCGATTCAAAAAGAGTGGGATTGGCGGGTATCCCGCGGAGAGTCGCTGAAGAATCTTCAGGCGTTCGCTCATTTAATCGACGACGATGATGACCAAGACGACGACGGTCGCGGGTGAGGTTTACCGGCGACGTCGCTGCTTGCGTGGTACGGCGGCGCCGCGCAGGAAGGCATCGGCGAAGACCACGCAGGCCTCGTCCAGTTCGGGCAGGTTGACCTCGGGGATGCTGCTGACGGCCGGCCGCACCATGGCGTGCACCGCCATGGGTGCGACCATCTGCTGGATCAGCAACGGCAGCGGCAGATCGCGGATACGCCCGGCGGCAACCTCGGCCGCTAGCCACTGGCCCAGGCTGGCGAGCATGCGTGGAGCGATGTGTTGAACGAGGGCTTGCACGGCCGACCCGGTCGGACGGGCCAGCGCCTCAGCGATCATCGCCGGCGCCACCCGCGGTTCGCGGCTGAACGCCTCGGCCAACGCCCGATAGATCCGGTGCACCGCTTCGGAGAGATCGGTCTGCGCGCCCGAGATCGCTTCGTCTAGGCCCAGGATCGGGCCGTAGCGATCGAAAACCGCACGCAACAATTCATCGCGGCCACCGAACACGGCATACAGGCTGTGTACCGAGCAATCAGCTTGGGCCGCAACCGCTTCCAATGCCACCGCGGCCAGGCCACGGTCACTGATCAGTGACCCCGCTGCCTGTACCGCACGCTCGCGCACCGGCGGACGGCCACCCGGTTCCACGCCCGCGGCGCGCACCGCGTCGTCCAATGGCCGGCGTGAACCACCCAACCGCCGCACCAGCGTGCTGCGCGACATCCCGGCCTCGCGGGCGATCGCGATCAGCGGCACATCGGCCACGTCCCTGCCGAGGTGATCGGCGGCCCGCAACGCGGCCTCGACCACGTCGGTACCAACCTCGTTCGTCGTTGGGGCCAGGGTCACGACGGACGATCCTCTAGCGGCGTGGCGTCGAACTGCAGAAAGTCCTCGATCCCCACCAGACGCATCTGCAGCGATGGCCAGTCTGGTAAAGCTCCATAGGCTTCGCGTCCGACGCGGCGTGGCCGGGTTATTCGATACCGACGTCCGGCTCGCGTCATTTCGCCACCGCCCGCGGTCAGCAGGTTGAGCCCAAAGGGCGAATTGCGGTCGTACGCCAGCCCGACCACCCAGCCGTCGGGCGTGCGGTAGGCCTGCGCCGGGGTGTCGTATGCCCGGCCGGTGCGCCGGCCTCGCTGGTGCAGTACCGCAAGGGGCGGCAGGCGGCGACTCAGTGGCATGCCAAGCGGGTTCAGGAGCCGCGGCAAGGCGGCCATCCTGCGGGGAAATGCCATGGGGCTCAATACCTTATCTGTTGGGACTTAATGTTGGTGCGGTCTGTGCTGCCCGGCGGGCGAATTCCGGAGCGTGTTCAGGTTTGACGCCGACGCCCATCAGGTAAGCGGGGATCACGGACAGTTGGGGGAGGCGGGCAAGGATCGGCAACAGCTTTCGTGGTGCGCGCGGCATCGTGCCGGCCATGGCGCGGTCCATCGCTACGTGCATGAAGCGTTGCAGCGTCTGGGTGACCACCGTGGGCGGCACGCGGCGCCGTTGAACGGCGGCCAGGTCGTCGTCGGTGACGTGGTGTTCGTGCAGTGGCTCGGCGAGCAGGGTCGCCGCAGCCACGGCGTCCTGGACGGCGAGGTTGATGCCGACCCCGCCGGCCGGGGACATCGCGTGCGCGGCGTCGCCGATGCAGAGGAGGCCTGCGGTGTACCAGCGGCGCAGCCGGTTCAGCCGGACCTCCAACAGCTTCACGTCGTCCATGGATTCCAGGCCGTCAACAACGTCGGACAGTTCGGGTATGGCGTCGGCGATGTCGCGGCGCAGGGCTTCGACCCCCCGCGCCCGCATTTGGGCATCCGCCCCCTTGTGGATGAAATAGCCGGTCTGCAGGTAACCCTCGCGTGGGATCACCCCGACGAGGGCACCATCCTTCAATCGCGGCACCAACGTGTCCCCGAAACCTTTCACCGCGGGCAGCCGAAACCACCACACGTCGATGTTCACCCGGTACTCACGCGGGACGAGCCCGGCCTCACGGCGGCACAGCGACCAGCGCCCGTCGCACGCAATCGTCAGGTCGGCGCGCAATTCGCCTGGCCCATCGGGACTTTCGTAGCTCACGCCGACCACGCGGCCGGACTCGTTCAGCAGCCCGGTGACATCGTGGCTCATGCGGAGGGTGAACGTCGGCTCCTGCCGTCCGGCCTCGGCCAGCAAGTCGAGGAAATCCCACTGCGGCACCATCGCCACATAGCGATGTGGCAAGCGCAGCCGGGTGAAGTCGACCACGCTCACCGAACGACCGTCGGGGAGGTCGAAACCCAATCGCTCGAACTTCCGCTGCGGGATCGCTGCGAACTGGTCGAACAGGCCGAGCTCATCGAGCAGTCGCAGCGTCGAGGGATGCACGGTGTCCCCACGGAAATCTCTGAAGAAGTCCGCATGCTTTTCCAGCACGGTCACCTCGACGCCTCCCCGCGCCAGCAACAAACCGGCCACCATCCCGGCGGGCCCGCCGCCGACGATCACGCATGTTGTCTTCTCTCCCATCGGAACCTCCTGCTGTGCGATCGGCGATCATGATACTCAGTTACAGGATACCTTTATACATGTATCATGGGTCAAGTAGAAATGAGATCCCGAGAGCGACGGTGGGGCTGCGTGACAGACTTGCCAGCATGGGAAACACTGCCAAGCTGGTGCTGCTCCGCCACGGCGAGAGCGACTGGAACGCCCTCAACCTGTTCACGGGCTGGGTGGACGTCGGGCTGACCGAAAAGGGCCGGGCCGAAGCGGTTCGAAGCGGCGAGCTGATAGCCGAACACGACCTGTTGCCCGACGTGCTCTACACCTCGCTGCTGCGACGCGCGATCGCCACCGCGCACATCGCGCTCGACACCGCCGACCGGCTGTGGATTCCGGTGCGGCGTAGCTGGCGGCTCAACGAACGCCACTACGGCGCGCTGCAGGGTCTGGACAAGGCCGAGACCAGGGCTCGCTACGGCGAAGAGCAGTTCATGACCTGGCGGCGCAGCTACGACACTCCGCCGCCGCCGATTGAGAAGGGCAGCGAGTTCAGCCAGGACCGCGACCCCCGCTACGCCGACATCGGCGGCGGCCCGCTGACCGAATGCCTGGCCGACGTGGTGGCCCGGTTCCTGCCGTATTTCACCGATGTGATCGTGCCGGACCTGAGGTTCGGTAAGACCGTCCTGATCGTCGCGCACGGCAACTCGTTGCGCGCCCTGGTCAAGCACCTCGATCAGATGTCTGACGAGGAGATCGTCGGCCTGAACATCCCGACCGGCATTCCGCTGCGCTACGACCTCGATACCGATCTGCGGCCGATGCTGCCGGGCGGTACCTATCTCGACCCGGAGGCGGCCGCCGCCGGCGCCGCCGCGGTAGCCAACCAAGGGCGCGCGTAAGATAAGTTCTCTGCTTTTCGGTCACCGCATCGCGCGCTTCCGCAATGCCTCCTAAGCGCAGTGGAAGGGCGAAAAAGACGTGTTTGCCTAACACCCCGTGAACGACAGCGGAACACCTGTAGCTCAAAATGTGACTTGTCCGATTTTGGCCTCGCTCCGCTAGGGTGGCGTTCACCAGATTTGTAGGATTTTGTTTGTGACTGTGTTCTCGGCGCTGTTGCTGGCCGGGGGTTTGTCAGCGGTGGCGCTGGCCGTAGGTGTAGCGGTCGGCGCCCGGTTGTCGCCGCGGGTGGTCGAGCGTCGCCACCGGGTGGCCAACGAGTGGGCTGGGATCACTGTTTCACAGATGCTGCAACGCATCGTCGCGCTGATGCCGCTGGGCGCCGCGGTGGTCGATACCCATCGCGACGTGGTTTACCTCAACGAACGGGCCAAGGAGCTGGGCCTGGTGCGCGACCGCCGGCTCGATGAGCAGGCCTGGCTGGCCGCGCAGCAGTCGCTGGATGGCGAGGACGTCGAGTTCGACATAGCACCCGGACGGCGCCCGGCTATGGGCCGGTCCGGGTTGTCGGTGCATGGGCACGCCCGGCTGCTGAGCGAGGAAGACCGCCGCTTCGCCGTGGTATTCGTCCACGACCAATCGGACTATGCGCGCATGGAGGCGGCCAGGCGTGACTTTGTGGCCAACGTCAGTCACGAGCTCAAGACCCCGGTCGGCGCCATGGCCCTGCTCGCCGAGGCCATACTGGCTTCGGCGGACGACTCCGAAACCGTTCGCCGGTTCGCTGAGAAGGTGCTCATCGAGGCCAACCGCCTGGGCGACATGGTTGCGGAACTGATCGAGTTGTCCCGGCTGCAGGGTGCCGAGCGGTTGCCCGACGTGACCGACGTTGAAGTCGATACCATTGTGTCCGAGGCGATTTCGCGCCACAAGGTGGCCGCCGACAACGCTGATATCGAGGTTCGTACCGACGCGCCCAGCGGTTTGCGGGTGTTGGGGGACCAAACGCTGCTGGTTACCGCGCTGGCCAATCTGGTGTCCAATGCGATTGCCTATTCGCCGCGTGGGTCATTGGTATCGATCAGCCGTCGCCGCCGCGGTGACGACATCGAGATCGCCGTCACCGACCGGGGCATCGGGATCGCGCTCGAAGACCAGGAGCGGGTCTTCGAGCGGTTCTTCCGGGGGGACAAAGCGCGCTCGCGAGCCACTGGCGGCAGTGGGTTGGGGCTGGCCATCGTCAAACACGTCGCGGCCAACCACAACGGCAGCATCGGCGTGTGGAGCAAGCCTGGTACCGGATCGACGTTCACCTTGTCCATCCCGATGTATCAGGATGTCAACGACCACACCGAGCAACCGCAGGACCGTGACATGAGGCCCAACAGGTCCCAAAGAGAGGAAGAACTAAGTCGATGAGCCGCGCATACGACGCTGCAGTGGGGGTACCGCCCGCTCGCGGGGGACGAAGCGATGAGAAGGAGTGGCGCCGATGACGAGTGTGCTGATCGTGGAGGACGAGGAGTCGCTGGCCGATCCGCTGGCGTTTCTGCTGCGCAAGGAGGGCTTCGAGGCCATGGTGGTGACCGATGGGCCATCCGCGCTCGCCGAGTTCGATCGCGCCGGCGCTGACATCGTGCTGCTCGACTTGATGCTGCCGGGGATGTCCGGCACCGACGTGTGCAAGCAGCTGCGCGCCCGATCCAGCGTGCCGGTCATCATGGTGACCGCCCGGGACAGCGAAATCGATAAGGTGGTCGGCCTGGAACTGGGGGCCGACGACTATGTGACCAAGCCCTATTCGGCGCGCGAGTTGATCGCCCGGATCCGGGCGGTGCTCCGCCGTGGCGGCGACGACGACTCCGAAATCAGCGACGGCGTCCTGGAGTCCGGTCCGGTGCGGATGGATGTCGAGCGGCACGTCGTCTCGGTGAACGGCGACACAATCACCTTGCCGCTCAAGGAATTTGACTTGCTGGAATACCTGATGCGCAACAGCGGGCGGGTGCTGACCCGCGGGCAGCTGATCGATCGGGTCTGGGGCGCGGACTACGTCGGCGACACCAAGACCCTCGACGTTCACGTCAAGCGGCTGCGGTCCAAGATCGAGGCCGACCCTGCCAACCCGGTGCACCTGGTGACGGTGCGCGGGCTGGGCTACAAGCTGGAGGGTTAGTCAGCGCGCGCTGACCAGCTGATCTGCTATTTGGTCGGCCACGCCCAGCGCCAGCGCCATGATCGACAGCTGCGGGTTCACCTCCGGGCTGCTGGGCAGGATCGATGCGTCGGCGACCCAGACACCTTCGACGCCGCGTAGCCGACCGGTCTCGTCTACCGGACAGAGCTGCTCGTCGGTGCCTGCGGCCGCGGTACCCGTCGGATGGAAGGCGGCCAGGTGCAGGTTTCTGGGGTTGCTGCTGCGCAGCGCATCCTGCAGCGCCGCTTGCGACGTCACGGTCATCGCACCTGGCAGACCGATGAGCACCTCGACCGCGCCGGAGGCGAAGAGCAACCGGCCCATGGCCTCGAGCGCGACCACCAGCTTGCCGATGTCGGCCCGGTCGATGTTGTAGCGCACTAGCGTCTCGCCGCGCACTGACAGCACCGAGCCGACGCCGCGATCGGCCACCATCGCACCGAACGTGGCGACCTGGGGTGCCCGGTCGAGCCAGCCCAGCAGCCCGGCGCCGTAGCCGGGGTACACCATCGACCCCATGCCCGGCGGCGTAGCGGTCGCTTCGATCAGCACGCCGTCTGACTCGTGAAACTCGTGGACCGCGGCGCTTTGCAGCACCCCGTGCGATGCGACCACGTCGTCCTCGAACCGCCCCGCTAGCATCGCCGCCGGATGCAGCGCGAGGTTTCGGCCGAGCCGCGGATGTGCGCCAATTCCGCTGCGCCGCAACAACCCTGGCGTCTCGGTGGCGCCGGCGGCGACGATGATCGTGTCCGAGAGCACGTCCAGCGCTGTGCCGTCAGGCCGACGGGCTCGCACGCCGCGAGCGCGTCCGTGCCGGTGCAGCACCCGTTCGACGCGTGCCCGTGAGATGATCCGCGCGCCGGCCGCACACGCCTGCGGCAGCGCGTTGAGGTGCACGCCGAATTTGGCGTTGCGTGGACAGCCGATCGCGCACTGGCAACAGCCTTCGCAGCCCGGCGCGTTGCGCGGGATGGGCGCCGCCTGCCAGCCCAGCGACTTGGCGGCGTCGAGCAGCAGGCGCCCGTTGCGGCCCATGATCTCCAACGGCACCGGCGCGACCCGCAGCGTGCGCTCGACGTCCTCGAGGCGGTCGGCGAACCGCTCCGGATCGGCCAGGCCGAGGCCGAATTCGTCGCGCCAGCGCCGCTGCACGGCAAGCGGCGGGCGAAAGCAGGTGCCGGAGTTGACGACGGTGGTGCCACCGACCGCCCGGCCGATCGGCAGGACCACCGATGGGCGTCCCAGCGCGATGGTCGCCCCGGCGCCGCGGTAGAGCCCGGCATAGCGGTCGATCGGGTGGGTGGTACGGAACTCCTCGACCGTCCAGCGGCGCCCCTCTTCTAGCACGACCACGCCGAAGCCGGCCCGTGCCAGGGTGCGTGCCACCATCGCTCCACCGGCACCGGACCCGACGATCACCGCGTCGGCGGTAACGACGGACGGGCACTCCGTTGACTGCGTGATGTTCAGGGCCGCGTCGGGGCGCGCCACGTCGTGCTCCCTGGCGCGGGCCAGCAGTTCCGGCGCGTAAGTGTCGGCGCCGTTGGCGAGCAGCACGATCACCTTCATGGCTTCGACGGCGGCACCGGCGTCCGGGCTGAGGGCGGCCACCCGCCGCAGCACCCGGTCGCGCTGGTTTGGGCTAAGCCGGGACAGCGGCCGCCCGGTGGTGAGGTAGCTCGCCGTGGCCAGGGACGCCAGCCCGGTCCGCAACGCCAGCCGCGACGTCGCCGGCATCCTGGCCAGGTAACGATCGACGCGATTGACCAGCAGGGCGGGTGTCGGGCTGCCGTGTTCCTCGGGCAGCAGCGCGGTGCCGAAGGACGCGAGCGAACGGCTCACGTACGGCGCCCGAGCTTTCGGCCGAGTTTCCTCCCGAACTTGAGGAAGAAGGGGTACGTCGCGAAGATGCCCCCGGCCGCGGCGTGCAGCGGCCAGTCGGCTTTATCGGTTTGCACGCCGAAAACCCCGCTGTTCCACATGAAGTCGCGGCCGTTGCGCGCGCGGAACGGGCGCCACAGCAGCCCGAGTCCGGGCACGTTGTTGTAGAGCCCGAAAGACCCGCTGAAGAAGACGCCGAGGGTGGCGGCCTCTGCCACATCGCGGCGCTCCTCGGGCAGAGCGCGTTCGATGAGCACCCCGGAGGCAAACAGCAGCGGCGGGTCGAGGAGAAAACTCACGACAGAATCCTTTCGTTGATGGCGGGTGCGTCAGCACCGCGCAGACCGACTTCGGCGTGCCCCGTGCCCAGTACCGACCAATGCCGGTCGCCGATCTCGATGTGGAGGTCGGCCCGTTCGGTGTTGGTGCACACCGCGCGGCCGCCGTCGGGGTCGGTGTACCCCAGGCTCACGCACCTGTCCGGGGGCTGGTCGACGCGGATGAGCACGTGTTGGCCGCCGATGCGTCCCTCCAGCTGCCAGTGCCGCAGGCCGAGCGTTGTAAGCACCCGCAACGACGGCAAAGGGCTTGCGGGCCAATCCTCTCCGTCGATGCGGGTGCGAATGAACGCCATCGGCGCGAGCCTGCGCAGTCCCGGTTTGTGCGATACCGCGGTCACCGCCTCCAGCACGTCGCCGTCGCCGAGGTCGGCGTGGATCCACCCCCAGCGCTTGGCGTTGCCGTGCCCGTAAATGTGGGCGACGCCGCCGCGCCAGCCGTCGACGCGATGGGTGGTGTCGCCGACCGTCAGCGACCCGGTGAAGTCGGCGGTGGGGGCCGGCACCACTTGAGCACCCGGCAGCAATTCGCGCTCCCACGTCAGGCGGGGAAACGTCCACAGGGGCGCGCAGGTGTCCTTCCAGGACAGGTCCCACGCGAGTGATCGGGCGCGTCCGGTCAGCTGCTCGTGGCGCGCTTGCACGCCCGCGGCCTCAAACCAGGCGGCTCCGGCCGCCGGTTGGGTGGGCTCGGGGCCGAAGCGCTCGGTGCGCGGTGGGCCGTCGGCCGGAAACCAGGTCGCCCAGCCGTGCGCATATGCCGGGCCGTTTGTCGGCGCGACGGTCTCGCAATGAATCCACAGGCCGGCGCGGGTCAGCGGATCCGACAGGGTGGCGTACCAGACTTCCAGGCGCCCGGCCTTGCCTTGCCAGCGCGGAGCGACGGCCGATCGCATTTCGTCGTCCACTGCCTTCTACCTCCGGTCGTCTGGATCGACAGTGCCTTCAGGGCGCGGAGTGTGCGCTCAGGGCGCAAAAACTGGCTGTTATCCTCCCTGGACGCACAGTCGATGCCCGACACGCAACTTCGTGACAGGTCAGCGTGCCCGTCCGTCCACTATATTGGTTGAGCCAATGAACCAGTCAAGTCCGATCCAGCCGCCTGATCGCCAGCGCGTGGACGAGCAGATCGCTGCGTCGATCGCCGACGCCATCCTCGACGGCGCCTTCCCGCCGGGCTCGACGTTGCCGCCCGAGCGGGAGCTGGCCGAGCAGCTCGGCGTCAACCGCACCTCGCTGCGGCAGGGTCTGGCCCGGTTGCAGCAGATGGGCCTGATCGAGGCCCGGCACGGCAGTGGCAACGTGGTGCGCGACCCCGAGGGCCTCACCAATCCCGCGGTGATCGAGGCGCTGGTCCGCAAACTGGGCCCCGAGTTCCTCGTCGAA
>Ga0209040_10001808_pt1 | contig 16922 bp, 17 predicted proteins | sample BogFormECP12_OM3_FD_188240 | JGI IMG/M metagenome (GOLD analysis project Ga0209040, IMG submission 188240) | Bog forest soil microbial communities from Calvert Island, British Columbia, Canada - ECP12_OM3 (SPAdes) (version 2) | ecosystem: Environmental > Aquatic > Freshwater > Wetlands > Bog ...
CCGTCGACGCAGATGATTACCGTCGGCCGCTGCGGCTCCCGGTACCGCCGCCCGTTCAGCTCGATTGTCTCGGACATTGCCAGATTGATCCCCTCACCCCGATGCACGGTTTCAGCCTACTCCCTCTCCCCGCCTGCGGGGAGGGGGTCGGGGTAAGGATGCCACGGTGACCAGCATACTCTCTTCAACGTATCGCGCGCGCGACGGGGCCGCCTACCAGCGGTTTCTCGGGCGGTGGTCGCGGCTGCTCGCCGGTCCCTTTGCCGAGTTCGCGCATCCAGCGGATCATGGCCGGGTGCTCGATGTCGGGTGCGGCACCGGGAGCCTCGCGCTGGTCTTGGCTGAACGCAGAGCGCGGGAACAGGTCGCAGGCATCGACATTGCTGCCCCCTACATCGCGTTCGCGCAGTCGCGTTCGGGTGCCGCAGGCATCGATTTCGTGGTCGGCGATGTCTGCTGCCTGCCCTTTGCCGACGGCAGTTTCGCAGCGGCTCTGGCGCAGCTTTCGTTGAATTTCATCCCGGATGCGGCGCAAGCCGTGCGCGAAACGCGGCGGGTGGTGCGGCCGGGCGGCGTCGTCGCCGGCGCAGTCTGGGATTTTCGCGGCGGGCTCGTGTTCCAGCGCCTGTTCTGGGACACAGCGGCCGGGCTCGACCCGGGCGCCGGGGCGGCACGCGACCGGCTGTTCTCGAGCCCGCTCGCCCTGCCTGACGGGCTGCCGGCGCTGTGGCGCGGCGCCGGGCTCGCCGCAATCGAGCGCGGCTCGATCACGATCCGAATGGAATACGCCGATTTCGCCGATTACTGGGAGCCGCTGCTCGGCGGTCAGGGACCGGTCGGCGTCTATGTCGAAAGCCTGCCGCATGAGCGCCGCCGGCTCATCGAGGAGCGCGCCCGCGCCGCCTTTCTCTCCGGCGCAGCCGACGGTCCGCGCTCGCTGACCGCGACGGCGTGGGCGGTGCGCGGGGTCGTACCCTGACGCCGCTGGAATTTCGTCCGTGCGGCGCAGCCAAGCTGCTATCTCTACGAGGCGGGCGTTCCCGCGTCACAGAAAAGGAGAGATTCGCATGAGCTCGAACGGAAAGGTCGCCCTCGTCACCGGGGGAGGAAGCGGGATCGGCAAGGCAGCGGCGGTCGCCCTCGCCAAGGAGGGTTTTGCCGCGGTCATCGCCGGCCGGCGGCTGGACCGGCTGGACGAAGTCGCGCGCGAGGTCGAGGGCTTCGGCGGGCAGGTATTGGGGGTGCCGACCGATGTCACCGATCCCGCCGCGGTCAAGAGCCTCTTCGCCAAGGCCAAGGAACGCTTCGGCCGGCTCGACGTGCTGTTCAACAATGCCGGGTTCGGCGCGGCGGCGCCGATCGAAGAATTGGCCTTCGAGCGCTGGAAAGCCGTGATCGACACAATCCTGACCGGCTCGTTCCTGTGCACCCAAGAGGCCTTCCGGATCATGAAGGATCAGCAGCCTATGGGCGGGCGGATCATCAACAACGGCTCGATCTCGGCGCACGCCCCGCGGCCCAATTCGGTCGCCTACACCTCCGCCAAGCACGCGATCACCGGGCTCACGAAGTCGACCTCGCTCGACGGGCGCAAATACGACATTTCCTGCGGCCAGATCGATGTCGGCAATGCGCTGACCGAGATGACCGCGCGCATGCAGCGCGGCGTGCAGCAGGCTAACGGAACGGTCATGGAAGAGCCGACCATGGATGTCGCGAACGTCGCTCGGGCCGTCGTGTTCATGGCGACCGTCACGCCCGAAGCCAATGTGCAATTTCTGACCGTGATGGCGACGAAGATGCCGTTCGTCGGAAGGGGGTAGGGGGGCCTTGCCCCTAGGAGCGCTCGCGCAGGGCGCTTCCGGCGGCGAGTGTCTAATTAGGTGGCCTAGGAAGGCGGCGAGCGCCGCTACGGGCGTCGTCCACGCCCCAAACGTTTCAGGCCTCTTAAGACCGCTGAATCAACCTGCAGTCCGGGAATTCCGCCGGTCTGGTCTTTAGATAGCCTAAGGCCTTCTCGGATCAGGCTCCACCGAAACCAAATCAAACCGGCTAAGAGCAGGAACATAATTGCAAAAGGATTTAGAAAATGGCCGCCACTGACAGCGTCATCGCAAAATGCATAGATCCCCAATAAGGTTAGCACTAATGTGACGAGCACCCTGGCGATCATCTAAGGAGCTCCCGATGTCGGGTGTCAGGCTGTTAGGCGGCGCTACTCCTCTTCGGCGTCAATCGCGCTTTCGTGCCAGTGGCGCAACAGGCGCCGCGACAGCAGGTCGAGCAGCAGGTAGATGACGATCCCGGTCAAGGACAGCAGGAGCAGCGCGGCGAACAGACGCGGTATCGCGAGACGGTACCCCGCTTCGAGGATGCGGAAGGCGAGCCCCGTCTCCGCTCCGCCGGTGCCGGCGACGAACTCGGCGACGACGGCGCCGATTAGCGCAAGGCCGCCGCTGATCCGCAGCCCGGCGAGGAAATAGGGCAGCGCCGTCGGCAGCTTTAGGTAGCGTAGGGTCTTGCCGGTCGAGGCGCCATAGAGCCGGAACAGCGCCAACAAATTGCGGTCGGCGCTGTTCAGCCCGACCGTCGTGTTGGCGACGACCGGAAAGAACGCGACGATCCAGGCGCAGACGAGGAGGGCGAGAAACGGCTCGCGCACCCAGATTATGATCAGCGGCGCGATAGCGACGATCGGCGTCACCTGCAGGATCACCGCATAAGGAAAGAGGCTGAGCGCGAGAATTCGCGACAGCGAGAACAACAGCGCGATCCCGCCGCCCAGAACGGCAGCCGCCGCCAGTGCCGCCAGGGTAATTCGCAAGGTCACCAACAGCGAGCCCATAAGGCTCGGCCCGTCGGTCCACAAGGTCGCCGCGATCAGCAGCGGGCCAGGCAGGATGTAAGGCGGTATGGCCTCGACCCGGACGACGATCTCCCACAAGGTCAGCAGCACGGCACCGACGGTGAGCGGAGCGGCGATGCGCCATAATCGGATTCGCAGGCGCCTCATGATTGTTGGATTGGGCCACGCAAAAACTTGCACTCTCGCCCCCATCCCACCCCGACCCTCTCCGTCCCCAAGGGCGGAGAGGGAGAGATGACTGGCGACGTGGTGCGAGCTATCATTTTCGTTCCGTGGTGTGCGAGGGTTCAGCCATCGCTCTTGCCAGCTGCTCCGATATCGTCGCGCAGAGCGCGGCGTAATGCGGCGAGGTGCGCAGCGCTCGCCGGCGTGGCTGCGGCAACTCGACCGGCACATCGGCGACGATGCGGCCCGGCCGCCGGGTCATCAGGGCAATGCGGGTCGACAGAAAGACTGACTCGAAAACACTGTGTGTGACGAACACGACGGTCGGCCGGCGGTTGTCCCAGAGCCGCAGCAGATCGTCGTTGAGCGCCATCCGTGTGATCTCATCGAGCGCGGCGAAGGGCTCGTCTAGCAGGAGCAAATCAGGGTCCGTGACAAGCGCGCGGGCGATAGAGACGCGCATGCGCATGCCGCCGGAAAGCTGCCGAGGATAGGTCCGTTCGAACCCGGCGAGACCGACGGAGCAGATCTCGGCGGCGACCCGCTCGCGCTCCGCAGGCCCGACCCGCCCGATCAGCCGGAACGGCAGCAGCACATTGTCTGCAACCGTGCTCCACGGCGTCAGGGTCGGGTCCTGGAACACAAAGCCGATCCGCCCCGCCGGCATATGCCCGGCGCGGTCCTTCGCAAGCAAAAGCCGGCGAAGCCCGGAACTCGGCTCGCTGAGCCCGGCGATGATGCGCAACAACGTGCTCTTCCCGCAGCCGGATGGGCCCAGCAGGCTCAAAAACTCGCCCGGATAAATATCGAGGTCGATCCCGTCGAGCGCCGTTACCCCCGAGGTGAAGCGCTTGCCGACGCCGCGCAAGGCGACGAGCGACTTCGTTGCGAGGGGTTGCGGGAGCAGACCCGGCGACAGCGATGCCGTCAGGGCTTCATACCCACTTCTTTGTTGACGAAACGCAAGGTGAAGGCCCTGCGGAAGTCGAGGTCCTTGGGGTAGACGCCGGCATTCGCCATCGTGTCGAAGAACTCGCGCCAGCGCGCCTCGGTCATGGCCCCGATGCCGCCGGTTTTGGCGTCCCCGCTGTCGACGATGCCATACTCCTTGATCTTGGCGATGCCGTAGGTGAGCAGCGCGTCGGTCATTTCGGGATTGTCGCGTTTGATCAGTGCGTTGCCCGGGCCCGGATCGCCATAGAGATAGCTGTACCAACCCTCGATGCTGGCGTCGACAAAGCGCTGCACGAGCGCGGGATTTTCCTGCGCCAGCTTGGCGGAGGTCTGGATCAGCGACCCATAGCTCGAATAACCCGCATCGGCGAGCAACAGGACGACCGGCTTTACCCCTTGAGCTTCTATCGTGAACGGCTCGCTCGACAGATAGCCCTGCTGGATCGCCTTGGGATCGGCGAGGAACGGCGCGGCGCTGAAGGTGTAGGGCCGGATCTGGTCGTCGGTGTAGCCGAACTTGCTCTTGAGGAACATCCAGCTGGTGATACGGGTGTCGGAGCCGATCATGATCGGCTTGCCCTTCAGCACGGCAAGGCTGTCGTTGCCTTGGCCGGGATGGGCGATCAGCACCGAGGGGTCTTTCTGGAAAATCGCCGCGACCGCCACCACCGGAATGTTTTCCTGCAGGAAGTTTAGCGGGATGAACGAGTTCGGCGCGAGGTTGAAGTCGAGCCGGCCGGCAGCGAGCAGTTGCGCGTGATTGACCTGCGGTCCGCCCTGCCGCAGCGTCACCTCGAGCCCGTGTTGCCGGTAGATTCCGGTGGCGACCGCCTGATAGTAGCCGCCGTGCTCTGCCTCGGCCTTCCAGTCCGTGCCGAAGCTGACAGCCTCCGCCGCCGCCGCGCCGCAAGAGGGCGCACTCGCCGCAGCCCACAACACGGCGCCAATCAGAACCCGCATTCCTGCCGACCCCTTCCTTCTTGCCCGAACCCCAAGTCTAGACGGCGGCGGGGCGGGCGTCGAGCCGCCGCCTCTCGCAAAACAAGCAAGGATCGTGTATCGTCGCGCGGCCCGTTTCCCGTTGAGGCGGCGCAGGGAGTCCGCGATGAAAAATCTGCTGACTGTGGTCGGTGACGGCAATGCCGCCCCGGTGCTCGACACCGCTTTGATGGCGGCGCAGCGCTTCGACAGCCATATCGTCGGATTACACAGCCTGACTACCGAATACGCCGTGGTGTTCGGGGGCGAGATGGGTTTTTCGATCTCGTCCGAGGTCGACCGCACCCTCGAACGCGAGGGCCACGAGCGGCGTGACCACGCGCGCCGGCTGTTTCGCGACTTCATGAATGCGAAAGGCGTCCCGGTCGGTCCGGTGCCGCCGGGATATAATGGCCCGAGTGCTTCCTGGCGCGAGGAAGACGGGCGGCAGAACGCCGTCGTCGGGATGATCGGCCGGGTCTTCGACCTGATCGTGGTCGAGCAGCCCGAGAAGCTCGCCTCGATCGCCGAGGCCACCCTCGAAGATGCCTTGTTCGAGAGCGGCCGCCCGGTGTTGATGGTGCCAAAGCGCAGCCTGCCGACCTTGGGCGAGGTCGTCGCGATCGCCTGGAACGGCAGCACCGAGACCGCCGTCACGGTGGCTATGGGCATGCCTTTCCTGAAGCAGGCGCGAAAGGTCGTCATCGTCGCAGTGGGCCCGCAGCACATGCCGGAACCAGGTCCGGAGGGGGAGGAATTGGCCCGCACAATCGAGCGCCACGGCATCGATGTCAGCCTTCGCACCGCCTACGGACGGCAGAAGGCCCAGGGCGAGTCGTTTCTGAAAGAAGCGATGGCAGCCGGCGCCGATCTCTTGCTGAAGGGCGCCTACACGCAAAGCCGCATCCGGCAGATGATCTTCGGCGGCGGTACCCGGCACATCATCATGGAGGCGCCGCTTCCGGTTCTGATGGCGCGCTGAGCCGCGGAGCCGTCCCCTTCCGGGCCCAACACGACCTGATTGGGCCTCGACGTCCTTTTACCCTGGGTAGACTGACGAGCTATCTCCCCGCGACCGGATCCGCACCGCCGCCGCGCGACACCGAGATCGAAAACGAGGAGTTAGCAGCTATGTCGGCATGCGTAATTTGCTGGTTGCATAATCGCGAATCGCAAGCAGGTGCAGCAGAGAGACGGCCAGGTCATGTAACCCAACTTTACAGTGTGATCTTTACAGTGTGATCTTTGCAGGAAGCGCTCGGGAACCCGTCGCTGTACCGGCTCGTTCACTCAGTATAAGTATATGCGAATGAGGAGCAAAATGGACACCGAGCGTTCAAAACAACAGCCGAAGGAAAAGACTTCGGATCACCACAACGAGGGTGAAGGAAACAAGACTGCGGCTCGACAATACAACGAGGCACAACGGCAATTCGTGCGCTCGGGCAAGGTCGACAAGCACGCGAACGCGGCGAAAAGGGCGCTCGACAGCGCGGAACGCAGCGAGATCGAGGACGCCGAGCTGGTCGGCAAGAGCCACGCCGCCGGAGAGGACCGGTCGGTCAAAAAGCACTGAGCTGCGATGGCCAATGAAAACCCGGCGCCATTCGGCGCTGGGTCTTCTCGTTGCCGCTTCAATCCGCACGAGAGTGCGGATCATTCGTTGATTTGGATCATCAATGCGTCGTCGCCGCCAAAACCGGCCTTGGACAGCAGGAAATCGGGCCGGCACGCCAAGCCGACTTCGCCAATCAGTGCTGCTCCCACCCCTCGCCCCTACCCTGCCCTCCCCCCGACTCGCGCGGGGATTGCTATATTCATATCGTGCGCGGACGGCCGACGCCGCGGCAGTTCCCCGACGCTCATTTGACCGGCTTGGCGGATCGGCGCGAGGCGAAGAGTGGCGAAGACTTCGCCGATTGCGTCGATCGCCTCCGCGCTTCCGGTTGGATCCCGAAATGCGCCATGTATCTTGCGTAACGCTCTCGCTCGAGTGCGGCATCGAGACCGTATTCCTCGAGGCGGGAGCCGTGTGCGCCGTAGCCGCCATTGGGCTTTGCCTCGACCAGGCGGCCGATCCGGGCCGCGGCGTCGGGGTGCAGCGTTTCGCCGAAATGCTGGTAGAGCGTCGCCACGGTGCCGACGGGGTCCCCGACCAGATCCAGGTAATGCACATGAAAGATCGGCTCTGCGAAGCGCTGCTCCCGCGCCGCGGCGATCATCAGTTCGGTGGCCGCCAGCCAGCGGTCGCTATCCTGACGGCCGATCTCCGCCCTGTCGATGCTTCGAGTAAACGGCCGCCTCAGGGTCTCGGTCAATCGCGCAACCGACAATAGGACCGCGAGCGGGTCCCGGTGAACGAAGACAAGGCGTGCTTCCGGATACACGGCCCTTATCGCGTCGAGTGCAAAGACATGGTCGGGACATTTGAGGACCCAGCGCCCGCCGCCGGCCGTCTGATGCTGAAGGTGCTGCAGAAAGCGCTTGTGAAAGCGATAGGCGTCGAGGTGTCCGGCTTCGTCGAGCCAATGCCGGTAGCTCGGAATACGGTAGGTCGTATCGAAGCGCAGACTGGCGAAGACATGCGCGGTAATCTCGGAGCATTCCTGCGGCGAACCCGCGTCGATCGGGTGCATGCGGCGGAAACCCGGGGCGAGCAAGCCGAACAGCCGCAGCTGGCGGGCGACCCGGCGGGTCCGGACGTCGGCGCCCGACCCGGAATTTCCGGGCGGATAGGGATGGATCAGTTGCCAGACGCGCGGCACCAGATTAGCTGGATCCTCGGCCAACAGGCTGTGCAAAAAGGTCGTGCCTGAACGGGGAAGCCCCGAAATGAAGATCGGCCGGGCGACCGGCTGAGCGAGAATTTCGGGCGCGCGCTGTTCTTCGTCAAAGAGCCGAAGCAGGTTCGACAAGAACCGCACCGCGTCCCAGCGTGTCGCGACCCGTCCGACCAGGCTCAGATTGGCGTCGTCGAAACAGGCGCGCAGCAGGTTCTGCAGCGGATCCAGGAAGGGAGTTTCGCCAAACTCCATCAGCCCTGTGCGTTGGCGTGCCAGAGCGATCAGCTCATCGGCACTAAGTGGCTCGCGCAGGCGCGCAAACGCATCGCCCAAAATATCAGCGACCTGCAACACGGCGGATATTGGCGGCATCAGTGACCTTTCCGGCCGAACACGCCCGATTGGCGCCGGATATGCTATAGTTCCCGGCTATGTATATGATTGCACGGCGATTGCGATGCGACCGAACCTCGCGGCACACCTCCCGCTAGCGCTCAAGATCATGCGCCGCGTCCATCGCAATCATCCCCGTGTGTTGCTGCTCCGCGCCGGCCGCGGCGACCCCCTATGGAAAGACGATCTCGACGCGCCGATTTTGCGGCTCGCGCACGCCCGGCGGAGTCGGCACGCGCGGGTCGCTCTCGCCGCGCCCGTTAACTGCCATGTCGCTGCGCGCGACGCCCAGATTGGCCAACGCGTTAGCGACGTTGTTGGCACGCCGCACCGAAAGCCGCTGGTTGTAACCCGCGGAACCCGATAGATCGGTGTACCCGGTCACCTGGAGGCGCACCGAACCGCCGGCCTTGTAGGCGTTCGCCGCCAGCCGCACGACATCCATGCCGGCGGGGGTGACGTCGGCCCGGTCCCAGTCGAAAAACACCAGGAAGACCTGAGGCGGCGGCGGAGACAGAGCAGGCGCGGCGACGGGAATCGGCGTTGGAGGCGCCGGCGGTGCGAATCGGTAAATCAGGCTGGCGACAAAGTTGTTTGTGCGGTAGCCGGTACGATAATGCAGGTTTGTATTCGGGATATTGAACGTCGGCTGGGTGGTAGCGAGATAGCGGTAGTCGAGATCGAGAGTGAAGATCGGGCTGAGATTGTAGCGGATCCCGGCAATCCCCTGATAGCCGAATTGCCAGGTGCTGTTGTTGAAGAGCTGCCCGATACCTTGCAGCTTCAACCCGTCGAAAACATCCACCGCGCCGACTCCGAAGCCGACATGCGGCGTAATCGGATAGCCGAGAGTGAAGTCGTAGAGCACATTGGTCATGATCGAATCGGTGTGCCGATTGCCGCTGATCCTGTTGATTATGAAGTTGTTTCCCACCAGGTCGCGGGCGCCGTTCTGGCGATAGCTGTATTCTTCTTCAAAGCGCCAGGGGCCCCACTCCCAGCCGCCGCGAACGCCGGCATTAAAGCCGCCATTGAAACGCGCCTTGACCGAGGTCACGCCGGAGATCGTGTCGGTCTGATCGGGCAGGCCGGTCCATCCGCCTTCCGCCCCGATGTAGAACTGCGCCCGAGAATCGCTAGGCAGCAGCGCCGCAGCCAATGTGAGGCACCCGCCTAGCCCCACACCCCGGAGGATTATCCTAGACCTTGAGAGGCGCCGATTATTCATTTGCCCCACCGAAACCTAAGCGTCCTATACAGTCTTCTTAATTCTATTTAACAGCGACCAGCTGCGTGTGCAAGGAACAGCTCCGGAAGGTATGATCGATGGGTCAACGGGTGATTGGCCGTAGACGCCCAGGAGAGCGCTGACTATGGTCACCGGAGGAGCGTCGTAACAGGGGAATTTGATGAAGCTCAGGCACACTGTCGTCGTGGCGGCCTTGCTCGCGGCGGCCAGTATCGGCGTCTTCCGGGTCACGGTGCCCGCACTGCACGCTGCCGCTCCGCAAAAGAAGCCAGCAATCAGCGAGGAGGCGAGTGCGGCTCTGATGCGCATGGGTCAGACCTTGCGCGCCGAGCAGTTCGCCTTTCAGGCCCGAACAATCCGGGTATACTCGGATGCGGAAGGTCACCCGCTCCACATCTTTCATACCCTCAAGGTCACTGTGCACCGGCCGAACCGGCTGCTCGTTGATAGGACCGGTGATGATGGGGCGAGCAAGCTCGTTTTTGACGGCAAGAACGCCATCGTTTACTCGGCCACCGAGAAAAAATACGCGAGCATTCCGGTACCGGAGGGCACGATCGCGGGAATGCTGAAAGAGGCGGTCGCGCGCCTCGGCATCGATTTCCCGCTGGCCGATTTTCTGACCGACGCTCCCGACAAGGCGTTTCTTTCGGGGGTAACCGAGGGAACAGTGGTCAATACCGTGACGATCGACGGCGTCCCCTGCCTTCACATGTTCTTCTTCCAGCCGCCCGGCATCGAGCTCGAGCTCTGGATGGAAAAGACCGACCAGTCGGTGCCGCGTCGGCTAATCGTGACCTACCGAACATTGGCCGGCCAACCAAGCTTTATCGCCGAGTTCTCGGATTGGAACTTCAATATTCACCCATCCGACGCGGATTTCACATTTCAACCGCCCCCGGACGCAACGCAAGTGCAACTGAAGCCGGTCGCGACGACCGCGCAGCCCGCCAAAGGAAAAAGAGGCAAGCCATGAACCGGCTCACCGTGATCTGTTTGAGCGTCTTGTTGGGGATCTCGGCAGCCCCGAATGCATTCGGTTGGGGAGCCGTCCATGGCGCCTACGGCGGCGCCGCCTATCGCGGTCCGATGGGCGGCACTGCAGTTCGCGGTCCGGGGGGCAGCGCCGCCTATCGCGGTCCGGCGGGCGGCGTCGCGGTTCGTGGCCCCTACGGCGGCGCCGCAGCGCGCGGCCCGTATGGCGGGACCGCCTATCGCCCTCCGACAGGCGGTGCCTATTATGGCGGCACAGCCTATCGCGGAGGTACCTATTACGGTGGCGCCGGCGTTGCGGCCGGTGTGGCGGTCGGCGCCGTAGCCGGTGCCGCGGCCGCATCGTCAGCGTACAATTATCCCCCGCCGCCCTATTATTACCCGCCGCCGTATTAGCGGAGCCCTCGATGGAAGCCGAACAGCTCGTCGAGCGCCCGGGAAAATTGAGATGACCGACCTGCTGGAGCAGAAGGAAGACGGGATCGCCTGGTTGACGCTCAATCGTCCCGATCGGCTGAACGCGTTCTCGTCGGCAATGCTGCTTGGCTTGGGGGAAGCGCTCGAGCGGCTGGGCAGCGACAGTGACGTCGGGGCGATCGTTCTTACCGGGGCCGGACGCGGCTTTTGCGCCGGCGGCGATGTCAAGACCATGGAGAGCCGGGCCGGCCAGGGGTTTGAGGAGCGTGTCGAGGGGCTACGGCGAATGCATCAGCTCCCGCTGCTGCTGCGGACGACCCCGAAGGTCGTGATCGCCATGGTCAACGGCCCGGCGGTCGGCGCCGGGCTGGGGCTCGCCATGGCCTGTGACCTGCGCTTCGCCGGCCGCTCGGCGCGGTTCGGGACCGGCTTCGCCGGTGTCGGTTATTCCGGCGATTTCGGTGGTTCATGGAGCTTGACGCGCCTCGTGGGCACGGCCAAGGCGCGGGAACTCTACTTTCTCGGCGACATCATCGACTCCGCTGCGGCGGTCTCGCTCGGCCTCGTCAACCGCGTTGTCGAGGATGAGGCGCTGTATCGTGAAACCGCCGCCCTCGCCCGGCGCATCGCCGATGGACCGCGCGTTGCCTACGGGTACATGAAGCGCAACCTGTTCGCTGCGGAGACCGAACCGTTGGCGGCGGTGCTCGAAATGGAGGCTGTGCATCAGGCGCGCACGGCAATGACCGAGGACCATTTGGAGGCGAGCCGAGCGTTTGTCGAAAAGCGTCGGCCGGTGTTCAAGGGCAGGTAAGCGAGGTCGGCTCACGAAATCATTTTGCGCCCGCGACCGACCCCCTTCCGGCAATTTACATTTTGCGGTTAACCGCGCGTCTCGGGCGTGCAATCATGGCGGTTCCCCAACCAACCAACCGAGGTCGCCATGGCGAAATACATGCTGGTCAGTTTCAAGACCTGCCCCTGGGTACAGCGTTCGGCGATCGTGCTGCGCGAGAAAAACACCGAGTTCGAACTCCGCCACATCGAACCAGACAACCGGCCCGATTGGTTCCTCGCGATATCGCCGCACAAGAAAGTGCCGGTCCTGCGCATCGACGACAAGGTGTCGCTGTTCGAATCGAACGCCATCAATGAGTACCTCGACGAGACAATTGCGCCACGCCTGCATCCTCAGGATCCGCTCGAGCGCGCCATCAACCGCGCCTGGACCGATTATGTGCCGACCTTCGCCAGCACGGTGACCGCGACCGCCTATGCCGACACGGAGGTCGATTACAACAAGGCGGCGGAACAAATCCCGGTGCCGTTCGAGCGGCTCGAAAAGGCTCTGGAAAAACGGGGTAGCGGCCCCTTTTTCAACGGCGGCCAGTACTCGCTGGTGGACGCGGCCTATGCCCCCTTCCTGCAGCGTTACGTGTTTCTCGACCGGGTCAAGAGGCTCGGCCATATCGAGAAGTTCCCGCGGCTCAAATCATGGTGCGAAGCGCTGCTCAACCGCGCCTCGACGCACTCCTTCCCGCCCGTCGAGTTCGAGGCGATGTATCGGGAAAACCTGAAGCGCCGCAACAAGTGGGTCGCGCAATTCATCGAGCCCGTTCGCGCCGCCGCAGAGTAATCGAGCGACCGCCGCCTTAGGCACAGGGAGAGTGGCGCACAGATGGGGCGAGAGGTGCTCGTCGCATTGTGTCTCGCTGCCGCTGCTTCCGCCCTCTCGGCCTGTCAAGGCGGCGGCGTACCAATGACGGGGGCGGGCGATGAGCCGAGCAACACTCCGCCCTCGGATTTTTGTGCTGCGCAGGAACCAAGGCGCATTCTCCGGGCGGGTCCCTCGGATTATCGCAGAGTAATCCCCGGCCTCGTTCCTGGCGATACGCTGCTCCTGTCACCGGGAGACTACCCCCGGCTGATAATCGCGAACCTCAAGGGTGGACCCGGCCGCTGCATCACGATAACGGGGTTGGCTGGGGACCGGCCCGCCATCATTTTTGGAGAGATCGGACACAAGACGGTTGAGATCATCGACTCCAGCTACATCGTCATCAGCAATCTCGTCATCGACAGCCGAGGGCTCCCCGGCGCGGACGGTGTCAAGGCTCCGGCGTCGCCGCATGCCGCCACGCATCACGTCGTTCTCGACGGGAACCTGATCATTGGTGCCGGCGCCACCCAGCAGACCGACGGCATTACGACCAAGACTCCGACTTGGAACTGGGTCATCCGACGAAATACGATTCTTACAGCCGGCACCGCGCTTTACCTCGGAGACTCCGACGGCACCGCTCCGTTCATCGCCGGAGTGATCGAAAACAATCAGGTGATCGATCCGATCGGCTACGGCATGCAGATCAAGTACCAGATCGAGCGCCCGGCGCTGCCCGGCATGCCGGAAGCAGCGCAATCGACAATAATCCGATATAATATATTTAAGAAAAACAACCGCCCGTCACCGGACGGCAATCGGCCGAACCTGTTGGTCGGCGGTTTCCCCGAAAAGGGCGCGGGCTCGAACGATCTCTATCAGATCTACGGTAATCTACTGGTCGATAACCCGCGCGAAGCCCTTTTCCAGGGCTCCGGCCGCATCAGTTTCCATGACAACGTCCTGATCGGCGGAGAGCCGGCTGCTGCGGTGTTTCGCGACCATGATTTGCCGCTGAAACTGGCCGAGGTGTTCGATAACAAGATCTATTCGCCGCATACCGGCATCGAATTCGACAGCCCGGCGCGCCAAGGTCATTCGGTTTTCGGCAACGTTATCTTCGCGGAGATACCGATCGCGGGCCTCGACCACAGCGAAAGCGGCAATATCGTATTCGAGGCGGTCCGAGCTGTGAGTCAATCGGCATCGCCCCGGTAATCTCGTCTGGATTACCGGCGGCCAAAGCCGATCGGTTCGCTCGCCTCGATGCCGGTGTCCATCAGTTGCTCGAACTGATCGGGCGACGACAACGACCGCCGCAGCGAGTTGAATTCGAAGCCCGGCACCTTCCGTGCCAAGGCTCGCAGCAGGCGCGTGATCATTGGAAAGTCTTTTGCACCGTAGAAAGCGATGTCAGCGGCAAGATCGATTTCGTGCTCGATCGCGACGTCGAGCAAGGCGAGATAGTCGTGCAGCGTAGTCGCCGGCGCATCGCGGATCACGGCCACGACCGCACTGATGTCGAGCAACAGGCGGGCCTGCTGATCGCGCAGCAGCCTCACGTCGGCGCCGCCGTTTCTCGCCTCCTTTATCCTGATGCCGAGCAAATGGCACTCGTTCTCGAGCCTTGCCCACAGCTCGTGCAACTCGGAGGTTGAAGCATATGCGCCTTCAATCACCGCCCGATCTCCTTCGCTGGCGCCTGCGGATCAAGATTAGTCCTCGGCACTCCGGCTTGACTGTCCAAAACGCGTCAAAACCAAGTCCGGGCGCAACGCCCGTCAAACCTGCGGATCGGCGGTGGTTGACCGACGGCGGCGTCGAGACGGAAAGCGAGTGGCGCGCAGCCCGGGGAGGCCATGGGCCTCGAACGCGCGCTGCCAGGCGAGCAGCTCTTCCTCGGAAAGCCCGTACCGGCGGCAAGCTTCCTCGATAGTGATGGCGCCGCTGCGCACGGCAGTGAGGACAGCAGCCTTGCGGCGAACCACCCATCTTTTGGTGTTTGGCGGCGGCAGATCAGCCATCGACTACTACTAACCCCCTGGGCTCTGTGGAAGCGCAGAGCCAATTTATGACTAAATGTGGTTAATCCAACGATGTCAGGTGCGATCGAAGGTAGTCGGGCGGCGTCCGCAGTTATGATATGGTTAATCATAGCCCGTACTTGGCGCGATCTAGCGGGCATATGACCGGCTGGCTATTCGCGGCGAGCAGGGCAGATCAGCGTAACCTAGGAAGTTCTTGATACCCAAGGACGAGGTGCAATGATCCGCTTCGACGGCGCCAGGAACGGGTCGCGATCCCCTCGACCAATGGCGCCAAATCGGACATGCCACGAAACATGGGCCAGACAAGGCTGATTTTGATCGGAGCGGGCGTGCTCCTCAGTCTCGGGATGGGAATACGCCAGAGCCTCGGCCTGTTTCTGATGCCGGTGACGCGCGACCTCGCGCTGACGGCGGCTGATTTCACGCTGGCCGTCGCGGTCCAGAACATCGTCTGGGGATTGTCGCAAGCTCCTGTCGGCGCGATTGCCGATCGTTTCGGTCTACGCTGGACGATGATGGCGGGCGCCGGGATCTACGTGCTGGGGCTTGGCGTAATGGCGGCGGCCGGAGGCACGCCCGCACTGATCGTCTCCGGCGGGTTGATCGGCGTGGCGCTCTCGTGCACCGCCTCATCGCTGGCGATGACTGCGGTGGCGCGTGCGGTCTCAGATGAGCGGCGCAGCAAAGTGCTGGGTATCGTATCGGCCGCCGGGTCGCTCGGCACCTTGCTAGTTCCGCTTACCACCCAAGCCCTGCTCGCGCAGCAAACTTGGCAGATCGGCGTGCTGTTCTTCCTCATTCTCGCAGCGGTGATGCTGCCGGCGGCCTTCTGGGCTGGCGGCGCCGACCAGTTGCGGGGAGCCGGCTTGGCGAAGACGACGATGCGCGAGACGATCGGCCGGGCGGCGCGCCATCGCCCTTTTCTCGTGATGTCGGGGGCATATTTTGTCTGCGGCCTGAACCTCGTGTTCCTGACCACTCATCTGCCGACCTATCTGGCGATCTGCGGCCAGGACCCGATGCTCAGCGCGGAAGCTCTCGCCGTAATCGGCGGGATGAACTGCATCGGCTCGCTTTTGGCCGGCTGGCTCGGCGGGCGGTACCCCAAGCACATCCTGCTCGGGCTCCTCTACATCCTGCGCGCGCTGGTGTTCACGGCCTACTTCGTGATGCCCCCGACGTCGGCCAGCACCCTCGTCTTTGCCGCAGCGATGGGGATGCTGTGGCTCAGTGTCGCGCCGCTGGTCAGCGGCCTCGTCGCCGAGATGTTCGGCACCCGCTATATGGCGACCCTGCTCGGCATCGCTTTCGTCATGCATCAGGTCGGATCATCCCTCGGCGCCTGGGGCGGCGGGCTGATCTTCGATATGACGGGATCCTATGACCGCGCCTGGCAGACCGGCGTGCTGATCGGCTTCGGCGCCGGAGTCGTCCAGATCCTCGCCGGCGGCCCGCCGCGCCGGCGCAGTCACGTCATCGAGCCGCGCCTCGCAACCACCTGAACCAAGCCCCTGCAGGTAGAGCCCGAGGCCCGCAGCACTCTAGGGACGGTACGCGGATGGCGGCGGAGCCCTCAGACTGCTGACGCCGCGTCGGGGAAGCCGCCGGTTGTCGCCGGCATAACAAGGCGCGTTGCGGACACGTCGTTTCCCGGAGGGCCGCGCACCGTGATCGCGTTGTTGAGAAACTGCTCGATCGAAGCGCCCCAGCTGAAGCGCTCTGCATGAGAGCGACAGATCTCGCGGGGCGTGTTCAGCGCTGCCATGGCAGCCGCGCGTAGGTCCCAATCGAGCGCACCGGCGCCGCTGTCGCCGATGATGTCCAGCGGTCCGGGAACCGGCAATGCCGCAACCGGGAGCCCGCAGGCCAGCGCCTCCAGCAGCACCAGTCCGAATGTCTCGGTCCGGCTCGGTAACACGAACACATCCGCCGATGCGTAATGCCGCACCAGCGCTTCGCCTTGCTGGCATCCGGCAAAGTGCACATTCGGGTAGCGGCGCTTCATCTCCGCCAGCAGATGGCCGTCGCCGACGACCAGCTTCGAGCCGGGTAGATCGAGGTCGAGAAAGGCCGGCAGATTCTTCTCTGCGGCAATGCGCGACACGCACAGAAATACCGGCCGAGGCAGATCGACGGCGGGCGTGCACCCCGGCCGGAACAGCGCAATGTCAACGCCTCGCGTCCACAGAGCGAGCTGTTCGAAACCGTGCACCGCGAGTTCCCGGCGAACGGTTTCCGTAGCGACCATGATGGCGCTCGACCGGCGATGGAATCGACGCAATACCGCGTAGGTCCACGCCATGGGAACCCCAAAACGGGCCCTCAGATATTCCGGATATTTGGTGTGATAGGCTGTGGTGAAGCGGAGGCTCCGCTTGATGCAATATCTCCGCGCAGCCGAGCCGAGCGGTCCTTC
>Ga0209040_10001809_pt1 | contig 16920 bp, 13 predicted proteins | sample BogFormECP12_OM3_FD_188240 | JGI IMG/M metagenome (GOLD analysis project Ga0209040, IMG submission 188240) | Bog forest soil microbial communities from Calvert Island, British Columbia, Canada - ECP12_OM3 (SPAdes) (version 2) | ecosystem: Environmental > Aquatic > Freshwater > Wetlands > Bog ...
CGATCACGATGATGACGTCGTGGCCTCAATCGTCGTCATGGGGCGCACTCAGCACACCAACGACATCGTTCCGCGCATCAAGGACATCGTGGCGCAGATGAATGTCGACGGAAGCTTGCCGCGCGGCTTGAAGATCGTGCCGTTTTACGACCGCACTACGCTCGTCAAGGTCACGACCCACACCGTATTTCACAATCTCATCTTCGGCTGCCTGCTGGTGTTCTTGATCCAGTGGATATTCCTCGGCGACCTGCGCAGCGCGATCATCGTCGGCTCGAACATCCCCTTCGCGCTGCTCTTCAGCATCATCATCCTGGTACTGCGCGGCGAGGACGCGAACCTTCTGTCGATCGGCGCGGTCGACTTCGGCATCATCGTCGACTCGGCCGTCATTCTGATGGAGAACATCTTTCGCAACTTTCAAGGCGCGAACACCCACGGGCGCACGCTGCTCGAGGCGCTCGCCCAGCAGCAATTCGGCGCCGACCCGACCAACGCGCTGCACGTCGGCAGGCCCTACGCCTGGAGCAATCGGCTGCGTCTCATTTACATCAGCGCCCTGCAGGTGGATCGAGCGGTGCTGTTTTCCGTGCTGATCACCGTCGCCGCGTTCGTGCCGCTGTTCACGATGCAGGGTGTCGAGGGGCAGATATTCGGTCCCATGGCGAGAACCTACGGCTATGCCCTGGTCGGCGCCGTGCTCGCGACCTTCACGATCACCCCGGTGCTCGCCTCGATTCTGCTGCCGGAACATGTGGAGGAGGTCGAGACGAGGGTGGTACGGGCGGTGCGGGCCGTCTATACCCCGGCGCTTCACTGGGCGCTCGAGCGGCGGCGGATCATGGTCGGGATCGGGGCCGTGTTCTTACTCGTGACGGGATTGCTCGCGACGCAACTCGGCAGCGAATTCTTGCCCGCTCTCGAGGAAGGCAATTACTGGATCCGCCTGTCGATGCCGCCGACGATGGGCTTGGCGGCGGGCACGGAGGGAGTCAGGAAGATCCGTGAAATTCTGCTGAGCCACCCGGAAATCATCACCGCGGTTTCACAGCATGGCCGACCCGATAATGGCAGCGATCCGTCGCCCTTTTCCAACGTCGAGTTGTTCGTGCCGCTGAAACCGCACAGCGAATGGCCCGCGGGATTGTCCAAGGACAAATTGACCGCGCAGTTGCTGCAGGAGTTTACCGACGCCGTGCCGGGCCTCACGTTCAATTTCTCCCAAAACATCCAGGACAACATCGAAGAGGCCACGTCCGGCGTCAAAGGCGCCAACTCCGTCAAGATCGTCGGCCATAACCTGGAGGAACTCGAACGGCTCGCTCTTGAGGTGAGCGACCAGATAAAGCAGGTCCGTGGCATGGAGGATGTGGGGACGTTTCACGTCGTGGGGCAGCCGAACCTCAACATCACGATCGATCGGGAAAGGACCGCCCGATATGGACTCAATACGGGTGACGTGAATACGGTCATTCAAGCGGCGATGGGCGGAGCGGTCGCGACGACGCTCCTGGAAGGCGATCGTTCGTGGAATGTCACGGTTCGCCTCGCGCCCAAGTACCGCGATAACATTGAAGCTGTTGGCGATGTCAGGGTCGGTTACCAGAACGCCGCCGGCGGGACGTCGTACATCCCCTTGCGCGAACTCGCGACGATCAGCTTGGACACGGGGGCGTCCTATATCTACCACGAAGCCATGCAGCGGTTTATTCCCGTCAAGTTCAGCGTTCGCGGCCGCGACCTCGGCAGCACGGTCGCCGAAGCACAGGAGCGAATCGCCAAGAACGTGACCCTGCCGACGGGATATCGCCTCGTATGGGCCGGCGAATACCTCGAATGGCAGCAGGCAAAACATCGGCTCCAGATCGTCGTGCCGCTGAGCCTCGTGCTGATCATGGTGCTGCTGTTGGGCTTGTTCAATTCGCTGCGCGACAGTCTTCTGGCGCTGGCCGGAATTCCCTTTGCGATGGGCGGCGGGGTCATCGCGCTGTTCGTCTCCGGTCAGCCCTTGAGCGTCTCGTCAATCGTCGGTTTCATCTCGTTGTTCGGCGTATCGGTCATGAACGGCATTCTGATCATCACCTATTACAATCAGACCAAGAACGCGACCGGGCTAAGCGGCCTCGAGGCCATGGCCCACGCCGCCGAGCAGCGGATGCGGCCGCTGCTGATGACGTCATTGGCCGCCTGCATTGGCCTGCTCCCTTCGGCGCTGTCGACAGGCATCGGCAGCCAGGTGCAGCGGCCTTTGGCATCCGTTGTCGTGGGAGGGATGCTCATCGGACCGGTACTGTTGCTCCTGATCGTACCCGCCCTCCAAATGATGTTCTTGCGTGGTGAAGATCGCGCACGGCAGGTCGCTGCATCCCCGCAATCTGGAGATCGTCAGTGACACGGAATGCGACCTGCAATTCACACATCGTAGGGGGCAGTGCCGTGAATTGGATGATCGCTACGACGCCGAGGCTGCCCGCCACCATGACAGCTCGCCTCACACCGGCGAACGAGTGACATGACACGACGAACTTTTTTCAACGTTGGGCTCATCGCCGGGCTCTTCATTCTCGGCGGCCTCTGCGGGTTGGGGGCGCGCACGTGGATTGGCGGGCTTGGCGTTCAGCACGCGCAGCTGGAGCGGTGCATCCTCAGTTCGAAGCATTCCCATCCGAGCGAGGATGCACGCTCGACCTTGGCGCATCTCGATGTGGAAGTGCCGGCATGCATGAATGCGGCTGGTTACGAAAAGTCGCTCGACAATCAGAATTGCGCCTCCGAGTATTGGCAAGGTGATGTGTTCTGCTATTTACCGAAGAGCTGCCTGGGGAAATTTATCTATCGCCTCGAGGCCGCTTCGGGCCGGAACAAGATGGAGGTCAAGAGCGGCACCGAATTGCGGATCGACCAGCCGCCTCAGCAAATGCGGCAACCGGCGGGACTGCACCTGCGCACCGGCGAACGATCATGAAGGTTGTTCTGCGGCTTTGCGCGCTATGGTTGTGTGGGCCGTTGGCCCTTGGAGCCAGTCCGGCCGCCTTACCCGCGCAGGGCGGTTCGTCAGCGGCGTTAGCCAACATGGGACAAGCGGTCGGCGGCGCCCCACCTGGCCGAGACGCGGGTATTAAGACGGGGAGCCCGGTGACCCAAGAATCGACCCGCGTCGACTTGAGTAAAAGCGGTGCTTCAGGCGGCCGAAATGCGGTCGTGGCCGTTGCGCCACGCCCCAACCCCGTCGCGCCGCCGAGCGCCGCTGCTGCACTCGCGCGCAGTCATGCTGATCGGCAGCACTCGCTGCTGAGCACGAGGGCGCGCGGGCGCATCGCGCCGCCGTCGAGCCGGCGGCCAGGGCCAGGCCCTGCCGCGGCAAGTGGAAACCTAGCCTCTCGGGCCCGGGGACTAACGGGTACGAGTCCGCAAGGCCTGCCCAAGGCACCCATCGCGACGAGTTTCGCTCGGACCCCGCCCTCACTGCCGGTCGCAACCACTGCTGTTCGGGTCCCGCCGAGCCTGAAGGCTGCTGCTGCTGCAGGCCCGAACCTTGGCGCGCGCCGTGCTGTAGGCCCCGGACGACTCGGCGGACCGGCAATCGGGCGTATTGCAAACAACACCGGGATCGACGGCACGCTGATACGCCGAAAAAAGTGAGTTCAAGGTCCACGCACCCTGACGTGGAGTAGCTACGAAGCGCCCAGCACCGCGAATGATGAATGCGCGGGTGTTCGCGAGCCCGCGCATGGCGTCCGGCAGCAGCTTCGATTGATGGCTCATTTGGCCGTCCCGAAATCAACGATTGCGCCAACGATGCACGATCCGCATCTTAGGGGCGGGACATTTGATACGGCCGCCGCGGTCGTGTAGCGTCCTGCGAAATGCGCAGCATCGATCGATGGTTGGAGGACTACGGCGAGAGCCATCGCAATCCCGTCAACAAGCGTATCCACTGGATTTGCGTGCCGGTCATCGTCTGGTGCGTGCTCGCGCTGTTGTGGTCGGTGCCGACCACGGGCGCGTTTCATGCGCTGCTCAATTGGGCTGCGCTCGCCGTCGCGGTAGCCGTCGTCTATTACGCTTGGCTCTCGATCCGGCTCGCGGCGGGCGCGGCCGTCTTGTTGGTGGCGTTGCTCTATACCATAGGGCTGACCGATCGCTTCGGACCGCGACCGCTGTGGCTCGTGGGCGCCGTGCTGTTCGCCATCGCATGGATCGGCCAATTCGTCGGTCACGCGATCGAGGGCAAGCGGCCCTCGTTCTTCAAGGACATGCAGTTCTTGATGATCGGTCCGCTGTGGCTGCTGGCCGATCTCTATCGGAGGCTCGGGATCCGCTTCTGAGCGTGGCGGCGCGATCAGCGCCGATCGTAGAAGGCCAGCGCGAGCGCATCCGAATCGAAGCCCGCCGTGCTCCCGGAATCGCTCGCATAGCGATACAAAGCGACCGCGTAGATTCGGGACAGCGACGAGAAGATCAGCAGCAGGGTGGCGATGGCTCCGACCGTGACAAGTTCCATGACCCGCATCATCAGCTCGCTTTGCAAGACGTATTTCGCGAGTTCGGTGAGCCCCGCGCCTCCCGCGAGCACGAGCAAAAACAACATCGCGAACGTCAAGCCCATGCCGGCGACGCCGAGCGCCATCTCGCCCCAGGTGCGCGTGAACAGCCGCGCGCTCTCCTTGACGGCCTCGATCGGCCCGACGTCGTTCGCAGCGAGCACCGGCACGACGAAATAGGTCGCGAGCGTCCAAGTCGTGCCGAGTAGGCTGGCGACGATTCTTCCGAGCCAGCCGGAACGCTCCTCGATTGCTTGCAGCACGACGCCGACCGTCGCCGAGATCAGCGCGTAGCCGAAGATCGTGTAGAGCTTCGAGGCCGCGATGCGTAGGCCGTCGGTGAACGTCGCCTCTTCGCCGTCGAGCTGCCGCATGACCGCGCCGACCAGCGCCGTATTGAAGAAAAAGACGACGAAGTATTCGCAGAGATAGAACAGGAAGTAGGCCGCGTAATGCGAATTCGTGAACGCCTTGCCGTCGGGGACAAGAGTCGTCAGCGCGCGCATGCCGCCGGAAGGCCACGCAAAGGACACCAACACGAGCAGTGCCGCGAGCGCCGAAATAAGGGGAAACAGCAGCAGGCTGCGATTTTTCAGCAAAATGGCGGAGCTTGCCTTGAACAGCCCGACGCTGATGTCCAATCGATCCGAGAAAGAATGCCCGTACGACATGAGGCGGACACTTTAAACCGCGACGCAGGCACGGGCATCGGGTGTTTGAAGTTTATGCGGGCTCGGTCACAATTTGGCGACGACGATGTCGATCGTTTCGCAATTCGGGTCGAAAACGATTTGCGCGCGGCCTTGGCGCAGCTGGCCGATTACGCGCGCAACCTTTTCCTCGAGCGATAATTCCCTCGCGCCATAGTCCGTTCCCTCGCGCAGCACGAAGGACTCGACGACGCTTCGCAACAGCTCGTCCGAGAGCGCTTGATAGGGCACAGGCACCGGCTCCTGCGGCTGCGTCTCGGGGCCGTCGCTCATCTGTAGCCCGCGCGTCGCACGAGCCAGCTGTCAAGATGCCCGGCAAAAGCATTGCGATCCGCCTGGGTCAGCGGCGACGGTCCTCCGCCGAGATTGCCGCTCGCGCGCATCGTATCCATGAAATCTCTGAGCGTGAGCACGCTCTGAATCGTGTCGGCGCAATACAGCTCGCCGCGTGGATTGAGCGCAACGCCGCCCTTGGCGATGACCTCGGCGGCAAGCGGGATGTCGCCGGTGACCACGAGATCGCCGGCCGCGAGATTCTTCACGATTTCGCCGTCGGCGACATCGAAGCCGGCCGCGACCCGGACGGCGCGCAGGCCGGCAATGCGCGGAATCTGCAATGGCTGGTTTGCAACCAGCGTGACCGCGACTCCGGTACGCTGCGCCGCCCGGAACAGGATCTCCTTGATGACGTTCGGGCAGGCATCCGCGTCGACCCAAATCGCCGGTTCGGCCATGCTATTTCGATCCGAACAGGTGCCCGAGTTCCTCTTGCTTGGTGCGCAGGTAGTCTTCGTTGTCGACGGTCGCGGCCGTGACCAGCGGCACGCGCTCCGTGACCTCGATGCCCGAGGCCTCGACCGCGCGCACTTTGTCGGGGTTGTTGGTCATCAAGCGCAGCTTCGTGACGCCGAGATCGCGCAGAATCGAGACCGCGGGCGCATAGTCGCGCGCATCGACGGGCAGTCCCAGCTCGCGATTGGCGCGAACCGTGTTGTGGCCAAGATCCTGCAGCGAGTAGGCACGCAGCTTGTTGATGAGGCCGATGCCGCGCCCCTCGTGGCCGCGCATGTAGACGACGACGCCGGAGCCGTTAGCCGCGATCGTTTCGAGCGCGAGCTCGAGCTGCGACTGGCAGTCGCAGCGCAAGGAGCCGAATACTTCGCCGGTCAGACACTCGGAATGGATGCGCACGAGCGCGGGTGACGGCAACGGCAGCTTGCCGTAGACGAGCGCCACTTGTTCGAGTCCGCCCGTGTCCGACTCGTATCCGTAGATATCGAACAACCCGTAGCGCGTCGGCAGCCGGCTGACCACCGCCCGCGTCATTTCGCTCTCTTGGTTCACACGCCGCTTGATTTTCAAAACCCTCACTGGGCTGGATCCTCCCGGCAACGCCGGAGTCGAACAAACGATTGTAGCGAGGTTTGCAGCGCTCAGCCGAACAGCTTGTTGGCGGTCATGGCGATCAGTTTTCCTTGGTGGCGCGCACCCTCCAATTCAATCGCGCTGGGGCTGCGCTCGCCCTTGCCGCCGGCAATCGTGGTCGCGCCATAGGGGCTGCCGCCGACGATTTCCGAGAGCGTCATTTGACCCTGATGGCTGTATGGAAGGCCGACGATCGTCATGCCGAAGTGCAGGAGGTTGGTAATGATCGAGAACAGGGTGGTTTCCTGGCCGCCGTGCTGGGTCGCCGTGCTGGTGAAGGCCCCACCGACCTTGCCGTTGAGTGCGCCGCGGAACCACAGGCCGCCCGCTTGGTCGAGAAAGCTCGCCATTTGCGAGCAGACGCGCCCGAAACGCGTCGGTGCGCCGACGATGATCGCATCGTAATTCGCGAGGTCCTCGATCTGCGCGATCGGAGCGGGTTGTTCGAGCTTGAAATACGCGGCCTTAGCGACCTCCAGCGGGGTCGTTTCCGGCACGCGCTTGATGTCGACGCTTGCGCCCGCGGATCGGGCGCCCTCGGCGATTGCACTCGCGAGCGTTTCAATGTGGCCGTAAGACGAATAATACAGAACGAGGACTTTTGACATAAGCGGCTCCTGGCGCGGATGGGTTGAACTGCGTACAGCCTACCGGTTTGCGATCAATCGGTGTAGCCTATCGATTCAGATGGTATCTATCGTGAATATAGATATATGTTAGACGGTGTCACGTTCGAACAAATGCGGACGTTCATCGCTGCGGCCGATGCCGGGAGCTTCTCCGCGGCCGGTCGGCGGCTGCAGCGCGCTCAATCGGTCGTCAGCCAGACGGTGGCCAATCTGGAGGCGCATCTGGGCGTCAAGTTGTTCGACCGTAGCCACCGGTCCCCGGTATTGACCGAGCAGGGCCGTGCGCTGCTCGCTTCGGCGCGCGCCGTCGCGCAGCGGCTCGACGAATTCAAAGGCCGCTCGCAGGCGCTCGCCGGCGGACTCGAACCCGAGTTGTCGGTCGTCGTCGACGTGCTGTTTCCGATGGACGCAGTGACGCGAGCGATCGCTGCGTTCCAAGTAAACTATCCCTTGACGCCGCTGCGCTTGTTCGTCGAGGCGCTCGGCGCGGTTGCGCAGCCCGTATTGGACGGACGCTGCCATTTCGGCGTCATGGGATCACTGCCGATCGTGCCCGCCGAATTCAGCAGCGAGCGTTTGGCGAGTGTCGACCTGACGCTCGTGGTCTCGCCGCGCCACGCGCTCGGCGCTTACGAAGGTCCGATCCCGACCAGCGTCTTGCGCGAGCACCTGCAGCTCGTGCTGACCGACCGCTCCGAATTGTCGAAGGGGCGCGAGTTCGGCGTGCTCTCGCCGAAGACCTGGCGCCTCTCGGATCTCGGCGCCAAGCATGAATTCTTGCGCGCGGGACTCGGTTGGGGAGGGATGCCCTGCGGTATGGTCGCGGCCGACATCGCGGCCAAGGTACTCAAACCGCTGCTCATCGAAGACGCCCCGAGCGCGATCGTCATGCCGATGTCGGCGGTCTATCGAACCGACGCGCCGCCGGGACCCGCGGGCCGCTGGCTCATCGAGCAATTCAAGCTGACGCCGGCGCAAGCTGCAGCGGCGTCAGGATACCCGAGCTCGGCCGACGCATCGTGAGACCGCGCAGTCGTATGCAGGCCGCCGAGGCGAACCTTCACTTTTAGCGCGGCCTGCGCCCGCAACGGTGGCACACACCCGTAGCGGTAGAGAATCGTTTCGCTGACGCGGATTCTGAGGGAAAATCAGCCGGTCACATCATGCAGCTCGCGACGAAACCGACGTGCAGGAGATCGAGCCACATTTGATTTTGCCGACAAGAACAAAGAGGCATGGCCGGACCCCAAGGAGTGCATGCGCCTGCAATGTACTGTGCGGCATCCTATCGAGGGTCCCGGGCGGTAGCGCATCGGCGGAACTGCGGTTTCACTGGCGGTGGCGGACGAATAAACTCGTGGGTCGCCTCCACGGTCCGGCACAATGGTCGGCCATTTGTCCGACCGGCAGCCGGCCCCAGGTCTCGATTGGGGAATCGTTCGTCACGGGCCACTTCCGCAGCGAGCCCGGGCAACATGCCGGGCGCCATTGATTTATTACGAGATGTCGAATGACCGAAAAGCCCACGAGCGGAAGCGATCCGTCGAACCCTGGCGAGCCGCCTAGCGGCCAGGAATCGATCAACAAACGCGCCTGGTCAACCCGGCACCAGGTACAGGCCGCCGCATTCGCGGCGCTCGTCGTCGTGGGCGCGATCATGTTCACTTGGTTCGGTGCGGCGATCTTCCGCAGCAATTCGGAGCAGGGTGCCGGCGGACCTCAATCTCCTGCCGGGACGTTTCGCGCCACGGAGCAGCAACTTAAAACCTTCACGATCGAAACCGTGGCGACCCACGGCTTTGTCAGCGAGGAGCTGACCGAAGGGAAGATTGCGGTCAACGGCGATCGGACGACACCGCTCTACTCTCCATATTCGGGGCGCGTCGTGCGCCTGATTGCGGGACTGGGTGACCGAGTCGCGCAGGGTGCTCCGCTCGCGACCATCGCCGCGACCGAATACGTTCAGGCGCTCAATGATCTAGCGGCCGCGGCGGCGCAGGTCAAACTCGCGCGGTTCAACGAGCAGCGCAAGCATGCACTGTATGAGGCCAAGGGCGGGAGCTTGCAGGATTGGCAGCAAGCACAAGCGGATCTTACGACCGCGGAGACCGCGCTTCAACTCGTACGCAACCGGCTCAAGATCTTCGACAAATCCGCAGCGGAAATCGATGCGCTCGAACAGACGCCATCGATCGACGCGGTCGTGCCGATCACGGCTCCCGTGGCGGGCGTCGTCGTCGATCGCCAGATCGGGCCCGGACAATTCCTGCAATCCGGCAGCGCGACGCCGGCGTTCACGATCGCCGACACGACCAGCGTCTGGTTGCTCGCCAATGTGCGCGAGGCCGACGCGGCTCTCGTCAAGCCGGGCCAGGCCGTCGAAGTCCATGTGCTCGCCTATCCGAAGCGAGCTTTCAAGGCGAGGCTCACCTACGTGTCGGCGGTCGTCGATCCGACCACCCATCGAATTCCGGTTCGCGCCGAGATCGACAACCACGACGGCGCCTTGAAGCCCGAGATGTTTGCGAATTTCAAAATCCTGACGAGCGATGCGGCCGAGTCCCCGGCCGTGCCCCAATCCGCGATCGTTTACGAAGGCGACGGCGCGCATGTCTGGGTCGTCGAGGGCGACGGCCTGATCGCCTACCGCGCAATACGCACCGGCCGCGACAACGGCGGCTTGATCGAAGTGCTCGAGGGCCTTAAAGCCGGCGAGCGCATCGTGACCAAGGGCGGCTTGTTCATCGATCAAGTGGCGACGCCGGCGTCGACATGAACGCGATCGTCAGCTTCGCGCTGCGCCAGCGCGTACTCGTCGTGGCGCTGCTGGTCTTGATGTTGGTCGGCGGTCTTGCCGGCTTCCTGAATCTCAACATCGAGGCCTATCCGGATCCGGTGCCGCCGCTCGTCGATGTCGTCACGCAGAGCGCGGGCCAATCGGCCGAGGAGATCGAGCGCTACATCACGATTCCGCTCGAAATCCAGATGGCCGGGATTCCGAACGTCCAGGCCATACGGACGATCTCGCTGTTCGGGCTGTCGGACGTCAAAGTTCAATTCACCTACGATTTCACCTACTACCAAGCCGAGCAATGGGTCACGAACCGCCTCTCGCAACTTGGGGCCCTTCCGAACGGCGCGTCGCCGCAGATCTCCCCGACGAGTCCGATCGGCGAGATCTTCCGCTATCGCGTCGTCGGACCGCCGAATTACTCGGTCACCGATTTGAAGACGCTCGAAGATTGGGTGCTCGAGCGGCGCTTCAAGGCGGTTCCGGGAGTCATCGACGTGACCGGTTGGGGCGGGAAAACCAAGACCTACGATATCGCGATCGATCAACGCAAGTTGATCGGCTACGGACTGTCGGTGCCGCAAGTGCTCGCGGCGCTCGGCAACGCGAACATCAACGTCGGCGGCCAGACGGTGAATTTCGGGGCCCAATCCGCCGTGGTCCGAGGAGTCGGCCTGATTCATTCGGCTGACGAGATTCGACAAACGCTGATCACGAACAATCAGGGCGCCCCGGTCCTGATCGGCGACGTCGCGACCGTGACGATCGGAAACCTGCCGCGCCTCGGTATCGCGGGCCACGACGATACCAACGACATCGTTCAAGGCATCGTATTGATGCGGCGGGGTGCGCAGAGCGTTCCGACAATCAAGCGCATCGAAGCCGAGGTCGACAACGTCAACAGCAACGGAATCCTCCCGCCCGGCGTTCATATCGACCGCATTTACGATCGCAGCGACTTGATCCACATCACGACGCACACCGTGCTGCACAACATGATCGCGGGCGTGATCTTGATATTCTTGCTGCAATGGGCGTTCCTCGGCAATTTACGCAGCGCCGTGATCGTTTCTCTGACGATTCCATTTGCGCTCTCGTTCGCGATCGGGCTCATGGTATTGCGCGGCGAATCCGCGAACCTGCTGTCGGTCGGCGCCATCGATTTCGGTCTCGTCGTCGACGCCACCGTGATCATGGTCGAAAATATCTTTCGCCATCTCGCGGAAGATTCGGCGCACCTCGGCATCGGGCCCAGCGTTTTGCACCGAATGCGGCCGCCGAGCGGCTTCCGCGGCAAGATGGGAACGATATCGATCGGCGCCGCCGAGGTCAGCCAGTCGATCTTCTTCGCGGCCGCGATCATCATCGCGGGCTTCGTGCCGCTGTTCACGCTGTCCGGAATCGAGGGGCATATCTTTGGACCGATGGCGAAGACCTACGCCTATGCGATCGCCGGCGGTTTGATCGCGACGTTTACGGTCGCGCCCGCCTTGAGCCTCATGCTTTTTCCTGCGAATGTTGCAGAGCGCGAAACGCCGGTCGTGCGCGGGCTGCGGCGTATCTACGAGCCGGCGCTCGAGTTCATGCTCGCGAATCGCATCGTGACGTTTGCCGGAGTCGCGCTGATCAGTCTGCTGGCGTTCGTCGCGGTGCGCTCTCTGGGCCTCGAGTTTCTTCCGAAGCTCGAGGAGGGCAATCTGTGGGTCCGCGCGACGTTTCCTCAGTCGGTATCGCTCGAGGACAGCGACCTCTATGTCGATCGCATGCGCAAGGTCATGAAAAGCTATCCCGAGGTCGAGACCGTGGTCTCTCAGCACGGCCGCCCCGATGACGGCACCGACGCGACCGGCTTTTTCAACGCCGAATTCTTCGTGCCGCTGAAGCCGTTCGACAGCTGGCCCAAGGGCATCGACAAAGAGACGCTCACGAAAACCATGACCGACGACCTCGGCCAGCAATTTCCAGGCGTCGATTTCAATTTTTCGCAGTACATCCAGGACAACGTCGAAGAAGCGGCCTCCGGCGTCAAGGGCGAGAACTCGGTGAAGATCTACGGCAATGATCTCGAGACGCTCGAGAAGACCGCGATCAGCATCGCCGCGGCGCTCGCCAAGGTTCCGGGCATCGTGGATCTCGCGGTCCTGCGTTCGCTCGGACAGCCGACGATACGCATCGACGTCGATCGCGAGCGCGCCGCCCGCTACGGCCTCGCTCCGGGCGACATCAACGCGGTCGTTCAAACCGCGATCGGCGGCCAGAGTGCCGGCGACCTCTACGAGGGCAGCAGCGACCGGCATTTCCCGATGATGGTGCGCCTGGCGGCGCCGTTCCGGCAAAACCTCGAATCGATCAAGCATATTCCGGTCGGCGCGAACGCCGCCAACGGCAGCGGTTTGATCCAGGTGCCGCTCGAGGACGTCGCGAACGTGCACCTCGTCTCCGGCGCGGCCTTCATCTACCGCGAACAGCAACAGCGCTACGTACCCATCAAGTTCAGCGTGCGGGGAAGGGATCTCGGCGGCGCGGTGCTCGAGGCGCAGCGTGCCGTGGATGCGCAGGTGCTGATACCCGGCGGTTATCACCTGGAATGGGTCGGGGAATTCGGCAATCTGCAGGAGGCGATTTCGCGCCTCAGCGTCGTCGTGCCGCTGTCGATCGCGCTGATCGTGCTGCTGCTGTATCTGAAATTCGGAAATCTGCGCGATGCGCTGCTCGCGGCCAGCGTGATCCCCATGGCGATGCTCGGAGGCATATTCGCGCTGTGGATCACCGCGACGCCGTTCAGCGTCTCCTCGGCGATCGGATTCGTCGCGCTGTTCGGCATTGCGGCCATGGACGGGATTCTCGTGCTGTCCTACTACAATCTCAGTTTGGAATCGGGCTTCGACCGTGCGACCGCCATGCTGCAAACCTGCCGCACACAGCTGCGGCCCGTCGTCATGACTTGCATCGTCGCCTGCGTCGGCCTGGTTCCGGCGGCGCTCTCGACCGGCATCGGCTCGCAGGTCCAGCGGCCGCTCGCGCTCGTGGTCGTCGGCGGCATGCTGCTCGCGCCCGTGTTGATCCTCCTGGTGCTTCCTGTGCTGATCCTGAAATTCTCCACAGCGCGTGAATTGCCTCCGGAAGAATCGCGGGAAGTTCTCCGATGAATCGCCGGCTCCGGCGATCGGCATGGCTCGCGAGCGCCGCACTGAGTGCCTGTGTGGGCCCGAACTTCCACAGGCCGGCGCCGCCGGCCGCCGATCGGTTCACGGCGCAGCCGCTGCCCGCGGCGACTGCATCGGCCGACACGCCGGGCGGCGCCGCCCAGCAATTCTTGTCAGGCCAAGACGTGCCGCGCAACTGGTGGACGCTATTCGGCTCGCCGGAACTCGACACCATGGTCGGGGAGGCGCTGCGCGCCAATCCGAACGTGGCCGCGGCGCAGGCGGCGCTGCGCCAGGCGCGAGAAAACGCGGCAGCGCAGCGCGGCTCCTTCTTCCCCCTCGTGACCGGCTCGTTCGATGCGAGCCGACAGCGCAATGCCGTCGGCGTGCTGAGCCCCAATCTGGCTTCCGGCGCGGCGCTCTACAATCTGTATACGCCGCAGGTCACGGTCAGCTATGTGCCGGACATCTTCGGCGCGAATCGCCGGGCGGTCGAGTCGCTTGCGGCGCAGGAAGAGGCGACGCGCTATCAGCTCGATGCGACCTATTTGACCTTGACCGCCAATGTCGTCACGACCGCGATCAACGAGGCCGCGCTGCGCGATGTGATCGCCGCGACCGAGCGCGCGGTCGCGCTGGAGCGCGAGGCCTTGGGGCTGCTGCGGCGTCAACTCGAGCTCGGGGCGATCGCGGAAAGCGACGTCTACGCTCAGGACGCCGCGCTCGCGCAGCTCGAAGCCACGGTGCCGCCTGTGCAGCGTCAATTGGAGCAGGCGCGCGATCAACTCGCGGCACTCACGGGCCGGCTGCCGGCGAATTTCAATTTGGCGAGTCTCGACTTGGGCGCCATGCAGCTGCCGGCAGATCTGCCCATCGGCGTTCCTTCGCAACTCGTCGAGCGGCGTCCCGACGTGCGCGCCGCCGAAGCGCAGCTGCACGCAGCGACCGCGCAAGTCGGCGTCGCCCTCGCCAATCTATTGCCCCAATTGAATCTCACGGGCAATCTCGGTAGTTCCGCCACCGCGACCGGCGATCTGTTCAAGGCGGGCACGGGCTTTTGGAGTGTCGGTGCCAGCCTGTCTCAGACCTTGTTCGCGGGCGGCACTCTCGTACACCGCAAGCGCGCCGCCGACGCAGCGATGGATCAAGCCGGCGCGATCTATCAATCGACCGTTTTGACGGCCTTCCAGAATGTCGCCGACGCCTTGCACGCGATCGAGACGGACGCCGACGCGATTCGAGCCGCCAGCCGCTCCGAAGCGGCGACGCACTTGAGCTTCGATGTTGCGCGCCGCCAGCTCGATTTGGGCTCCGTCAGTTCCTTGGCCCTGATTTCGGCCGAACAGAGCTATCAACAAGCGGTCGTCGCGCTGATCCAAGCGCGGGCGAATCGATATGCCGACACCGCGGCGCTGTTCCAGGCGCTGGGCGGCTCGATTGCACCGCTGGACGCGCCACATGGTCGATGACGGGGCGCTTGCGCTAAACTATTGATTCGAAACCGGTGTCGGGCACACTAGCAGTCCCTTTCTTCAACCGGCAGCCGGAGTTCAAGCTTCATGTGTGGAATCGTAGGTGTCGTCGCCGAGCGTAATGTCGTTCCGATCCTGCTCGAGGGGCTGCGGCGCCTCGAATATCGCGGCTATGATTCGGCGGGCCTCGCGGTCATCAATTCGGGCGGTACGCTGACCAGGCTGCGCACGGTCGGCAAGGTCAAAGTGCTGCAGCAAGCCGTCGAAGAGGCGCCGATCGCGGGCCACGTCGGCATCGCGCACACGCGTTGGGCGACGCACGGCGTTCCCTCGGTGCGCAACGCGCATCCGCACGTCTCGCGGGACGGCGTCGCCATCGTGCACAACGGCATCATCGAGAATCACGACCGGCTGCGCGCCGAGCTCAAGGAGTTGGGCTACAGCTTCAGCTCGGAGACCGACACTGAAGTCGTCGCGCACCGCATTCACCAGCACCTCATGAACTCGCACGATCTGTTCAGCGCCGTGCGCAAGACCGTCGGCGAATTGCAGGGCGCCTACGCGCTCGCGGTCGTTTGCGAGCGCGACCCCGACTGCATCGTGCTCGCGCGCGCCGGCTGTCCGGTCGTCGTCGGTCTCGGCATCGATGAGAATTTCGTCGCCTCGGACGTCGCCGCACTGTTGCCCGTGACGCGGCGGTTCTTGTTTCTCGAGGAGGGCGACGTCGCCGAAATCCGCCGCAAGTCGATTCGCATCGTCGAGCCGTCGGGCCGCGAAGTCGCGAGAGCCGTCCAGGAGAGCGACTTGCCCGCCGACGCGGTCGAGCGCGGCCAGTACCGGCATTTCATGCTCAAGGAGATCCACGAGCAGCCGCGCGCGATAGCCCAAACGCTCGAGGAGCGCATTGCCGGCGGCCGCCTTCTCGACGCCGCGTTCGGACCCACCGCGCACGCCGTATTCGCGAAGGTCAAGGCCGTGCACATCGCCGCCTGCGGAACGAGCTATCACGCGGGTCTCGCTGCCTGCTATTTCTTGGAGCAGATCTGCCGCGTGCCCGCGCGCATCGAATTCGCGAGCGAATATCGCTACCGCAATCCCGTGGTCACGCCGGGGACGCTGTTCGTCACGATCTCGCAATCGGGCGAGACTGCCGACACGCTCGCGGCTCTGCGCACCGCCAAGCAATCGGGGTACCTGTCGACCTTGACGATCTGCAACGTCGCCGAGAGTTCGATGGTGCGCGAATCCGAATTGGTGCTGTTGACGCGCGCGGGACCGGAAATCGGCGTTGCCTCGACCAAGGGGTTCACGACGCAGCTCGCGGCGCTTGGGCTGCTGATCATCGCGCTAGCGAAACACAGCCTCCTCGACGCCGAAACGGAGCACAGCCTCGTCGCGCAGCTGCTGCAGCTGCCGGGCCTCGTGGAACGGACGCTGAAGCTCGACGCGACGATTCAGGCGCTCGCGGAGACCTTCGCCCACAAGCGTCACGCGCTGTTCCTGGGCCGAGGAGCACTCTACGCGATCGCGATGGAAGGCGCGCTGAAGCTCAAGGAGATCTCGTACATACACGCGGAAGCCTACGCGGCGGCCGAGCTCAAGCACGGTCCGCTCGCGCTCGTCGACGAGGACATGCCGGTCGTCGCGGTCGCCCCGAACAACGAACTGCTCGAGAAGCTCAAATCCAATCTCCAGGAAGTACGCGCGCGCGGCGGCCAATTGTTTGTGTTTGCGGATCCGGAAGCCCTCATCGAGAGCGCGAATGGGGTCACGGTGATCCGGATGCCCGCGGTGTCGAGCGCGTTTCAGGCGCCGCTCGTCTTTTCGATTCCATTGCAATTGCTCGCCTATCACGTCGCGGTGCTCAAGGGCACCGACGTCGATCAGCCGCGCAATCTCGCCAAGAGCCTCACGGTCGAATGAGCCGGTCGGCGCGCCGCCGCGCCGCCGGGTCGCCGCTGCGGCCGCCGCATTACCCGACGGCGTGCCTCAAAACTTCTGTGCGAATTTGACCCCAAACTGCATCGGCTTGACCGGGTAGACATGGGCATTCATCAAGCAATAGTGAAAAGCGAGGTCGTTGCACTCCGAATTCCTGCCGAGCTGTCCACGCTCGTCGAAGAGATTCTGGATGAATGCTTCGAGGCGCCAGTTGCCCAGCCCGGTTCCCGCCGACAGATCGAAGGTCGTGAATGACGGAGTG
>Ga0209040_10001811_pt1 | contig 16917 bp, 14 predicted proteins | sample BogFormECP12_OM3_FD_188240 | JGI IMG/M metagenome (GOLD analysis project Ga0209040, IMG submission 188240) | Bog forest soil microbial communities from Calvert Island, British Columbia, Canada - ECP12_OM3 (SPAdes) (version 2) | ecosystem: Environmental > Aquatic > Freshwater > Wetlands > Bog ...
TCGGCGCCGCTCAGTTCTATTGTCACACGCCATTCCATTCCCGCACCCTGGTCTTCCCCGCGCCAACCGTAGCACCCCCATGTTTGGGACGGTCTCACGCCGCGGCATCTACCCAGCGAATATGGTTCGCGTCCCCTGCCCCCGCGCGGCAATATGCTCCGCCAAACGCACCGCGTCCTGTTCCACCCCAAAGATGAAGCTCGACGCCCGGCGGGACAGAAACGGCAGCCCGAGGACATATAGCCCGGGCACCTCAGTGATCCCGCGCCGATGCACCGGCGCCCCCCGCGCGTCCAACGCACCGACCTGCAACCAGCCGAAATCGAATGCAAATCCGGTCGCCCAGATGATCGTGGTGATCGCGGCATCGCGCAGGTGCAGCTGCAGGATAGGGTCGGTGACGCAGGACGGCTCCGGTTCCACCATGCGGGCCGCCGGCTCCTCGGGCAAGTCGAGGCCTTCGCGCGCCGCGTAGGTGTCGGCCGCGTCGAGCAAGGAAAGATAGTTCGCATCGCCGGCCGCGAGATCGCGCGCCAGGCCGGGGGCGAAGCGCATCGCGCCGTCGCCGAAGGCGTGCGCCCGGCCCAGCAACGTGATTCCGCGCGCGGCCAGGCGGCGGAAGTCGATGGTGTGGCCGCCGTAGGCGCCGCTGACCGCGATCGTAACGTGCTCCTTCGCCGGGTCGCGGGTCTCGGCGTCCCATAGGCCCAGGACGCCCAGCCAGAAGCAGAAGTCCTTGCCGCGATAGCGCCGCGGCGGGCGCTCATGCTGGCCGACACACAGGTAGACGCGGCGGCCGGCGCGCGACAGCTCGTCGGCGATCTGGGTGCCGGAGGAGCCGGCGCCGACCACCAGCACGGCGCCCGGTGGCAACTGGTCGGGGTTGCGGTAGGCGGTGGAGTGCATCTGCGTGATGCCGGGGTCCGGCGGTAACAGGGGCGGGATGATGCCGCGCTGGAACGGTCCGGTGGCGGCCACGACATTGGTGGCCTCGATCGCGCCGGCGGAGGTTTCGGCGTGGAAGCCGGTGCCGTCGGGCTTGCGATGCAGCGCGGTCACGGCGACGCCGCAGCGGATGGGGGCGGCGATGTGGGCCGCGTAGGCGGTGAAATAGTCCGCCATCTGGTCGCGCGTGGCGAAGCCGTCGGGGTCGACGCCGGCGATGAGGAGGTCGGGGAAGCGGTCGTGCCAAGCGGGGCCGTTGGCGTGCAGCGCGTCCCAGCGCTCGGTACGCCAGCGTTCAGCGATGCGGTGGCGTTCCAGGATAAGGTGGGGCCGGCCGCTCTGGCGGAGCTGGGCGCTCATCATCAGGCCGGCCTGGCCGCCGCCGACGATCAGGGTTTCGACTTTCTCGACGGGCACGGGGCGGTCCTGTTTCGGGTGGGGAAGACTGATGCACGGGTGGCGCGGGGGGACAAGCTGGTTCGCGCCGCGCGATTGTTCATCGAAAAGCGGCCGGACCGCCTTCAGCCAGCTCTGGCCACAACGCGCCCATAGCGGTCGTTCCAGGCTGCCTTGCCGTCATTCGAATGCAGACGTTCAGGCGATCGTCGATCAACCAATCGGTCTGAAAGCGACGCGCGTCGCAGCGTGCATCATGTCCCGATTTACAGCGGGATCAGAAGGTCAGGTGATGAGCTGCTCGGTAGCGAGGTCGAACAGACAAATCCTGCGCGTGTCCAGGGCAAAGCGTGCGTGCTCACCCGATTTCAATTTGATGTCGGGTGCCACACGGCCCAGCACTTCGTGACCGCCAAGACGCAGCAACACGATCGTCTCTGCCCCCGTTGGCTCGGTCATTTCCACCGGCGCTTCCAGCAGCGTCGAGCCATCCTCGAAGCGCCGGTTATATTCCGCGATGCACTCCGGCCGGATGCCCAACACCACGTCACGATCGACATAGGCTCCAGTATTCTTGGTCTCTGGCAGAGGCAGGCGGACGCCGCCATCGCCGACCGCGGCGAACAGGCGACTGTCCTCCGCGACGATTCGAGCCGGCAACGTGTTCATCGGTGGCGCACCCATGAAGCGCGCGACGAACAGGTTTGCCGGCCGATTGTACACCGTGTCCGGATCGGCGAACTGCTGGATTTCGCCCTGGTTCATCACCGCGATGCGTGTCGCCAGTGTCATCGCCTCGATCTGGTCGTGGGTGACATAGACGATCGTCGAGCCCAGGCGTTGATGCAGCCGCTTGATCTCCATGCGCATCTCGACACGCAGCTTGGCATCCAGGTTGGATAGCGGCTCGTCGAACAGGAACAGCAGTGGGTCGCGCACCAACGCGCGCCCCATTGCCACGCGCTGGCGCTGCCCGCCGGAAAGTTGCGACGGCTTGCGATCCAGCAGCGCCTCGATCTGCAGCAGCTTCGCCACACGGCCCACCGCTTCGATCTGCTGGTGCTTCGGTACGCGGCGGCATTCCATGCCGAACGTCATGTTCTGCCGCACCGTCATCGACGGATAGAGCGCATAGGACTGGAACACCATCGCGATGTTGCGGTCCTTTGCGGCAACACCGTTCATCGGCCGACTACCGATCTCGATATTGCCCTGACTGGCGGTATCCAGTCCGGCGATGATATTGAGCAGCGTCGATTTGCCGCAACCAGACGGGCCGACCAGGATGGCGAACTCGCCACTGTCGATATCGAGGTCGATTCCCTTCAATACCGGCAGCGCGCCGTAGCGCTTCCAGACATCGCGGATGGCGAGTGCGGACATTTACTTCACGGCTCCCGCGGTCAGGCCGCGCAGGAAGTAGCGGCCGCCGAACAAATACACCAGCAGCGTCGGCGCGGCGGCCAGCAGCACCGCCGCACTCTGCTCGCCGTATTGCGGCGCGTCGCTCAGCCGAGCGCTCAGCGCAATCAGCGCAGCGGTGATCGGTTGATGCTCACCGGAGGAGAAGGTCACGCCATACAGATATTCGTTCCAGATCCCGGTGAACTGCCAGATCACCGTCACGATCAGGATCGGCGGCGACAGCGGCAGCACGATGCGCCAGAAGATGCGGAAATAGCCGGCCCCATCGATGCGCGCTGCCTTCAGCAGGTCCTGCGGAACAGAAACGTAGTAGTTACGGCAGAAGAGCGTGGTGAAGCTCAATCCCTGCACGATGTGGATCAGCACCAGGCCGCTGATCGTGTTGAACAGATTAAGGTCGCGCAACACGATGACCCAAGGGACCAGCCGCATCTGTTCGGGCAGGAACACGCCAAGCGTCATGATGCCGAACACGATGGTGTCGCCGCGGAACCGCCACAGCGACAGCGAATACCCGTTCAGCGCACCGAGCAGCGTGGAGATGATGGTGGCGGGAATCACCATCCGCATGGAGTTCCAGAAATACGGCTGGATGCCGTCACAATGCTGCGCGATGCAGTAGCCGCTCCAGGTTCCGCTGAAGTTGCTCCACATCAACTCGTGCGGCAGGCCTATGACGCCGCCGTGCGCGATGTCCTCGGTGCTGCGCAGCGAGTTCAGCGCCACGACCACCAGCGGCACCAGGAAGAAGGCGGCGAAGGCGATCAGCGTGGCGTGGATTGCCACGCGCGACAAGGTGACGCGGCTAGGCATGGGCGCGGGCCTTTCGCTGCTGCCACATGCGATACAGGCCGTAGGGCACCAGCACGAAGGCAAGCGAGCCGAGCAGCATCACCGCCGCGGCCGAACCGCGCGCCAGTTCGCTGCGCTGGAACATGAAGTCGTAAACCACGACAGTCGGAAGGGTGGAGGCAAGCCCAGGACCGCCGGCGGTGAGCGCCACCACCAGGTCGTAGGTCTTGATGGCGAACTGCAGCAGCATCACCAACACGGCGATGAAGATCGGGCCGATGGTGGGGAACACCACGCGCAGATACGTACGGGCTGGTCCCGCGCCATCGATCTGCGCCGCCTTCAGTAAATCGGCATCCACCGAGCGCAGTCCCGCCAGCAACAACGCCATGGCAAAGCCGGACGCCTGCCAGACTCCGGCGATCACCACCGTGTAGATCGCCATGTCCTGATCGATCAGCCATTCGAAGCGGAAGCTGGTCCAGCCGATGTCGTGCATCAGCTTCTGGATGCCGATGCTGGGGTTCAGAAGCCAGCCCCAGACCGTGCCGGTGACCACGAAGGAAACTGCCAGCGGATAGAGGAAGATCGCGCGGTAGATGTTCTCCGCGCGGATGCGCTGGTCGATCAGCACCGCCAGCAGCAGCCCCAGCGCCATGGTGAACACGACGAAGCAGGTGCCGTAGATGAACAGGTTGGTGTAGGCGATATGCCAGTTTCGCGTCGCCAGCATCGAGGAATAGTTGCGCCACCCGGCCCAACTGTAGTCCGGCATCAGCGTTGACCGAGTGAACGATACCCAGATCGTCCAAGCACTGAACAGCAAGACGTAGGCGCAGCTCACCAGGATCGGCGGCCAGATCACCAGATGCGGCAACAGGCGTCCCCAGCGATCCCGCCAACTCACGCGGCGTTCGCCATCGGTCAGCGGACGTTGTCGACGGCGGCTACCAGGCGCTTCTGGCCTTCCTCCGGCGTGATCCGGTTGTCGTGGACGAACTCGGTCAGCACGTCGATCATCGCCGCGGTGATCTGGTTGGTCTGCGCCATGTTGTGCGCCAGGCTGAGCACCACGCGATTGGCGCGCGCTGCCTCACCCATCGAGTGCGATGCCTCGCGCTGCTGATCGTTGAAGCCCTCGGCGCTCAGGTCGGTGTCGGTGCGTACCGGGATCGAGCCGGTGATCTGGCAGAACAGCGGTCCGAACTCCTTGCCCATCACGATCTTCGCCAGCAGCTTCTGGCCTTCCTGGAATTCGGGCTGCGGCTTCTGCCAGAACATGAACTCGTCGGAATTCAGGTCGAAGGCGATCTTGCCGTCATCGGCCGGCGCGGGCCCGACGATATAATCGCTCACCTTGAAGCCGCCACGCTTGTAGATGCCGGCGGCCCAGTCACCCATCAGCAGCATGCCCATCTCGCCCTTCATGAAGCGCGGGACGAAGGTGGTGTAGTCCTGGCTGGCGATGCCGGGATCCGACCAGTCCGCCAGCTTGCGGCACTGCCGGAACGCGGCCAGGACCTCGGCACCCTTCAGCGTCTTCTCGTCTAGCTCCGTGAGCATCTTGCGATACGCGTCGAGGCTGATGCCGCAGAGCGCGATCTCCCACTTCATGCCGTCATCCCATCGGATGCCGCCATTAGCGATCGGGGTGATGCCGGCTGCCTTCATCTTTCCGGCAATTGCGTTGAACTCCGCCCAGGTGGCCGGCAACTTCGTCACGCCGACCTGATCCGCGGCCTTCTTCGAGATGAACAGCGTGTTGATGCGATAGGCCTGGATCGGCAATGCGATCCAGTGACCGTGCGGCTTGCTCAACTTCGCGAGTTCGGCCGGCACCACGGTCTCGTAGCCGGCTTGCTGCACCATCGCGTCGAGATCGACCACAGGCGCGATCTTCGACCACGCGGCGATCTCCGGTCCCTTCAGTTGCGATGCCGCGGGCGGATCACCGGCGATGATCTGCGCGCGAAGCTTATTCATCATCTCCGTGGTGAAGCCGGGCACCGGGTTGTGTTCCCACACGCCACCCTGTTGTTCGAACACTTTGCCGAGGGCCATCATCGCGGCACCGCTGGAGCCGGAGCTCCACTGCGATATCACGGTCACCCTGGGCTTGCTGGCAGGCTGTGCCCGCAGGCGTCGCACGGCGAACGTCACGGCGGCGCCTGCCAGCAAGGCGCGGCGTCCTACATGATGGCGCTGCATGGGTCCCTCCCCGTGTTGTCCGTAAGCTTCAGCGGACGTTATCAACCGCCTCGGCCAGGCGCTTCTGGCCCTCTTCCGGACTGATGCGATTGTCATGCACGAACTCGGTCAACACGTCGATCATCGCTGCGGTGATCTGGTTGGGCTGCGCCATGTTGTGCGCCAAGCTTAACACGACGCGGTTCGCCTTCACCGAGTCGGCCATGGCCTGCGCGGCTTCGCGCTGGCCGTCGCTGAAGCCCTCGGTCGACATGTCGGTGTCGGTGCGCACCGGAATTGAACCGGTGATCGAGCAGTACATCGGCCCGAAATCCTTGGCCATCACGATCTTCGCCAGCAGCTTCTGGCCTTCCTGGAATTCAGGCTGCTTCTTCTGCCAGAAGATGAACTCGTCGGAGTTCAGGTCGAACGCGATCTTGCCGTCGTCCTGCGGCGCCGGGCCGATGAGGTAATCGCTGACCTGGAAGCCGGCGTGCTTGAACACACCCTGCGCCCAGCCACCCATCAGCAGCATGCCCATATCGCCCTTCATGTAGCGAGCAAGGAACGTACTATAGTGCTGTCCGGCAGCGCCCGGGTCCGACCATTCGCCGAGCTTGCGGAACTGGCGGAACGCGGTAAGCACCTCGGGACCCTTCAGCGTCTTGTCGTCCAGTTCCATCACCGCCTTGCGGTAAGCCGCAGGGTTGATGCCGCAGAGTGCGATCTCCCACTTCATGCCGTCGTCCCACTTCAGCCCGCCATTCGCCACCGGCGTGATGCCGGCCGCTTTCATCTTCTCCGCGATGGCGTTGAACTCGGCCCAGGTAGTGGGAAGCTTGCTGACGCCCACGCGGTCGGCCGCCTTCTTCGAGATGAACAGCGTGTTGATGCGATAGGCCTGGATCGGCAGTGCAATCCAATGGGCGTAGGGCTTGCTGAGGCGCGCCAGTTCAGCCGGCACCACGGCCTCATAGCCGGCTTCCTTCACCTGCGCGTCCAGATCGACCACGGCACCGACCTTCGACCACGCCGCGATCTCCGGACCCTTGAGCTGCGAAGCAGCGGGCGGATCGCCGGCAATGATCTGCGCGCGCAGCTTGTTCATCATCTCGGTGGTGAAGCCAGGCACCGGGTTGTGTTCCCAGATGCCGCCCTCCGCTTCGAAACGCTTGCCGAGTGTGGTGATCGCCAGTCCGTCGCTGCCGGCGCTCCATTGTGAGATCACGGTGACCTTGGGCTTCCCGGCCTGCGCACGCGCGATGTGTGGTGTGGCGAGTATCGCTGCGGACCCGGCGAGCAACGAGCGTCGGCTGACGATGGTCATGGTGCGTTCCCTTCTGATCCTGGCGGCTTCGGCGCGTTGGCGCCCTGGTTTGGCGCTGTTGAAGCAGAATGCCGCACACATGGCAAGATTCTGTTATTTGTTATATGAAATGTGCCATGAATGAGCGGGAGGGTCAGGGTTGTTGGTCAAGGAGGGGCTTGGCGCGCAGGTCTATCAGCACCTCCGCCACGACCTGATGGCCGGGCGCTACGAGCCAGGGCAGAAGCTCAAACTGCGGGATATCGCCGTTGGGCTTGGAACCAGCGTCACACCGGTGCGGGAGGCGCTGGCGCGTCTGGTGTCCGAGCATGTTCTGGTGCAGGTCGATTACCGTTCAGTTTGCGTGGCGGTGATGGATCTCGACAGGTTCGACGAGGTTCGCGACCTGCGTCTTGTGCTTGAGGGCAAGGGAGCGGAGCACGCGGCCCGCTGCGCAACGCCGGCCGATATCGCCGAATTGCAGTCGATCCATGCGCAAGTGGTCGATGCGCGGGGACGTGACTGCTATCCGGATATCCTGGCGGCGAACCAGGCGTTTCATCTCAGCTTGTGCCGAACCGCGCGAATGCCGATGCTGTTGCGGCTGGTGGAGACCCTTTGGGTCCAGTGCGGTCCGCTTATGCATGGCATGACGCGCTGGCCGGTGGTGATGCCACGCAAGCATCCGCACGTCGCTATCATCGAAGCCTTGCAGGCGGGCGACAGCGGTGCGGCGCGCGCGGCGCTGCAACAAGACATCATGATGTCCACCGACGCGCTGCGTCGCTACCTGACCGATCATGTCGAACGCCCGGAATGGGCGAAGCGATCTTTGTTGAAGCAGGCGTCAGCGGCAGGTCCGGGTGTCTCCTGACAGTATGGGCACTTGGCCAACGAAACGGAGTAGCAAGCACCGTGCGCGAGAGGTTTCGGTTGTAAAGGTGGGGCTGGTCTGATTTCAAGGCGGTGTCGGTGTGCTGTCTGCTGCGGTCAGTCGGTCCAACTCTGGTCAGTTGCCAAATATACGACCGTTACTCCCAGGGCTGCGTTCGTTTTGCCGCTTATCCAACCGAATGACTGCTTGGGTTGGAATCTGGCCATAGTGCGCGTGTGGCATCGATGTCTGCCCTGCGCCCATCCTGGTCGTCCCAGCCGGTTCGGCCCGTCCTCCAAACCGGACGTACTACAACATACGGCAGTGACCTCACCCGTTAAGATATGCGCCAAGATGTTGACCAATCGTCCGAATGGATCCCACACTTAGAACCGCCTGACGCTCCAAGACTCAGTCATCGGGCCGTACTCGATCTTGAATCTCGCAGTCGCCGCTCGTTGGTGAACCTCATCGACGTTGTCGACCTTGACCGAGACGTCCAGTACGGGAGCCCCCGCCCGCACTCGGCCGCGATGCTAATCTGCGGTGTAGTTTGCGTGTCCGTCGCAAAGTCAGGGGACCGCCCCGATATTCGTTGCGATTCGCTGCCTCGCCATCACAGCGGGACTAGCTACTCTGGCGATGGTGCCGAGTTGACACGGCGGCAGTAGGGCTGGAACAGCAGGACTTTCCGCAGCAACGATGCGGTCTAACTGTCATCGGCAGGAGAGGGCGCCATGGCTTACGAGTTCTTCTATTGGCCGGAGATTCAGGGACGCGGCGAGTTCGTTCGCCTCGCCCTGGAAGATGCAGGGGCCAATTATATTGATGTGGCACGTGGGCTGGAGAGCGAAGGACGCGGCGTTCCGGCGATGCTGGCCCTGATGCGCGGTGAGAGCACGTCGCACATCCCGTTTGCCCCTCCGTTCCTGCGCGATGGCGACGTGATTGTCAGCCACACCGCGGCGATCCTGCTGTACCTGGGCGGGCGGATCGGACTTGCGCCAACCGACGAAGACGGTCGGCTATGGACGCATCAGATCCAGCTCACGATTACCGACATCGTCACAGAGGTGTATAATTCACACCATCCGATCGATGAGGATAAGTGGTTCCATGAACAGAAGGATGAGGCCCTCGCGCGTGCCGCGGTTTTCCGCAGGGACCGGATGCCGAAGTTCCTCGGGTGGTTCGAGCGGATCCTGGAGGCGAACCCTGCGGGCGCGGATCAGCTGGTTGGTGTCTCTGTCACCTATGCCGATCTGTCCTTGTTCCAGTTGGTCGAGGGATTGCGTTTCGCGTTTCCTCTCGCGTCCGAGCGAGAGTTGGCGACGCTGCCGCGCGTGACGGCGCTGCACAAAGCAATGGCGGAACGGCCGCGCTTGAAGGCCTATCTGGCGAGCGAACGGCGGGTATCGTTCAAGGAGACCGGGATCTTCCGCCGCTATCCGGAGCTGGATGGTTAGCACAAGAGTTCTGGTGCAAGTCTGATGAGTCCGCGAGCGGATCCGGTCCGTCGGGGCTATTGGGCCGGTAAACTCAAGACGCGATGCTAAGTTAATTCAATTCGGAGCACGCCGAGGAACGGCATTGGTGACGTGATTGCCCGGGCTCACTTGGAGGGGCCAACCCTCATGGCGTCTGGTCGAAGTGCTGCCGCTTCGGGCAATGTGATCGGCGCACCCTCCGTGAGCCAGTCGGCGGCGAGTGCCCCTATGATCGGACTGAGCTGGATGCCGTAGCCGCCGGCGCCGGCCGCGGCGATGAGATGCGGCTCGCCGTCGAACGGCCCGACAAGGGGACGGCGATCAATGCTTTCCGGGTAGAGCCCTGCCCAGCCGTGACCGAACCCCGCCCCGCTAAGCCCGGGGAGTCTCTCAAGCAGCAGCTCCGCCAAGTGTTCCTTGCCGGCGTCCTCGATCTGCTCGTTGTAGTCGTCCGGATCCGCTACCCCGGTGCCGGTGGATTTGTGGATCTCAGTCACCAGCTGGCCGGGCCGATCATGCCGGAAATTGAGGCCGGTTCCTCCGCCACCATAAACCAGGTCCATCACCATCGGCATGACATAAGCGAGCGGCTCGGGGAGATGGATTGTCACCGCTTCATGACGTTCGGGCACAACAGGGAGGGGCTGGCCGAAAAGGTCGGCCACGCGCCCAGCCCAGGCGCCGGAAGCAATCACGACGCCGTCGCAGTCGATCGTCTCGGCCAAGGTCTTGAGGCGGTAACCCATACCTCTTCGGTCGGCGCCGATAAGTCGACAGCGCTGCCGCACGGTGCCACCCATCTCGCGCACCATCTTTGCAAGCACGCTCGAGAGCTGGTGGGGATCGAGGAAACCGTTGTCTGGCCCGAACAAGCCACCCGTTATCCCGTCGGTGCTCATATCGGGCACCAGCGCGCGCATTTCGGCCGGTTCGAGAATGCTGGCGCTATCGATCCCGGACTCGTGCTGATATCCGAGGCTCCGTTCGAATAGCTGAAGGTCTCGGTCGGACCTCCCGAGCCGCAGATACCCTATCGGATGAAACTCGAGCCCGCATTGCGCCCAGGCGCGGATGCGCCGGAGGCCATAGGCGCGCATGGCGACGTCGAGGGCCGTCACGTGTTGTGTCCCGACGACGCCGATCGACCGCCCAGTCGAACCACTTGCCAGCGCGCTGGCTTCGATCACGGTCACGGCAACGCCGCGCTCAACCAAGTGGAGTGCACTTGACAAGCCGAGCGCACCCCCGCCGATGACTACGATATGCAACGCGTCCACTCCCTCGACGGCTCCATGTGAAACTGACCATTTTTTCAGTCGCCACCGTAACCAGTCTGACGGCACAATTCAGCATACTACAACTGACGTGCTGCAGTGGACCACCTCCGGCCAAGCCAGAAACCATCAATTGGATAGGCGGATCTACGACCGGGTTGGGTCGACTTCGGCAGTTCGTCCGATCGCCAGAGAATGGCTGTGTCGGATGGAAAACGGAAGCAGACGACTTGTCACGCCACGGTCTGCTCTGCGCCCACTATGGTGGTTCCGGAAACCCTGGAAGTATACCGAAACCGGCCGTTCCTTACCATGTGCTCCGCGCCTGCCCATGGGGCCCGCTCCGCGAGAAATAGCGCACTTGAGTGCGGCAAGCGCGACTAGATCCGCGCTCGCATTGCCGCCATTGTGCTGACGCTGGCTAAGCTCGTACGGCGATGACCTCCAGGTACTCGGCGGCGATGCTTGTCGTGCCGTCAATCGCCTCATTGTAGCTGAGATACAACTCCTCCAGATCGCGTCGAAGCTCCGATTGGGCGGCCACAGCGAGACCGGCAAATGCTCTGAGGGTGGGACCATAATGGAGCCGGTAGAACTCGACGGTTTCCGGAACCGTGAAAGGAAGCTTCAGGCGGATCAGAATTTTCGTCGTCTTGATATCGGTCACGTTACCCTGGAGCCGCTCACGAACCACGGACTCGTCGCCCCATAGAAGCGGGCTTGGCACTCCAGGCGGCGGGCCGACGTGCTTACCGGTCACTTTAAACAATTCGCCGATGAAGCCGGTCGGTGTCCAACTCGCCATCGCGATTTTCCCGCCGCGCCGGCAAACCCGACAGAGTTCGTTCGCCACCACCGCGGGCCTGGGCGCGAACATGGCGCTGAACATGGTGACAACGAGGTCAAACGTCTCTGTCCCGTACGGGAGGTTTTCCGCGTCGCCTTCCTCAAATCTGATGCTCACACCCTCCTTGATCGCGCGCTCGCCCGCCTGGGCGAGCAGGTTGGGGGCGATGTCAACACCGGTGACGTTTGCCCCCGCCTTTGCTGCGGGTATCGCAAGGTTACCGCTTCCGCAAGCGACATCGAGTACGCGCATGCCTGCCCTGAGGCCCCGGCGATCGATGAATTCGTTCGCCGCTATTTCCGTAAACGCGGCGATCCGGGAGTAATCTCCAGCCATCCAGGTCGTCTTGACGCGCGCTTTGAGGCCATCAAGGTCGGCAATCGATTGAGTGGTCATTGTTTCTCCTGGGCCAATGGGAGGATGAAACAGAACTTCCTGACTGGAATATCCGGATTGCGACCTCAAATATCCATTTTGCGCCCATAACCCTGTTTCCGGTGCCGATTTGAGCTGCGTAGGACCAGACCAGGCGGTATGCCTTTTCGGTGGAGATGTTTCCCATGTCAGATCGGCCGCTTCCGCGCGATGTGAAGAAGGCGATTGACCTCCTTCGAGGCGATCTTGGACGCCCTTGGAGGGTCGATGATCTCGCGCGCGGTTGTGAGGTTCGGCGGCGAACCCTGGAAAAGCACTTCAGACGCTTCGTGGGGTGCGCTCCACTGGAATTCCTGCGTGCCGAGCGTCTTGGTCAGGCCCGACGCAGGCTGCTTCGGGGGTCACCCGACGCGAATGTCACGGTGGTCGCCACAGATTGTGGCCTGACCCATTTCGGGCGTTTCGCAGCGGCTTATCGCAATCGTTACGGGGAAAGCCCCTCGGCCACCTTGCGATTACGCCGCATCCCAGCTCGCGCGAACACGGCGTCTGTCCGTCTGCCGGGATACCTTGTGCGCCCGACGCTGTCAGTCTTACCGTTCGACCTGGTTGGGTCAGAGGCAACCCGCGTAGGGGGTATCGTCGACGAAATCGCCAGTGCATTGCATCGTACCGGCTGGATCAGGGTCGTTCCAATATCGGAGGGACGCTATCACCTCCGTGGCCGGGTAAAGGATGAGGGCACGGGCACATTGCGCATCAGACTGACGCTGCTCGATCGGTCGACCCTCCGGTACATTTGGGTAGATTTGTTGGAGTTCGAGGTCGGCGATGTTTTCGGGTCCCAGGATTGGCTTTCGGACGTCGTATCGAGAGCGGTTCGGTCGTTGTTACGCGATTCCGAGATTGACCGCGTAACTGACAAAGATCCCATGGGTCTCAGTGCCTGGGAGTTGAGCATGCGGGCGTTGCCGCTGGTGCTCGCGGCTAACCCGCCGGATCAGAGAACTGCGATCGAATTACTCGATCGGGCGATTGAATGTGAGCCACGGGACCCGGTCCCGAGGTCGCTTGCCGCCTGGTGTCACGGCCTGCGTGCCGGTCATCATTTTACCACCGACTCGAAAAGCGAGCGGGACAAAGCGCTTCAACTCGCATCGGATGCGACGGGGCCGGGCGCGGGTGACCCGATGTCCCACACCATGTTGTCAGCCGCGTATATGCTGGCCCACGAACTCCCGGCCGCCGAGTACCATGCGCGAGCCGCGCTAACGATCGATGGTGCATCTGCCTGGGGGTGGGGGCGGCTTGGTTGGGTTCACGCCTACCGGGGCGAGACAGCGAAGGCGATCGATTGCTGCCATATCGCCCGGGTGCTCGCGCCGTCCGATGCCCTAAGTTTCGTATGGTCGATTGGCATCGCAGCGGCGAATTTTGAGTTTGGCCACTACAATCAGGCGGTTCAGTGGTACACGCGTGCTCTGGTCGAACAACCGAAAGCTACCTGGGTCAATCGCTTTCTAGCGCCCGCGTTCGCCCTGGCTGGCCGAAAAGAGCAGGGGAGACACAGCCTGGATGCGCTTTATCGGTCATTCCCCGAACTCACGATTGCCGCGATCAGAACCGGCTTGCCTCATACGGTCAAATTACTTGATCGCGTCGGCGAGGGATTGGCCGGCCTCGGCATGCGCTGTTTCTGATTACTTCAGTCCCTCGTGGTCTCCGACGAAGGACTTTTCACGCCACCTCGGTCGAGAACCGACATCTGACACCGACGGTGGACCGACGGTGGTTAGCAACGGGGTGTCCGCTATCGGTGGTCGGACTTGGCGCCGTCGAGCTACTGACGCGGGTCGACGGCTGCTGGCAATCCCCGTGAACGAACGTCTGCTTCTTGCCGTCGATCGTCCCAAAGCTGCCAGTCTGCTCCCGGCCAATCCAAGCCATCGGCGGAACGTCCGCTTCTCTCGCCAGCGGAGCGGAAGCAGACCAGCGCCTCTCCACCCTAAGCCGACATTGCCCTGTGTAGCGCGACAATCAGGATGGTGGCGGGCGACAATCAGGATGGATACCTGCGACACCGCTTGGCTGCATAATTGTGGCGTCTGTTTGCGGTTGGCAAGTGGCATGAGACGCGCCTCTGATTGTCGCTAGAGAGCGACAATCAGAGCGGGCGGGATGGATTCAGGCGGGCTCGTCGTTGGACTGACGATCGGCCTTGGTCTTGCGTGCGATGGCGGTGCGCCGCCGGTAGCTTTCGACATTCATCTCGAAGATGGTGGCGTGGTGGACGAGGCGGTCGATGGCGGCGACGGTCATCGCCGGATCGGGGAACACCTTGCCCCAGTCTCCGAACGGCTGGTTTGCCGTGATCAGCAGCGAGCGGCGCTCGCAGCGGGCGGCGATGAGTTCGAACAGCACGCTGGTCTCGGCCTGATCCTTGGTGACGTAGGAGAGATCATCGAGGATCAGCAGGTCGAACCTGTCCAGCTTTGCGATGGCCGCCGCCAGTTGCAGCGCCTGTCGCTCCACCTGGAGGCGCTGAACGAGGTCGGTGGTGCGCATGTGCGCATTCCGGTGATCGTGAACGGCCAATCCGTTCGATCATGAACACCGGTTCCGGTGATCATGAACACCCGCTCGCGCTGGCCTGAGCGGGCGCTGGCGAGCGGCACGCGGTCATGGTGGGCTGTTGCCACTGACAGTTGTTCCGTCTCATTTTTCCTGGGAGTTCGTCAAGCGGCACCAGCGCCTCTCGGCGCATTTTCCCCGACGGTGCCGGATGAGCTTCTTCCGTTCATGGCCGGTCAATCGCGGCCGAAGCCGCGTGGCGGCTCGATGCTGATCAGTTCGTCGAGATCCAGATCGACGATGGCCTGCAAGGCCACGCCGGTGGCGGTATCGCGCAGACTATCCGGCAGAGCCTCATGCCAGGCGTCATATTCAGCTTTCAGGCTGATCAATCCTGCGACCGTGTCGTGCCAGCGCTGCGCTCGTGCGCGCCGGTCAGTTGGCCGCCGGTAGCGGAGGACAGGTGCTGCCTGTTGGGCTTCACGGCGCGCTCGATAGCGAGCCTGGCGTTCGGCGTTGCTGAGTGGATGTTCACCTACGGGCTGTTGGCCTCTGGGCATGCCTCGACCTCCGTTACGTAACGCAATGCAATGGGAATGGTTGGGAGTAGGCCAGTTCATCCGGCAGCCACGGAGCTGTCGCCCACGGCTGGAGCACTGACAGCATGGCGCTTGCGCAGACTCGGCCCCTTCAGCTCGATGCGATGAGCGCGATGCACGACGCGATCCAGAACGGCATCGCCGATCGTCGGGTCACCGATGAGTTCGTGCCAGCGGGCCACGGGGATCTGGCTGGTCATCAGCAGTGAGCCCTTCTCGTAGCGGTCTTCGACGATCTCCAGCAGGTCGCGCCGCTGCTCGGCAGTCAGCGGTTCTGGACCCCAGTCGTCGATGATCAGCAGCCGGGTGCGCTCCAACGCTGCCAGCATGCGTGGCAGCCTGCCCTCGCCACGGGCAGTGGCGAGTTCGGCGAACAGCCGCGGCGCGCGCCGATACAGCACCGAGAAGCCTTCCCGGCAGGCTTTGTGGCCGAGCGCGCAGGCCAGCCACGACTTCCCGGTTCCGGTCGGGCCGCCGATCAGCAAGTGCTGGCTGTGACGGATCCAGTCGCAGCCTGCGAGTTTGTGGAACAGCGCACGGTCCAGACCGCGCGGTGCACGGAAGTCGGTGTCCTCGACCACGGCATTCTGGCGCAATCGGGCGTGGCTGAGCCGTCGGCCCAGACGTTTGTTGTCGCGTGCAGTCACTTCGCGGTCGAGCAGCAGGCCAAGCCAGTCCTCGCGCGCGAGGTCGGCGGCGTTGGAATTGCTCTGCATCTCGAGGAACGCATCGGCCATGGCGGCCATGCCGAGGCCGCGCAGGCGCTCGGCCAGAGGGTGGATCAGCATCGTCTGTCCTTTCAATGGTAGTAGCCGGGGCCACGGATGTTCTCGTGAAACAGGCTGGGGTGGTCCGGCTCGCGCGCCTTTCTGTCCTGAGCGTTCTTCAGGATCGCCGCGACCGAACTGTATGAGCGGGTGCCCAGTGCCAGCGCCCGTGCACAGGCGCCATCCAGCCGCTCGGCGTCGTAGCGTGTCGCCAGCCGGAGAATGCCGATGCAGGAGCGGAACCCCTGCTCGGGATGCGGGCGCGAGCGCAGGATGATCTCGACCAGCGCCGCGGTGTCGTCGCCGATCGAGGCGGCTTCTCGCAGGATCCGCTCGTGCGTCCAGTCGCGGTAGCGCCGGTGCGAGCTCGGCATGTGGTCGGCGAGCGTGGTCGGCCGATATGGGCGCAGGCTGCGCAGATGGGCCGCGACCAGCTTGCCGCGGTGGAAGATCTCCACCGTCTTCGCCGTGATGCGGGCTTCGACCTCTTCGCGCAGCAGCCGGAACGGAACCGAGTAGAAGTGCTTGGCGATCTCGACGTGGTAGTCGAGGTTCACCCGACAGCGCTTCCAATCGGCATATTCATAGGGCGCCGGCGGCAGCTCCCGCAGAGCGGGCCGATCGATCTGCTCATAGAGCGCGCGCCTGGTGGTGCCCCAGCCACGCATCGGCCGGTCGTTCAGCTGATCGACCAGTTCGCGGATCGCCTGGTTCAGTTCGGCCAGTGAGAAGAACCGTCGGTTACGCAGCCGCGCCAGAATCCAGCGCTGCACCACTTGGACGCCAACCTCGACCTTCGCCTTGTCACGCGGTTTGTACGGCCGCGCCGGGATCACCGCAGTGCCGTAGTGCGACGCCATGTCGGCGTAGGTGCGGTTGACCAGCGGCTCGTAGAAGCAGGCCCGGGTGATGCCGGACTTGAGGTTGTCGCTGACGATCTGCCGGGGCACCCCGCCGATGAACGCCAGCATGTTGACGTGCACGGCAATCCAGTCCGCCAGCGATTGCGTCCAGCTCGCTTCCGCAAACGTGTAGCTGGAGGCACCCAGCACCGCGACGAAGACCTCGGCCC
>Ga0209040_10001812_pt1 | contig 16916 bp, 14 predicted proteins | sample BogFormECP12_OM3_FD_188240 | JGI IMG/M metagenome (GOLD analysis project Ga0209040, IMG submission 188240) | Bog forest soil microbial communities from Calvert Island, British Columbia, Canada - ECP12_OM3 (SPAdes) (version 2) | ecosystem: Environmental > Aquatic > Freshwater > Wetlands > Bog ...
TGAAGCGCCTAGGCTGGGCTGTAGGAGTGGCGGCCGGAGCGTCGCTGTGCTTTGCCTTGCATCGCCGTCGAGGATCGCCAACGCAGTTTGGGTCCGTCCATCTGTTGCCTCCGCCGTCCGGGGCCGCTCCCGCCCGCCCAAGGCCCAATCTTGAACCGCTGCTTGAATTCCCTCGAAATGCAAATATTGTCTCTCGACATTCCACGTCTCCCGAGCTGGCTCTGGAAGCAAAGAATCGCCCTGAAGACAACGGATTTTCCCCTGTTTGTTTCGACATGATGGATAGCCAACTTCCTCGTCCGCCAGGAATGTTGCGGTCGAGGATGGCTTATTGGATTCTGGCGCTCGCGCTAATGGCGATTGCACTTGCCGGTGCGTATCGCAGTGTCGCATCCGGAAAACGGACTGCCGCCCCCAGCGTCGGCATCGTCGAGGCAATGCGTACCGCCATGCCTCCGCAAACGCTGCGCGACGAGCAACGTCCCTGGGTGGGCCTGCTGCTTACCATGCCCGATCCTCTTACCTCGATGGGCGGCGGGTTCGCGGTTCGGCTCCACAACTCGGGTACAAGTCCGGCTTTCGAAGTTCGCATCCACGACATCATTCACATCGAGGAAAGCTCAGAGAAGCCTGCGTTTCCCGTAATCGACGACGCTCCCGCGCTGGCTGAGGGGACGTTGCTGCCCGGAGCCGAAGTCGGCACGCACGTGGCGTTTCGCACGTCGCCGGCAACGATTGCTGCTCTGCGGGACGGCGGGGCTCGCGTGGTGAATTACTTGCTGGTGACCTACGAGGATTCGTCTCATCAGCCGCACAGGACTCAACAGTGCTTCTCTTGGTCGCCGGGACGGCAATCGCCTACACCGTGCGACACAGACAACCGAGCGGAGTAGATATCGCCGCGTTATGGACGAGCTTCTACGCACCTCGTAGTAGCGCTCGCTCGCCCCTGAAGGGCTCGGAAATTCAAATGGGAGCGTACCCAGCACTCCGCTGCGCTACGTGCTGGGCTATTACTGTTCCTCCCTCGCCACACTCCGCGTGGCGTCGGGCTGGAGGGTGAGCGGAGGCAGCAGTCGCGACTCACCCACCGCTAAGTAATGCTTCCCACTCAAATCGAAACGCGCGATTGAGCGGGGGCACCCGCAGCCGACAGGAATCGACCTGCTCACGGACATACGATCAGGGTCGTATCGAGAACTGGCGAAAAAGCTGCGACAGAGCTAAAAATGCCGATTGTGGAACCTCCGCGCGCCGATTTGCGAATGGTACGATAGAGAACGTGCGAAACCCTCGGCCGATCACCCGGATCTCATTTGTACTTGCTCTGCTGGCGACAGCCGTTGGCTGCGGTCAGTTCTTCCCTTCGTCGACCACCATCACCGCGATCCAGGTGCTACCGTCGAATGCGACTGTTGCCCCCGGCGTAACGCAGCAGTACACCGCTACCGCGACCTACGGCAATAACAGCACCGCCGATGTAACCAGCAACGTTACGTGGAGCACCTATGCAACCAGCGTCGCTACGATCAGCAGCGGAGGTCTGCTCACCGGCGTCGCCTTAGGCACGACCACCGTTAAGGCCCAAAGCGGGAGCGTCGTAGGTACCACAGGTGTCACAATCCAGAATAAGGTGATAATCAGCGTCGCCATTCAGCCGCTTACTCAGGGTCTGAGCGTCTCCGGCAATAATGGGACTCCCACGACGGTCCAATACACAGCCACTGCAACTTATAAAGACCAGACAACAGGTGATGTGACCTCCAATTGCACTTGGAACGCGCTTCCTAGCTCCGTCGTCTCCATCAGCTCGACCGGATTAGCCACTGCCGTCGCCGTGGGTACGGCAACCGTCTCTGCCACCGCTCAAGGCGTCACCTCGCCCTCTGCTACAGTCACGGTCGTGCAATAGCCTGGACGCGGCTACGCGGCCCAGAGTGCGACGCGCTGTCCAATATAGTGACTTAAAGTCACTGCTGGCTTCTGCAACTTTTGTTGCAGTTTTGTGAACACCCGCCTCGCCGACGCTAACCAAATTCCGTCTCAAACGTCTCAAAGTAAGGAAGATAGCTCCGTTAATCGCGAATTCATCGCGGGCTCTGAGAGGCAGTTAGCGTTCATTCATTTTTTCTTGAGTTTGTGAATCGAACCGGGGTAAACTGAAGGGGTCTTTAGGCCTTGAATTTACCAGGTTCCCGCACCCAGGAAGACATGCGCTTGAGTCGTCCTTGAAGCACTTCGGGCGCTATTGAATCCAATGAGTTAGGGAGTATTTTGTCAGGTTGTAACGTCCCGGCTACGTGTGGCTGGGAAGTGTTCATCTCGACAGGCAGGAAGTAAACTAAATATGGCAAAGCGACGTGGCAATCCGAACTGGGGAAAGCCCGAGCCGATCGGGCCGGTGGTCCCCACGATTACTGAATTCGAGCAGGTGGTCAAGGAATTCAAGCTGGCGCCTGATCAATACATTCGGTCGACCCGCCTTCGCGAGTGGGCGCGCAAGAATAAGAACTCCAAATATATTCCCGAGCCTCTTTTGGAAGCCTGGGGATTCGAGATCGAGTCGACCCTCTAAATCTCTTGCTTCACGATTCACGGGCCGCTGCGCGCGGCCCTTTTTGTTGCGATGGAATTGTCCTAGTCCTGCTCCCTGGTTGCGAACACCCATCGCCCGATGTTCTTCTGGCTGGGGTGGCAGACGGTCCGAAGCAGAATAAAGCCCTTCAGTTTGGTACCAAGCCGGAAGGCGTTCATGCGGATCCCCACCTCAAGTGACGGGGCGGCATTGGCCGAGTTCATCCGCCAGGTCGATTTCGCGGCCTGATTTTGAGTAACGGGAGTTCCAACCGCGTCCCGGGAAATTGGCGACCTTCCCTGCGCAACTGCTAGAATCGCTGGTTGCCGAACATGCCGAAAGCGCCCCTATTTTGCGATGTGGAGACCGCGCTGCAGGAGATCCGCGCCGGCCGCATGATCGTGGTCATCGACGACGAAGACCGCGAAAATGAAGGCGATCTCACCATGGCCGCCGAGAAGATCACGCCCGAAGCCATCAACTTCATGGCCAGGTACGGCCGTGGTCTTGTCTGCCTTGCGATGACCGAAGAACGGCTCGATTACCTTCGTCTTCCCCCGATGTCGGCGGAGAATACGTCAAACTTCGGCACAGCCTTCACCGAGTCGATTGATGCCAGAGAAGGAGTCACCACCGGCATCTCGGCGTACGATCGCGCGCGAACCATCAAGGTAGCTATCGACCCGGCCACGCGCCCTAACGATCTGGCGCGTCCCGGACACACCTTTCCTCTTCGGGCTCGCAAGGGTGGCGTACTCGTGCGTGCGGGACAGACGGAAGCCTCGGTCGACCTCGCCCGCCTGGCTGGACTGGTTCCCGCCGGCGTGATCTGCGAGATCATGAATGACGACGGCACTATGGCGCGCGTGCCTCAGCTCGCCGACTTCTGCCGCGTGCATGACCTGAAGATGCTCACAGTTGCGGGACTCATCCGCTACCGCATGGCCAACGAGCGCTATGTGCGGCGATTGACCGAGACGGCGGTCCCCACAGCATATGGCGAGTTCCGCATGATCGTGTACGAGTCGGAAATCAATGGCGACTCGCACATCGCAATGGTAAAAGGCGATGTCGAGCACGCCGGCCATGAGCCCGTGCTGGTGCGCATGCATTCCCATTGCCTGGTCGGCGATGTCTTTGGAGCCAGTTGGTGTGGCTGCCGCGACGCGATCGACGGCGCCATGCGGCGCATTGCGGACGAAGGCCGCGGAGCGCTGATCTATTTGCACCAGACTTCGAAGGGCTATTCAGTCGAGAAACTCGGCGACAAGCTGACGTTGCAGTTTCACCACGAGCAGCGCCTCCCTACCCTGCCCGAAAGCCAGCGCCGAACTCAGCGCGAAATCGGCATCGGCGCGCAGATCTTGTCGGACCTGAACCTGAAGCGCATCCGCCTGCTCACCAATCACCCGCGCAAAGTCGCCGGCCTGGAAGGTTTCGGCATCGAGATCGTCGAGCAGGTTCCAGTATCTCCGGCCAGTAAGACCAGCGCGCGCTAACTTGCCTCACTCACTACTTCCCCGCCTCGACCAGCCGGTTGTACTTTTTCAGCACCTGCTGTAACTGTGCGTGGGGTATGGCCAGAACTTCGAAGTCGTTGATCCCTTTCATCGTTTTGGCCGCGATCATCGCGTTGACGACCGACTCCTCCACGGCCTGCACCGTCGCCAGAAACAAGGGGTTCATGTCGTCGTTGGGAACCATAGCGACGTGTTTCACTCCGCCCGTTCCCCACCCGCCGGGATTCGCCGTCGAAAAAGCAATGAAGATGTCGCCCGAGCCGTCACCGGAGTAGCTACCCATCCTTCCCAGGCCAAGCGGAACGCGCCGCGCCAGCCGCTTGAGTTGCGTCGGCAGCAGCGGTGCGTCGGTAGCCACGACTACGATGATCGATCCCGTGTCGTCTTTGTGGGGAATGCCGCTGGGAAGCTCGCGCCCTACCGGGATGCCGGCAATGCGTAATTGCGACTGGACTCCGTAATTGCACTGCACCAGCACGCCGACGGTATAGCCGCCATCCTTGCTGCTCAGCTTGCGCGATGAGGTCCCCGTTCCGCCCTTGAAGCCATTGCAGATCATTCCTGTTCCGCCGCCGACATTGCCTTCGGCGACTGGTCCGCCGGAAGCAGTATTCAGCGCGTGGAAGGCATCTTCCGGCTTCACGTGGAAGCCGTTGATGTCGTTCAGCTCGCCGTCCCACGTCTCGGCCACCACCGGCAGCGACCACCAATATCCACTGAGATCGGCAGCGCCGTGCTCAATGCGCCACTTGATGACGGCATCGCGCACGACTCCCACACTGTGGGTGTTGGTGATCATCACCGGGCCTTCCAGGAAGCCCGACTCCTCGACCCACGTCGTACCGGTCATCTCGCCGTTGCCGTTCAGCGAATACCAGCCCGCGAAGACTGGATCGTTAACGCTCTTCTTGCCCCGGGGCAGGACCGCAGTCACCCCGGTGCGCACGGGTCCCTGACCGACCACCAGTTTGCCCGATCCGGAGATCAACGTCGTGTAGCCCACCTCGACACCGGCGACATCAGTGATCGCGTTCAGTGGTCCGGTTGCGCCGTCGAACGGAACACCTAGATCGCGAGCGCGCGGCTGAGTTTGCCCGGCAGCAGAAGCGGCGGCGAGCGGAATGAGCAAAAATGCGAGCAGGTGCAGGCGCTTCGTGCAGTTGTATTTCATCATTTTCCCTGTGCCCTCTCTATTGAGAATCGCGGTCGAGAGTGACGCGCTGATGGCAAGAAACACCCTTCCTGCGTACGTGTCATTACGAACACCCGGTTTCCGGGTGTGAGGAATCTGCTTTTCGTTGGAGAGGGCAAACAGCAGATCCCTCGCCCGTCCCGGCGGGCCCGTGGTGACAAATCTTACGGTTGTCCAGATCGTGCAACTCTGTTTAGCTGTGCGCCAGCAGTGTAGCAACTTCGTGCGGCCTTACCAGCGGAGAAAGATGCGGCGCGCCTGCAACGACCGAAAACTTCGCTAGCGGAATGCGGTCGGCTATGGCTTTCATGGCCTGCGGACTGGTCGCTTGGCTGTCTCCGTCGGCAGCAATCACATGCGTGGGCACGCTGATCTCACCCAAGCGGTCGGAAACGTCGAATGCCGCCAACGTCCGCCACGCCGCAGCCCAGTTGGGGACCTGCGCGCGGATGACACGCTCGCGCAGGTAACGCACATACCACGAGTTGTCCGCAACAATCTCCGGCGTCAGCCAGCGCAGCAATGAGGGCGCCACTTGGGCCGCCATGCCTTCGCGTTCCGCGGCATCAGCATGCGCGAGATAGGTAACACGTGCGCCGCGTTCCATGGTCGACAGCAGAGCCAGCGAAGTGACGCGCTCGGGATGCCGCAGGGCGAACATTTGCGCGATCGCTCCACCCAGCGACAGCCCCGCGAGCCGCACCTTGCGCAAGTTCAACCCGTCCAGCAAGAGCGCCAGATCATCCACGTAGGTCTGCATAACTTCGATCTTCGGAGCGTTGGAAGCGTATCCGTGTCCTCGCAAGTCGTAAGCTATCAGGCGATACTCCGCGGCCAGCAAAGGGATGACGTCGCGCCACACCCGCCAGTCGGCTCCCAGCGAGTGAATCAATACGTAGGGTTCGCCTTGTCCGGTCTCGGAGCGCACTGTCTCGTGATCGCCCACATCCAGCCGCCGGGCGGCCCGAGGGCGCGCAATATCGAGTTCCTCAATCAACACGCGCACCTCGCGCAGCACGTTCAAGGCGCGGGGTATGCCCGCATAGGGTGCGAGATGCTCACACAGGGCAATCAGTTCATCAGGATCGACGCCGCTTCTCAGGGCCGCGCCCAGGTGCACGCGAAGCTGCGTTTCGGCGCCACCGATCGCCCCGAGAATGGCCACCGTCGCCAATTCACGCTCGCGCCGCCCGAGTTCGGCCTTGCAGAAAATCTGGCCGAAGGCGAACTCGGTTAAGGCGTCCGCCAGGGTGGGCGACGTCTGACGCAGGGCGCGGACAACGGCTGTACCGCGTTCTCCATCGATCGCTTGTAGTTCGTGCGCGCCAATCGATCGCCGGTCCATGCGGAAGCTCCTGCTTGAATACCAGTTCCATCCTCCGGGAAAGCCCAAATCCTAAAGGCCCGGCGCGCTGGCTCTACGTATGTTACACCGCACAAGTAGGGGGATCATATGGGCGGCAGCGGCCATTTTCGGCTGATGAGGAAACGAACCGTACAGTGAAACCGACGGTCACGGTGACGCATGGCCAGCGCGCAGGCATCTCCGCTTTTGTTCGACAGCCCTTACCCGGCGGTAACAATCATCGCCTGGCACGGCGGCTTGCCGATGCGGCGATAGGTGTGCGGTACGCTGGCGTCGAAGTAGATCGAATCGCCGGCCTCGAGTTCGAAGTCGTTGAGCCCGATCTTCAGCCCAAGCTTGCCCTTCATTACGTGCAGGAATTCGGAGCCAGGATGTTGGTGTGGTCTCAATTTCTCCGGCTCCACCGGCTCAAACTCGGCCAGATACGAACTGGTGCGCCGTTCATTGCTCTTAAAGTCGAGGCTCTCGAAGTGGTAAGCGACGTCGGATGCGCCGGGACGCTCGGGCAACTTGATACGTTCTGCTTTACGTACAACCGAGACCACGTGGCGCTTGCGTTCGTCGGTGAAAAAGTAGTCGAGTCCCACGCTGAACACCATGGCGATTCGCAGCAAAGTGGGCAGAGTGGGATAGAGCTTGTCGCGCTCCAGCTTCGATAAAAGCGCTGCCGAAAGTCCGGTGTGCTTGCCCAGTTCGACCAGTCCCATGCTCTTCTTCAGACGCAGAGCACGCAATTTCGGGCCGATTTGATAGGGCCGAAGATTGTCCTCAATCGTCTTGCTGACCACGGTTGACCTCACTTTTTTCTTCACCTGCAAAGAACGGTATGCAATTTTTCATGGACGGCACGCTAACTGTGCGTCAATGCTGATTTCTCTCAATACTCAAATAATTGTTCGCTATAGTCAAGTGCGTAGTCAGGAGAAGCGCACTTTCTCTCGATTGCGCGGGCCGCAGGTTAGGGCGCAAAGTTCGTGCGGTCCGTTCGCGGTGGCTGGCTTGGGGGAGTCGGCCACCGCAGAATTCTTGTTTGATGCCCGGGCACGACAGAGCACAGGGCAATCATGAGTGCGCTTTCGGTGGTTACGGAATTTGCCGGGTCGGGCGAACTGTTCTAGTGAATTGCTACGGTCAGCGGACCCTCACCATGATTACGGCGAATGTGACAAGCGATGCTGCCACGCCGGTCCACCAGTAACGTGAAACGGTCACTCCTGAGAACGCACATGCCACCGCGCTTCCGAGAGTGAGGGTCTGGACCATCTTCAAACTTGGCATCGCGAACCGGACGTGCGGGTACACCGATACGGCCATCCAGAAGTACGCGAGCCAGAGTACACCCAAAACGCCAACCGCAATGCCGAGTCTTCTCACTTCGCCTCCGCCCACAACCATCATCGCTTGAAGCTCCAGTTCAGGCAATCGTCGATCTCGCACTGACGGTTCCTATGGAGACTCACATAGAATCGTAGTGAGATGATCTCGATGGGAAATCAGTCTTCGACGCGGTTGTGCTGGCGGCGGTTGAGTGTTGCTTGCCTGTGCGTGGGGCTGTTGACGTGGGTTTCATGCAACAAGAAACCCGCGGGCAAGCGTTACGAACTGCAAGGCCGGGTGGTGGCTGTGGACTCGGGAACTCGAGAGATCACTGTTGCGCACCAAGACATTCCCGGGCTGATGCCGGGCATGACCATGCCGTTCCTCGTCGCCCGCAACCAAGACTGGATCTTCGGCAAGATCGGCCCAGGCGATCACATTCACGCAACCCTGGTGATGACCGACCGCGCCGAACTGCAGGATATTTCCTTCACCAAGGGAAGCGACACTGCCAGCGATGGTACATCCAACCTACGCATCCCAGAACCCGGCGATGATGTCCCCGACTTCGCGCTGGTGAATCAATCCGGCAGGACGATCCACCTCGATCAGTTCCGAGGCAAGCCGCTGCTACTCACGTTCATTTATACTCGTTGCCCCGTGCCGGATTTCTGCCTGCTCATGAGCAACAATTTCAGCGAGGTGCTGAAGCAATTGCAGAAAAGCCCTGAGGCGTTCGAAAAGGCGCAATTGCTGAGCATCAGTATCGATCCGGACTACGATAAGCCGAGCGTGTTGCACAGCTACGGCAAACGATATGTTGGCGATGTTGATCCCGATTTTCAACACTGGCAGTTTGCCTCCGGATCCTCCGAAGAAGTGCGCAAGGCCGCGGACTTCTTTGGACTCTCCTACAGCCAGAAGCAAGGACAGATTGTGCACACTCTGCAAACCGTCCTCATTGGCAGCGACCGGAAAATCGTGAAGGTGTACACGGGCAATCAATGGAAGCCTGCCGAGGTTGCGGCGGATTATGCAGCGTCCCTGGCCGCGCGTTAGGAGGCAGCCCTGAATCCACATTGCGTTCTCCGTCTCCACTGCAAACGACGCGCCTCGATCGGGACCAGGGACCGCTGTGTCCTGATGGAATCTTTCGTGATTCTCGCGCATCAGAGTATCTGCGAATTTCTTTGTCGTTAATCCATGGCTGATACCCTGCAATTCGTCGTGCAACACGGCTACCTCCTGCTGTTTTTCTGGGTGCTGGCCGAACAGGCAGGATTGCCAATCCCGGCAACGCCGCTCTTGCTCGCGGCCGGCGCACTGGCCGGACAACATCAGCTCAATTTTGTTTTGATAGTAATGGTTGCTGCAACCGGCTCGCTGCTCAGCGACACGTTCTGGTACTTCTTCGGCAAGCGCAAAGGGCCCGTCGTCCTCAAATTCCTCTGCAAGATCGCGCTGGAGCCCGACTCCTGCGTTCGGCGTACGGAGTCGACCTTCACCAGGTTCGGGATTCAGACACTGCTGATCTGCAAGTTCGTTCCCGGCCTGAATACGGCGGCTCCTGCGCTTTCGGCGACAGCGGGCATCGGGTTGCCGCAATTTCTTCTGTTCGACTGGCTCGGAGCACTGTTGTGGTCGAGCGCATTTGCCGGGCTGGGACTTGTGTTCAACCGGCAGCTGGACCGCCTTGCCAATGACGCTGCGCAGTTTGGTTCAATGACGCTGCTGCTGGTCATCGGGGGAATCGGCGGGTATATCGCGTACAAGCTCTATGAGCGTCGCCGCTTCCTGAAGCAGGTGGCAGGAGTACGCATCACACCCGGGGAGCTCAAGGATAAATTGGACGCAGGCGAATCCGTGACCATTATTGATTTGCGGCATCCGCTCGACCTGCTGCCCGACCCCCGCACTCTGCCGGGGGCACTGCGTATTTCGCCGGAAGAACTGGAGACACGGCAGACCGAAATCACCCGCGATGGTGAGATCGTGCTGTTCTGCACTTGACCCAACGAAGCCACCAGCGCCCGTGTGGCGCTGCAACTCCGCAGGCACGGCATCCGCAACGTCCGTCCGCTTTTAGGCGGTTATCACGCCTGGAAGGACCTCGGGTATCCCCTCGAGGAATCGCCGGAGCAGAACGAAACCGCCGCAGACGAACCCATGGCCACGGAAGACATGGCTTAGAGCAAAGCGCCGATCCATTGTCCGCTTGTCATCCAGAAGACTTACCGAAAATTATTCGGTGACCGGATTAGGCTCGGCTTCGGAGTTGAGCTCAACCACCGGGATCGCTTCTCCGTTCACCACGGGCGGCTGGGGAGGAGCCGGAGTGTGCCGCTTGTTCGCCGCTTTCACAGCAGGAGTGGACTTTTCATACGGCCCGATGTGCCAGATGTCGCGGGCGTACTCCAACACGGTGCGATCGCTGGAAAACTTTCCGATCCGGGCTACATTGAGGATCGCCTTGCGGCACCAGATCTCGTCCTGCCGGTATTCGTTGGCGATTTGATTCTGGGTCTCGACGTAGCTGGGGAAGTCTGCGATGTGGTAGTAACGGTCGCCGCGATGGACGAGCTCATCGAAGATCCAGTGGAAGAGTCCATGCTCGTTGGGACAGAAACGGTCCGAAGCGAGAGCATCCATGACTTCCTTCACGTCCGGATCATTGTCGTAGCGCTCGCGCGGATTGTAAGTGCCCTTCTGCTGCATCTCGAGAATCTCTTCCGCACGCAAGCCGAAGATAAAAATGTTGTCGAGGCCGACCTCTTCCGCGATCTCGATGGTCGCGCCGTCCCAAGTGCCGATCGTAAGAGCACCGTTCATCGCCAGCTTCATGTTGCCGGTGCCTGAGGCTTCCATCCCCGCGGTAGAGATTTGCTCGCTAAGATCGGCGCCAGGAATGATTAGTGCAGCCAGCGACACCCGATAGTCCGGCAGAAACGTTACCTTGATGGCGTCCTTGACACGATCGTCGTTGTTCACCACATCGGCGACGTTGTGGATGAGCTTGATGATCTGCTTGGCCGCCCAGTAGCCAGGTGCGGCCTTGCCGGCAAAAACGTAAGTTCGGGCCACCGCCGGAGCCTCGCCGTGTTCGACGATGCGCAGATATTCATGAATGACGTGCATCACAGCCAGCAGTTGGCGTTTGTATTCGTGAATTCGCTTGATCTGCACGTCGAACATGGAATCAGGATCGACCACTACCCCGATCTGGTTCCGGATGGCGTCAGCCAGCCTTAGCTTGTTCTGCCGCTTGACCTCCTTGAACGCAGCGCGGAATTGCTTGTCTTCGGCCCACGGTTGGAGTTCGCGCAGGCGGCTCAGGTCGGAGATCCACTTCTGCTCGTCGAGGGTTTGGCTGATTAAGTCCGTAAGCCCCGGATTGGCTTTCATAAGCCAGCGCCGGGGAGCCACTCCGTTGGTTTTGTTATTGAATTTCTCCGGCCAGATTTCCGCGAACTCGGGAACCAGGGATGTCACCAGCAGGTTGCTATGCAGTGCCGAAACTCCATTCACCGAATGGCTGCCGACAATGCACAGATGCGCCATGCGCACTTGCTTCTCGTAGCCTTCCTCGACGATCGACATTTTGCGCAGCTTTTCACCGTCGATGAAGGACAGCGGCTCAATTTCGCGCAGAAAACGCTCATTGATACTGAAGATAATCTGAACGTGCCGCGGCAAGACCTTTTCCATCAGTGGCACCGACCACTTCTCCAGCGCCTCGGGCAGGAGGGTGTGATTGGTGTAGGCCAAAGTCCGGCGAGTGATGTCCAAGGCCTCGTCGAAGTATAAGCCATACTGGTCAAGAAGGACACGCATCAACTCGGCCACGGCAAGGCTGGGGTGAGTGTCGTTCATCTGGATGGCGGCCTTGGCGGGCAGCAACTCGATGTCGTCATGGTGCTGGCGGAAGCGGCGCATGAGGTCGCCGATGGCGCAGGCGACCAGGAAGTACTCCTGCACCAGGCGAAGCTCTTTGCCGGCCATTGCTGAGTCGGAAGGGTAAAGTATGCGCGAGATGTTCTCACTCCCGATCTTCTGCTCCACGGCGCGGAGGTAATCGCCGCGGTTGAAGATGTCGATGTCGAAGTCTTCCGAGGCGCGCGCGGTAAACAGACGCAACCAGTTCACGGTCTGGCCGAGGTATCCAACGACGGGCATATCGGCCGGAATTCCGAGCACAATCTTGTAATTGATCCAGGTCTGCTTCAGATTTCCGTCAGCGTCACGCTGCGAGTCAAGCCGGCCATACATGGGAATGCTGATCGCCTCTTCCGGGTGCTCGATCTGGAACGGCGTGCCGTTGGCTTTCCACCGATCAGGCTTCTCCCGCTGGAAGCCGTTGACGATTTCCTGTTTGAACAAGCCGTACTCATAATCGATGCCGTAGCCGTAGCCAGGCATGCCCAGCGTGGCCAGTGATTCCAGGAAGCACGCAGCAAGACGCCCCAGGCCGCCGTTCCCAAGGCCAGCGTCGGATTCGCTCTCGAGAACGTCGTCGAGGTCGACGCCAAACCCCGCCAGCACCTCGCGGCACAACTCCTCGATGCGAAGGTTGGACAGGTTATCGCCCAGCGAACGGCCCATGAGGAATTCCATGGAGAGGTAATACAGGCGCTTGGCGTCCTTGTGGCGGAAGCGGGAATCGGTTTCGAGCATGCGATCGACAATGCGGTCGCGTATGGCCAGCGATACCGGCTTGAGGTAGTCTGCCGCTTTCAAATCGGAAGTCGGGCGGACGAGCGTGTAGCGCACGTGCCGCAGAATGGCTTCCCGCAGCATTTCGGCGGTCCGCACCTGGGCCAGGAACCCCGGCGTCGGAGCCGAGAAGGAGTGCATGTCTTGCTTTCGCTCGCCCCTGTCCGGAAAACTGCCGGTACGATGTCCGCCCGATTCTTCAGCGGAGTCGTCGTCCCTGGGCTGTTCTCGGCGACTGTCAGAACCGTTTGGTTTTTCGTCGTTACTGATGGCGCCTCACCCCGACGTACTCTCAGCTCTATATTCTAATGCAGAAGCCGTTTTGCGCCATCACCCGAGATGGTCACAAAGTGCGCCACTTCCGTGCAACCGCAGCAGATCAGTAACCGGAGTCAATGACATCGGAAGAGTCCAAGTTCAACAAGGCAAACGAGGTAGCTGTTCCGCTAACTGTGTCAGCCCACGCGGAAAATCTGTTTCGCTACTTTTCTCCCGGCGAAACCGGAAACACGGTGTGGCGCTGTTCGGGCATAGCAATGTCACCTTTGGCTGCCCGCCATAAAATTGCGTTCAGTTTTTCCGTGTCCGCTGCATCGGCAACCGAGAAGTCGAGTGCCGCCGACTCCTTTGCGCCGGGAGCGCTCTTCGCGTTGGCCTGGTAGATGAGGCCATTCTCACGATTGCGATACTCGGCCTTGAACGCCGGCTGGTCGCCCGCGCCAGTGAACAGCGGAGCCATTACGGCGGCATGCGCGTCATTGTTATTCATCGGAGGCAGGCCAAGCAGCGTCTCCATGGTGTGGATCATGTCAACCGTCGTGTAAAAGTTGTGATCCACAATCGGCTGCGGTGAGCGCGGCGAATACTTACTGACAACCAGCGCAATGCTGCGATGCGCGTCCACGTGGTCAGCGCCATTCTGGGCGTCATCCTCGAGCACGAAGATCGCCGTGTCGTCCCAGTACGGACTGTTGGAGATTGCCTCTACCACGCGCCCGACTGCCAGATCGTTGTCGGCGACACACGCATTCGGAGTCGGTGAGCCGATCTTGGTCCCGGCGGTGTGGTCGTTGGGCAACCGCACCAACGCGAAGCTGGCCAACTGTTCTCCCTTGCCGCTCTTGCGGGCAGCGACGAATCCGGCAAACTCGCGTAGGAATTCATCCACTCGAAACTGATCGGGAAACTCCACCTTGAAGTCGGGATACTTCGGATCAAAATGGTTGCGCAGGTCCGCCTTCACCGGAATGTTGTAGGCCATCAGCGGAATGACGTACTGGTATTGGCTCTTGCCGCCTCCCATCTGCGGAGGCAGGTCTTCGCCTGGCTTGATGTCGCGACGTTCGCACTTCGGCGGTTGCCCGGTAGGAGCCCCGGTTGCAGCGGGAGTGTAGTTCTGCTCCAGTTCCTCGCACCAACGAGTTTCAATGTACTCGCCGTAGTGCCGATAGCTCGCCCGATGCCGGGCGAGGTTGTCGAACAGGTACCCTGTTGCCGGCTCGTTAACGTCGGGAATGCCTCGGTCAAACGGAACAATGTCGCCGACCGTGCCCTCGGAGTCGTAATCGCGCTCTCCGCCGCGGTATTGGATTGGCCACGCCTTCTCGTTGTAGTCGGTCGTAATGGCTGCCATGGACCACGGATGTCCATCGCCCGAGACCTCTCCGCTGTCGTAGAAATTGTCGAGCACCCCGAATTGCCGGGCCAGTTTGTGCTGGTTGGGCGTGATGTCGTCGCCATACATCACCAGCGATGGATCGCCGTTGGCTTCCTTGATGTCTCCGAAGAGCTGATCGTAAGTTCGGTTCTCCTTGATGATGTAAACCACGTGATGGATGGGATCGCCGCCGCGCTCGAAGGTGATCTGGTTGGTTCGCCCTTCCATGCGGTTACTTCGCACTACTTCTGCGGTCAGCGCCTCGTGATCACGTTCCGCACCCTTCAAGTTCACGCGCGCGATTGAGCCACGAATCAGCGAGGCGATGTAGGGATGTTGCGGCTTGTTACCGCGCGAGGGCACAGTTTCCGTGTCCGAGTTAGGTCCCGTGCCAATTCCCTTCCCTGTCGCCACGAACAAATCGTCACCCTGCACCGCCAGCGCTGTTGGATACCACTCAGTGGGGATGAAATACGCAGTGCGATCCTGGTTGGCCTGCGCGTGGGTTCCCCGACTTTCGCGCAAATCAAAAACTGCAACAGCGTCAGAGCTGGAGTCGGCTACGTAGAGCGTTTTGCCGTCATCGGACTGCGCCAGTGCGATCGGGTAGTTTCCGCCATAGTTCTGTCCCGGCAAGCGAGTGTCGAGCGAGCGCTCTACTTTGCCGTCCGTCGTTGCGATCACAGCAACCCGGTCGCGATTGGCAAGCGTTACGTAGAGCCTGCGCTCATCGGGACTGAGCAGCAGCGCGGTGGGATGCGACGACGGTTCCGTCTCCTCTTGGGGCGGCAGCAAGGCGATTTGTCGCACGATCTTTCCGGAGCGCAGGTCGAGTTCGGCCACACTCGATCCGTTCCACAGTGAGCACCAGCCGCGACTGCCGTCACGGTTCGCGACAACCGTGTACGGGAAGGAACTCGGCACGACCTTACCCCGTCCCAGATCGAAGCGCTGCAGGAGCTTGCCATCGCGGGCATCGATCAGCACCGCGTCGTCCGCGAGGTTCTCGGCCACCAGCAGCGCCTCGCCGCCCTCGCGCTTAACCACGGCGATGCCTGCGGGATAGGGAGACACATATCCAGCGGGAACAAACTTCGCACCGTATGTGTTCTTCTTGTCCTTGCCCAACGGCGCGAGCGGGAGCTTCAGAAAACGTTCAGGCGTCAACGTTCCTTCTGCGAATCGATACACCGCGATTCCGTTGCCGGTGTTGCCGGGCTTCTTGCCGTCCGGGTCGGTGAGTGACGCCATGGACGCGTAGAGTTCGCGGCCATCGACACTCCATGCGAGTCCGAGGAAATAGGTTTGCTGCGCATGCGTAGCCAGCCGCCCATCGGAAAAGTCGCGCAGTTGGTTGTTTGCAAGGTCCAGCACCGCGATTGACTGTCGATAGTTCGACTCGGCCGAACCAAATCCATTGTTGAGCAGGGCCAGATACTTCCCGTCAGCTCGAAGCGCCGCCGTGACCGGCAGGCTGTTAGTGCGCTGCGGTTCACCGGGAACCGGTTCCAACAGCGTCTTACTGGTGGGCAAGGAAATCTCTTTCTGGGCTTTCTGCGCGGCAACCTGCGCAATTGTGCACGTAACGCACAGTCCAACGATTGAGTGGGCAACGAAGCGGCGGAGGTTCATAACGCTCCTCAACGGGATGGTAGCGACGGTGACGGTGAACGCGGTATGTGGTCCGCAGCCGCATGCAAACCTGGCTCTCGAGCATTCAGCCGGACGTGCTCCAATACACGCTCGACTTCCTCTTCAACGGGAGCGGCACCGATGACCACCACGTGGGCATGCGCTTGTGTGGGCCGCACATAACGCTCCGCCATGGGAGCGACAGTCGCACGAAACTGTTCGACTACCGACTCGGGGGTACGGCCGCGCTCGCGCACATCGCGTTCCTGGCGCCGCTGCAAACAGATGTCGTCAGCCATCTCAACGTAGACTCGAGTACCCAGCAGGCGGCGAAGCTCCGGCCAATGCAGCGTGAACAGGCCTTCGACGATCACATAGGGCGCCGGCTGAAACGGCTGCGTCACCCCAGTTCGGGTATGAAGTGAAAAATCGTACGTCGGTATTTCGACGGCGATTCCTTCGGACAGGTGCGCCACCTGCGCAATCAGCAACTCGTGCTCGAGGGCTGCAGGATCGTCGAAGTTTGAGCGGGCTCGCACGTCCAACGGCAAATGCGAGAGGTCGTGGTAATAGTGGTCGAGTGGCAGAACCGGCGCCTGCAGGCGTTCGGCGAGATGGTGAGCGAGATAGCTCTTCCCCGCTCCCGACGGCCCGGTAATGCCAATGAGATAGGACTTCCCGGACATGCGGCTCCAGTGTAGCGCAAGGCAATGAGTTGGGCGACGGGTGCAAAGAGCCTATTCCGGAATCGGAGTTGGCGTACCCGGGTGGAGCACCGCTTCAGCGGTGCAATTGGCATGAACCAATGAACCCGGCTTCAGCCGCTGAGGTAATTGCAAACCCTTTACCTCAGGCGCTAAAGCGCATCGACACTATTTTCGGGGTTTTCTGCACGCCTGGAAGGCGTGCTCCACCCATTCGGGTACAGCAATTTTCAAATCGCTCTA